>Ga0070717_10000225_pt1 | contig 39264 bp, 40 predicted proteins | sample LARL113metaG_FD_71366 | JGI IMG/M metagenome (GOLD analysis project Ga0070717, IMG submission 71366) | Corn, switchgrass and miscanthus rhizosphere microbial communities from Kellogg Biological Station, Michigan, USA - LAR L11-3 metaG | ecosystem: Host-associated > Plants > Roots > Rhizosphere ...
ACGGTGCGTTTCCTCCACCGCGTCGTGCCGGGCGGAGCCGATCGGTCGTACGGGATTCATGTCGCGGCGGTCGCCGGATTGCCGTCCGGCGTCATCGCCCGCGCCCGACAGGTCCTTACCGACCTCGAACAGCAACGTCCGCTCGAGCCTCCCGAGGTGCAGCTCGGGCTGCCGATGGAGATGACGCCCGACGCATTGCGCAAGGAGCTCCAGGCCATCGACCCGGAGGCGCTCAGCCCGCTGGAGGCGCTGCAGAAGCTGTACCAGCTGCGCGCCAAACTCACTTGACATGCGCCCTGCGCGCGCCCGGCGCGAATTGATTCACCTGCTTCCGCCCGAGGTCGCCGACGCGATCGCGGCGGGTGAGGTCATCGAGCGCCCGGCGTCGGTCGTCAAGGAGCTGCTCGAGAACGCTCTCGATGCCGGAGCCCGGCGCGTCAACATCGACGTGAGGGGGGCGGGAAAGACCTCGATTCGCGTCAGCGACGATGGTTCGGGTATATCGGCCGATGAGCTCGTGATCGCATTCGTGCGCCACACCACGAGCAAGCTCACATCGCTCGCCGACCTGTCCGTCATCGCGTCGTTTGGATTCCGGGGCGAGGCGCTGGCGAGCATCGCCGCGGTGGCCGACGTGGAATGCTCGAGCGGGGGCGCCGTGCTTCGAATCCGAGCCGGCGAGGTCATCGAGCGAGGCGCTGGACCGCTGCTCCCTGGAGTCGCGATCGAGGTGCGCGACCTGTTCGCCAACGTGCCGGCCCGCCTGAAATTCCTGAAGAGCGATGCGACGGAAGTCGCCGCGATCAAAGACGTCGTGACCGCGTTCGCCCTGCTGCATCCGCAGGTGCGCTTTCACCTCACGATCGACAGCCGCGCGGCCGTCAGCACTGCGGGCGACGGCGATCGCAGGCGGGCGCTCGCGTCGGTCTACGGCGCGCCCGTCGCCGACGAGATGCTCGAGATCGTCTCCACGTCACGGGTCGCCGGGATGGTGAGCCAGCCGCGGCTCAGCCGCGGCAGCCGCGATGGGATGGTGCTCGCGGTCAACGGCAGGCCGATCGCGGCGCGCGCCCTCGTCTACGCGCTGGAGGAGTGCTATCAGGGGCGTCTCGAACGCGGACGGCACCCGATAGCGGTCATCGACATCGGCATCGACCCCGAGATGGTCGACGTCAACGTGCATCCCGCCAAGAAGGAGGTGAGGTTCAGGGACGAGGGCGCCATCTTCGCTGCCTTGCAACGCGGCGTGCGCTCCGCCCTCGACGGCAGCGACCCGTTCCGCTACCGGCCCACCGAGACTTTTGTGGCTGCCCTGCCAACGCCGATCGCTCCCCTCACTCTTCACGAGGCGCCGGCGTCGGTTGCGGTGGCCGAGACCAATGGACATGCGACCAGCACGGTCCTGCGACCGATCGGCCAGGTGGGACCGGGCTATCTGGTGGCTGAAGGCCCGCACGGACTGGTCCTGGTCGACCAGCACGCCGCGCACGAGCGAGTGCTCTACAACCGGCTGCTGGAGCGCCTGCGAAGCGGTCGCGGGGCCAGCCAGCCGCTGCTCATACCGCAGGCGGTTGACGTCGAGCCCGCGTTGATGGCCGCGGCCGCCGACCACCGGCAGGAGCTCGCCAACCTGGGACTCGAGATCGAGGAGTTCGGACCGCGCAGCCTCCGTATCACCGCCGTTCCCGTCGAGCTGCCCTCCGGTCGAGCCACCGCCGCAATCCAGGAGACGCTTGCCGCGCTGGCCGAGAACCGCGACGACGGGGCGATCGCCAAGGCAGCCGCAGCCCTCGCCTGCCACTCCGCGGTTAAGTTCGGCGACGTCCTCGACATCTCCGAGCAGCGCCGGCTGCTTGCCGACCTCGAGGGAGCGGAAGAGTCCATAACCTGCCCGCACGGCCGGCCGACGCGCCTGCTGGTCGAGTGGCAAGAGCTGACGCGGCACTTCCGGCGCAATTACTGAGCAGGGTCCCTGTCGTCGTCGGCCCGACCGGTATCGGCAAATCGCAACTGGCGTTCGAGCTCGCGATGCAGCTCGACGGAGAGATCGTGGTTGCGGATTCACGCCAGGTGTACCAGCGGCTCGACATTGCCACCAACAAACCGAGCCCCGAGATGCGGCGCCGCGTTCGCTACCACATGATCGATTTCGTCGATCCGTCGCTCAACTTCAATGCGGCCCAATACGTCCGGGGCGCAACGGCTGCGATCGACGACATCGTCTCGCGGGGTCGGTTGCCGATCGTTGAGGGAGGGACGATGCTCTACGTCGACGCGCTGAGCGAGGGGTTCACGCTGACCGGGATCCCGCCGAACCCATCGCTGCGAGCCGAGCTCGAGCAGCTCGACATCGATGCCCTGCAGACGAGATTGCTCGCGGTCGATCCTGACCCTGGCGTTGACCTGCAAAATCCCGTGCGCGTGATTCGCGCGCTCGAGATTCTCGATGCGGCTGGTCCGCCGCTGCGCCGGCTCCGCACCCGGACACCGCCACGGTGGCAACCGATCCGGATCGGGTTGACCGCGCGCCTCGACGTCATCGATTCACGACTGGACGCGCGGAGCCGTCGCCAGGTCGAGCGCGGCCTCGTCGCCGAAACCCAACAGGCGCTTGACGCGGGCGTGCCGGCAAACGCACCCGTGCTCACCGGGATCGGCTACGCCGAGGCCCTGGCTCACATACGCGGCGAGCTGACTCTCGACGAGCTTCCTCGCGCCATGGCGCGCTCGAACCGTCGCTACGCGCGACGGCAGCTGCGCTGGTGGCGCCGTGATGGACGCGTCCGTTGGTTCGAGATCGAGCCCGATCCTTTGCCGGGTATCCTCAACTATCTGAATGAGTAAGACAGTCGCCGGAGCAAAACGGCTCGGCCGCATTCCCCCATATCTCTTCGCCGAGATCGATCGCAAGGTGCAGGAGAAGAAGCGCGCCGGCATCGATGTGATCTCGCTGGGCATCGGTGATCCAGACCTGGCGACACCGGGGCGCATCGTCAGCGTGCTGCAGGAGACGGCCGCGGATCCCGCGAATCATCGCTATCCGTCGTACTTCGGTCTCGCCGACCTGAGGGAGGCGATCGCCCGGTGGTACGCAGACCGCTCGGGGATCGAGCTCGACCCTGCGACCGAGATACTTCCCACGCTCGGCTCCAAGGATGGGATAAGTCACGCGCCCCTCGCGCTTGTCGATCCCGGCGACGTTGTTCTTGCACCGGACCCTGGCTACACGGTCTACGTGACCGGCGCGATCATGGCGGGCGCCGAGCCTTACATCATGCCGCTCACGGCGCAGAACCATTGGCTGCCCGACCTCGATGCGATTCCATCCAATGTGGCGCAGCGGGCCAGGTTGATGTGGCTCAACTACCCGAACAACCCCACGGCCGCGACCGCCGACCGCGATTTCTTGGTGCGCGCCGTCGCGTTCTGCCGGCGCCACGACATCATCCTGTGCCACGACGCGCCCTACTCAGAGATCGCTTTCGACGGCTACCGGCCGCTGACCCTCTTCGAGATCCCTGGCGCCAAGGAGGTCGGCCTCGAGTTCCACTCGCTCTCCAAGACCTACAACATGACCGGCTGGCGCATCGGTTGGGTGTGCGGCCGCGCGGACCTGGTCAACCTCGTCGGCCAGCTCAAGACGAACATCGACTCCGGCATCTTTCAGGCCGTGCAGTGGGCCGCGATCGAAGCCCTGAATGGGGGAGAAGACGAGACGAAGGCGGCCTGCGTCGTGTACTCCCGCCGGCATCGACTGGTGGCGGACACGCTCAACAGCCTGGGTTGGGGCATCAAGCCTCCGCGCGCGACCTTCTATGTGTGGGCACCGGTGCCAACGGGCTATGACTCGATCGGTTTTGCGACCCACGTGCTCGACACGGTGGGCGTGAACATCACGCCAGGTGTAGGTTTTGGCGCCCACGGCGAGGGTTACTTCCGTCTCTCGGTCACCGCGCCCGACGCCCGCCTCGAGGAGGCGATGTCGCGAATGAGGAAGCTCAGGCTCTGATCACAACCAGGACCCCGCAGGAGCGGGCTTACCTCGTCGGCGTCCTGCTGCCAGGAACCGAACCAGAAACGGTGCGAGAGCAGATGAACGAGCTGGCCGACCTGGCGCGTACAGCGGGCACGGAGGTCGTCGGCTCGGACGTGCAGAGGCGCTCGCAGGTCGACGCCGCCCACCTCATCGGCATGGGCAAGGTCGAATCGCTGCGTGACATGAAGCTCGAGGGCGACTTCGACGTGGTCATCTGCAACGAAGACCTCAGCCCGCGGCAGCAGCGCAACCTCGAGCTGGAGATCAAGGCGCGAGTCCTGGATCGAACCGAGATCATCCTCGAGATCTTTGCCCAGCACGCTCGCACCCATGAAGGTCGGCTGCAGGTCGAGGCCGCCCGCCTCCATCATCTGCTGCCTCGCCTGATCGGCGCCTACGCCTACGACCGCCAGGTCGGTGGCCGGCGAGGTGGGGTGGGGGCTCGGGGAGGTTTCGGTGAGCAGCAGATCGAGGTCGAGCGCCGGCGCATCCGCAAACGGATCCGCGACCTCGACCGCGAGATCGAGCAGGTCCGGACGCAGCGCCACCAGCAGCGGACCGGTCGCCGCCGAGCCGAGCTGGAGACGGGCGCGATCGTCGGCTACACCAACGCCGGCAAGTCGACGCTGCTGAACGCCTTGACGCACGCGGGCGTCAGAGCGGAGCAGAAGCTTTTCGCGACCCTCGACCCGACTACGCGGAAGCTCGAGCTGCCTGCCGGCCGCGAGCTCCTGCTGACCGACACAGTTGGATTCATCCAGAAGCTGCCGACCGATCTCGTGGCCGCTTTTCGGGCCACGCTCGAGGAGGTCACCGAAGCCGACCTCGTCATCCAGGTGCTGGACTTGAGCTCGCCGGCAGTCGAGGAACAGGCGACGACGGTGGAGGAGATCCTGGCCGACCTCGGGGCGGCGGACAAGCCGCGGGTGGTCGCCCTTAACAAGGTCGACCTGCTGGGCCCGGCATCGCGGCGTCGGGCGGTGGCCGCCCTGTCGGAACGCTACCCCAACGCCGTGTCCATCTCTGCAACCAACCGGATCGGCCTCGACCAGCTGCTCCTCGCAGTTGATCTCGTAAGCCGGGGAGACGCCGTTCCGCTCGAGATCCTGGTCCCGTACGGCCGCGAAGGCGTGCTGGCCGAGCTGCGCCGCATCGGTGGGGTGGACCGTACCGAGTACGTGTCCGGTGGGACCCGCGCCTGGGGCTGGGCGCCACGACACGCGGCGCGCCGTTTCGAAGCCTTTTCTGACAAGGGCGCCCTGCGCGCGCCCGGCCGTCCTAGCGGAAGAGCCTGATCACGCCCCGAACAATGCCGACGAGGCTGATGTTGGCGGTGACGATCGGCGCGTAGGCGGGGTTCTCCGCGACCAGCTTGACGTGCCCGTTGGCGCGCTCGAAGCGCTTCACGGTCGCGTCGCCGTCGACCAGGGCGACCACGATCGAGCCGTTGGAAGCTTCGTGCTGCGGCCGGACGAGGACCAGGTCGCCGTCGAGGATGCCGGCGTTGATCATGCTGTCGCCCCGCACCCGGAGCAGGAAGTACCCGTCCTTGGCGAGCTCGGGCGACAGGAGGATGTGGTCCTCGATGTTCTGGTCGGCCAGGATCGGGGTGCCGGCGGCGACGTTGCCGATGATCGGGACGACGACGGCGTTGCGCCGCTGCTGGTCGAGCTCGGCGTCGGCGACGAGCTGGACGGTCCGCGACTTGCTCGGATCGCGCTTGATCAGGCCGCGGCGCTCCAGCTGATTCAGATGGTTGTGCACGGTCGAGCTCGAGCTCAGGCCGACCGCCTCGCCGATCTCGCGGACGCTCGGCGGGTAGTTACGGGTCTTGGTCACGAAGCGGATGTAGTCGAGAATCCGGGTTTGCCTATCGGTCAATTGTTCGGTCAATTTCGCGTTCTTCTCCAGATCGTATTGGGGGACGTGCGCCCATCCTAGCATCCATGAACTCGAAGCGCAAACTTTTGTTCGACGTCTTGACAGGCAAACAGCCGTTCGGTATTCTTTCGAACGTATGTACGCCGCCGGCTACGGAATCAAACCTTGGCGGGCAGACCGTACCGGCGGTGTACGCCTTGGCCGGCGTGCGGTTTTCGCAGTGGTGATCGTCGCCCTGACCGGGTTCGGGATGGCGCTGGCGGCCCACGGAGGTACGCCGACGTCGGAGTCGACGGTCGTCGTCCAGCAGGGAGACACGCTGTGGTCGATCGCGACCGCCCACTATCCGGGAGATGATGTCCGGGAGCGTGTTCAGGACATCGAGGCCGCCAACGGGCTCCAGGGGCCCCAGATCGAGGCAGGGGAGACGCTGCGCCTGCCGGGTTAGCCGGCAGTGAGGCTCGTTCTGATTACCCGCCAGGGATGCCATCTGTGCGATGAGGCCCTCGAGATGCTCCGCTCCCTCGGCCACGAGCCCCAGCTGGCCGACGTCGACGCCCACGATCGCCTACACGATCTCTACGACTGGCGTGTGCCTGTCGTGCTCCTCGATGACAGGATCGTCGCCGAGGGCAAGATCACGCGCGACCAGCTGGAAAAGGCGTTGGGGAAGGGGTCGGCTTAACCCGTCCGCGTCCGAGATTATGGACGCGATAATCACTGTTAGAGACAGCAGCGCCTCAAGCTCGCGATAAGGTGCGTTTGGCGCCAAAAGCACCTTCGCCGGCTTCATTTTGGGTGCGTTTGACGCCAAACGCACGTAATTCGGGTCAGGCGGAGCGCTGCAGCGCCGGCTCTGCGTCCAGGCCCCGCAGGAACACTTCGAGTGGCAGCGCAGCTGCTTCGAAGTCCTCCCGCAGCAGCTCCAGGTCGGCCCCGGCCTGCTGAAGCCCCGAGATCGCCAGCTCGGCCGACCGGAGCGACTTGCCGACGTATCGCTCCAGCGGCTCGTCGAGCCGCCCCGCGGCGGCTTCGTGGCCCCAGGCATCGCGGACCTCGGCGGCAAGCTCCAGCAGCCGGTCCACGGTCGAGCCGGCGCGAGCGAGCTCGAGCGGATCCGAGCCAAGCCGATTCCAGGCATCGGCGGAGGTCCGGACCAGCCGGCGCAGCTTGACCTGGGTCGCCAACGTACGCATGTTCGTCCATCAATGATAGCGAACGAGCGTTCGGAGCGCAACCCGCCGCTTGTTAAGCTGGCGCCGCGATGCGCCAGCTCCTGATCACCGCAGGCCTCCTCCTGCCCCTCGGCCTCGACACCTTCGCGCTCAGCGCCGCCCTCGGCGTCGCCGGCCTGGCTAAAAAGGATCGCCTCCGCGTCAGCCTGCTCTTCACCGTCTTCGAGGCGGGCATGCCCATCCTCGGAATCCTCGTCGGCCAGGCGATCGGCAAGGTGGTCGGCGCGTGGGCCGGCTATGGAGGAATCCTCTTCCTCTTGATCGCGGGAGCGTTGCTGCTGAGACCGGGCCAGGACGAAGACGCCGAGGAGCGCCGCCTCCGGCTCCTGGCTCAGGCGCGCGGGCTGGCCATCGTCGACCTGGGGCTGAGCATCAGCGTCGACGAGCTGACCGTCGGGTTGAGCGCCGGCCTGCTCGCCATTCCGATCGCGCTTGCGGTGGTCTGGATCGCTATCCAGGCCTTCGCCGCGGCCCAGGTCGGCTTGAGGTTCGGCGGTCGCATCGGCGAGGAGGTGCGCGATCGGTCGGAGAAGCTCGCAGGGGCCGCGTTGATCGCGGTCGCCCTGATCCTCCTGGGCCTGAAGCTCCTGAGAATCTAAGGGGCGAAGATCCGGCAGAGGCTCTCAGCCAGCGTGTCGGCGTCGGCTCCCGGGTGTGTGAGGAAGTAGCCGACCGCGTCGCTGACGGCGCCGACCACGGCCCGCCCGAAAACCACGGGATCCTTGTCCGCGTAGAACTCGTCGTGGCCCATGGCGTGGCGGACCTCCTCGGCCACCGCGTCGGCGAACTGCGCCTGCAGGTCGTGGCGGACCGCCTCGACCCCGGGACTCAGTCCGACCGACTCGACGATCATCAAGCGCGCCACGTGTGATCGCTCGAAGCACGAGCGGACGAATCGACTGATACCGAGGCGCAGCCGCGCATGGTGGTCGTGTCCAGTGGCCGCGTCGGCGAGCACGTCGTGGATCAGGGCCCCACCTTCCTGCGCAAGCAGGTCGCGGACGCAGTGCTCCTTGGACTCGAAGAACTCGTAGAACGCCGACTTGGAGACTCGAGCGCGCGTCACGATCTCGTCGACCGAGGTCACGCTGTAGCCGTGCTCCGCAAAAAGCGCGAGAGCCGCTTCGACGATCCGGCGGCGTCGCCGCTCCAGACGTGCGTCCCTCCGCAGCTGCGCAGCCGCGACCGCCATCGACCTAGCCCGCGGCCAGGGCGCGCGAGATGACCAGGCGCTGGATCTCGCTCGTGCCTTCGAACAGCGTGTAGATCTTGGCGTCGCGGTGCCACTTCTCGACCGGGAAATCACGGATGTAGCCGTAGCCGCCGCAGATCTGGATCGCCTGCTCGGTGACCTTGACGGCGACCTCGCCGGCCTTCAGCTTCGCCATCGAGCCTTCGGCCTTCTTGAACTCGCCACCGTTGCGGCCTTCCCAAAGCGCCCGCCAGATCAGGGCGCGGGTCGCCTCGATCTCGGTCGCCATGTCCGCGAGCATGAAGGCGATCGCCTCGTTTTCGATAAGCGTTCGCCCGAACTGCTTGCGCTGCTTGGCGTAATCAAGGGCGAACTCAAACGCCGCGCGCGCGATTCCGAGCGCCTGCGCGCCGACGATCGGGCGCGACAGCTCGAAGGTCTTCAGCGCCACCGACGAGCGCTGGTGCGTGCCCTCGCGCGCGCGGGCCAGCTTCGCCTCGAGCTTCTCCATGCCACCGAGCACGTTCTCGATGGGGATCGTGCAGTCCTCGAGCAGCACCTCCGCGGTGTGCGAGGCGCGGATGCCCATCTTCTTTTCCTTCTTGCCCATGCGCAGGCCCTTGGTCCCCGGGGGGACGACAAACGAGGCCTGGCCCCGTGTGCCGAGGTCCGGCTCGACCGCGGCGACGACGACATGCACGTCGGCAATCCCGCCGTTGGTGATGAAGACCTTCTGGCCGTTGATGACCCAGCTGCCGTTCTTGCGGATGGCTCGAGTCTTCATCGACGACACGTCCGAGCCCGCGTCGGGTTCGGTCACCGCAAACGCGCCCAGCGCCGGCTTCTCCGGCGTGCCAAAGCAGGCCGGGATCCAGGTCGAGATCTGGTCCGGGGTGCCCTGGGAGAAGATCGCGGCCACGGGCAGGCCCGTGCCCTGGAGGGCGAGCGCGATTCCGGCGCAGCCCCAGGTCAGCTCTTCGGCGACGAGCGCAGGCATGATGCCGGTCCCGTCGCCGTAGGTCTGCTGCAGGAAGTCGGTCCCGTAGAGGCCGACCTCGGCGGCCTTCTTGACGACCGGCCACGGAAACTCCTCGGACTCGTCGTATTGATGCGCGACCGGGCGAATCTCTTTCTCGGCGAAAGAGTGGACCCAGTCGCGGATCTCCTTCTGCTCGTCGCTCAGCTCGAACGAAATCATTACCCTCGCGGCTCCTTAGCTCTATAACGCACGAGAATCAGTACTCGTACGTACCGTTTCTAGGGCGAGGTTACGCGGACGAGCCCGAACAAGTCAAGGCGCCTGGCCGGCTGACTTGCTTTTGGGGGTGCTGAGCGCCTGCGCCGCCAGCCGGTAGGCGGTGAAAAGCAAGAACCCGCCCCAGATCCGGGCGAGGATGGAGCCCGGCACCTCGACGGCGATCAGGGCGCCCAGGACCGCCCCGAACAGTCCCCCACCCCCCATCCAGACCGAGGCCTGGCGCAGCACGTTGCCCTCGCGAATGTGCGTGATCGTGCTCACGAGCGCGGTCGGCACGATCGCGAGGAGCGACGTGCCCTGGGCGACGGCCTGCGGGACCCCGGCGCCGACGGTCATCGTGGGCACGAACAGGGCGCCACCGCCGATGCCGATCGTGCCCGACAGAAAGCCCGCGCCAAACCCGCCGGCGACCAGGATGAGGTCGCGCCAGCTCATGGGAACAGCAGCTCCTTGACCCCGATCACTCCGAGGACCACGACGACGGCGAGCTTGAGCTCGCGGTCGGGGATCCTCTTCAGCAGCCGGGCGCCGAGGTACGCACCCACCACACTTCCGGCGACCAGGAACAGCGCGACCCGGAAGTCGATCTGCGGCGTGCGCGTGCGGAAGTAGTAGATCGGCAGCGCCGCGACCGCGATGGGCAGGATGGCGACGATCGAGTTGGCGTTGGCATTGCGCTGCGGCACGCCCGCCCAAAGCACCTGCAGGGGTATGAGGACAAACCCGCCGCCAACGCCGAGCAGCCCGCCGAGCAGGCCGCCCAGAAAACCGATAGCCGCGAAGACGGCCCGTCGGTCTATTCGGTGGTCGTCCGGATCGGTGTGTCGGGCTGGCTGATTACGACCGAGTGGTGGCGAAACTCCACGTTCGACTGCCGGTCGCCGCCCGGTTGCTTCGCCTTCTTCGGCTTCTTCTTCTCGCGGCCCTGCTTGTCGCGGCCTTTACCCATGGCGCCCAGTTTCCACGACCAGGGCCAGTTCGCGCAAGAAGGACTCGACATCGGTGACCAGGCCGATCGATTGCCAGCTCCCGCGGTCGGCCAGCTTGGTCACAACCGCCGGGTTGATGTCGACGCAGACCGTGCGCACCCCGGCGGGCAGCATGTTGCCGGTCGCGATCGAGTGCAGCATCGTCGAAAGCATCAGCGCGATGCGCACGCCAGGCAGCGCGGCGCGCATCCTGCGCTGCGCCTCGACCATGTCGGTGATGACGTCGGGCAGCGGCCCGTCGTCGCGCACAGACCCGGCGAGCACGATCTCGACTCCGTGCTCGATCGCCGACTTCATCACCCCGGACTTCAGCTGGCCGCTCTCGACCATCTGGCGCAAGCCGCCCGCGGCGCGCACCCGGTTGATGGCGCGCATGTGGTGCTCGTGCCCGTGCTCGATGGGAAGGCCGCTTTCGATGTTCACGCCCAGCGCCGTGCCGAACAGCGCCGACTCGACGTCGTGCACCGCAAGCGCGTTGCCCGCGAACAGCACCTGGACGTACCCCAGCTCGATCAAGCGAGACAGGTAAACCCCGGCACCCGTGTGCACGACGGCGGGACCGGCGACGACCAGGATGCGGCCGCCCGCCTCGCGCACCTGCCGCATCTCCTCGGCGATGCCGCCGATCAGGACCTTCTTCGGCTTCTCCGCCGAGACCTCGCTGCCCATGAAGCTGAAGATCTCGGTCTGGCGTGAGCGCTCGAGCGGAGTAACGCGCACCCCCTGGTGCCCGATCACGACGTCCATCCCCGGCCTGGCGTCCTGGAACACGATGGCCCGCGCCTTTCGAGCCTTGCGGTCGACCGCGATCGCGGCGTCCATCTCGATGCTGTCGACGTTGATCCACCGCCCGCCGAGGAGCACCTCCGTCGGCAGATTGCTCGTGGAGTAGAAGCCTTCCGGAAAGACGCCTTCGCGCGTGACTTTGTCGAGCCGCACCGCATGCTCGTGCTCGGCGTTGGCCCCCAGGGCGCGAGCCCTTGAGACGATCTGGTCGAGCACCGCCGCGGAGTCGGCGTAGACCTCCATGCGGCAGATCGAAGGGTCCGTCTTGTGCTGCCCGACCTTCAGCTCTTCGATCGTGAAGTTCCCTCCGAGGTCCATGACGAGGTCCATGACCTGGGGCAGCATCATCGAGTCGATGATGTGGCCCTGGAGGACCAGCCGTGCGGTGTGTCTTCCTTCGTTCACGTCCGCACGCCGGCTGCGGCGTTGATCTGCGCCTGCAGCGCGGCCGCCTCGCGCGCGGGGCTGTCCGCGTAGAGCACGCTGCGACTCGCGGACACCAGGCATGAGGCGGCGTCGCCGTTCCACGCCGCGCGCACCGCGGCCTCGACGTCACCGCCCTGTGCTCCGACTCCGGGCAGGAGGAACGGCAGAGCGCTGATCTCGCGCACCTCGGCGATCTGCGCCGGCGCTGTAGCGCCGACCACGAGTGCAACGTTCCCCTGGATGTTGAGACGCTCCGCAAGCGCGACCACGTGGCGGTAGAGGGGCTCGCCGGCAGCCTCGAGGTGCTGGAGGTCGGCCGCTCCGGGGTTTGACGTCCGGCACAGGACGTACACGCCGCGCTCCTCGTAGCTCGTGAACTCGCGAAGGGAGTCGGAGCCGAGGTACGGGTTGACCGTCGCCGCGTCCATGGCGAGCGTACCGAACACCGTCTGTGCGTAGGCCCGCATCGTGTTGTCCATGTCGCCGCGCTTGCCGTCGAAGAGAAACGGCGTGTTGGGCGTGGCGTCGCGCAGCTCGATCAACGCCTTCCACCCGTCCGGACCGTACTGCTCCCAGAAGGCGCTGTTCGGCTTGAAGCAGCAGGCATGCTCCTCGGTCTGGCGCACGACCTCGAGGCAGTGACGCAGCGCGCCTCCCGCGCCGCCGGCTATGCGCTCCGCGTCAGGGTCGAGCCCGACGCAAAGGAGCGTTTGGCGTTCGCGTGCAAGCGCGCGTAATCGATCGAAGTAGCTCACTGCACACAAATGGTAAAGACGGCCGGACAGCGACAATTGAGACGTGCGAGTCGCGCTTGCCCAGATCAATCCGACGGTCGGCGACCTGGCCGGAAACGCCCGGCTGATCATGGAGTGGACGGAGCGCGCCCGCGCCCAGGGTGCGGACCTCGTGTGCTTCCCCGAGCTTGCGATCACGGGCTACCCGCCCGAGGACCTGGTGCTCAAGCCCTCCTTCGTCCGCGACAACATCGCAGCGCTGAACAACATCGCAGCCGCCGCCAAGGACATCGCGCTGGTCGTGGGTTTCGTCGACGAAGAGGGAGACATCTACAACTCCGCTGCCTTCATCGACGACGGCGCGGTCAAAGCCGTCTACCACAAGGTCTTTCTGCCCAACTATGGGGTCTTCGACGAAAAGCGCTACTTCGCACCCGGACACCGCGCACCGATCGTCGACTTCGGCGGCGAGCGCCTGGGGCTGTCGGTCTGCGAGGACTGCTGGTTCCCCGCTGGTCCGCTGGCATGGGAGGCGGACCACGGCGCGCAGCTCCTGATCAACATCAACGGCTCGCCCTACCACTACGGCAAGCGCGCGCCGCGCGAGGCGATGGTGGCGGGGCGGGCGCGCGACTATGGCTCGTGGGTCGCCTGGGTCAATACCGTGGGCGGGCAGGACGAGCTCGTCTTCGACGGCAACAGCGTCGTCATCGATCCCAAGGGCAACGTCGTCGCCCGGGCGGGATCATTCGTCGAGGAGCTGCTGGTCTACGACATCGACACGAAGCTTCCGCTGCACCGGCCGACTGAAAACCTCCGCCGCGAGGCCGAGGCGGCCGAGGGGCTGGAGCTGGAGACTTCCGAGATCCTCGCCGGGGCGCCGAAAAACGATCGGCCCAAGCCGCCGCTCAAAGCCGGCGGCGCCATCCCCCTGGAGGGCCCGGCCGAGATCTACGCCGCGGTCGTCCTGGGCACGCACGACTACATCCGCAAGCAGGGGTTCGAGAAAGTCGTCGTCGGTATGTCGGGTGGGGTCGATTCCGCTCTCACCGCCGCGATCGCCTGCGACGCCCTGGGACCGCAGAACGTCATCGGCGTGCGCATGCCGTCGCGCCACACGTCGGCCGAGAGTCTCGAAGACGCGGGGCTGACCGCCGAAAACCTCGGCATGCAGCTGATGGACTTCTCGATCGAGCCACCACACAAGGGTTTCGAGGAGATCCTGGCTGGGGTGTTCAAGGGCACGACGCCGGGAGTTGCAGAGGAAAACCTGCAGCCTCGCATTCGCTCGACGATCCTCCACGCGCTGTCGAACAAGTTCGGCTACATCGTCCTCAGCACGGGCAACAAATCGGAGCTGGCCACGGGCTACGGGACTCTTTACGGCGACATCGCCGGCGGCTACGCGGTGCTCAAGGACATCACCAAAACGACCGTCTACGAGCTGTGCCGCTACCGCAACACACTTGGCCGGGCTATCCCGGAGCGCGTCCTGACCAAGCCGCCCTCGGCCGAGCTGAAGCCTGGACAGCTGGACACCGACAGCCTGCCGCCGTACGCGGAGCTCGATCCCATCCTCAAGGGCTACATCGAGGACGACCTCAGCCCCGAGGAGCTCGTGGCGTCCGGCAACAGGCCGGAGACCGTGGCGCGCGTGATCTCGCTGGTCGACCGCAGCGAGTACAAGCGCCGCCAGGCGCCGCCCGGAGTGAAGATCACGCCGCGGGCGTTCGGGCGCGACCGGCGGATGCCGATCGTCAATCGGTACAGTCCCAACGGGGTCCGACCGGCGGCGGAGCGACCGCCGCCATAGGCATAATTTCTATCAATAACTGGTATAGACAGGAGCTATGGCGGGGTCGTTTGACGTAGTCGTGATCGGCGGTGGCCCCGGGGGCTACGTCGCCGCGCTCCGCGCCGCGCAGCTTGGCGCCCGGACCGCGATCGTCGAGAAGGACCGGATGGGCGGTACCTGTCTCGTCCGCGGCTGCATCCCCACCAAGGCGCTGCTCCAGTCGTCAGAGGTGTACACCCAGGCGAAGGGCGGCGCTCCGTTTGGGCTCGTGGCCGACAACATCGGCTTCGACTGGGGCGTGGCACAGAAACGCAAGACGGCGGTCGTCGACCAGCTCGTCAAGGGCGTCGAGGGTCTGCTCAAGGCCGGTGGTGTGACCTCGCTCAAAGGCCCTGCGCGGTTGGCCGGAAAGGGAGTGGTCGACGTCGGCGGAGACCAGGTGCAGGCAAAGGACATCGTCATCGCCACCGGCTCGGCGATCGCGCGCATCCCTTTGAAGGGTGCCGAGCTGACGATCGACTCCGACCAGATCCTCGAGCTCAAGGAGGTCCCTCGCCGGCTCGCGGTGATCGGCGGTGGCGTTGTTGGCATGGAGTTCGCAGCCATGTTTGCGGCGCTTGGCTGCAAGGTGACCGTGCTCGAGATGCTTCCGCAGGTCCTGGCGATGGTCGACTCGGACCTGGTCGCGGTCTATACCAAGCACCTCAACGGGCTCGGCGGCGAGATCCACACCGACAGCAAGGTCTCCGAGGTCGTCAAGCAGAACGGCGCGCTGCAGGTGCGTTTCTCGAGCGGTGGAGAAGGGGGCGCGGTCGACGCCGACCAGGTGCTGCTCGCCGTCGGGCGCGCGCCATACACGCAGGGCCTCGACGCCGAAAAGGCGGGCGTCAAGCTCGAGCGCGGCCGCGTCGTCGTCGACCAGCGCCTCCACACCGACGCAGACGGAATCTGGGCGATCGGCGACGTGATCGGCGGGATCATGCTCGCCCACGTCGCCTCGTACGAGGGCGTGTGCGCGGTCGAGAACATCGTCGGTCATTCCGAGCGTGTTCCCGATTACCACGCGGCCCCCAACTGCATCTACACGGACCCCGAGATCGCCCACGTCGGCCTCGGCGAGAAGGAGGCGAAGGAGAAGGGCATCACGGTCAAGGTCGGCAAGTTTCCATTTGCCGCGGCGGGTCGGGCCCTGACGCTCGGTCAGACCGAAGGCTTCGTCAAGGTCGTGGCGGACGCGGAGTCGGGCAAGATCCTCGGCGCGCACATCGTCGGCCCGCGCGCTACGGACCTCATCGCGGAGGCCACGCTCGCGGTGCAGAACGGGCTGACGCTCGAGCAGGTCGACCTGACGATCCACGCCCATCCGACGCTGCCGGAATCCTTCATGGAGGCCGCGCTTGCCGCGCAGGGCCGCGCCATCCACATCACGAATCGAAGATCCACTCCCGCGCCCACCGCAGTGGCCGCGAACACCAATAATCAGGAGAAGCCCATGGCCGCCCCGGTCAAGACCCCTCCCCCGCCTCCTACTCCAAGCGCGATCAACCCGAAGTCGCTCGAGCTGACCACGGCGAATCGCGACTTCCTGCTTGCAATGCATCGCGAGATGCAGCTCATCCGCCGCTTCGAGGAGCGCGCGCAGGAGCAGTACACGAAGGCGAAGATCGGCGGCTACTGCCACCTCAACATCGGCGAGGAGGCCACCGTGGTCGGCGGCATCCTTGCGCTCAAGCCGAACGACTGGATCTTCACCAGCTACCGCGAGCACGGTCACGCGATCGCGCGCGGCGTCGACCCCAAGTTCGTGATGGCGGAGCTGTTCGGCAAGGAGACCGGGACCTCGCACGGCCGCGGCGGGTCGATGCACCTGGTCGACTACAGCAAGCGCTTCATGGGCGGCTACGGGATCGTCGGCGGCCACCTGCCGCTCGCTGTCGGCGGCGCGTGGGCGGTCAAGTACCAGAAGCACGATGACGTGGTGTTCTGCATGTTCGGCGACGGCGCCACCAACATCGGCGCGTTCCACGAGTCGTTGAACATGGCCAAGGTCTTCGACCTTCCTGTCGTGTGGTTCTGCGTCAACAACCGCTACGGCATGGGCACGCCCGTCGAGAAGGCATCCGCCGTGGCCGACATCTACAAGAAGGCGTGCGCGTATGACATGGAGTCGATCCAGATCGACGGCATGAACGTGCGCGAGGTCCTGCTGCGCACGAGCGAGATCGTCGAGAAGACCCGCAAGGATTCTGTGCCGCGGTTCATCGAGTCACTCTGCTACCGCTTCCGCGGCCACTCGGTCGTCGACCCGGACAAGTACCGCTCCGAGGAAGACAAGATCAAGTGGCGCAAGGCCGACCCGATCGTCGCTTTCGAGCACGAGCTGGAGAAGAGTGGGCTCGCGGACGAGGAGTACTTCAAGAACGTGCGCGTCGAAATCGACAACGAGGTCAAGGGCGTCATCCAGTTCGCCGACGAGAGCCCGGACCCGAACGTCGAAGACCTCTACAAGTACACCTACGCGGGTCAGTGGGACAACCGGCCCGAGCTCCGGGCGGAGAGGGTGTGATGGCCGTACAGGCTCCCGCCCAATCATCAGTAAAGTCCGAAGAGAAGCTGTATCGCGTGGCGCTGCGCGAAGCCCTTGCGGAGGAGATGGAGCGCGACGACACGATCTACCTCATCGGAGAGGACATCGGCAAGTTCGGCGGCGCCTATCGCGTGACCGACGGACTGCTCGACAAGTTCGGGCCGCAGAGAGTCGTCGACGCCCCGATCGCCGAAGAGGTGATCGTTGGCACGGCCATCGGTTCAGCGATGCTCGGGCTGCGGCCGGTGGTCGAGATGATGACGATCAACTTCTCGCTCATCGCTTACGACCAGATCGTGAACAACGCGGCAAAGATCCGCTACATGTTCGGCGGCGAGGTCAAGGTACCGATGGTGATCCGCATGCCCGGCGGCGCGGGACACCAGCTGTCCGCGCAGCACTCGCATTCCTTCGAGGTGCTGTACGGGTTGATACCTGGGCTGCTGGTCGTCGCGCCCACGACGCCGGAGGACGCCAAGGGCATGCTCAAGTCCGCGATCCGCTCCGACAACCCGGTGATTTTCCTCGAGTCGATGAGCCTCTACAACGTAAAGGGCGAGGTGCCCTCCGGGGACTACACAACGCCTCTGGGCAAGGCCGCCTTACGACGGAATGGCTCCGACGTCACGATCGTCGGCGTGTCTCGCATGGCGGTGCTCGCGAACGAGGCGGCCAAGCAGCTCGAAGAGGAGGGCGTCGATGCGGAGGTCATCGACCTTCGCTCGATCCGGCCTATCGACTGGCAGCCGATCATCGAATCCGTGCGTAAGACGAGCCGTTGCGTCGTGGTGGAAGAAGGTTGGTCGACGTATGGCGTCACCGCGGAGCTCGCCGCCGGCGTCCAGGAGAAGGCGTTCGATTACCTCGACGCACCGGTCCGGCGCCTGGGCGGCGCGCAGGTGCCAATGCCGTACAGCCAGCCGCTGGAGAAGGCGTCGATCCCGACTTCGGAAGACATTAAGCGCCTGGTCCGGGCCACGCTCGGTAGGAAGGTCGATGCGTAGCGGCCCGATTCGCGTCGTTCGGCGCCAAACGCACCGAAAAACTCGCGTTGAAGCGAAGTATTGGCGCAGAACGCACGGAATCGTGATGTAGATGTCTGACATCAACATGCCGAAGCTCTCCGACACGATGGAGGAGGGCACGATCGTCGAGTGGAAGAAGAAGAGCGGGGACCAGGTGAAGTCCGGGGACGTCCTCGCCGAGGTCGAGTCGGACAAGGCCACTTTCGATCTCGAGGCCGACGCCGATGGGACTCTTCAGATCCTGGTGGAGCAGGGCGTTCCCGCCAAGATCGGCGCGCCGATAGCCCGGATCGGAGACGCCGGCGCAACTTCGCCAGAGCCCTCCAAGCCGAAGGCAAAAGAGCCCGCCAGAGAACCTGAGAAGCCCGCCCCGGCCGCTGAGAAGCCGGTTGCAGACCAACCGGCACCCGCTCCCCCACCTCAGACCAAACCTGAGCCGCTACCCCAGCCGCCACCCAATCGGGAGGACGGCCAGCAGCTCCGGGCGTCCCCGCTGGCCAGGCGCCTCGCGGAGGAGATGGGCGTCGACCTGGCCTCGGTCAAGGGCTCAGGGCCTGAGGGCCGAATCGTCAAGGAAGACGTCGTCGCCGCAGGCGCCGCGCGGCCCGCAGCCGACCGCCGCCGGCCTCAGCCCGCGAGCGAGCGCCGCGCAGGGGCCGACGTTGAGATCGTCGAGCCGACGCGCATGCAAGCCACCATCGCGCGGCGGATGGCCGAATCGAAGACGACGGTGCCCGAGTTCCAGGTCACAGTCGAGGCACGGGTCGACCTGGCCGTGATCCTCCGCCAGCAGCTGAAGGACTCGGTGCCCGGTGCAGAAAAAGTCACGATGACGGACTTCCTGGTGCGCGCGTGCGCGCTCGCGCTGCGCAAGTTTCCTGAGGTCAACAGCTCGTGGGTCGAGGGCAAGTTTCAGCGCAAGCGCTCCATCAACATCGGCCTGGCGGTTGCGCCGAGCCAGGGCATGGGACTGCTCGTCCCGGTGGTGCACGACGCGGATCTGAAGGACATCGTGCAGATCTCGATCGAATCGCGTCAGGTGATCGAGCGCGCTCGCGCCGGCCGGCCGAACGAGGGCGACCTCAGCGGCGCGACGTTCTCCATCTCCAACCTCGGGATGTACGGGGTCGACGAGTTCACCGCGATCATCAACCCCCCGGAGGCGGCGATCCTGGCTGTGGGCGCCATCAAAGAGGTGCCTGTGGTGCTAGGCGAACGCATCGTCCCTGGCAAGGTGATGCGTATGACGCTGTCGGTCGACCACCGGGTCTTCTACGGTGCGACCGCGGCCCAGTTCATGGCCGAGGTCAAGCGGCTGGTCGAGAACCCGGTGACGCTTCTTGTGTCGCAGTCGTAGCTGACGCGGCCGGCTCGCGCGAGGGGGGCAGCATCAGGTGCAGGCGCAGGTTTCCTGAGTCGTCGAAGTCGGCCCACAGCCTGCCCTGCATCGCCGCCGTGAGCTCCCGTGAGATGCTCAGTCCGAGTCCAACCCCGCCCGCGGCCGCCGAGCGTGAGGGATCTGCGCGGTAGAAGCGGTCGAACATGCGGTCCGGGTCGGGCCGGTGCGCACCCGTCGGGTTGGAGACAATCGTCTCGACCGAACCCCCACTCAACCTCGCCGTCGCGGTGACCGTCGACTCCTCGGGCGCGTACTTCACGGCGTTGTCGAGGAGATTGTCGAGGACCTGGTGCAGGCGCTCCGGATCCGCCGCGACGGGTGGTATGTCGTCGGGGACATTGAGCTTGATGCTCAGCCTGCGTGAGTCTGCACGCGGGCGAATCATCTCCAGCTCCTGCTCGAGCTGACCGCCCAGGTCGACCGCTGTGATGTGGAGCGAGATGGAACCGGCCTCGACCCTCGCGAGGTCGAGCAGCTCCTGCGCCATGCGCAGCACTCGCTCGGATTCCTCGTGGACGATCGTCGCCGCGCGCGTGCGCTCTGCGTCGCTCAGCAGGCTGCCATCGACCAGCGCCTGGCTGAATCCGATGAGGCTCGTGAGAGGCGTCTTGAGCTCGTGCGAGACATTGGCCAGGAAGTCTCGCTGCACTTTCCGCGCGCGCTCGACCGCCTCGCCCATGTGATTGAAGGCGGAGCCGAGCAGACCGATCTCGTCCTGGCCTTTGATGCTGACGCGTCGTGCGTAGTTGCCCGCGGCGATGTCCTCGGCCGCCGAAGCGAGGACCGTCAGCGGCCTGGTGACCGACCGGCTCACCAGCAGAGCCAGCAGCATGGCGACGATGAGTGCAGCGCCCCCTGCCACGAGCAGCCTGCTCGCGAGGCTTCCCGCCGCGGCGGTCGCAACGAACGACTCTGGCTCGGCGAGCATCACGTAAGCCGCGCCGAGCGGGTCGGCTCGCTTGCCGGGAAGCCTTACGGCCGCTCCCAGATAGTTCTGATCCCCCAGCGGCGTGAACGCCTCGAGCACGCCGGTGAAGCGGGCTGACTGGGTCAGCCGGATCTGCGTGCCCACCGCGCCCGACCCGCCGCTGTCATAGACGACATAGCGCTCGTTGTCGAGAAGGATCAGGCGCGTCGAACCCAGCTGCGGCGCGTGGCTGTTCAGCCGCTCGGTGAAATCGTTCGGGGTATCCGGGCGGCACAGAGATGTGCCCGCGACCGCCGGCGCCAGGCACTCGTTGAGACGCACCTGGAGGGCGGCCGAGGTGACCTGGCGGTCAAGCTGGTCCTGCACGCTCCGGTACTCGAGGTCCCGCACCATCACCCAGGTCAGGGCCCCGGCGAGGAGGAGACTCACGGCGACGATGCCCGCGGCGGCGGCGAGGAGGCGGAGTCGCAGCGTCAGCTGCCTGCCAGCTCCAGCCGGTACCCGACGCCCCAGACCGTCTGGATGCTCGGGTCGGTGATTTTCGCCGCGGCGAGCTTCTCCCTCACCTGCTGCACGTGCACGTCGACGGTGCGCGTGTACCCGGGGAAGTCGTAGCCCCAGACGAGGTCGAGAAGCTCGCTTCGCTGGAACACCCGTCCGGGGTGCTTCGCCAGCAGGGCGAGCAGGTCGAACTCTTTGGGTCGCAGCTGGACCTTGTCGGCGCCGTGCCTCACCTCGTGGCGCTCGATGTCGACCTCGAGCTTGCCGGCGCGGACGAGCTTGGGCTGGTCGGGCTCGCTGCGCGCTCTTCGGAGCAGCGCCTTCGCTCGCGCGACCAGCTCCTGGGGATGAAACGGCTTGGTCAGGTAGTCGTCGGCGCCGACCTCGAGGCCCACCACCTTGTCGGTCACCTCGTCACGCGCGGTCAGCATGATGATCGGGACCTGGCTCTGCTTGCGGATCTCCTTGCAGATGGTCAGGCCGTCGACGCCCGGAAGCATGATGTCCAGGATCACCAGGTCGGGCTTGACCTGGCCGAAACGCGCGACGGCCTGTCCCCCGTCCCCCACGCCTTCGACCTCGTAACCCTCGCGCGTCAAGTACAGGCGCGCGAGCTCGACTATGTGCTTCTCGTCGTCGACGACGAGGATCTTCGAGCTCACCGTTCCGCCCATGGCATCAACATGATCATTACGACGTCAATCCGCTGTTTTACATGTGTAAGCGAACCGTAAGTCGCCGGCTATTTTGCGGCCCGGAGCACCAGCTTCAGCGGGTTTCCGAACAGTCCGAAGCGCTCGCGGATCTTTTTCTCCAGGTAACGCCTGTACGAAAAGTGCAAAAGACCGATGTCGTTCACGAAAAGCACGACCGTCGGAGTTTCGTCTGAATATGCGCCCTGCGCGCGCCCGGCGGCCCCGGCCTGCGTCGCGTAGCTGAGCCTGAGCCGTTTGCCCTTGTAGCTCGGAGGCGGATGTTCCTGGAACGCGTCGCGCAGCACGCGGTTGAGCTCGTTCGGCGGGATCTTGACCCGGCGCTGTCCGACCACCTCGAGCGCGGTCGGCAGCACTGTGCCGATGCCTTCCCTCGTCTTCGCCGACACCGTCACGACGGGCGCAAAAGTGGCGAACTTGAACTCGCCCGCAAGCGCCTTGCGCCAGTAAGCGGGCTTGCGCATCGCGGGTTCGACCAGGTCGATCTTGTTCACGACGATGACGAGGCCCTTCCCGGCCTCGAGCGCGTAGCCCGCGACGTGCTGGTCCTGAGCCAGCACGCCTGCAGGCGCCTCGATCACAAGAAGAACAGCGTCCGATCGCTCCATCGCGTGGATCCCTCGGAGCAGGCTGTACCGCTCCAGGCGATCGCGGCTCGACGACTTGCGCCGGATGCCGGCCGTGTCGACCAGCACCACCGGAACGCCTTCGAAAGCGAGCTCGGTGTCGATGGGGTCCCGGGTCGTGCCCGGAGTCGCGCTGACCAACGCACGCTCATCACCGAGCAGCGCATTCAGCAGAGACGACTTCCCGACGTTCGGCCGTCCCATGATCGCGAGCCTGTCGGCATGCTCATCCCCGGCTTCTGCCTCCGAGGGCGGTAGCGCGTCGAGGATCCGGTCGAGCAGCTCTCCCACCCCCAGACCGTGCTGCGCGGAGATCAAGGACGGCTCGTCGAACCCGAGCTCGAGCAGCTCGTGGGCGAAGTAGCGCTCATTTGATGAGTCGGCCTTGTTGGCGGCGACCATGACCCGCCGCTTCGAGCGGCGCAGCATCTGGGCGATGTCGCGGTCGATCGGGGTGAGGCCCTGGCGCACGTCCAGGAGCAGCACGATCACGTCGGCCTGGTCGATCGCGACGCGGGTCTGCGCCTCGATCGCGGCGCGCGACGGGTCATCGTGTGTATCGAGGTCGAGCCCGGCGGTATCCACGACGCTGAACTCGCGGCCGCGCCATTCAGCAATGCCGTAGAGGCGGTCGCGCGTCAGGCCGGACTGTGCGTCGACGAGCGCCTTACGCTGACCGATCAGGCGGTTGAAGAGGGTCGACTTTCCGACATTCGGGCGGCCGACGATCGCGACGATGGGCCGTGCCATGTCCACAGGATTGCAGAGGCGGTGACGCTCAGGACGAAACCGAAGCCCATCGCGACGGCCGGGCTCGCCATCCAGAGCACGCCTGCCACCACGCTGGAGGCGAGGTCACCGGCGCCGTTGACGCCGTTCAGGACTCCGTACGCGGTGCCGAGCTCCCTCTCCTCGACCAGCGAGCCCGACAGGGATTGCTCGACCGCGATGACCACCGGCGCCTGGGCGCCCATCAGGAGGGCGAGCCCCGCCACCGCCAGCCAACCGTGGCCGACGATTGCCACTCCGCAAGCGAGGCCAAACAACAGATACGCGGTCGCGAGCACGGGCACCTTGCCGATCCGGTCGGCCAGCCAGCCGGCCGGGAACGACACCAATGTGCCGACAGCGTTGTGGGCGAGGTAAAAGCCGACTGCCGCCGCGGTCGCCGCCGGCGCGCTCAGCTCCGGCTGCAGGATCTGCACGACGCGGAGCGTGAAAAATGCGGTGGCAAAGCTGCCGAACCCGAAGACGCCGATGGGCAGCATCAGCCGCCAGAAAGGGGCCGGCAGCTTGATTCCGGGCGGCCGCTCCGTGCGCAGCCCCTTGCGCGGGTCGCGAGTCAGCACCGCGAACAGGGCAAATGCCAGGACTGCCGGAATCACGGCGACCGCGAACACCGTTCGAAAACCGTGATGTGTCGAGAGCAGCACGAACGCGGTGGCCGGACCGATCAGCGCTCCCGCGGTGTCCATCGCCTCATGTAGACCGAATGCCTTGCCGAGGTCAGGTTTCTCGACCGAACCCGCGAGCATCGCAGAGCGAATCGGCTGGCGCAAACCTCTTCCGATCCACGCAAACGCTCGCGACAGGAGCACCTGCGGCCAGCTCGAGACCACCAGCAGCAGCGCGAATCCAAAGCCGGTGGCAGCGTAGCCGCCTACGGCAAGAGATTTCCGCCACGCGATCCGATCGCTGTACCAGCCGCTCCAGACCTTGATCGCCGCCGACGAACCGTCGGCCACCCCCTCGACGAGGCCGACCGTGAACGCGGGCGCGCCGAGACCCGCGGTGATGAACAGCGGCAGGACGGCGAGGACCATCTCGTAGTTCGCATCCGCGGCCAGGTCCGCAAGTCCAATGCCGAGGACGTTGCGATTGAGCCAGCGGCTCAAACGACGTCTATGGGCTCGGGGTGGAATGGACCTCCGTCGTTGTCGGCGACAAATGCGTTGGCGTCGATCGGTTTGCCGTCATGCACCGCAACGATCACATAGACGTAGCCGGCCCAGGCGCGCTCGGTGTCGAACCGCGACGCCTGCGCGGGGTGGTCGGGGTGGCTGTGGTAGTAGCCGACGATGTCGAGTCCCGCAGCGTCGGCCTCGCGCTGGATCCGGATGTGGTCGCGCGGGTCGATCTCATAACGATCGCGGGCCCGGTCCACGACGATGTTGCGCGCGCGCTTGACCTCGCTCACCGCGCGCTCCCCGCGCGGGCCGATCATGATCCCGCAGATCTCCCGCGGATAACCCTCGGCCCCGTGTGTGCGAATCGCGTCGAGCGCGACCTCACTGATCTTCATCGCTTCTTGCGGCCGTACAGACCGGTCGAGAGGTAGCGGTCGCCCGAGTCGGGAAACACGGTGACGACCACCCCCTCGCGAATCGTGCTTGCGAGCTTGCGCACCGCCCACAGCGCCGCGCCGCTCGAATGTCCAACCAAAAGGCCCTCTCTACGAGCCACCTCGCGCGCGAGGTCGTAGGCGGGCTCGGTCGGACAGCCCCAGATTTCATCGGCCAGCGACGGGTCCCAGATTCGCGGCACGATCGCCGTCGGAAGGTGCTTCAAGCCCTCGAGTCCATGGAACGCATCCTCCGGCTCGACCGCGATCGTCTTGATGGAAGCTTCGTGCTCCTTCAACCGGCGCGACGTGCCCACGAACGTGCCCGTGGTACCGAGCCCAGCGACGAAGTGTGTGATCCTCTCCGAGGTCTGCTCGAGTATCTCGACCGCGGTCCCTTCGTAGTGAGCTCGCGGATTGGCGGGATTCGAGTACTGGTCCGGATAGAAATATGCGTCGGGATCCATGGCGACGATGTCACGGACCATACGGATCGCGCCATCCGACCCTTCGCCCGCGTCGCTGAAGACGATCTCGGCGCCGTACGCGCTGACCAGCGCCTTGCGCTCGGCGCTCACGTTGCCCGGCATGACCAGCTTGACTCGATAACCATTGGCCGCACATACCAGGGCGTACGCGATGCCCGTATTGCCGGAGGTGGAGTCGATGACCGTCTTGTCAGGAGTGAGCGCGCCGCTACGTTCTCCGTCCTCGATCATCGCGAGCGCAGCACGATCTTTGACTGATCCGCCGGGGTTGAACCATTCCGCCTTGGCGTAGACCTCGACGTTCGGGAAGTCTCGCTCGAAGAGGCGCACGCGGATGAGCGGCGTGTTGCCGACCAGCCTTGTTATCCCCGGCACCCCGGTCGATCGCATCGCCATCAAGGTTAGGCGGCGAAGTGGTAGAGGACGAAGCCTCCCAGCACGAAAACGCCCGCGATCGTATAGCCGACGAGGGCGCGGCGGTAGACCGTTCCACCCTCGGGCTGGAGCAAGCCCGTGATCGCGATTCCGATCAGCAGGCCGCCGCCGAGGATAGACACCGATGCCGAGTGACGGAGGACGCCCACCAGAAGGATCGCGGCCGCGATGACAACCTCGATGAGCTGCAGAAGGGTCGAGCCGGCCATGCCCTAGGGGGCGACAGCCTGCGCGAAGTCGGCGACGATATCGTCCGGATCCTCGAGGCCCACCGACACGCGCACTGTCCCGGGCCCGATCCCTAGCTCGGCGCGCTCGCCGAGCGGCATCGACCGATGCGAGGTCAGCTCGGGATAGCTGATCGTCGTTTCCACCCCGCCGAGGCTCGCGGCGAAGGTCACCAGCGAAAAACGCTTGATCATCCGCTGCACGGCCGGCCGATCGCCTTCAAGGTCAAAAGCCATCATTCCTCCCGTGCCGTCGGGCAGGATGCGCTTTGCGATCGCGTATGTCGGCGAGGGTTCGAGCAAGGGATGATGCACGTGCCGGACACCGGGCATCGACTTCATAGCCTTCGCCAGCGTTAACGCGTTTTCACTGTGCCGCCTCATACGGACGTCCAGTGTGCGGATCCCGCGGAGCGCGAGCCACGCATCGAACGGCCCCAGCGTCGCTCCCATACGCGATACGCGGGCACGAATGTTGTCGACGAGACTCTTGCTGCCGACAACGACACCCGCGACCAGGTCGGAGTGCCCGCCGAGGTACTTGGTCGCGCTGTGCACTACGGCATGCGCGCCGAGCTCGAGGGGCCTGCAGTAAACCGGCGTCGCGAAAGTGTTGTCGACGATCAGGAATGCATCGATCTGCCGCGCAAGCTCCGCCAGGGCGCGGAGGTCGACGACCCGGCACAGCGGATTGGTGATCGTCTCGGCGATGATCACGCTCGGCATGGCGTGCTCCACCGCGCGCAGATCGTTGAGGTCGAGAAGCTCAACGCGGTATCCGGAAGGCTCGAAATCCTGTTTTAGCATCGCCAGCGTCCCGCCGTACGCCTCTCGCGGCGCAGCGATCGGCATCGGCGTGACGGGCAGCACCGCGTGAATCGCAGCCATACCCGACGCGGTGGCCACGGCCGCCTCCGCGCCCTCGAGCTCCGCGACCGCCCGCTCGAGCATCTCGCGGTTGGCGTTCGAGTTCCGACCGTAGTAGTAACCCGGCCTCTCGCCGCGCGCCACCGCGTCGTAGTCGTCGAGGTCTGTGAAGACGTGGACCGCTGCCGGGCTGAGGTCGGGCGCAAGCGGACTTCGCGCGCCCAGGTTACGGCCCGCGTGGACCGCTCGCGAAGCCGGCTTCACTTCTTCAGGCTGGTTCGACCCGCGTAGACCGCCGCCTCGCCCAGCTCGCGCTCGATCTGCAGCAGCCGGTTGTACTTTGCTACGCGGTCCGACCGCGCCGGCGCGCCCGTTTTGATCATGCCCGCCCCGGTCGCCACCGCAAGGTCGGCGATCGTCGTGTCCTCAGTCTCGCCCGACCGATGAGAGATGACGGCGGAGTAACCGGCCTTGCGAGCGAGGTCGATCGCTTCGAGCGTCTCGGTCAGCGTGCCAATCTGGTTGACCTTGATCAGGATCGAGTTGGCGACGCCGCGCTCGATGCCTTCCTTCAGTCGCGCGACGTTGGTGACAAAAAGATCGTCGCCGACCAGCTGAACCTCCGAACCAAGCGTGTCCGTCAGGTGCTTCCAGCCGTCCCAGTCGTCCTCCGCCACGCCGTCCTCGATCGACACGATCGGGTATCGCGCGCTCCATTCCTGGTAGAGCTTCACAAGCGCACGCGCGTCGAGCGAGCGGCCTTCGCCCTTGAGGTTGTAGCTGCCGTTCTTGTAGAACTCGCTTGCGGCGGGGTCGAGCGCGATCGCCACGTCATTGCCCGGCTCGTACCCGGCTTTGTGGATGGCCTCGATGATCAGCTTCAGCGCTTCCTCGTTGGAGCGCAGGTCGGGCGCAAAACCTCCCTCGTCCCCCACCGCCGTAGCCAGACCCTGCGATTTGAGAACGGCCTTCAACGCGTGGTACACCTCAGCGACCGCACGAATTGCCTCGGCGAATCTCGGCGCGCCGACCGGACAGATCATGAACTCCTGCAGGTCGACCGACGTGTCCGCGTGCGCGCCTCCGTTGAGGATGTTCGACATCGGCAGCGGCAGAAGCGATGCATCACGGCCGCCGAGGCTGCGGTACAGAGGCACGCCCTTGACCGTCGCGGCAGCATGAGCAACCGCGAGAGAGACGCCGAGCGTTGCGTTGGCGCCGAGGCGCGATTTGTTCGCGGTCCCGTCCAGCTCGATCAGCGCTTCGTCGATCGCGTTCTGGTCTTCGACGTCGAAACCCACGACGCGCCGCGCGATCTCGCCCTCGACATTGGCCACCGCCTTGAGCACGCCCTTGCCCCCGTATCGCTTTGGATCCGCGTCGCGCAGCTCGACCGCCTCGTGCACCCCGGTCGAAGCACCCGAAGGCACGATCGCTCGCCCAGTGCCACGATCGGTGTGCGCGGTCACCGCCACGGTCGGGTTGCCGCGTGAGTCGAGGACCTCGAGGGCGGTCAAGCCCGTCAATCTGGTCACTTCGGTCGAAGTCTAGTTGGGCACGCCTTTCGGAAAGGGGCCCCCGCGAGCTCCAGGCGAGCCGCTCGGTCGCCCGCTCCGCGGCCGACATCGCGGGGTCCTGAGTTCGTCGTGATTAAGACCAGGGCCCGAACGCCCGAGTCGGGTGCACGCTGAACCCGTAGTTCAGGAGCACGGTCGCGTCCTCTGTGGATCGACCGGTGTCGTTCAGCACCACCGCGATCAGGTGGCGGCCGTCACGCGTCGCGGTGGCGAGCATGCAGCCACCGGCGTTGTCGGTCAGGCCGGTCTTCAGTCCGGTCGCGCCCGGGTAGGTCCCGATGAGGCGGTTCAGGTTCTGCGGATAGAAGGCCTTGTGGGTCGCCGTGGCCGCGATCGCGATGCTCTTCGTGGCCGCGACGGCGGCGACGTCGGGGTAGTAGGTGTCGAGGTAGGCCGCCGCGTGTGCCAGGTCGTGGGCCGACATCCCGTGCCCTGGGGCGTCGAGGCCGCTCGGGTTCACGAAATGGCTCGCGGTCAGGCCGATGGTCCTCGCCTTCTGGTTCATCTGGCGGATGAACCGGTCGCGTGGTACCACGCCGCTGGCCAGCGCCTCGGCCGCGTCGTTGCCGGAGTCGAGAAAAAGCCCATAGAGAAGCTCACGCACCGTCAACTGTTCCCCGGCGGTCACTCCCATGAGGCTGGGGATCACGTGCGTGGCTTCAGAGCTCACAGCCACCAGGTGGTCGAGCGACCCCGCGTCGTCGACCGCGACCATCGCCGTGATGAGCTTGGTGAGGCTTGCCGGTGCGCGCGACGTGTCGGGGTCGCGCTGCCACAGCACCTGCCGGGCGTCGAGGTCGACGAGGTAAATCGCCTGTCCCCGAATCGGCAGGTCGGGCTGTCCATGCGTCGCCAGCCAGTAGCCGGAGAAGTCGAAGTGGTCGAAGCTCCTCGGCGCGGGAGCGCTCGCGCTCTGGAGGTTGAAATCAAACGTCGACGCGCGGTTGTGGACCACGTACGCCATCGACGCAATCGCCAACACGATGACGCCGACGGACACAAAAAACGTTAGACGCTCGCGCCGCCTCCGGCGTTTCGCGCGCGTGAAAGTTCGTGGTGCTGAGACGTAGGCTGGGATGTCGCCGGGATTTTATCTAACTGGGCGCGTGTTCCGGGGCGGTGGCCGGAGGCGCCGGCATCGCCGGCACCGGTTTGGTGGCCGGTTCGTGGAGCCTGACGGCCAGCTGGTCGCTTGCCGCCTCCATCGTCTGCAGCGCCGTTGCGTCGTCCTCGGCGTTCATGAAGACCGGCTGCCCGTAGTCGTAGATGCGATAAGCCTTCCATGTCGCGGCCACGAGCTGCGTGCCGCTGAACGTATATGTGCCGATGACCCCCTCGCGAGTCTCCTCCGACCACATCTGGTCGAACACGAAGTTGCCGTGCGCGTAGGTGATCAGCTTGCCCCGGTAGATCTCGATGCCCTGGTACCAGTGCGGGTGATTGCCGATGACGATGTCGGCGCCCCAGTCGATCGCGTCGTGGCCGATCTCGACGGGGTCATCGGGCGTCGGCACGTGAGGATCCGCCATCGGCTGCCGCTCGTACTCCTTGCCCCAGTGGAACTGGACGACGACGATGTCCGCCTGCGCGCGTGCGGCCTCGATGCCGGCCTTCAGCGCGGTCTTGTCGATCGCCCGGCCCACGCCGTTGAAGCCGATGAAGCCGAACTTGATGCCACGCACGTCGACCACGGCGACCGGACCCAGCCCCGACACCTCCATCCCGTGCTGCGTCAGCAGCTGCGTCGTCAGGTTGATCCCTTGCGCGCCGTAGTTGGACAGGTGGTTGTTGGCGAGGTTCACCACCTTCGTCCCCATCAGGGTCAGGCCGTCGACGAATCTGGCGTCGCCGCAGAACGTGAAGCCGGAGTTCGGGTCGACGGGGCAGCCGGCGAAGAGCGGGGTCTCGAGGTTGATGTAGGTGACGTCGGCGTTCTTCGCGTACGCGGCCGTGGGGCGGAACGGCCACAGGAAGTCGTGGCGCTGGGTCGCGAAGTAGTTCACGCCGCGCGCGGGAATGACGTCGCCGGTGACGAGCAGGGTGCGAATCCTGCTCGGATCGCTGGGCACGACGTACGTCGGATGAAAAAGCGACTGCAGGCTCAGCACCGGCAGGCGGCCGGTGCGGTCGGAGAAAGAGGGCTGGTCGGCGAAGTCGGGCGCGGCGACCAGCGCTCGCGCGGTGGAGGCGATATGCGTCGACACCGGCGCCGCATTCTGGTTGCACGCTACGAGCGCCAGGACCAGGACCACCAGGTGCTTCACTTGTCCGGCAATTGTGCCAGCAGGTCCTCGATCGCGATCAGCCTCGCGACGTAGGAACGGACGGGCTCGCCGAGATCGCCTGCGGCCCGAAAGACGCGCTCATTGCCTTCCGCGCGCCGCGTGTCGAGCATCTTCCTGAGGTTGGCGTCGAGTGACCCGACCCTGAGAGCCACCTCGACCATGCTGCCGACCCATGACGCGTAGAGCGCGACCTCCTGCTCGCGCGAATCCCGTGCGCCGACCGGTGAGGGTGAGTGAATGTGCTCGTCCCAGAGCACTCGGAGGCGGCGGAGCTGCGGGGTCTCCGCCGTTCCTCAGGCCGCCTGAGCTTTGAGCTGCGCGATCACGGCGTCGGCGACCTGCGACGTCCCGACGGCGGTCGGGTCGTCGCGCTTCTCCTTGAGGTCGTAGGTCACGTTCTCCCCGAGCGCGATCACGTTGGCGATGGCCTTCTCCATCGCGTCCGCGGCGGAGGTCTCCTCGAGGTACCGCAGCATCATCACGCCCGACAGCATCACCGCCATCGGGTTGACCTTGTTCTGGCCGGCGTACTTGGGCGCGCTCCCGTGGGTCGCCTCGAACACGGCGCCGCTGGTGCCGATGTTGGCGCCAGGGGCGAGACCGAGGCCGCCAATCATCCCCGCGCCGAGGTCCGAGATGATGTCGCCGTAGAGGTTCGGACAGCAGAGGATGTCGTACTCCTTGGGCCGCAGCACGAGCTGCATGCACATGTTGTCGACGATGCGATCCTCGAACTCGATGTCCTTGTTGCGCTCCGCGACCCGCCGCGCGACCGCAAGGAACAGGCCGTCGGTGTGCTTCATGATGTTCGCCTTGTGCACGGCGGTGACCTTCCGCCGGCCGTTGCGCCGCGCGTAGTCGAAGGCGAACTGCACGATGCGATCGCTGCCGCTGATCGAGATCGGCTTGATCGACAGGCCGCTGTCGGGTCGGATCTTCTTCTTAAGCAGGCCTGAAATTTCTTCGATCAGGTGCGCGGCGTCTGGTGTGCCCTCCTCGAACTCAAGCCCGGCGTAGATGTCCTCCGTGTTCTCGCGCACGATGATGAAGTCGAGGTCGTCGCGAAGATTGCGCGCGCCTTTGTAAGCCTTGACCGGGCGTACAAGCGCGTAAAGGTCGAGCGCCTGGCGCAGCGCCACGTTGACGCTGCGGAAGCCGCTTCCTATCGGGGTGGTGATCGGCCCTTTGAGCGCCACGCCGTTCTTGCGGACCGATTCGAGCACGTGGTCAGGCAGCGGCGTCCCAAATTCGGCGATGGCGGCCTCGCCGGCCTGCTGAACGTCCCAGTCGAACTCGACGCCCGTAGCTTCCAGGACTCGCAGCGAGGCGTCGCAGATCTCAGGCCCGACGCCGTCGCCGGGGATGAGCGTTACGGCGTGTCTAGACAATCCGTTGAAGTGGGAGTGAGCAGTCCGCTACCGGTTCTTGAAGTAGTCGGCGTTGATCTGGATGAAGTTGCGCCATTGCTCTGGGACCTCATCCTCCGGAAAGATCGCGTCCACCGGGCACGGATCAACGCAAGCGCCGCAGTCGATGCACTCGTCGGGATCGATGTAGTACATGTTCGCGGCGTCGTCGGAGTGGATGCAGTCCACCGGACATACCTCCACGCATGAGGCGTCCTTGACGTCTATGCAGGGCTGAACGATGACGTATGCCACGTGCCTGAAGGGTACCATGCACCGTTGATGCCCGAAACCGAGCCCAAACCCAAGCTGATTGAACTCGTCGCGCCCGGGGGCGGACAGGGTTGGAAGGCCGTTCTGAAGAGCGGCAAGCCGGCGGTCGTGCACGAGATTCAGGTGCCTCAGGCCGAGGCCGTGGCTGCCGCGCCGCGGCTGCAGCGGCTCTTCGAGCACCGACACCCCGCTCTTTCGCCGGTGCTCGCGTGGGGCACGGATGCGAATGGTGTGTGGGTGGCGGTCGAGCCCAACGAAGGCACGCCGCTTGCAACGATCCTTTCGCGTGGTCCGTTGACGCCGCCCGCTGCCGCCACTCTGGGCGCGGCCGTTCTGTCAGGTGTCGCAGCGCTGCACGAAGCAGGCATCGCGATGGGCGGCTTCGGAGCGACCGCGGTGCGCGTGACCTCGAACGGTGAGGTGCGGCTGGCGGGACATCCAGCCGCGGCGGTTCGGGGCGCGCCTTCTCAGTCGGACCTGCGGGCTGATGTGCGTTCGTGTGGCATGGCCGTGTGCGCCGCGTTCGGCGTCGACCCCGCGGGTGCGCCGGCGCCGCCGAACATCCCGCCAGGTCTTGTGGTGACGATGCGCTCGATGGCGAGCGGGGCGATGGGTCCGTCCGCCGACCGAGCGCAGGGCGCGCTGCGTGAGATGGCGGCGGCCCTCCTCGCGCCCGACCGTGGGATGGCCGCGCAGTCCGAGCTGGCCACCCGAGCCGGCGGACGCGAGGTGCCGGCGATCACGCCGTTCCTGCCACCCGGGACGATGCCGCCGGAGCCGCGGCCCAGCCAGCCTGTGCCGGCGGCTGCGCCTGCCCCTCCCCCCGCCCCTGCGCCATACATCGCTCCCCAGCGCCGCGAGGAGACACCGGTTCGGTCGCCCGCGTCGTACGACGCTCCGGATCGGCCGGTGCAGACCTATCCGTCCATTCCTGCGGTGTCCTTCCCGCCGGCTCCTCCGCCTCCACCGCCCCTCGAGCCGCCGGTGGCGCCTTCGCGGCCATTCCCGGCCGTGCCGACGTGGTCGGAGGCGCCGGCGGCCAGCGCAGCGCCCGAAGCTCCGGTGGAGACGCCGCCGGTTGAGCCGACACCGCCCAAGGCGCCGACGTGGGACGAGCCCGCCCCGGCGCCGGTCGCGCCACCACCGGCTCCGGCTCCGGCGTTTGTCACGTCATCACCCCCGCCTGCCCCTGCCCCGGTGGCACCGGCAACTCCATCCCCGCCTCCGGCGGAGCCGACGTGGACTCCCGTCGAGCAGCCGGCGTGGAAGCCGGGCGAAGCGATCCCTGCCGAGCCGCTGGGGACAGGCGTTGCCGACGTCGAGACGCCTCGCGCGCCGACCGCCCCGCCTCCGTCGCGGACCCCGACCGTCCCTCCGCCGATTCGCAGGCCGACTGTTCCCCGCCCGCCTGCCAGAGGCGGTGGGGTTATTGCCGAGCGACCGCCCTGGCTGGTCCCGGCGGCCGTCGCGGTCGTGATCGTCCTCATCCTTGGAATCCTCGGGATCAAGCTGCTGTCGAGCCGTGGCGGCGGTTCGCCAATTGCTCAGCACACTGCGTCACCCTCGGCTCACCCCTCGAATTCGCCACACGGGACGCCGAGCTCGTCGCCATCGGGCAAGGTACCGCTGGCGGTGCCGACGACATTCGGGCCGTCGAGCGCGGATCCTGTGAAGTCGGTCCAGATCTGCAGTGTGGCGTCGCCGTGCAACATTCCGGGCGCGTCGGCCGAGACGGCCACCTCCTGTGATCTGTCGTCGTGCAAGCTCGAGGTGGCCATGTACTTCACCGCGGTGCAGAAGAGCGTGCCGTACTCATACATCGTCAAGTTCTTCGACCGGTGCACGGGCCAGACGACCGACCTGCCCGGCGCGAACACGACCACGCCTGCGAGCGGCTATATCGTCGCGATCCCGACCGACCATCTGGCGGTGACGATCCCGAGCGGGGCGAAATCAGGAGCTTTGGTCGCGGTGTCACAGACGCCGGCGGCGGCGGCTTCGGCGCCGCTGCTGATAGGCGGAAACAGCTGCTAGCGGGCCAGTGCGTAACGCAAGAACAAGAAGTCGCTGTTCCGGCGGGCGCTTAGGAGCCTGCTCCACAGCTGGCGGCCGGGCAGAAACTCGATTCCTGCCACCATGCCAAGCCTGGACTCCACATCTCGTCCCGCGATCACGGGCGAAATCGTGATGAACGCCTCATCCAGCAGCCCGGCCGCAAGCAGGTCTCCCGTCAAGTGGGGCCCACCCTCGGTGAGGATCACCGCGTAACCGCGCTCACGCAGCTCGGCAAAGGCGCGCTCCACGTCCACATCACGCTCGCTCCCAATCTGGATCACATCGCATGAGTCAGGCAGACGTCCGCGAAGAGACTTCGCGCCCCGCTCGGTCGTAACGATTGTCGCGCCGTCGACGATGGCCCGATGAGAGAGGTCGACGTTGCCCGATGATGTGAACACGATGAGGCGCGGTTGCGGCTTGCGCCCGAGGCTTGCCCGCAGCTTTTGGAAGCTGCCCGCCATTGCGGGATAGATGTGCTCGGCAGTCCAGAGGTGGCCCGGTGTCGCCCGCAAGGTGCCGGCCCCGAGCACGACCGCTTCCGCGGACGCCCGGAGCAACCCCATGAGAAATCGGTCGGGCTGGTTGCGTCCGCTTATCAGTGAGCCTGCCGAGGGTTCTTCGGCGAGGGCGACCACTCCGTCCAGCGAGGTCACGAAATTCGAATAGAGGACCGTTGGCGCGAAGCCGAGTGAGCCATAGATGTCGGTGAGGTCGCGCGGCATTTCGAACCGAGGCAGCCCTTCCGCCTCATAAAGGACCTCGAACGGTCCGATCAGTGATCGGACCGCAAATTGGCCGTCTGCAAGAACTCGGCTCGGAGCTGTGGATCGTTCTCGTAGTTGCCGCGCCAGAACGATGTCCACGTCCGGGAATGGCTCTCCCTGACACCGCGCATCTGGGTGCAGAGATGCATCGCGCTGAGGTGTACCGCGACTCCATGCGGCTCGAGCACCCGCTCGAGCTCGTCAGCGATCTCGACGCCAACGCGCTCCTGCACGGTGAAGCGGCGCGCGAAGACGCGCACCAGGCGAGTCAGCTTGGAGATGCCGATGATCTCCTCATGCGCGATGTAGCCGATGTAGGCATGGCCGTAAAACGGCAGGGCGTGGTGCTCGCACAGCGCGTAGAACTCGATCGGACCTTCGATGAGCTGGCTGATGTTGCAGTCCGGCCCACCATGGCACTCGGTCGGAAACGCCGTGAGGAGCTTCGGGTCGCCTTCGTAACCCGAGGTCGCCTCGTACAGTGCCCGCAGAAATCGCTTCGGCGTTTCGCGAGTGCCCGGCGTATCGAGCCGCATGCCGAACGCCGCGAAGATCTCGGCTGCGTAGCCTTCAAACTGCTCCCACTTTTCCGGGGGGATGTCGCGGGGCCGAACCTGCTCCCAATGCGTTGTCTCCTCAGGGTCGAATGCAAGCGTCGACATGCAGGTCTCCTTTAGCTCAGCGATTTAGAGCAACTGTACGTGGACTAAGACCTGAACTGATGTGGGCCAAACCGAGCGCATGGCACTCAAGGGTTGGGCGACCTCACCGTTGTTGCCAGAATTCTTCGTAGGACGGGTCGCCTAGCTCGGTCGAGGGCGCGGCACTGGAAATGCCGTAGGCCCGCAAGGGCCTCGTGGGTTCAAATCCCACCCCGTCCGCCAATCGCCTGGCAGCTCATCGGCTGACCTAGGCCGCCTGCACGTCGATCACGAGACGGTCCGGGTTCGCCAGCCAGGTCACCTTGTAGCAGCCCGTGCCGCTGACACCCAGTCCGAGCTGGACCACGCCCTCGAAGTCCTGGACCTGCCGAACCTCGGCGAGGGCAGGATCGCCGGTGATGATGTCGGTGGGCCCGGAGTACGACGTGTACAGGTCGGAGCCGTGGATGGTGACCAGGATCCCACGACTGCCTTTGAGTGTGACCGGCCTCCCGCTGGGCGAGAGCGTGAAGTTCGTGCCATCGGACGGCGCGCTGACCTGAACGTCGTGGGGCACGCCGTTGGCGAATTCGACGGTCAGGCGGTCGTATCCGCTGTGGGCGCCGGTGCGAATGGCGCTGATGAACGCGACGGGCGGAGCGGAGCTCGCGGGCGTCGTGGCTTGAAAAACGAAATCCTGGGTCACACAAGTGAACGCCGGCAACGGTGAGGGCATGGCCGACGGCGACGCCACGGCCGACGGCGACGGGGTGGGATGCGCCACGCCGACTGGAGTCGGGGAGCTGCGCAGCGGTCCCGCGATCAAGAGCACGCCGACCACCAGGATGGCGATCACCGCCGCGGCAACAGCCGCGATCCAGTACTCGGCGCGGGCAGCGGGCGCGGTGGTGACCGCGTTCCGCACGCGGTCGCGCAGGTTGGAGCTCGGTGAGCCCGCCACCTCGGCGAACACCTGGTTCAGATCCCGGCGGAACTTGTCGTCGCTCATCGGATCACGTCCTCCAAGGTGAGATCGCCTCGCATTCGCTTGGCGGCTCGATAGATGCGTGACCTGGCGGCGGACGGCGAGACGCGCAACGTCCGCGCCACCTCCTCCAGCGGCAGGTCGAGGTAGAAGTGCAGGATCAGGGGCAGGCGCTCATCCGGCGACATTCGCAGCAGCGCGCGGTGGAGGTCGGTGTTGCTTTCCACGGCCGGCTGCCCCGAAGGCATCTCTCCAAACTTCAGCACCGACCACCATCGCCTCCGCCGCGACATCCGGCACTCGTTGGCGACGATCGCGAGGAACCACGGCCGGAGCGAGGCCGCGTCGCCGCGCAGCTGGCCGATCTTCCGCCAGGCCTTGACCGAGGCCTCCTGCACCGCGTCCTCTGCCGCCCCGCGGTCGTTGAGCATCACGGCCGCCAACCGGTAAGCCGGATCGAGGAGTGGCTCGATCAGCCGCGAAAACGAATCCGCGTCCGCGACTCGAAGCTCTTGATCCATCAGCGCAGCAGACATCTTGCTGCCTGTGAGATGCGGCTAAGGGCGAACTAGTTGCAGCTCACCTTCGGGCCGACGGCCGGCCGATCGCCCTTGGACCCTCCGGCCGGCGGCGATCACCGTGTCCGTCATCCCCACCCCGCACGACGAGCGACAGTCCCAGGGCCGCTATCCGCTGCGCCGTCTTCAGCAGCGGCTCAAGACCGCGCGACGAACTAACTCGCCGTGGCGCTGGTCTCCCAGAGGCCGTTGTCGGCGCCTCGAGTGAAAACGGCGATCGTGTTTGTTCCAGGAATGCAAGCCGCACCAGGGTCCGACGTCCACCGACCGCCGAGCGGCTGCCACTGCGACCAGGACGATCCGTCGAAGCCCTTGCGCCACAACTGACCGTCGGCGCCGATAACGAAGACGTCGAGATGCCCGGATATGCACGACGCTGGGTCGGGGCCCGATGACAGAATTCCGCCGAGCGGCTCCCACCCTTGCCAGCTTCCGTTGTCGTACCACTTGTGCCACAGCTGCCCGTCCGTCCCGCGGACGAAGACATCCGCGCGGTTCGCACCCCACGAGACCGCGGCCGGATCCGAGCTGAGGCGACCGCCAAGCGGCTCCCACCCTTGCCAGCTTCCGTTGTCGTACCACTTGTGCCACAACCCGCCGTCGGTGCCTCTCACGTACACATCGACGTGCTGCGTGCCTGCATTCCAAGCATCTGCGTCCGGCCCGGAAGTCAGGATGCCACCGAGCGAAGTCCAGTTGCTGAACCCATTGTTCGTGCCCGTTATCGTCCAGAGCGCGTTATCCGTGCCGCGCACGAACACCTCGGTTTGATTCGTCGTCAGGGAGACCGCGCCGGGGTCAGCCGTTATCTGGCCGCCCAGCGATGTCCAGCTGGCGAACGATCGTCCGTCGAAAACGTTCTGCCACATCTGTCCGTCTGCACCCCGCACAAAGACGTCGACGGCACTCGCTGTTCGCCCAGACGGATCCGGTCCCGAGGTCAGCCTGCCGCTGCCGCTGACGAACGCCGTGTACGTGAACAGGTCGGCCGAGGAAGTTGCGCTGGAGCCAGCCGGAGTGATGACCACGACGTCGACGGTTCCGGCTGCGTTCGGCGGGCTCGTCGCTTTCATCTGCACATCACTTGCCGGCGTGATCAAGGGTGAGCTGCTCGAGCCAAATTTCACCGCCGTGGCGTTGCTGAGCGAACAGCCGCTGACGATCACGGTGGCGCCGCCACCGACCGACCCATACGTCGGCGTGATCGCCTTGACTATCGGCTGCCCCTCGTTGACCTGGATGGTCTGCTGGTCGGTGCCCTGCCACCCGGCGCTGTCTGTCACCGTCAGCAACACGATGTACGAGCCGGGGCTGCAGTACGTGTGCGAAGGCTTCGGACCACTTGACCCAGCCGTTCCATCTCCCCACGTCCAGCTGTAGGTGAGGGGGGCGCTGATGTTGTCCGGATCGCTCGAGGACGCAGAAGCGTCGAAGGTAGCAGGAGCATCAGACAGAGCGTTACTCGGTGCCGAGAACACTGCGAGCGGTGCCTCTTCCCGCTGCACGCAGCCGGGCACCTTGGTTGCGCCGGTCGAGTCGCCGCTGCCTACCGCGAAGTCTTCGTTGCTGAACTCGTCCTGCGTGTAGTACTTGCTCGTCCCGATGACCTGGTTGTAGTACGCGCCAGGAACGCCCTGCGGCGCGCCATAGACGTAGCTGCACTGATCACCGTTCTCGTAATTGTTGGAGTCGATCCACGCTCCTGCCCAGTCGGTGATCGCCTCGCTGACCTCGTGGCTGATGAGGCTGATCTCGGCATCGGCCTCGGCGTCACCGTTCGGCGTCTGGGGGCCATTGATCGGGTCCACGCAGTGCTTCAGGTCGGGAAACGGTTGGTTGGCGTAGATCTCGAATGGCGCGGTGCTGGATGAACTGTGGTAAGCGCAGTAGTCGGTCGCGCTGCACTTGGGCGTAGCGGTCGTGTCTGATGCCTCGCAAGTCTCGACGGCAGCTGGAAAGAGGACCACGTAAACGTGCGAATCGTCGAGGGTCAGGGCCAGATTCTTCAGCTCCGCCTGAAGTTCGAGGTCGGTCACGCATGCGGTGAAACCTGTGGCCGGCGTGCACGCGCCGGCCGTCGGATATGGGGCCGCGTCGTCGACCTCCGCCCCGGCGGTCACCGCGTACTCGATATGGATCTGGGGCGACCCGGCGGTGGTGTCCTGCTGGTAGTACTGTGTCGCGACCGAGAAGACATTCGTGATATTCCCGCTGTCTGCCGCGACGTT
>Ga0070717_10000226_pt1 | contig 39139 bp, 30 predicted proteins | sample LARL113metaG_FD_71366 | JGI IMG/M metagenome (GOLD analysis project Ga0070717, IMG submission 71366) | Corn, switchgrass and miscanthus rhizosphere microbial communities from Kellogg Biological Station, Michigan, USA - LAR L11-3 metaG | ecosystem: Host-associated > Plants > Roots > Rhizosphere ...
CTGGTCCTGGTCCGGCAGACGGACCACGCGCTGCTGTCCGGCTGGCTGGCCGCGGCGTGGCAGGCACCGCCGTGGCAGGCGCCGCGGCCGTACGACTCGTGCGTGGCCGCCGCCCGCCTGCACGACCTGCCGTGGGCCGCGTTCGACGAGACGCTGCCCTGCCGCCCGGACGGCCGCCCGTTCTCGTTCCACGAGGTGGCCCGCGCGACCACGACGCGCCTGTACGTGAACGGGCTGGACGCGCTGGAGGCGATCGACCCGTACGCCGGCCTCCTCGCGTCCCTGCACTTCTCGGGCTTCTTCACGAACCCCTGGGGCTGGCGCGCCGACTTCCAGCCGCCCCCGCTGGAGGGCGAGGAGGGGGAGGCGGTCGGCGCGTTCGTCGAGCACGAGGTGCGCCGCCAGCGCCAGCTGCGCGACCGGCTCGGGGTGGACGCGGTCAACGACCGCGAGCTGAAGTGCGGCTACCTGTGGCTCCAGCTCTGGGACCGGATCTCGCTGGACATCTGCCGCTACGGCTTCACCGGCTGGTCCGGCGAGTACCCGCCCATGCCGCCGAACCTGGAGCCGGGCGCGGCGGCCGTGCGGCTGCGCGTGGCGCTGGAGCCGGGCGGGATCTGCCGGCTGGACCCCTACCCGCTGCTGGAGCGGCCGTTCCGGGCCCGCGTGCCGGCGGTCCGCGTCCCGCTGCCGGCGCTGGGCGATCCCGGGGAGCTGCGCCGGGCGTGGCGGACCGGCGGCGGCTCGACCACGATCGACGTCACGTTCCTGCCCCGGTAGCGGGAAGGCTCCCATAATGAGGGAACGATGGGCTTGACCAGAACGTTGATGGTGGCGGGAGCTGGCGCCGCCCTCGCGTACTTCCTCGACCCGGTCAGCGGGAAGGAACGGCGCGAGAAGCTCCGCGACTACTGGAACGAGCGGGTGCAGGGCGCCAGGCCGCTGGAGGTCGATGAGCCCAGCCCGACGGTGGTCGTCGAGACCCAGGCGACCGGCCCGGCCAGCGCGAAGTAGCGACTGAGCGCCCCCTCGGGGGCGCTCATCCCGCCACCGCCCCGGCCAGCGTGTACGCGTGGTGGTGGCGGAACGCGTCCTCGCCCAGGCGCCGCATCTCGCCGTCCAGCTGCGCCTCGAGCCGGCGGCGCTGGCCCGGGACCAGCGTGGAGAGAAGCGCGTACGGGCGCGGCCCCGTCCACGTCATGAAGTCCAGCCAGTCGGCCGCGGTGCCGGTGCGGTCGCCGCTGACCAGCGAGGTGGTCCACGGGCGCCGGAACCCGGCCTGGCAGAGCACCTCGCGGATGACCGGCGGCTCGCCCAGGAGCCCGCGGCTGTCGCGCTGCTGCGGCACCACGACCGGGTGCTCCTCGCTCACGCGGTCCAGCAGGCGGAAGAACACCTCCTGGGCGATGGTGTCGAGCGAGCGCCAGCGGAGCGCGAGCGCGATCCGGCCGTCCGGGCGGAGCACCCGCCGCGCCTCCTCCAGCGAGCGGCCCGGGTTGCTCAGGTAGGCGAGCGAGTCGCAGAGCACGACCAGGTCGAACGTGCCATCCCGGAACGGGAGGTGGGGTTCGGCGGCGGCGAGGTGGAACGTGGTGTTCGGCAGCGCCTGCGGCCGGGCTACGCTCAGCATCCCCTCGGACACGTCCAGGCCGACCACCTGGCCGTCGGGGCCGACCACCCGGGCCAGGCCGTGGGCGACCAGGCCGGTGCCGCAGCCGACGTCGAGGCAGGCCTCGCCGGACCGGGCCGCGGCGAGCGCGACCAGTCGCCCGGCGACGCGCCGGTGGAGGCCCCAGAACCAGTCGTCGTACGCGTCGGCGAACGTGTCGAAGAAGTGTGCCGTGAGCTCCGCCGCGCGCGTGTCCAGAACCATGCAGTCCCCCCAAGACGTACAATGCTGCGCCTGCCGAACGACCCCCTCGACATTATCCGCGTGGTCACAGACGGGAGATGAAGACGATGGAAGGCAGCCAGCAGACGGCCGACGACGCCCCTCCGACGCCGGGCTACCGCGCCCGGACCGAGACCGCGGTCGCGGCCCCTGCCGCCACCCCTGCTCCTGCGTCCGAGCCGGTGGCCGTGAACGGCCCGGTCATCAGACTGGGGCCGCGCGACGTGCTGTCCGGCCGGCTGGTCTTCGACGGCCACCTGCGGGTGCAGGGCAGCATGGAGGGCGAGGCCACGCTCAGCGGCGACGTCCACGTGGAGAGCCAGGGCACGGTCAAGGCCAAGGTCCAGGCCGCCAACCTGAGCGTGCGGGGCACCCTGGATGGCGAGGTCACGGCCCGGGAGCGGCTGGTCGTGGCGGGCTCGGGCAACGTGTCGGGCAGCGTGAAGGTGACACGGCTGATCGTCGAGGACGGCGCGCTGCTGAACGGCACGATCACGATGGAGCGGTCCACGCCGAGCGCGAACGGTCGCGCGCCGAGCTGATCGCCCCGCGGCGGCTGCCCGCCGCTAGTGCTCGAGCAGCAGGTGGCGCGTGTGCTCGAGGACCCGGTCCAGGCGGTCGCGCGGGGCCGTGTAGACGACCCGCGCGCCGTCCTTCTGTGACTCCAGCAGGCCCGCGTCGCGGAGCAGGCGGACGTGGTTGCTCACCGTGGGCTGGGCCAGGTGGAAGCGACGGGCCAGGTCCATCACGCTGGCGGGCTCCACAGCGAGGTCGCGCAGGAGCGCGAGCCGGGTGCCGTCGGCGAGCACCTTCAGCCGGTTCGCGATCAGCTCCGACTCCTCGCGCCGCACCCGCTCCACGTCGTCCGGGCTGGCCGGGGCGCCGATGTGCACGTACCCGGTCATGTCGATGAGGAAGCCGCCCATCGCCACGAAGTACATCGGCGTGAGCACGACCCTCGGCCGCTGCCGCAGCGCCGGCACCTGGTCCATCTCCTTGCCCAGGTGCCTCCCGGGGAGCAGGTCGCGCACCTCGACGCCCTGGCGGAGCCGCTGGGACCAGTCGGCCGCCGCGCGGCGCACGGTCTCGCGCCCCGTCGCCTCCCAGCGGGGACGGAGCAGCTCCCACACGCGGGACAGCAGCGCGGCGTAGCGGCGCGCGAGCGCCGGCTCGCGGCGCAGGCGGTCCAGCCTGGCCAGGGTCGCCTCCCGCACCTCGGGCGTCTCGGAGCGCAGCTCCAGCGCCGAGCCATCCAGGTGCACGGCGCGATCGAACCCGCGCAGGAACGTGTCCGCCTCGTCCGTCAGGAGCGCCCCGATGCGCTCCGCCAGGATCGATGTGTCGGGCAGGCACCCGTCCCCGTCGTTCCAGCAGGCCTCCAGCTCCTCCCGCAGCGCCGGCATGTGCTCCTCGAGGACCTGGAGGTTGTTCCCCATCTTGGTCGCACCCCATCGGAGCCGGCAGATCGCCCAGGTCAGCTCGAGGACGGCGGAGGGCAGCACGTCGACGCGCCGCTGACGCTCGTCACTGGCTACCTCAAATGGCATAGCTAACTAACTATATCACCGCTGCCTTGCAATTTGAGAGCGATATAGCTATATTGCTATGTATGGTCAATCACTACGCGCTGGAAGAGCAGATGCGGCAGCGGGTCGACGCGCTCCGGCGCGAGGCCGACGCGACGCGGTTGGTCCTGGACGCGCGCCGGCGGACGCGTCAGATGGAGCGGCCGGCCGAGGCCCAGTACGGCGCCCGGATCGTCCGCTTGAGCAGCTTGCCCGCCTGGTCGCGCGGCAGCTCCGCCACGAAGTCGACCGATCGCGGGCGCTTGTAATCCGCGATCCGGCCCTGGCACCAGTCGATCAGCTCCTGCTCGGTCGCGCTGGCGCCGGGCTGGAGGGCGACGATGGCCTTGACGGCCTCGCCCCACTGGTCGTCGGGCACGCCGATCACCGCCGCGTCGCGCACCGCCGGGTGGGCGTGCAGGCTGGCCTCGATCTCCGCCGGGTAGATGTTCACGCCGCCCGAGATGATCATGTCGATCTTGCGGTCGCAGATGTAGTAGAAGCCCTCGGCGTCGCGGTACGCGATGTCGCCGACGCTGAAGAAGCCGTCCCGCATCGACCGCTCGGTCGCCTCCGGCTTGTTGTAGTAGGACGCCAGCCAGTTGTTGCGCACCCACAGCTCGCCGGGCTGGCCGTCGGGCACCGGATTGCCCTCGTCGTCGAGCAGCCGGATCTCCTGGCCCTCCGGCGGCCGCCCGGCCGAGCCCGGCTTGCGCAGCTGGTCCTCCGGCCGCAGGATCAGGTTGAACCCGGTCTCCGTGGCCCCATAGAACTCCCACAGGACTTCACCGAAGTAGGCCGACGCGCGTTCCTTGAGTGAATGGGGGCACGGAGCGGCGCCGAGGATCAGCGCCCGCATCGAGGACACGTCGTATCTGGCGCGAGTGGCGTCCGGCAGGTCCATGATGCGCTGGAGCAGGGTCGGCGCCATGAACGCGGTCGTGACGCGGTGGCGCTCGGTCAGGGCGACCGCCCGCTCCGCGTCGAAGCGGGGCATGATCACCAGCGTCGCGCCGCACAGGATGGTCATCGAGGCGAACGCGCCCACCGCGCTGTGGTAGCCGGGCCCGCCCATCAGGTGCACGTCGTCGTTGCGCAGGCCGAACAGCTGGAGGACCTGGAGCACGGACATCGGGTCGATCCCCTGCGGCCGGTACGCGCCCTTGGGGTGGCCGGTGGTGCCGCTGGTGTAGATCATCGCCGCGCCGGCCCCGGCGTCCTCGCCCTCGGTCCGGGCATCGCCCGGGGCCGCGCCCATCGCGTCGTCGAAGCGCACCCACCCGGCAGGCGGCGCGCTGTCGCCGATCGCCACGAGCACCGGGGCGGCCTCGAGCAGAGCCCGCGCGGCCTCGACGTGCTCGACGAAGTCCGGCCCGGCACACACCGCCCGCGCGCCGCTGTCCTGGATCACGTATGCCAGCTCGGACCCGCGCAGACGGAAGTTCACGGGCACGTTCACCGCATGTGCCTTGCGCAGCCCGGCAGAAACCACCGAGCCCGCAATCGAGTTGTATGCCATGACAGCCACCCGGTCACCCGGCTCCACACCCAGGTCGATGAGCGAGCGGGCAGCGCGATTGCTGCGTTCGTCGTACTCTCTGTACGTCAGAACTTCATCGCCGCAAATGAGGGCCGGCTTTTCCGGATGGTTGGCGGCGTGTACGGTGAGTATGTCTGGCACCTCGGTCATGCTATTGCATGGAGGGAGGAATGGTCGGCGTCCTACTGGTCGAAGACGACACCGCGATCGCGGATCTCTACGCGTTCAAGCTGCGGCTCGACGGGTTCGCCGTGACCATCGCCGGCGATTCCAAGACCGCCGACAACACGTTCTGGCGTGAGCGGCCCGCGGTCGTGTGCCTGGACGTCTGGCTGCCCGGCGGCGCCGGCACGAACCTCGCCGAACGGTTCGCGGCCGCCGGCGCCCAGATCGTGCTGTTCACCAACGACCAGTCGCGCTACGAGCGGCCGCCGGAGTGCGTGTGCCGGTCGCTGCTGAAAGCCCGGACGAACCCGGCGCAGCTCTCCGCGACGATCAGCGAGGTGGTCGGCTCGGCGCCTGCTCCCGCCTGAGCGCCCGGACGATCGTCTCCGTCCGGTCGAGCGGGGCCTCGGCCCCGGCCCGCGCGTCCTCCAGCTGGCGGTACACGTCCGCCGCGCCCAGCAGCATCCCCGGCGTCATGCCGGCCTGCTCGAACGTGGCGGCGATCTCCTCCATCTCGGCGACCCACCGGTACGCCTTGGGCACGACGCCCGGCAGGCGGTCGGCCCCGGCCAGGAACTGCGGCTGGCTGTCGGCCAGCTCGCCGCGCAGCGCGTCGGTGACGCCGTTCGCCTCGGCGGCGACCATCGACTCCGTGATCAGCGCGCTCAGGCCCTTCGTCAGCGCCGCGTAGCACATCTTCAGCGCCGAGGCCTGGCCGATCTCGCCCCCCAGCGCGTGCACGTCCAGGGGCAGCGCGGTCAGCTCGTCCGCGTGCGGGCCGGACGCGTAGAAGCGTGGGGCCGCCGGGCCGCCGATGATGCCGGCGTCCACGTAGCGCGCGCCCACCACCGTCCCGATCGCGCGGGCGGTGCCGGGCGAGACGGCGTTGCAGTCCACGTAGAGCGGCCCCGCGTCGCGGCCGACGGCCTCGGCCAGCTCCAGGGCGCGCCCGGGGGGAAGGATCGCGAGCAGGATGTCCGCCTCGCGCACGACGGCGGCCAGCGCGCCGACGTCCTCCATGCCCGCGGCGGCCGCCCGCTGCCACGTCCGTTCGCCGCGTCCGGCCAGGGTGGTCACGACGCGCACGCCGCCCTCGCGCAGGCGCCGCCCGACGCCGGCGCCCATCTCGCCCGCGCTGACGATCCCGACGGTGGTGCCGGCCCTCACGAGCCGGCGTGGGGCAGGTCGAACGGGAGCTCGTCCTGCGGCGGCGGCTCCGGCGCCCGGTCGGCCGCGCGGCGGCGCCGGGGAGCGGGAGCGGCCGGCTCCGGCACGATCTCCAGGTCCTCCACGGCCTTGACCGTCCGGCGCCGCTTCGGCTTCGGGGCCGCCTCGGCCGCGCCGTTGGCGGGCTGAGGCTCGCTCGCTGCCACCTCGAGGGCGGCCGCCGGCTCCTCCGCGGCCGGCTCGGCTTTGCGAACCGCCCGGCGCCGCGGCCTGGGGGCCGGCTCCTCGGCCGCTGGCTGCGGCGGCTCCTCGGCCTTGCGGGTCGTTCGCCGGCGCGGCTTCGGGGCGGCGGCCTCGGCGGGCGCCGCCGCCGCGCCCGGCTGCTCCGTCCCGACCGGCGCCGCGACCTCGGGCGGCGGCGCCGCCTCGATCGGATCGGCCGGCCGCCCGGGGGCCTCGACGGCCGTCTCGACCGCCACGATCGCCTCGGCCACATCGTCACCGACCGGCTCGTCGACGCCCTCCACGACCGCGGTCGTGACCACGCCAGTCGCCTCGGCGGCGGCCAGGTCGCGGTTGCGCTTCTTCCGCCGGTTCCGGCGCCGCTCACCGCGCTTCGGCTTCGACAGCCGCTGCACCTGGGAGCGGATGCCCACCCGCTGGCACGCCGTCACCACCGCGCCGACGCCGGCCACCAGGCCCTCGTCCTGGCAGTGCTCGAACAGCGGCCCGAACAGCTCGGGCGCGCCGCCGATCACCGTCTTGGAGTCGCCCACGATCACGAGCAGCTTCTTCGCCCGGGAGATGGCCACGTTCACGCGGTTGGGGTCGTTCAGGAACCCGATCGCGGCCCGGTCGTTGGAGCGGACCAGGGACAGGATCACGCCGTCCGACTCGCGGCCCTCGAACGCGTCCACCGACTCGATGTCGTCCGGCGGCACGATGCCCTTGAGGGAGGAGACGAGCCGGTTGACCTGCGAGTTGTACATGGCGATCACCGCCAGCTTCGCCTTGCGGACGCGCTTGCGGATGATCGTGGTGATGTCCTTGCAGAGGGCGACCTCGAACTCGTTCGCGACGGACTTCTGGGCGTCCCGGTACTCCTCCTGGGCCCCGGTGTCCACCCAGACGAGCTCGCGGTCGAACGGCCACGGCAGCGGCATCCGCGGGTGCGGCGCCTCGTGGATCAGCTTGCCCTCGTAGAACAGGTCGGAGACGGCCCGCCCGATCGGCTCCCGCATCCGGTACTGCCGGGGCAGCATGATCCGCGACGTCGGCGGCACCTGGTCCCACATGTGGCCGTAGAAGGAGTCGTCGCGGACCACCTGGTCGAGGTCCGAGCGGATCTCGAAGCCGAGCGCGGCCTCCTCCATCACCGGCGGCAGCTGGTTCAGGTCGCCGATCATCACCCAGCGCTTGGCCAGCGGCATGAGGGCCAGCGCCTCGTTGGCGCGGACCTTGTTGGCCTCGTCCAGGATCAGCCAGTCGAACGTCCGGAACCGGAGCCGGGAGTCGATCGCGAGCCGGTTGCACGTGCCCGCCACCAGGTTGAACGGCTCCAGGTCGTCGCCCTCGACCAGCGTGTGGCGGAGCCGGCGCGGGACCTTGCCCGGCTCGGCGACGCGGGCCTGCCGCACGTGCGAGAACCCGAGGAGGCGCTCCTGGCCGGTGTCCACCGCGTCGTTCGAGTGCGAGGACAGGAGGATCGACGCGTTCGGGTTCCGGCCCAGGATGCGCCGGATCGACTCGACGATCGCCGTGGTCTTGCCGGTGCCGGGCGGGCCCTGGATCAGGTACAGCTGGCCCGGCCGCATGCCCATCACGCGCGCCACCGCCTCCGCCTGCTCCTCGTTGGGGTCGGGCAGGTGGTGCGCGCGCCGGCCCTCCAGCGCCATCCGCGGCGGCGAGCCGAGCCAGCCGGGGTCGGCCAGCATCGCGGCCAGCGCGCCCGTGCGCGGGGAGCCGATCTGGAGCTGCCGGATCACCGACTTCTGGGCGTCGAACATCTCCACGCTGGCGGTCGGCAGCACCACGCCCTCGTCGGGCAGCGGGTCGTACCGCCGGAAGGAGACCCAGAGCGTGCTGCCCTGGACCCGATCGAGCGTCATGCCCCGGTACTCGGGGAAGCCGGCGGACCGGACGGTCAGGGAGTCGATGCCCCGGTAGATCCGGGCGTCGCTGTTGTCCACCAGGCGGAGGGCGGCGCGGACGTACTCGCCGCCGCGCATGTCCTCCCCGCACTCCGGGCAGTGGATGCCGTTGGAGGTCGGGCAGATCGTCTCGCAGCGCGGGCACTCGATCCACTGCTCCACCGCCTCGTAGCGGCGAACGGTCGCCTCGGCCAGCTTCTCGCGGTAGTCGCGGAGGTGCTCGATGAACCGGACCGTCGAGTCGAGGATCGGCAGCTGCTTCGCCTCCTCGCGGAGGACCAGCGCCGTGAAGCCCTCGAGGTCGCCGTCCCACTCCTTGACCAGCGCGAGCTCGCGGTAGCGCAGGTTCAGGCGCGACTTCTCCATCACGTACTCGCGCTCGAGCTGCTGCATGTCCACGATCTCGAGCGCCAGGCCCAGCGGGGTGCGGCCGAGCCGCCCGGTGAGAAGCGTCTGATCCACCTGGCCGATGAACTCCAGGGGCTTCTCGGGCTTGTTGCACGTGTAAGTCCCCTCGATCTCTCCTCGCTCTTCGAGGGTCTGCCGGAGCCATTCCGGACCGTCGGGGATGATCGCCAGCTTGGCGGCCGCAGGGCTCCCGGGTCGAACCCGGATGCCCAGCCGCCCAGCCTGGATCTCCTCGCCCGGAATCTCCGGCTGCCAGAGCGGGAGGATGTCGCCGGGGTTAGCCGTGCTCATAGGGCTGGGTCGCCAGCCACGTCAGCGGCGGGGACTGAAGTGGGATCAAGGCGTTGGCAAGAGGGCCTATTTGGGGGAAGGCCCGCGCACCACTGTTCGGTGCGCTTACAGGTTGAACAAATTCTAGCTGGATAGCAAGCGATCAGTGAAGCGCACCTCGTGCTTGGAGCCTCGCTCGCCCGGAACAAGCATACCCGCTGGCCGCCCAAACGAACCCTACGGGGCCAGCGCCTCGCCCCGCGTCTCGGGCAGGAGGAGCAGCAGGAGGGCCGCCGCGACGGCGCCGGCGGCCGTCGCCGCGAGGCTCGGCCCCAGGCCCAGCCGGGGCTGGAGCAGCCCGACCAGCTGGAAGCCGGCGGCCCCGCCCACCGCGCCCGCGACCGACCCGACGGACTCCGAGGTGGCGCGCGCCCGGGTCGGGAACAGCTCGCCGTACCACGCGCCCAGCACCGGCACGCCCGCGCTGGCCAGCACGCTCCAGACCACGTTGCCGGCCCAGTACGCCGCCTGCGCCCCGGTGAACGTGGCGGCCGTGGCGAGCGCGGTGAGCAGGCCCAGGCCCGCGCCCAGGCGGCGGCGGCCCCAGCGGTCGGAGAGCCGGCCGCCGACCAGGAACGCCGGCACCGACGCGGCGCCCGACGCCACCATGACCGCGCTGATCTGGGTCGGGCCCAGGGCCAGCACGCGGCTCCCGTACAGCGCGGCCAGCAGGCTGGCCGGCGAGTACAGCAGGGCGCCGAGCGCCGACCAGGCGGCCACGACCGCCAGGCGCGCGCGCCACGGCGGCTCCAGCAGGACCCGCAGCGGCAGGCGAGGCACGCCCGCCGCGGCGGTGGAGGCGGTCCAGGCCCGGCTCTCGCGGAGCAGGACCGCGAGCACGGCGGCGCCGGCCAGGCCGCCGGCCCCGGCCAGGTAGAGCACGCGCCAGTGCGGGGCCACCAGCGGGTACAGGACGGTCGTCAGGCCGGCCCCGGCGCCCGCCGCCACCGTGATCGCGGCCACCGCCAGGCCGCGCTGGTCGGGCGCCACCTCCTCGATCACCAGCGCCGTGGCCACGCCTCCGGCGACCGTCTCGAAGCACACGGCCACCACCCGGCTGGCCGCCAGCCACGCCACCGTCGGCGCCGCGGCACTGAGGAGGTTGGCCAGCGAGAAGCCGGCCACCGCCAGGATCAGCAGGCGGCGCCGGCCCACGCGGTCGGCCTGCATCGCGATCGGCAGCGCGGCGATCGTGCCCAGCGACAGCGCGGACCCGAGCCGGCTCAGGTCGGCGACCGGCGTCCGGAAGTCGGCCGCGATCGCCGGCAGCGCCAGGATCAGCACCGCGCTGTCGAAGCTGACCAGCAGCGACGCCAGCCCGGCGAGCGCCAGCGGCCGCAGCGCGCCGCCGCGCAGCAGGGCCGTGGCGTCGCTCAGGAAATGACGCCCAGCTTCCGGAGCAGCCACGGCCCGGGGCCGAGGAAGCCGCACGTCGCGCCCGCGTGCACCAGCGTGATGCCGAGGAGCGACGGCGGCCCGGGCAGCAGCCAGAAGGCCAGCGCCACGGGGACACCCACCAGGGTGGTCGCCGCGACGTCGATCCAGGCCCAGCCGCCGAGCCGGTGGTACAGCACGTACGCGGCGGTGCCGGCCAGGATCCCGGCCGCCGGCCCGGCGAACGCCGTCAGCCCGCCCTGCAGCAGCCCCCGGAAGATGACCTCCTCGATCGGTGCGTTGAGGACGTAGTAGCCCGCCTGGAGGCCCATGTCGTACGTGCTGGCGGGCACCTTGAGGCTGCCCCGGTGCCGGGTGAGGAGGACCTGGAGCAGGCAGCTGGCGACGAAGAACGCGAGGGCGCCGCCCAGCCCGAACGCCAGCTGCACGTCCAGCCGTCCGGGACCCAGCCCGAGCCAGCGCGGCTGCCAGACCGCCCAGACCACGATCGCGACCGCGGTGAACGGGACCAGCCGCGAGAGCAGGTCGGGCCGCATCCAGGCCACGCTGTCCGTGGTGCGCGTGAGCACCAGCCGAGGCGGGTCCGGCCGCTCGATGGGAACGGTCGCAGCGTGAAGCTTGACCCGGTCTCGGTCCACCCGCTAAGGTCTGCCGCGGCTGTCGGATCGGACCAGGTGCATGGCCTGGATTGTGAGGTATTTCCGGAACCCTTGACGCGATCACTCGACGCGGCGCGCCTCGGCGTGCTCACGTCGCCGTGGACGTGGATCGGCGCGCTGCTCGTGGCGGCCGCGCTGGCCGTGCTCGGCCACACCTCGGCCGAGGCGGCGGGTGACGACCCCCACTCCGACCAGCCCGGCCTGCTCGCGTCCGTGGCCGCGACGGCCGACGGCATCGGCGGCGCGGCGCCGCTGACGGCTCCCGTCACGGGCGCGCTGCGCCAGGTCCCGGCCGTGGACGCCGTGAGCACCGGGTCCCTGCTGCCCGCGGTCGCGCCGCTGGCCGGGGACCAGCCCCTGGTGCGCGATGCCATCGCCCCGCTGCGCCCGGCGCTGACCGCGGTGAGCGGCGCGCTGCCGGCCCCGGTGGTCGGCGTCGCCCACGAGGTGGTCGGCTCCCTGCCCGAGACCGTGGCGCCGGCGCCGGCCGTCGAGTCGCCGGCCCCGCGCCCGGAGCGGGTCATGCCCGCCGCCGCCGAGGCGATGCCGGCCCGGGTCTGGCGCTCCCAGCCCCAGCCGCTGCTGGCCGACCCCATGGCGCAGACGCTGCCGCGCACGGCTCCGGCCGGCGCGACTCCCCCCGATCCGACCGCTCCCTGGACGCCCGGGCTCCCCTCGCTGCCCCCGGGCGCGCCCGGCACGGGCGGCCTGGCCGCGCTCACCGCCGGCCTCGTCGCCTCCGTCGCCTGGGTCGCGGTGCTGACCCTGCTCCTCGCCCTGGTCGTCCTGGCCCGGGCGCGCATGGCCGCGCCGCTCGCTCTGCGCTCCGCGATGCACGCGTCGCGGATGCGCCGGCCTGGCTGATCGACCCGACGCAGCGCTAGCCAGGCGTCTCCGTCTCCGCGCGCCTTCGAGTCGTGCGCGGCGAGACACCCCTCCCACTCCCTCATCCATTTCCGTTCAGGAGGTTTCTTTCTGCATGGTTTCGCCTGTTGCGGCTTGCCCGATGGAGGGTGAGTCCACTCAGCCCGACTCGATCCACGAGTCGGTTCGCCGGCTGCTGCGCTGGCGCTACCTCGTGGTGGCGGGCGTCAGCGTGGCGGCGTGGGTCGCCATCGGCTCGACCAGCGCCCTGGCCGCCGATCGCGGTCACGTGCACCAGTCGAACGCGAACACGTCCACCACGGCGGTGGACAACAACGACGGGCAGTCCACCGGCCTGATCGCCGGGCCCATCGTGGCGCCGGTGACCGTGGGGGTCCAGACCAACCTCACCGGACCGGTCAACGTCAACGCCCTCAGCAACCAGGCCGACAGCGGCAACGGGCCGGCCGGCGCGGACCAGTCCAACTCGAACAGCTCGACCACCGTCGTGAACAACCACAACGGGCAGTCGGCGGGCCTGATCGCCGGCCCGGTGGTGGCGCCGGTCACCGCCGCCGTCCAGACGAACGCCGACGGCCCGGCCAACGTCAACGCGGGCAGCAACCAGGCCGGCAGCGGCAACGGCGCCGGCGGCGACGTGTCGCAGTCGAACGCCAGCTCGTCCACGACGTTCGTGGACAACAGCGGCGCCCAGTCCACGGGCCTGGTGGCCGGCCCGATCGTGGCGCCGATCACCCTCGGCCTCCAGAACAACCTGGAAGGCCCGATCAACGGCAACCTGGCCAGCAACCAGGCCGACAGCGGCAACGGCGCCGACGGCGAGCTCCGCCAGACCAACCTCAACAGCTCGACCACCGTCCTGGACAACCAGGGCGCGCAGTCGACCGGGGTGGTCTCGGGCCCGATCGTCGTCCCGGTCACCGGCCAGCTGGGCACCAACCTCAGCGGCCCGGCCAACGTCGACGCCCTGAGCAACCAGTCCAACAGCGGCAACGCCAGCGGCGGCGGCAGCGGGATGGCCCACCCCGACGGCGGCCAGACCCCGCCGGGCGGCAACAACCCGCAGCAGACCAACGTCAACGAGTCGACGACGCTGGTGGACAACCGCCGGGCCCAGTCCGCCGCGTTCGGCGGCGTGGCCGGCCCGATCGTGGCCCCGATCACCCCGCAGATCGGGACGAACCTGAACGGCCCCGCCAACGTCAACGCGGGCAGCAACCAGGCCGACAGCGGCAACGGCGCCATGGGCGACGTGCAGCAGAGCAACTTCAACGGCTCGTTCGCCGCGCTGAACAACGAGGACGCCCAGTCCACGGCCGGCGGTGTCGTGGCGGTGTCCGGCCCGATCGTGGCGCCGATCTCGCCGCAGGTGGGCACGAACGTCAACGGCCCCGTCAACGGGAACGTGCTCAGCAACCAGCGGGACAGCGGCAACGGCAACACCGGCGGCCTGGAGCAGGTCAACGCCAACGAGTCGTTCGCGATGCTGGACAACGCGCGCGCGCAGTCCGCGGCGGGCGCCCTCGGCGGCGTGGCCGTCGCGGGCCCGATCGTGGCGCCGATCAGCCCGCAGGTGGGCACCAACCTGGGCGGTCCGCTGAACGTCAACGGGGCCAGCAACCAGGCCGCGAGCGGCAACGCCGGCGCCGGCGTGGTCCGCCAGACCAACTTCAACAGCTCGATGACCGCGGTCGACAACCAGGCGGCCCAGTCTCAGGCGGCGGCCGCCGGCCTCCTCGGGGTCGGCGTGGCCGGCCCGGTCGTGGTCCCGGTCTCGCCGCAGGTGGGCACGAACGTGAGCGGTCCGGGCACCGCGCAGCTGTTCAGCAACCAGCGGGACAGCGGCAACGGCCTCGGCGGCGACGTCGAGCAGCTCAACGCCAACCGCTCGGCAACGTCCCTGAACAACGCGCAGGCCCAGTCCGACTCGTTCGGCGGCGGCGTGCTCGGCGTGGGCGTGTCGGGTCCGGTCGTGGCCCCGATCGCTCCGCAGGTGGGGACGAACGTCAACGGCCCGCTCAACGTCCAGGGCATCAGCAACCAGGACCCGAGCGGCAGCGGCAACGGCGGCAACGTCTCGCAGGCCAATCTCAACGACGCCCTCACGCAGGTGGACAACCGGGGCGCGCAGTCCGACTCGGCGGCGGTCGGCCTCGCCGGCGCGGGCGGCGTGGCGGTGTCCGGCCCGATCGTGGCGCCGATCACGCCGCAGGTGGGCACCAACGTCAACGGGCCCGCCAACGGCAACCTCTTCGCCAACCAGCGCGACAGCGGCAACGCCGGCTCCGGCTCCGTGGGGCAGATCAACGGGAACTCCTCGCACACGCTCCTGGACAACGACGGCGCGCAGTCCAACGCGTTCGCCGGCTCGGTCGGCGCGATCGCCGGCGCGGGCGCGGTCTCGGGTCCGATCGTGGCCCCGATCTCGCCCCAGGTCGGCACCAACGCCAACGGCCCGATCAACGGCAACCTGCTCAGCAACCAGCAGGACAGCGGCAACGGCAACCTGGGCACCGTCGCCCAGGACAACTTCAACGACGCGGCCACGATGGTCAGCAACCGGGGGGCGCAGTCGAACGCCACGGCGCTGGCCGGCGGCGTCGGCCTCGCCGGCGCCGGCGCGCTGGCGGTGTCGGGCCCGGTCGTGGTGCCGGTGTCGCCGCAGGTCGGGACCAACGCCAACGGCCCGATCAACGGCAACCTGTTCAGCAACCAGCAGGACAGCGGCCTCGGCAACAACGGGTCGGTGACCCAGATGAACGTCAGCCAGTCGATGACCGGGCTGGACAACCAGGGCGCGCAGTCCAACGCATCCGCGTTCGCGGGGGCGGTGGGCGCCGTCGGCGGCGCCGACGCCGTCGCGGTGTCGGGCCCGATCGTGGCGCCGATCGCCGGCCAGGTGGGCACGAACCTCGACGGTCCGCTGAACGTGAACGGCGGCAGCAACCAGTTCGACAGCGGCAGCGGGGCCAACGGCGACATCCACCAGCTGAACTGGCAGTCGACCTGGACCAGCGTGAGCAACCGCGATGCGCAGTCCAACTCCGCCGCCGGGGCCCTCGGCGCCGGGGTGATCGCCGGCGAGGCGGGCGCCGCGGCGGTGTCCGGCCCGATCGTGACGCCGATCGCGCCCCAGGTGGGCACGAACGGCGTGGGGCCGGCCAACGGCAACCTGCTCAGCAACCAGAACGACAGCGGCAACGCCCACGCGGGCGCGGTCGACCAGCTCAACGGGAACCAGGCCTTCACCTGGCTGGACAACCAGGGCGCCCAGTCCAACGCGTTCGCCGCGTCGGGCGCCGTCAGCACGCTGACCGCGGGCTCGCTCGCGACCGCGGCGTCCGGGCCCATCGTGGCGCCGATCACGCCGCAGGTCGGCACCAACCTCGACGGGCCGGTCAACGTGAACGGCTTCAGCAACCAGCTCCAGAGCGGCAGCGGTAACGAGTTCAAGAACGTCGGCCAGCTCAACTGGCAGTCGGACTGGACCGGCGTCGACAACCGCGGCGCGCAGTCCAACTCCAACGCGTTCGCCGTGGCGGCGGGCCCGGACGCGGGAGCGGGCGCCCTGGCGGTCTCGGGACCGATCGTGGCCCCGGTCACGCCCCAGGTCGGCACCAACGTCAACGGACCGGTCAACGCCAACCTGGTCAGCGGCCAGATGGACAGCGGCAACGGCAACGACGGCGACGTCGGGCAGGCCAACGTCACCCAGCAGTTCACCGCCCTGGACAACGAGCGAGCGCAGTCCGGCGCGACGGCGGGGGCCGGGTCCCTCATCGTGGCGGGCGCCGGGGCGGGGGCGGTGTCGGGGCCGATCGTGGCGCCGGTCTCCGGCCAGCTCGGGACGAACGCCAACGGCCCGGCCAACGTCAACGTGGCCAGCGGCCAGGCCGGCAGCGGCAGCGGCGACGGCAACCTGGGCGGCGTCCACCAGCTCAACTGGGACGGCGCCTGGACCTGGGTCGACAACATGGGGGCCCAGTCGAACGCGAGCTCGCTCGCGGCGGCGCTGGGAGCGGGCGCCGGGTCGGTCGCCGGCCCGATCGTCGTCCCGGTCGACCCGCAGGCGGGGACCAACGTCAACGGTCCGCTGAACGCCAACGTCTTCAGCGACCAGCGCGACAGCGGTAGCGGCAACACCGGCGCCGTCTGGCAGGCCAACGCCAACCAGACCTGGACGTTCCTCGACAACATGAAGGCGCAGTCGAACGCCCACGCGTTCAGCGAGCTGGGCACCGCCGTCGCGGGCCCGATCGTGGCGCCGGTCTCGCCCCAGGTGGGCACGAACGTCAACGGCCCGGTCAACGTGAACGGGGCGAGCAACCAGGCCGCCAGCGGCAACGGCAATCTCGGCGACGTGCACCAGCTCAACTGGAGCTGGTCGTGGAGCTGGCTGCAGAACGATGGCGCGCAGTCGGACGCGACGGGGCTCATCGTCCCGGTGGCGGCCGCCGGCCCGATCCTGGCGCCGGTCAGCCCGCAGGTGGGCACCAACGTCAACGGCCCGGCCAACGTGAACCTGGTCGGCAACCAGGCCAGCAGCGGCAACGGGAACGCCGGCGACATCTGGCAGGACAACGCCGACAACCTGATGACCAACCTCAGCAACACGGGCGCGAGCTCGTTCTCGGACGGCCTCACCGGCCCGGCGGTGGTCCCGGTGAAGGTCGACCTCGACAGCAACGGAGACGGCCCCGTCGGCCTCAACGGCGCGGGCAACCAGCAGGACAGCGGCAACCCCGGCGGCGCCATGAACCTCGGTGACCTGGCGAACGCGGGTGTGCTGCGCGATGCCCCCGGGCCCGGCGGCCTGGCGGGCCTCGTGGTCGCCGCGCTGGCCGGGCTGACGGCCCTGGCCTCGCTCGTGATCACCCGCCGCCGCAGCACGCGCTAGCGGCAGCCCCAAGCCCCCCTGACCCCACCCGGGGCCAGGGGGGCCACAAATCGTCTTCCTGCCCAGGCGGGTGCCCGCCCCGAAGGAGTCCTCGACTTGATGAAGGAGTCCTCGACGTGATCAAGAAGGTCCTGGCGACAGTGGTCGTCATCGCGTTCGCGGTCGGCTCGGCCGCGATGGTCGCGCCGCTGTTCTTCCTGCGGCCCGAGAAGCTGCGCGCGGACGCGGCCCACGCACCCGTCCCGACGCGCCTGCGCATCCCGGCGATCGGCGTGGACGCGCCCGTGGAGCCGGACACGGCGACCGCGACGGGCGCGCTGACCCTGCCCGGCGACCTGACCTGGGTCGGCTGGTACTCGCAGGGCGTGCACCCGGGTCAGGCGGGCGACGCCGTGATCGCCGGCCGGGTGGACGCGTCCGGCGTGGCGGCTCTGGCGCGGCTCGCGGAGGTGCGGCCGGGCAGCCGGATCGACGTGGACATGACCGACGGCGCCACGCTGACGTTCGATGTGGCCCGCGCGGAGTCCTACGCGGGGAACAGGCAGCCGGCCGACCTGTTCGCGCGATCCGGGACCCCGCGGCTGTCGCTGATCGCGTCCGGCCGGTCGCGCGTCGTGGTGGAGGCCACCCTGCGTCCACCGCGGTAGATTGGAGCAGCTCTGAGCAATATCGACGAGGTTCCGGCGTCGCCGGGTCAGGAGCCCGAGGCCGACCAGGACGCCTGGCTCGGTCTGGGGGAGGCCAGCCGCGTGCTCGGCATCAGCCAGGGGACGCTCCGGCGCTGGGCCGACCGGGGCCAGGTGGGCAGCTTCACGACGCCGGGCGGGCACCGGCGGTTCCCGCGGTCCGCGATCGTCGCTCTGCTGCCGGCCAGCCGGGCCCGGCGGCCGCATCTCTCGGAGATCGGCGCCGACAGCGAGCGGATGAGCGGCGCCTACCGCAGGATGTTCGACGTCGCCCAGGGCCGCCCGCTGTCGATCCTGGGCGCGGAGCTGCCCGAGTCGGACCGCCAGCTGTTCCGCGAGCGGGGCCGGCACATGGTCGAGTGCCTGCTGGCGCACCTGGACGCGGACGGCCCTGCGCCCGCGATGGCCAACCTGCACGAGGCGGCCGACCACGCGGCCGAGTACGGCGCCCACTCGGCCCGGCTGGGCGCGTCGCTCAGCGAGGCGGTGGAGACGTTCCTGCGCTTCCGCGCCCCGTTCATCGGCGAGCTGGCCGCGACGGCCCGGAAGCGCGGGCTGGACACGCGCGAGGCGACGGGCCTGCTGGTGGACGCGGAGACGGCGTTCGACAAGCTGCTGCTGGCCTTCATGGAAGGCTGGCAGACGGCGTAGCTCCGCCCAGGCGAAACTAGACTAAGTCGAGTTAGTCTAAGTCGACATGGGTCTCGCCAAGCCGCAGGACGTCTTCGACCGGGCCTGGGAGTGGGACGCGCTGGCCGCGTTCGCCCGCGGCCGCCGGGTCCCGCGCCTCGGGATCGTCTCCGGCCGCCGGCGCCAGGGCAAGAGCTTCCTGCTGCGCCGCGTCTGCGCGCACCCGGAGGTGAACGGCCTGTACGTGCTGGCCCAGGAGCAGACCCGGCAGGTCGCTCTGCGGCAGTTCGTCGACGCCATGGCCCGCCACCTGGGCGTCGACGCCTCGATCCAGTTCCCCGGCTGGAACGAGGCCCTGCGCTTCCTTCTGGCCAGGGCGCCGTCGCTGCTCGTGATCGACGAGTTCCCCTACCTGCTCCAGCACAGCCCCGAGCTGCCCTCGGTCGTACAGTCGCTGTACGACGACGCGCGCAACGACCCGGCCGCGCCTGGCCTGCGGCTGATCCTCTGCGGCTCCACCCTCTCGGTCATGACAGAGCTGCTCTCCGGGCAGAAGCCGCTGCGCGGCCGGGCGCTGCTCGACCTGAACCTGGCCCCGTTCGACTTCCGCGAGTCGGCCCGGTTCTGGGGCATCCGCGACCTCGAGGTGGCGTTCCGGGTGCACGCTGTGTTCGGCGGCACCCCCGGATATCGCGACCTGGTCGACGAGCCGCCTCCGGAGCGCCCCGAGGATCTCGACACGTGGCTCGGCGACCACGTCCTCCACCCGTCGCGCGCCCTCCTGCGCGAGGTGGACTACCTGCTCCGCGAGGACCCCCGCATCACCGACCGCGCGCTCTACCAGTCGGTGCTGACGGGCATCGCGGGGGGCGCCACCACGCCGACGAAGGTCGGCGGTGTGCTGGGCCGGAGCGACCGGGCGCTGGCGCACCCGCTCGCGGTGCTGGAGAGCGGCGGGTACGTCCGGCGCACGGCGGACGTCCTCAAGCAGCGCGGATCCCGCCTGGCCCTGACCGACCCGATCGTCCGCTTCCACGAGGTGGTCGTGCTGCCTCGGCTGGCCGAGTTCGAGGAGCGGCGGGGCGGCAGGGCCCTGGCGGCGGCTCGGACCACCGTGTCGTCGCTGGTGCTGGGGCCGCACTTCGAGCAGCTCTGCCGGGTGTGGACCGCGCGGTTCGCGGCCGAAGAGGGCCTCGGCCGGCACGTCGGACCGGTGGGCGCGACCACCCTCAGCGATCCGCGGGGTCGGACCAGCCACGACGTGGACGTCGTCGCGCTGGAGGAGGGGGAGGCGGCCGGCCGGCGCGACGCCCGTGTCGCGCTGGTGGGCGAGGCGAAGGCGACGAACCGGCCCCGTGCGCTCGCGGACCTGGAGCGCCTGGAGCACGTCCGGCGGCTGCTCGTGGACCAGGGCACCCGGGCCGCGGACGCGACACTGGCCCTGTTCTCGCGCTCGGGGTTCGACCGCGAGCTGCGGGCCGCGGCGTCCGGCCGCGCCGACGTGCTCCTCGTGGACCTCGCCCACCTGTACGGCGTGCGATGACCCCAGCCCTGCTCGCCACCCGGCCCGAGGGCGAGCGAGACCCACTCGTGGCCCGCCTCCGCGCCCTCGGCTACCGCGTCCACGCGGTGCCCACGGTGGTCACCGAGGCCCTGCCCTTCGCGCCGCCCGACCTCGCTGCCTTCGATTGGGTGGTCGTGACCAGCGCGGCCGGGGCCCGGGCCCTGCTCGACGCCATCGAACCCGGCGCGGACGTCCGCTGGGCGGCCGTCGGTCCTCGAACCGCCGCCGAGCTGGCCGGCCGCGGCGTCGTCCCGGCGGCCGTGCCCGAGCAGAGTCGCGGCGTCCGAATCGCCGAAGCGATCGCCGGGGTGGAGCCGCTCGCCGGCCTCCGGGTCCTGCTGGCCCGGGCCGACGCGGCGGCCGGCGACCTGCCGGCCGCGCTGCACGACGCCGGCGCGCGGGTCGAGCAGCTGGCCGTCTACCACACGGTCGTCGGCCCGGAGCCCTCCCGGGCTGGCGTGGCGGCGGCGCTCGCCGACCCCGGGCTGCGCGCCGCCCTGTTCGCCTCGGGCTCCGCCGTCCGCGGCCTCCTCCGCCTGGGCGGCGCCGCGGCCCGCCAGGTGCCGGCGGTCACGATCGGTCCCGCCACCACCGATGTGGCGACGGCCGAGGGCCTCCGGGTCGTGGCCGAGGCGGCCCGCCCGGGCGTGGACGGCATGGTCGAGGCGGTGCGCGGTTGGGATCGCAAGATTTGACCGGACTTTGATAGATTTAGCGAGATTTGGCCGAGAGTGGGGCTCGGCCCTGGGCCCTCGTGGCGCAGGCCGGGGACGTTGACGTCAACGGGCGAACCGAGCTCCAGGCCGCCCTCACGGAGCTCGTCGATTTCCACCGCAGCTGGGCGCTCCTCGCCACCTGCCACCGTGTCGAGGTCTACGGCTTCGGCCCCGGGCCGGTGCGGGACGACATGCGACTGCTCCAGGGGGAGGCGGCCGTCCGCCATCTGTTCCGGGTCGCGGCCGGCCTGGAGAGCGCGGTCGTGGGTGAGACCGAGATCCTGGGCCAGGTCCGCGACGCCCTGGCGCACGCCCGCGAGGGCGGCACCGACGAGCGGGTCGCCCGGCTGTTCGAGCTGGCCATCGCCGCCGGCCGCACGGCCCGAGCGGTCCCCCTGCCGGCCCGGGACGGGCTCGCCGAGCGGGCGGTCGGCTGGCTCGGCCGCCGCGCCCCACTGGCCGGCCGGCCAGTCCTGATCGTCGGCACCGGCGCGATGGGCTCGTCGCTGGCCACCGCCGCCACGTCGGCGGGCGGCCTCGTGACCGTCGCCGGCCGCCGGCCCGAGCGCGCGGCGATGGACCTGCGCGCCGCGGCCCACCGGGCTTCCGAGATGGCCGCCGTGGCCGTGGCGCTGCGCGGCGAGTGGGTCGAGCTGGCGGCCGCGACCGACGCCCTGCCGGACCGGCGCCTGCCGCCGCTCGCGGACCTGTCGGCGCCGCCCGCCGTGCCGGCCCGCGTCCGCCTGGCGCTGGGCCCGGACTTCCTGGGCATCGACGAGCTGTGGGAGCGCTCGTCCGGCGAGGCCTCGTGGGTGCGCCGGGCCGAGGACTCCGTCGAGGAGGCCGTCGCCGAGTATGTGGGCTGGCTCCAGGGCCGGGGCTCCGTGCGGACGCTCGTGGCGCTGCGCGAGCGCGGCGAGGCCCGCCGCCAGGCCCGCGTGGAACGGCTGCTGCGGCGGCTGCCCCAGCTCGACGACCGCTCCCGCGAGCTCATCGAGACCATGTCCCGGCAGCTGGTCACCGACCTGCTGCACGAGCCGATCTCCGCGCTCCGCTCCGACATGGACGGCAGCCACGGCGAGGCGGCGAGGAGGCTGTTCAACCTGTGACCCGTCCACTCCGGCTGGGCACCCGCGGTTCCTGGCTGGCCATGATGCAGAGCGACCTGGTCGCCGGGATGCTGCGCCGGCAGGGCCACCAGGTCGAGCTGGTGACCGTCGTGACCGACGGCGACCGGCGGCCGATCGATCTGTCGCCGGGCGTCGGCGTGTTCGTGACCGCGCTGGAGCAGTCGCTGCTCGACGGCGCGGTGGACGTCGCGGTGCACAGCGCCAAGGACGTCCCGCTGGCGATGCGCGACGGCCTGGTGATCGCCGCGTTCCCGGCCCCGCGCGAGGATCCCCGCGACGCGCTGTGCACGACGCGCGGCGGGCACACCCTCGACACGCTGCCGGCGGGCGTGACGTTCGGGACGGACAGCCCGCGCCGGGCCGGCTTCGTGCTCAGCCACCGTCCGGACCTCGTCCACCAGCCCATCCACGGCAACGTGGACACCCGGCTGCGCCGGCTGGGCGCGGGCGAGGTGGACGCGCTCGTGCTGGCGGCGTCCGGCCTGGACCGGCTCGGTTCGAGCGGCCGCATCGACCACCGCCTGGCGCCCGAGGTCGTGCCGCCGGCGCCCGGGCAGGGCATCCTCGCCGTGCAGTGCCGGTCCGACGACGCGGAGGTCCGGGGGCTGCTGGAGGGCATCGACAACCCGGACATCCGGCTGGCCGTGCGGACCGAGCGCCGGGTGCTGGAGACGACCGGCGGCTCGTGCCGGGCCCCGGTCGGCGCGCTGGCCCTGGTCGGCGGCGGCCGGGTCCACCTGCTGGCGGGCGCCGCCGCGCCGGACGGCAGCGAGCGCCGCGTCCTGTCGCTGGAGGGGGGAACGACCGAAGCCGAGGCGCTGCGGCTGGCCGAGGAGGCCGGCGCGCAGCTGATGAACATGGTGGTGCAGTACGTTGCTTGACACAGCGACCTCCGAGCAGATCGAGCTCGCCGACCGCCCCCGGCGGCTGCGGGCCACCGCCGCCAGCCGGGCGCTGGTGCGCGAGACGCGTCTGAGCCCGCGCCAGCTGGTGGCGCCGGTCTTCCTGGTCCCCGGCCGGGACCGCCGCGAGCCCATCCCGTCCATGCCCGGCCACGAGCGCATGAGCCCGGACCTGGCCGTGGAGTACGCCCGGCGGCTGGCCGGCCTCCACGTCGGCGGGCTGCTGCTGTTCGGCGTGCCGGACCGGAAGGACGACCTCGGCGACGGCGCCGCGGACGCCGACGGCCCCGTGCCGGCGACGCTGCGCCTGCTCCGGGACGCCGACCTGCCGCTGGTCCTGATCGCGGACGTCTGCCTCTGCGAGTACACCTCGCACGGCCACTGCGGCGTGCTGGACGGGCACCGGGTCGACAACGACCGCACGCTGCCGCTGCTGGCCGCGGCCGCGGTCGCGTACGCGGAGGCGGGTGCCAACATCGTCGCCCCCAGCGCGATGATGGACGGCCAGGTGGTGGCCCTCCGGGCCGGCCTGGACGAGGCCGGGCTCCAGGACACCGCGATCATGGCGTACGCCTCGAAGCACGCGTCCTTCCTCTATGGGCCGTTCCGCGAGGCGGCCGGCTCCACTCCGTCGTTCGGCGACCGCCGCTCGTACCAGATGGACCCGGCCAACGGCCGCGAGGCGCTGCGCGAGATGGACCTCGACGCCGGCGAGGGCGCCGACTTCCTGATGGTGAAGCCGGCGATCACGTCGCTGGACCTGCTGGCCAGGGCGCGCGACCGGTTCGACCTGCCGCTGGCCGCGTACCAGGTCAGCGGCGAGTTCGCGATGGTCGAGGCGGCGGCCGCCAACGGCTGGATCGACCGCCGGGGCGCCGCCCTGGAGACGCTGACCGCGATCCGGCGGGCCGGCGCGGACGTGATCATGACGTACTTCGCGGAGGACGCGGCCCGCTGGCTGGCCGAGGAGGCGGTGTGACGACGACCGAGCCCGAGGGCATGTTCGTCCAGGCCCTGGCGCTGGGTCTCGACCCGGCCTGGCGCCGGCTGCCCGAGCGCGACCGCGACGAGGGCGCGGCCGAGCTCTGCCGGGCCGTCGAGCGGGCCAGCGGCGTCACCACCTACTCGTACTCGATGATCGGGCTTCGGCCGGGCGCCGACCTGATGCTGTGGCGGCTGGCGTCCGCCCTGGACGAGCTGGAGGAGGCGGCGGCCGCGGTGCTGCGGACGGGCCTGGGCGCGTACCTGCACGTCGAGCACAGCCTGCTCGGCATCATCCAGCCGTCCCAGTACGTGAAGAAGCCGACGGCCCAGGAGCAGTCGCTGTTCTCCGGCGAGCGGTCCCGCTACCTGATCGTCTACCCGTTCACCAAGTCGGCCGAGTGGTACCTGCTGGGCCAGGCGGCGCGCCAGGGGATCATGAACGAGCACATGCGGGTCGGCCACGAGTACCAGCAGGTGCGGCAGCTCCTGGCGTACTCGTTCGGCATCGACGACCAGGACTTCCTGGTCGCGTACGAGACGGACGACCTGCCCGCGTTCGGCAACCTGGTCCGCGAGCTGCGCGGCACCGAGAGCCGGCGCTCGACGGTGCGCGACACCCCGATCCTCACGTGTGTGCACCGGCCGCTGACCGAGATCATGACCATGCTGGGGGCCGCTGCGGCGGGCGTGCCGGCATGATCCCGGAGGCGCTGGAGCTCTTCCCCGGCGGCGTCAACAGCCCGCTCCGGGCGTACAGGCCGGTCGGCGGCGACCCGCCGACGCTGGTGCGGGGCGCGGGCGGCCACGTCTGGGACGTCGAGGGCCGGGAGTACGTGGACTGGGTGGGCGCGTTCGGGCCGCTGGTCGCCGGCCACGCCCACCCGGACGTGGTGGCGGCGGTGACCGAGGCGCTGGCCTGCGGCGGCCCGTTCGGCGCCACGACCGAGGCCGAGGTGCGGCTGGGCCGCATGGTCCGCGAGCGGATGCCGGCCGTCGAGCGGCTGCGCTTCTGCACGTCGGGGACCGAGGCGGCGATGAGCGCGGTGCGGGTGGCCCGGGCGGCGACCGGCCGGCCGCTGCTGCTCAGGTTCGACAACGCGTACCACGGGCACGCCGACATGCTGATGGGCGGCGAGGGCCTGCTGATCGCGCCATACGGCGACCTGGACGCGGTGGCGGCGCTCCCGCTCGACCAGGTGGCGGCCGTGATCGTGGAGCCCGTCGCCGGCAACGCGGGCGTGGTCGTGCCGCCGGACGGCTTCCACGCCGGCCTGCGCCGCCTCTGCGACGAGCACGGCGCGCTGCTGGTGTTCGACGAGGTCATCACCGGCTTCCGGGTCGCGCCGGGCGGTGCCCAGCAGCTGTACGGGGTGCGGCCCGACCTGACGGTGCTCGGCAAGATCGTGGGCGGCGGCCTGCCGGTCGCGGCCTACGGCGGCCGGAAGGACCTGATGGATCTCGTCGCCCCGGTCGGGCCGGTCTACCAGGCCGGGACGCTGGCCGGGCACCCGGCGGGGATGGCGGCCGGCGAGGCCACGCTGCGCCTCCTGGACGAGGCGGCCTACCGGCGCCTGGAGCAGCTCGGCTCGGCGCTGGAGGAGGGCCTCCAGGAGGTCGGGCGCGTGGCCCGGGTCGGCTCGATGCTGACGCTGTTCATGCCGGACGAGACGGCCTTCGCCGCGCTGCACCGGCGCCTGCGCGAGGCCGGGGTGCTGATCCCGCCCTCGCAGTGGGAGGCCTGGTTCGTCTCGCTGGCCCACACGGAGGACGACGTGGAACGGACGCTGGAGGCCGCTCGTGGCTGAGCGGCAGGACAGCCTCTTCCTGCGTGCCGCCCGCCGGGAGCCGGTGGACCGGACGCCGATCTGGCTGATGCGGCAGGCGGGCCGCTCGCTGCCCGAGTACCGGAAGCTGCGCGAGCGCTGGACGCTGGTGGACATCGTCGCCCAGCCCGACCTCTGCGCCGAGGTGACGCTGCAGCCGGTGCGCCGGCTCGCCGTGGACGCGGCGGTGATGTTCGCCGACATCATGCTGCCGCTGCGCGGCATGGGCGTGGACTTCGAGCTGGTCGAGAGCATCGGGCCGGTCATCGAGCGCCCGGTGCGGACCCCGGCCGACGTGGACGCGCTCGCCGAGCCCGAGGGCGACGAGGCGGCGCCCCAGGTGATCCAGTCGGTCCGCCGCGTGGTCGCCGAGTCGCCCGTGCCGGTCATCTGCTTCTGCGGTGCGCCGTTCACGCTCGCCAGCTACCTGATCGAGGGCAAGCCCAGCCGCGACTTCAGCCTGGCCAAGCGGTTCATGTTCAGCGAGCCGGCGGCGTTCGACCGGCTGCTGGGCAAGCTGGCCCGGGTGATGGCGCGGTACCTGGCCGCCCAGGTGGCGGCCGGAGCGAGCGCGCTCCAGGTGTTCGACAGCTGGGTGGGCGCCCTCGCCGTCGAGGACTACGAGGCGCGGGTGGCGCCGCACACGCGGGCGATCTTCCAGGCGACGGCGTCGCTGGGCGTTCCCCGCGTGCACTTCGGCACCGGCACGGCCAGCCTGCTGGAGTCGATCGCGGCGACCGGTCCCGACGTCGTCAGCCTCGACTGGCGGGTGCCGCTGGACGCCGGTTGGGCACGCGTGGGGACGGAGCGCGGCGTGCAGGGCAACCTCGATCCGGCGGTCCTGCTGGGGCCGGCCGACCTGGTCCGCGAGCGGGCCCGGGACGTGCTCCGGCGGGCCGGCGGCCGGCCCGGCCACGTGTTCAACCTGGGCCACGGCGTCCTGCCGGAGACCCCGCTGGACAACCTGCAGACGCTGATCGAGACCGTCCACGAGGGGATCCCGGCGGGTGTCGGCTAGCACCGGCATCCTCTGCATGGCCTACGGCAGCCCGCGCTCCGAGGCCGACGTGGAGGCGTACTTCACGCACATCCGGGGCGGCCGCCGGCCGTCGCCGGAGGCGCTGGCGGAGCTGCGGTCCCGCTACCGGGCCATCGGCGGCTCGCCCCTGGAGGAGATCACGCGTCGCCAGGCGGCCGCGCTGGGCAGCCGGCTCGGCGTGCCCGCGTTCGCGGCGATGAAGCACTCGCCGCCGTTCATCGCGGAGGGCGCGGCCGAGGCGAGGGCGGCGGGCGTCGAGCGCCTGGTCGGGCTGCCGCTGGCCCCGCACTACGCGCGCATGAGCGTCGGCCAGTACGAGGCGGCGCTCATGCAGGCCTGGTCCGGCCCGCTCGAGTTCGTGGGCGGGTTCCACGACCAGCCGGCGTTCGTGGGCGCCATCTGCGAGCTGGTGCGGGAGGCGACGGCGGGCTGGCTGCCTGACCGGCTGTTCTTCACCGCGCACAGCCTGCCCTGCCGCGTCGTGGAGGAGGGCGACCCGTACGACCGGCGGCTGCTGGAGACGTGCCGGCTGGTGGCGGAGCAGATGGAGCTGCCGCCGTGGGAGTTCGCCTTCCAATCCGCCAGCCACACGGGCGAGCCGTGGCTGGGCCCGGACCTGCTGGACGCGATGGAGCGGTCGGGCGCGCGCCGCGCCCTGGTGTGCCCGATCGGCTTCGTGGCCGACCACCTGGAGATCCTGTACGACCTCGACGTGGAGGCCCAGGAGTGGGCGCGGGAGCACGATGTCGAGGTCCGCCGCACGGCGTCGTTCAACGACCGCCCGGCGTTCATCGAGGCGCTGGCGGAGGTGGTCGGCCCCCGTCTCTGAACATCTTGCACTGAGACTGCAAAAAGTCTAGGCTGTGCGGCGATGGCGACCGCGCAGACGGAGTTCAACCCGTTCGACCCGGCGGTCGTGGCGGATCCATATCCCTACTACCGCCTCATGCGCGAGCGGGACCCCGTCCACCGGAACAACTCGATCCGGGCCTGGTTCCTGACCCGCCACGCCGACGTCGACGAGCTGCTGCGCGACGACCGCTTCTCCTCCGACGGCACCCAGGGCGAGCGCTACGTGCCGCCCCCGCCCGGCCGCGGCCGGCCCGGCCGGTCGATGCTCGTGGTAGACCCGCCCGACCACACCCGGCTCCGCAACCTCGTCAGCAAGGCGTTCACGCCCCGGATGGTGGAGCGGCTCCGACCCCGGATCGAGTCGATCACCGCCGACCTGGTCGAGGGCCTGGCCGGTCAGCCGACCGCCGACCTGATCTCCCGGTTCGCGTACCCGCTGCCGGTGATCGTCATCGCGGAGATGCTCGGCGTGCCGGCGCGCGACCGGGCGCAGTTCCAGGAGTGGTCGGCCGTGGTGGTCCGCGGGCTGGACCCATTCCTCGACCGCGCGACCCAGGACGCGGTGTTCGACGCCCGCGACGCGCTGATCGGCTACCTCCGGGGCATCATCGACGAGCGCCGTCGCGAGCCGGCCGACGATCTGATCACGGCGATGATCGCGGCCAGGGACAAGGGCGACTTCCTCAGCGAGGGCGAGCTCGTCGCCATGTGCAACCTGCTGCTGGTCGCGGGCCACGAGACGACGGTCAACCTCATCGGCGGCGGGACGCTGGCCCTCCTGCGCAACCGCGACCAGCTGGAGCGGTTTCGGCGCGAGCCGGCGCTGGCCAGGACGGCGGTCGAGGAGCTGCTGCGCTACTCGCCGCCGGTGCAGTGGACCGGCCGGGTGGCGACGGTGGAGATGGAGCTGGGCGGCCGGCGCATCGCCCCGCACCAGTCGGTCGTCGGCATCCTGGCCGCGGCCAACCGGGACCCCGAGGTCTTCGAGGAGCCGGACCGCCTCGACATCGGCCGCGACCCCAACCCGCACGTGGCGTTCGGCCGCGGCATCCACTTCTGCCTGGGCGCGCCGCTGGCGAAGCTGGAGGCGCGGATCGCCCTGCCGATGCTGCTGGAGCGGTTCCCCGACCTGCGCCTGGCCGGCGAGCCCGAACCGCGGCCGACGTGGAACCTCCGCGGGCTGGCCCGCCTCCCGGTCGCCCTGTAGCCGGCCCGGGCGGCCGCTACGTCAGCGAGTCCAGCCAGGCCTGGTGCAGCGACCCGTAGTGCCCGCCCGACCGCACGAGCGCCTGCGGCGTGCCGTCCTCCACGATCCGGCCGCCGTCCACGACAAGGACACGGTCGGCGATCTCGACGGTCGAGAGGCGGTGGGCGATGATCAGCGCCGTCCGGTCCGACAGCAGCGTGCGCAGGGCGCGCTGGACCAGGCGCTCGGTCGGCAGGTCGAGTGACGATGTCGCCTCGTCGAGGATCAGGACTCGGGGATCGGCCAGAAACGCCCGCGCGAACGCGACGAGCTGCCGCTGGCCCGACGAGAGGCGCACGCCCCGCCGCCGCACCTCTGTGTCGTAGCCGTCGGGCAGGGACTCGATGAACTCGTGGGCCCCGACCGCGATCGCCGCCTCGACCACCTGCCCCCGGGAGGCGCTCGGCCGGCCGAACGCGATGTTGTCGGCCACCGTGCCGCTGAAGAGGAAGCTCTCCTGGGTGACCATCACGATCGCGCGGCGCAGGTCGCGGGTCGAGACCTCGCGCAGGTCCACGCCGTCGAGCCGGACCGCGCCGGTCGTCGGGTCGTAGAACCGCGCCACCAGACGGGCGATCGTGGACTTGCCGGCCCCGGTCTCGCCGACCAGCGCCACCGTCTGGCCCGCCGGAATGGCGAGCGCGACGTCGTGCAGCACCGGCTTGTCGCGATACGCGAACGTGACGTGATCGAACTCGATCGCGCCGGCCGCGCGCAGCGGCACCGGGTCCTTCGGCTCGGGGACCGACGACCGCTCCTCCACGACGCCGGCCAGCTTCTCCATCGCGGCGGCCGCGGCCTGGAACAGGGTGTAGAACTGTGACAGGTCCTGCATCGGCTCGAAGAACTGCCGCACGTAGAGGATGAAGGCGGTCAGCACCCCGAGGGTCAGCGAGCCGTGCATCGTCAGCACGCCGCCGACGCTCAGCACCGCGACCGTCGTCACGCGGCCCAGGAACGAGATGCCCGGGCCGTACGTCGAGGAGAGCCGCACCGACCACGCGTTGGCGTCGCGGTAGCGGCCGTTCACGTCCTCGAAGATCTCCTGGTTGCGCGGCTCGCGACCGTACGCCTGCACCGCGCGGATGCCGCTCAGCGACTCGGTGTAGTGGATGATCACGAGCGCGATCGCCTGCCGCACCGCGCGGTACGCCCGGGTCGAGTTGCGCCGGAACCACTGGGTCAGGGCGACGATCACGGGGAAGGAGAGCAGCGCCACCAGGCCGAGCCGCCAGTCCAGCACCAGGAGGACCACGCTGATCGCCACGATCGAGAGCGTGGACGTGGCCAGCGAGGTCAGGCCGGTCGCCAGCAGGTCGGTCAGGGTGTCGATGTCGTTGGTCAGCCGGGAGATGATCCGGCCCGACGTGTAGCGCTCGTAGAACGAGAGCGAGAGCTGCTGCACGTGGCTGAAGACGCGCATGCGCAGGTCGTAGAGGACTTGCTGGCCGATCGCGCCCGAGACCCGCAGGAAGCCCCAGTTGCCCAGCGCGCCCAGCCCGGCCGCGCCGGCGATCAGCACGACGTACAGCTCGAGCGTGCGCAGGTCGCCGCGCCCGATGCCCCGGTCGATCGCCTGGCCGACGAGGAACGGGATGCTCAGCGAGCCGCCCATGCGCATCGAGATCAGCAGCGCCGCCGCGACCAGCCGCAGCCGGTGGGGCGCCAGCAGCGCGCCGAGCAGGTGGCGGGAGCGGGTGCGCAGCAGCGCGCTCAGGTCTGCGGGGAGGTCGTCGACGTCCTCGGTGGCGACGCCGCGCCAGGCGTCGCGCTGCCCGGCCGCGGGGACCTGGGCCGGAGCGGGCGACGCCATCAGGCCACCTCCTCGGCCTGCTCGGCCAGCAGCGAGCGGTACCGGTGCGAGCTGTGCAGCAGCTCGGAGTGGGTGCCGATGGCCGCGATCCGACCGCCCTCCAGCAGGGCGACCCGGTCGGCCAGCGCCAGCGTCGACGGGCGGTGCACGACCACCAGGGCCGTCACGCCGCTCAGCACCGAGGCCAGCGCCTCCTCGATCTCGCGCTCGGTGTGGACGTCCACGGCCGAGAGCGGGTCGTCGAGGACCAGCACCTGGGGCGAGCCCAGCACCGCCCGGGCCAGCGCGAGGCGCTGCCGCTGGCCGCCCGACAGCGAGTAGCCCTGTTCGCCCACGCGAGTCTCCAGGCCCCAGGGCAGGTCCCAGACGAACTCGGCCTTCGCGACCTGCAGGGCGCGGCGCAGGTCCGAGTCCGAGGTGATCGGCCGGCCCATGACCAGGTTCTCGTGGACGGAGGCCGAGAACAGGATCGGGTCCTCGAACGCCACGCCGATCTGGGCCCGGAGGTCGCGCAGCGAGAGGTCGCGCACGTCCAGGCCATCGAGGGTGACCCGGCCCTCCGTCACGTCGTACAGGCGCGGCACCAGGGTGGCGAGCGTCGTCTTGCCGCTGCCCGTCGCGCCGACCAGCGCGACCGTCTCGCCCGGCGCCACGGTGAGGTCGAGCCCGCGCAGGACCCAGCCGCCGCCCTCGGGGTAGTGGAAGCCGACGTCCTCCAGCGCGATGCCTCCACGCACCCGGGTGAGGTGCTTCGGCTTCGGTGGGTCGACGATCTCCGGGCGGGAGTCGAAGACCTCGCGCAGGCGCATCGAGGCGGTGGTGGCCTCCTCGCCCATCGCGAGGATCCAGCCCAGGGCGTCGAGGGGCCAGATCAGCATGAACAGGTAGGTCATGAACGCGACCAGGCCGCCGATCGTGAGGTCGCCGGCGGCCACGGCGAACCCGCCGACGAGCAGGACCAGGCACAGGTCCAGGTTGATCAGCAGGTTGAAGGCGGTCCAGGTCGAGGCGCGGACCCGGACGCCAGCGAGGTTCGTGCCGCGCAGCGAGGCGGCCTGGCGCTGGAACCGGTCGCGGAGGAGGCCGTTCCGGCCGAACGCCTTGATGATGCGGACCCCTGTCGCCATCTCCTCGACCACGGTCGTCAGGTCGCCGGTCTGGTCCTGGACGCGGCGCGCGATGGCCGAGTAGCGGCGGAAGAACCGGTTGCTGAGCAGGATCAGGGGCAGGAGGAGGACCGCGCTCAGGAGGGCCAGCCGCCAGTCCAGGCGGAGGAGGACGGCCAGGACGAGCACCCACTGGGCGCCGAAGAAGCCGGCGAACACGAGGCCGAAGCCGACGAAGCGGCGGACGGTCTGGATGTCGGCGACGGCGCGGGACAGGAGCTGGCCGGACTGCCAGTTGTCGTGGAACGCGATCTGGAGGTCCTGGAGGTGGGCGTAGAAGTCGTTGCGGAGCTCCGTCTCCATGCGCAGGGAGGCGAGGTTGGAGTAGTTGCGGCGCACGAAGTTGCAGAGCGCTTCGATGGCCCCCAGGGTGACGAGCGCGACGCCGATCGGCAGCAGCTCGCCCGGCTGGCGGTGGGCGATCGGACCGTCGATGACGGACTTGATGAGGAGCGGCATCGTGGTCGCCGCGGCCAGCGAGATCGCCGCCGCCACAACCGTCAGCGCGAACAGACGCGCGTGCGGACGGAGGTAGGGCAGGAAGCGGCGCAGGGCAGGCGAAAGCACGGGCAGACCTCCGGGGGATGCGGGTGGGCCGAGGTCTAGCGTAACTGATCCCGCGATTCGCCGTTTCGGCAGGTTGGCGTCGGGGTCGTGCTGCCTATGGCCTGAGCGCGAGCTCCGCGGCATCGACCAGGGTCGTGGCCCGGCGTACGGCGGCGTGCGCCTCCGAGGCGCCGACGCTCCGGCGGTCGTACTGGGCGCGGTCCTTGAGGCCCAGCAGCCGGTCGAGCGCGTTCCCCGGCTCGACGGCGGCCGGGCCCAGCGCGCGGAGCTCCGCGACGGCGAGTCGATGGTCGTCCGCGGCGGTCGTGCGTCCGGCCACTGCCAGACACAGGGCGTCTCTGGCGTTGATGCCCGCCGACACAGCGCTGCTCGCGGTGGCGTTGTGCCACCCCGCGTCGAGCGCCGCTCGCGCGGCCTTCAGAAACTCCTGGGCCTTGTCGAGATGGGCCAGCGCCTCGGGCCGGCCGCCCGTCCGTACGCGGCTCACGTCGCCTGGGCTGAGAGCTCGTGCAGCGCGCGGCCGGCGATCAGCCAGCCGTCCCGATCCGCCTCGACCAGGTACGGCTCTCGCGCCGCCAGACCTTCCGTGGCCTCGGTTGCGCTCATGTCGATGACGCTGGCTCGCCTCCCCGTCCACCGGAGCACGCGATCGGACAGCTCGGCGATCTGGCCCTGCCAGGTCTCCTCGTCGGGCTCGATGCCGTCCGGGCGGACCGCGAGGACGTCGATGTCGGAGGCGGGCGTCGCCTGGCCCCGCGCCACGCTGCCGTAGAGGACCATCGACTCCGGGCGCCGCCGCCAACCGGCCACGTGTTCGGCGAATCGGGCGCGCAGCAGTTCCTCCAGCCGGATCAGCGCGACCAGCGCGGGCATGGCCAGGTGCTCGGCGTTCGCTCGATAGACGACCGCGGGTGGGGTCCGCTCGGCCACGACGAGGCCCGCGTCCCGGAGCCTGGTCAGGGCTCGATGGGCGGTGGACTGGCTGATTCCGGTCACGCGGGCGAGAGCGCGACCGGTCATCGGTGGTCCACCGCCGAGCAGGACCCTGAGCAACCGCAGGCCATGGGGATCGAGGGTAGCGAGCGCGCCCATGATTCATATTCTGACTCAATTGAGTCACAATCCGGGTCATTCGGCCGGCCGGGCCGCCACCGGCACCTGGCGCCCTGTGCGACGATGACCCTCCCGTGCGGATCGGCCTCCAGCTCCCGACATTCACCTGGCCCGGTGGCCCCGAACGCCTCGGCGCCGACCTCGCCGCCATCGCTCGGACCGCCGACGAGGCCGGCTTCGACTCGATCAGCGTCATGGACCACTTCTTCCAGATCCGCTCGTTCGGGCCGCCCCAGCGCGAGATGCTGGAGGCGTACACCGCCCTGGCGTTCATCGCCGGCCACACCTCGCGCGTCAAGCTCATGACGATGGTCACCGGCGTGACCCACCGGCACCCCGGCGTCCTGGCCAAGACCGTCACCGCCCTGGACGTCCTGTCCGGCGGCCGCGCCTGGCTCGGCATCGGGGCCGCCTGGAATCAGCAGGAGCACGCAGGGCTCGGCATCCCGTTCCCGCCGATCGCCGAGCGCTTCGAGCGGCTGGAGGAGACCATCCAGATCTGCCTCCAGATGTGGAGCGGGGACGAGCGGCCGTACGAGGGCCGCCACTACCGCCTGGAGCGGCCCCTCAACTCGCCGCAGAGCCTCACCCGACCGCATCCGCCGCTCCTGATCGGGGGCGGCGGCGAGCGGAAGACGCTCCGCCTGGTCGCCCGGTACGCCGACGCCTGCAACCTCTTCCCGACCCCCCAGATGGCGCACAAGCTGGACGTCCTCAAGCGCCACTGCGAGACGGAGGGCCGGGACTACGACACGATCGAGAAGACCAGCCTCTTCACCTTCGACGTCGGCGAGAGGGGCGCCAACGTGGGCAAACTGATCGGCCGGCTCAAGCGCCTGTCCGCGCTCGGGATCGATACCGTCATAGGCTCGGTGCCGGGCGCCGAGACGCTGGCGCCGCTGGAGATCATCGGACGCGACCTGATCCCCGCGGTCGCCGGCCTCGGAGCGTCTTAACACCCCGTTTCGTTGCCATATCGACGCTGGTGCAAAACAATTGTTCGTGCACGCCATGACCACGTCACCGCCCATCTCGCCTGATCTCCTCGACGGCCCCACCCGGCTGCTCGCCGGCCCCGGCGCCGGCAAGACGCAGGCGCTCGTCGACCTGTATGCCCAGCTGGTCGAGCGCGGGCTGGCGGGCCGGGGCGAGATCCTGGTCCTGACGTTCTCGACCGCCGCGGCCGGGGAGATCGGCCAGCGGCTGGACGACCGCCTGCGCGACTCCTACGACGAGGCCTGGATCAGCACGTTCCACAGCTTCTGCGCCCGGCTGCTGCGCGATCACCGGCCGGACCCCGGCCGGCTCCTGATGAGCGGCTTCCAGGAGTTCGTGGCCATGCGCGGGACGCTCCACGAGCTGGACGGCTCCGACCTCGGGACGCTCGCCCGCGTCCTGCGCACCGACAGCTTCGCCCAGGACGCGCTCGCGTTCGTGGCGCTCCTCAAGCAGAACCGGATCGGCCACCACGAGCTGGCGCTGCTGGCCCAGGCGACCGGCACGGGCCGGCTCCAGGCGCTGGCTCGCATCTACGGCGCGTACCAGTCGCGGCTGGACGACGCCGGCCTGCGCGACTTCCGGGACCTCATCGCGGACGCGATCGGGCTGCTGGACGCGCTGCCCGAGGTGCTGGCCCACTACCGGTCCAAGTTCCGCTACGTGCTGGTGGACGAGTTCCAGGACGTGGACCCCGCCCAGTTCCACCTGCTTCGCACCCTGGCGCCGCCGGGGCGGGCCGGGCAGGGGCCGCGTCTGCTCGTCGCAGGCGACCCCGACCAGTCGATCTACGGCTTCCGGGGCACGGTGCCGCGGCTCCTCGCCGAGGAGTTCGCCCGCGTGTACGGCGGCCGCGAGGTGGCGCTGGACGTCAGCCACCGCTGCCCGCCGTCGGTGCTCGAGGCGGGCGGCCGGCTCCTGTCCGCCACGCAGCCAGGCCGGGCCGAGCGCCGCTTCAGCAGCGCGCGCCCCGAGCCCGAGGCCGAGCCGGCGGTGCGGCAGGCGCGCGAGGCGACGGCGGTGGACGAGGCGTTCTACGTCGCCCGCGAGATCCGCCGCCTGATGCTGGAGGACCCCGACCTCCGCCCCGGCGACTTCGCGGTGCTGCTCCGCTCCACGACAACGCTGTCGGCCCCGTTCGAGGAGGCGATCAGGGCCCTGGACCTGCCGTATGAGGTGCGCGGCGTGGGCGCGCTGGCGCGGAACGAGGTGGTCCGCTTCCTGCTCACGTACCTGCGGGCCGTGCGGGAGCCGGACGACCCGGAGTCGCTGGAGCGGCTGCTGGCCTCCGGCCTCAGCGGGGTGGGCGCCCGCGCGGCCGGCCGGCTGCGCCGCCACGCGATCGAGGAGGGCCGGGTGTTCGCCAAGGTCGTCCACCGCGTGCTCCACTGGCTGCACGCGACCGACCCCGGGGACTGGCCCCTGCCCTGGGCGGCGGCGCAGCCCGCCGAGCCGGCCGCTGACGCCGAGCCGGCGGAGCAGGCCGCTGAGCCCGCCGAGCCGCCGAAGCCCCCGACCCCGCCCGACTTCGCCGAGTACCTGACGCCCGACGAGCTCCGAGCCCTGCATACGGCGGTCACGGCCTACTACGAGGTCGCCCGCCGGGCCCGGCGCCTGCCGGTCCACGCGCTCGCCCACACGATCCTCCTGGAGGCCGGCGTGATGGAGCGCATCCTCCACCTGCCGCTCCCCGACGAGGAGCGGGCCGAAGCGCTCGACGAGCTCCGCGCGGCCCTCGACGCGTTCGGTGAGCTGGAGGAGGTCTGGGAGCGGCTGCACGGCGCTCCGCCCCTGCTGGCCGACGTCGCGCAGCGCCTCGACTCGCTGATCGCCCGGGCGGTGGACGACGCGGAGGCCGCCGCCCGCTCGCGCGACGCGGTCCAGGTGATGACCGTCCACCAGGCCAAGGGCCTGCAGTTCGAGGTCGTCTTCCTCAGCGGCTTCGCCCAGGGCCTGTTCCCGCTCGCCGCCCGGCCCCACCCGCTGCTCGAGGAGGCGGACCAGCAGTGGCTGGAGCGCGGCCTGCCCGGGTTCCGGCCCTCCTGGCCCTCGAACCCGCTCGAGCACGCCGCCGAGGAGGCGCGCCTGGCGTACGTCGGGATCACGCGGGCCCGGCGCCGCCTGTACGTCACGTACGCCGACGAGTACGACGGCGCGGCCGGCCCCTCGCCGTTCCTGGAGTCGCTGCCGGCGGCGCCGCTGACGGAGCTCACGCGGTCCGAGTCCAGGCTCCAGCCCGCCTCCCTGCTGACGATGGCCGAGGCGGAGACGCTGCTCGCCGGCCTCTCCCTGGACCCGCTGCAGCGCGAACGCCTCGCCTCGCTCGGGGTGGACCTCGGGTTCGTCACGGACCCGGACGCCGGCCGGGCGTTCGAGCCCTACGCGGTGCGGCCCGAGGGCGTGGACCCCGGCCACTTCAGCCCGACCAGCCTGAACGACTACCTCAAGTGCCCCCGCCTCTACTGGTACAACCACCACCCCGGCCTCACGGCGCCGCCCCGCGGCGTGGAGATGGAGCGGGGCAGCTTCCTGCACCGGGTGCTCGAGGACTTCCACCGGCGCGAGTCGGAGTGGCGGCACCTGGCGCCCGACCTGCAGCGCGAGTGGCTCGAGGCGGCGCTCCAGACCCACCTCGAGACGTACCTGAACCGGGTCGAGTCCGTGCTCGACCGCCGGGCCGAGGAGCAGGAGGTCCGCCGCATCCTGGAGAACTACGTCCGCTTCGCGACGAGCTTCCAGCCGATCCGCCGGCTGGGCACGGTGATGGTCGAGCGCAAGTTCACGCTGTGGCTGGACGGCGCCGAGATCCGGGGCAAGATCGACCGCGTGAACGACACCGGCGAGGGCACCTGCGAGGTCGTGGACTACAAGACCGGCCGCGGCCGCTCGGCCCAGCACGCGTACGACGACTACTTCGGGCCGGAGCTGTCGGACGTCCAGCTCCTGATGTACTACCTGGCCTGCCGGGAGGGCGTGGACGAGGAGGGCCGGCCGATCGGCCTCCAGCCCCGCTTCCTGTCCCTGTGGTACCCGAAGGACACCGTGTTCGGGAGCATGCGCCAGGTGCTGTTCGCCGTCGGCGCCACCGCGCCCGGCGTCCGCGATTGGATGCAGCGGGCAGTCGGCCAGGACGACGTGGAGCGAGGCCGCTCCGTGGCGGTCGAGGCGATCCGGCGGATCCGCGCCGGCGACTTCGCGCCCGCCCCGCGGGCCTCGATCGGCACGTGCCTGAGCTGGTTCGGCTGCCCTCACGCCCAGGTCTGCCCGTACGGAGGCCAGCCGCCGGAATGATCGTGCGGATCGGCGAGCAGGCGCCCACCGCCGAGCAGCGGGCGGCGATCGAGGCGGGCCCCGAGGGGGCGTACCTCATCGCCGCCGGACCCGGCACGGGCAAGACGTACACGATGGTCCAGCGTTTCCGCTGGCTGGTCGAGCACGAGCGCGTGCCGCCGGAGTCGATCCTCGCCGTCACGTTCACCGAGGCCGCCGCCACAGAGCTGCGCGAGCGCCTCTCGCGCGAGCTGGGCCGGCCGCTGGAGGAGGCGTGGATCGGCACGTTCCACGGCGTGTGCGCGCGCCTGTTACGCGACGATGCCTACCTCGTCGGCATCCCGCGCGAGATCCGCGTCCTCGACGAGGTCGGCCAGCGGCTGCTCGTCGAGCGCCTCCAGGCCCGGCTGCGGAGCGGCGCCGAGCCCGGCCTCGACCGGGACTTCGAGGCGCTGAACCCGGACGAGGTCAACGGCCTGATCAAGGACGGGCCCACGTTCGCGCTGAAGCTCAAGGGCCGCGGGATCACGGCGGCCCAGTTCCGCGACCGGGCGCTGCAGATCCACCTCATCGCCCACGCCGCCGGACAGGCCGAGAAGATGACGCCGCCGGCGCAGGCCGAGCTGGAGGCCATCGAGGTCCTGCACACCATCTACGCCGCCTATGAGACCCGCCTCCAGGAGGCGGGCCGGATGGACTTCGACGACCTGATCCTGGCCGTCATCCAGGCGCTGCGCGACCTGCCCGAGTTCCAGGATCGCTGCCGGCAGCGCTTCCGCCACGTGCTCGTGGACGAGTTCCAGGACACGAACCGGATCCAGCTCGACCTGGTCCGGCTGCTGGCTGCCCCCGGCTTCGCCAACGTGACGGTCGTCGGCGATGCGAAGCAGTCGATCTACGGTTGGCGAGACGCGGAGATCGAGAACATCCGCAGCCGCTTCCCGGGCCACCGCCTCCCGCTCACGGTGAACCGGCGCTCCGTGCAGGAGATCCTGGACGCCGCGACCGCCTTCATCCGCCGCGACCGCGACTTCTCGGACGAGCCGGAGCTGGTCGCGGCGCGCGGCTCCGGCGGCGACGTGGTCCGTGTCGTGATGGCGGCCGACTCCCGGCGCGAGGCCAAGCTGATCGCCGGGGAGATCTGCCGCCTGATCGAGGACGGCCGCCGGCCCGGCCAGATCGCCGTGCTCGCCCACTCGGTCAAGCTGCTGCCGCGCGAGTTCGAGGAGGAGCTGCGGGCGCACGGCATCCCGTACGTCACGACCGGCGGGTCGGGCTTCTTCGACCGGGAGGAGGTCAAGGACGTCCTGGCGCTGGTGCGGCTGGTCGCCGACCCCATGGACGACGGCGCCCTGACCCGGCTCCTCCAGGGCCCCATCGTGCGTCTGGGCGACGCGCAGGTGTACGTGCTGGCCCGCCGCCGGCTGGGCCGCTACGGGATGCGGCTGCGTGACTGCCTGGACCAGGCCCGCGCCGAGGGCTGGCCCGAGCTGGCGCCCGACGCGGCGGCGCGCGTGGAGCGGATGCTCGCGGTCACCGACGAGCTGGCGGCGGCGCGCGACGGGATGACCGTCGCGGACGTGCTCAACC
>Ga0070717_10000227_pt1 | contig 38925 bp, 29 predicted proteins | sample LARL113metaG_FD_71366 | JGI IMG/M metagenome (GOLD analysis project Ga0070717, IMG submission 71366) | Corn, switchgrass and miscanthus rhizosphere microbial communities from Kellogg Biological Station, Michigan, USA - LAR L11-3 metaG | ecosystem: Host-associated > Plants > Roots > Rhizosphere ...
TGACCAGTGACCAGTGACCAGTGACCAGTGACCAGTGACCAGTGACCAGTGACCAGTGACCAGTGACCAGTGACCAGTGACCAGTGACCAGTGACCAGTTGGGGTGGGGCTATGTGATTTGTCGCCCCGGGGCGATTCTTAATGTCAGCCGGCGACTAAAAGTTGCCGACTCTGTATTCATCCCTTGGTCACTGGTCATTCGGTCATTGGTCATTCCGCGGCGGCACTGGGGTGGCACCGCTTTCCGCGGACCAGGGCCGCCGCGGTTGTCACTTGCCACTGTCTGCCGGGTTCGGTTCTTTCGAAGGTTCTAACGTTTTTTATCCATGTCCGAAATCACCAAGAGCTACGAAGCGCGCGATGTTGAGAAAAAGTGGTATGCCGCCTGGCAGGCCGCCGATGCTTTCGCTGGCAAGGTCGTCGCGGACAAGGAGCCCTACAGCATCGTCATCCCGCCGCCGAACGTGACGGGGGTTTTGACCATGGGCCACGTACTTAACAACACCCTACAAGATATTTTAATTCGTCGAGCACGCCTGGAAGGAAAATCCGCGCTTTGGATACCGGGCACCGATCATGCCGGTATCGCGACCCAGACGGTGGTCGAGCGCGAACTTCGCAAGGAAAAGAAAACCCGCCACGACTTCGGACGGGAGAAGTTCGTCGAAAAAGTGTGGGAGTGGCGCCACGAAAAAGGCGGTATCATTCTTGAGCAGCTGCGGCGGTTGGGCGCCTCCTGTGATTGGAACCGCACGCAGTTCACGATGGACCCCGCTTACTCGCGCGCGGTGCTGCAGGTCTTCGTGGAGTTGTTTCAGCGCGGTCATATTTATCGTGGCAAGCGTATGGTGAATTGGTGTCCGGCCTCGTTGACCGCGTTGTCCGACGAGGAAGTGGAGATGAGGCCGACCAACGGAACGCTCTATAAAGTGCGCTACGAGCTGGTGGACCGACCCGGCGAGTATATCCAAGTTTCAACTACTCGGCCAGAAACCATTCCCGGAGACGTGGCCATCGCGGTGCATCCGGAGGATCCCCGCTATGCCGGCCTGATTGGAAAGAAAGTCTGGCGGCCGCTCAACCGCGCCCAGATCCCGATCATCGCCGACTCGGCGGTGGACAAGGAGTTTGGCTCGGGCGCGCTCAAGATCACGCCGGCTCACGACAAGGTGGACTACGAAATTGGGCTGCGGCACAAGCTCCCCATCATTGACGTGCTTCGAGCGGACGGTGTGCTAAACGAATTCGCCGGGCCCGGTTTGGAAGGACTGGATCGTTTTGTGGGGCGGAAAAAAGCCGCCGAATTTCTCAAAGAATCCGGCAATCTGGTCGGCGAGGAAGCGTATTCCAACAATGTGGGCTACTCCGAGCGGGCGGGAGTGCCGATCGAACCGCGGCTGACGGAGCAGTGGTGGCTGCGTTATCCTCGAATCGAAGAAGCGAAAGCGGCGGTGCGCGACGGGCAGATCAAATTTTATCCCGAGCGCTGGAGCAAAGTGTACCTGCACTGGTTGGAAAACATCCAAGACTGGTGCATCAGCCGTCAGCTCTGGTGGGGCCACCGCATCCCGGTTTGGTACCGCAAGGGGATTGATCGCAGCAAACTGACCGAGGCCGATCTCAAGGACGCGAACAAAGTGTGCGTGTCGGTGGACGGACCGGTGGATCCGGAGAATTGGGAGCAGGAAGCGGACGTTTTGGATACATGGGCTTCGTCCTGGCTCTGGCCGTTTGCGACCATGGGGTGGCCGAATGCGAGCGAGATGAAGCAGTCCGGCTTCGATTATTTTTATCCGACCACGACATTGGTCACCGGTCCGGATATCATTTTCTTCTGGGTGGCGCGGATGATTATGGCTGGCCTGGAGTTCATTCGTCCCGGCGAGCCGCTCGAACGTCGCATTCCCTTTAAGAACGTTTATTTCACCGGCATTATTCGCGATCAGCAGGGACGCAAAATGTCTAAGTCACTCGGCAACTCGCCGGATCCGCTCAACTTGATCGATAAGTACGGCGCCGATGGCCTGCGCTTTGGCATCATTTCGATCGCGCCGCAGGGGCAGGATATTCGTTTTCAGGAAGACCGGATCGAGAGCGGAAAGAACTTCTGCAACAAGCTGTGGAACGCGTCGCGCTTCCGCCAGATGAGCGGCGAAACGGGGGATAACTCGGCCGTGGCCCCGATTGTTTCGCGGATGGATGGAACGAAGTTCGATGCCGACGACCACGCGATTTTGGAGCGTCTGTTGGATACGACCAAGGCGGTTGAGAAGGCATTCGCGGAGTTTGAATTCAGTTCGGCCGTACAGACGCTGTATGGATTTTTCTGGAACGACTTCTGCGACTGGTACGTCGAAGTATCCAAGTCGAAACTACAGGCGGATGAAACCAAGGCGAACTGCCTGGCTATCCAGGATCTGGTGCTCCGCCAAACCCTGCTGCTGCTGCATCCCTTCATTCCCTTCATTACGGAGGAACTGTGGCACCTTTTGGGCTATGGTCCGGAAGAGAGGATCATTGAAGAGACCCGGATCGAGTCGGAAGGGGAGTTGCGAAACCAATTAACGGCCCGAGGCATTGCCCTCGATTCCGCTGCGGCGGGAGCTGTGGAAAAACTGAAAGCCACGGCCTCGCTGGCTCGTGCGCTTAAGGCGGAATACAACCTCGCTAGCCGCCGTGACGTTCGCTTTTTCGTGAAAGTGAGCGAGGCGGACTGGGGCATTCTCCAGGCCAATTTGTCGAAGCTCGCTCGTATGGTCGGGGCGAGCGAAATCGTGCGAAAAGAGCAGGTCGACGGAGCTCCGGCAACCGTCACGCCGCTGGGCACGCTTTATCTAGACCTCGCTTCCACGGTCGACGTGGGGGCGGAAAAACAACGCCTGGCAAAGGAGCTGGAAAAGCTAAAGCAGCACATCACCGGGACCGAGGCTCGCCTCGCCAACCCTGCGTTTGTGGACAAAGCGCCTCCCGCAGTCCTGGACGGAGCACGTAAACAGCTCGCTGAACAAAAAACCAAGAAAGCAGAAATCGAACGGTTATTGGCCGCTCTGTGAGCGATTTTGAAATAGCCCCGGCAGCTCGGGGATTAAAATAGAGAGGTCTGTCGCGTTTTTTGGCCGCCTGTAAGTTTCATACCAAGAGAAACTTATCGGGCAGGCGGCGGGGAAATCGCCTAATTACTTTACTTAGGACATAAAGGAAGTAGAGAGTACGTGACACTATGAACGTTCCGGCTGCCGAACCGGCGCAGGCTGCGCCCCAACTTGAAAACGCCAGTCCGGAGGAGAGGGTGAAATGGGCGGTGAAGGAGTTCGGTGACGGCTTGGTGATGACCACGAGCTTCGGCATTCAAGCCGCGGTCATGCTCCACTTGGTGACGCAAGTCGTTCCGCGCATTCCCATCATCTTTATCGATACGGGTTACCTTTTTCCCGAGACCTACCGCTTTGCGAAGGAATTGACTGAGCGGCTCAACCTAAACCTCAAAAAATTCGTGCCGGCCATGACGGCGGCCGAACAGGAGGCTTTGTATGGAAAGCAGTGGGAACTGGGGATCGAGGGGCTGAAGCGCTACAACTTGATCAACAAGGTGGAGCCGATGGATCGTGCGGTTCGGGAACTGGGCGCCCAGGCCTGGTTGGCAGGGCTGAGGCGGACTCAGGCCAGTACGCGCGAGTTACTTCCGGTGGTGCAGCGGCAGAATAAGATTATCAAGGTTCATCCGATCGTGGATTGGGATAACCGGAAGGTTCACCGCTACTTGACTCAGCATGGATTGCCTTATCACCCGCTTTGGGAGCAGGGCTATGTCTCAGTGGGGGACTGGCATAGCACCACGAAATTGCTGGACGGTATGCGCGAGGAGGATACGCGGTTTAACGGTCTGAAGCGCGAGTGCGGGCTGCACGAGGCGAGCGGCAAGGGCGACTTCCAAATCTAAGCAGGAACTCCTGTCGGTTCGAGTGAAGAAAGGGCGGGGCGGGGCAGTGGAAAATAGGGGATTGCGGGGTTGTAACCGAGGATGAATCAACCACGTCTTGCCTGTTGTGTATGACCCAGGTTCCATCGCCCTATGCCCGAAAGTCCTGACGAGACGTTCGATTTTGCGGACTGTCTCGCGCGGGTGCGAGCTCACGATCAAGCTGCGGCTCGGCGGCTGGTCGATCAGCTTTATCCCCTGGTTATCCGGATCGTTCGATCGCACCTTCCGCGGCGGGTTCTGGAAGAAGATTTGGCTCAAGACGTGTTTATAAAAATGTTCACGCGACTCAATCAGTACGAGGGAGCGGTTCCCTTTCCCCACTGGGTTTCCCGGATCGCGGTGACCACGTGTATCGATCAATTGCGGGCTCAAAAACGTCGACCGGAGTTCCGCTGGGCCGACCTGTCGGAAAATGAGGCGGACGTTTTGGACGCGGTTTTGACCAGCGAAAACGACGTGGCGGCGAACGATGCGATGGCGGCCCGCGAACTGGTCCACAAACTTCTCGATCAACTTAAACCCGAAGACCGAACCGTGATTCAATTGCTGGATCTGGAGCAAAAGTCTTTGGCTGAGATTCGGGAAATCACCGGTTGGAACACGACTTTGATCAAAGTCCGCGCCTTTCGTGCGCGGAGAAAGTTACAGAAGCTCTTTGCGGAGCTGAAACGAAAGGAACGCGGATGAAACCTTCACCTTCAGAATGGCAACGCCTGGTTGCGGCGGCACGGCAAGCACCGCCAGACGCCGACGTTTCGGCGCCCTATGGCTTTTCCACGCGCGTCGCGGCGCTCGCTCAGCGAGGTGGCCGAGGAGAAGGGGTGAGCCCGTTCACCCGCTTCTCGCTTCGCGCGCTTGGGCTGGCGGCGTTGGTTATGGCGGTCACGGTCGCGGCCAATTTTAAGCCGGTGATGAACAGCTTTGCGGATGATGTTGCGGCCTTGTCGGACCCCGTGTTGGACGCGGGAGATAGCTCGATATGAAGCGTACGGGAACAGCGATCCTCATCTTCGTCGGCATCTTTCTCGCTGGAGCCGTCAGCGGTGGTTTCATCGGCGTGAGGATGTCCGAGAACTGGGCTCATCGCCACGCGGCCGAATTGTTTGCGCAACAGCAGTTCAAACGCTTGGGCGACCAACTCTCGCTTACGCCTGAGCAACGTCAACGTATCCGACCCATTGTGACAAAGGCGGGCAAAGACGTGCAGGAGCACCGCCGCGAAATTTCCTCCATCGCAGAAAAAATGGAAGCGGACGTGCGGCAGGAGCTGACCGAAGCGCAGCGGGAGAAGTTCGATCGGGTGCGCAGTCGAATGAGAGATAACGAACGGATTTTTCAACGCTGGGTGCACGAGCAACGGGCGCGTCGACTGGAGTCACAAACCGCGCCAGGCCCAGAAGCGCCTTCGCCGGTTCCTCCGCCAGAGAAACCTCTGGATAAATAAGCGGCGGCTTATCTCGGTTTCGGCGGGAGAATGACCGGACCAGGGTTGGCTTGGCGCGCGGCGTTTTCCTGTGCCTTGCGCTGCGCTTCCTCGTAAATTTTGCGCTGCTGAATCCCTATTTCCAAAAGATCGCTGACCAGCATGCGGGCCTCTTTTTCCTGCTCAGCCTGCACCGCGCGCGAGACCGGGGTGGAAGGTCCCATGATGGCTGCGCCAGGAACGGCGCTGGCGCTATTGCTCCCGGAGCGCATGGAAAGAGTCATTAGGTCGCCGTTAATTCGGACCACGGCTCGATCCTCCGAAGGTTCGCAACTCACCACCTCGATCCCTTCCACCGATTTTCCTAACGCGATCCAGAAACTTTTGTGCGTGGCCTTCTCGGTGATGCCCACGAGCGTTTGCCGGGTGGTGGCGATGATTCCCACCAACTCGTGACTGCCGGGTTGAGCAGGCGTGCCGGGATCGGCCGTGGGGGTGCCCCCCGCCGGCATAAACGGCGACTCCTTCGATGGTTCCTGCGCTCGCAAGGCAACGGCCCCGCTGAGAAAAGCGGCGAGAAAAACAGGGACGCAGAAGCGAAAGGGATGGTACATATCCTGGGCAGCCAGACGTGGGGCTACCAAAGAAGTTACTTTGTTTGTCGACGCTGCCAAGCTTCGACGATTTCTCGGATGGTTTGTTCGAGCGATTTCGTGATGTCCCACTGCGGGTAATGGGCCCGCATTTTACGTAAATCGCTGTAATAGCAGATATGATCGCCTGCCCGATTTTGCTCGACGTAAGAAAAAACCTGGGGCTTTCCGGTGAATTTTTCCGCGATTTTAAAGGCTTCGAGGATGGACGTGCTGTTGGCCTTACCGCCGCCTAAATTGTAGACCTCGCCGGCGCGCGGTGCCTCCACAAAAGCGGCGATGAAGCGGGCGACGTCCAGGGAATGAATGTTATCCCGGACCTGCTTACCCTTGTAACCAAAGACGCGATACTCCCGCCCTTCGAGATTGCATTTCACCAAATAGCTCAAAAACCCATGGAGCTCGACTCCGGTGTGGTTAGGGCCCGTTAAGCAACCTCCACGCAGACAGCAGGTTGGCAAATTAAAGTAGCGACCGTATTCTTGCACCATCACGTCCGCGGCCACTTTGGAGGCGCCGAAAAGGGAGTGTTTGGACTGGTCGATGGTGAACGTTTCCGGAATGCCCTGTTCGAAGCGGCTATCGGCGTAGTCCCAGCGGGTATCCAGTTCCTTGAGCGGGATGGTGTTCGGGGCGTCGCCATAGACCTTGTTGGTGCTCATATGAGCAAACGGCGATTCCGGGCAGGCCTGGCGGGCGGCTTCTAGGAGGTTGAGGGTGCCGCCGGCATTGGTGTCGAAATCGTCAAACGGAATGGCTGCGGCCCGGTCATGCGACGGCTGTGCGGCGGTGTGGACGATCGCGTCCGGTTTAATCTCCTTTAAGAGTGCGAGGACGCCCTGCCGGTTGCGGATATCGAGCTCATGATGGACGAAGCCCGGTAAATCCTGCTCCAGACGACGTTGGTTCCAGCGCGTGTCTCCCTGCGGTCCGAAAAAGACTGCGCGCTGGTTGTTATCCACCCCGTGAATGGTGTACCCGCGCTGCGCAAAATAGGTGCAGACCTCGGAGCCGATGAGTCCAGAGGAGCCAGTGACGAGAAGGGATTTCTTGGATTTTGACACAGGGGAAAAGCGTGTAGGAGCAGACTGAAGTTTTGCTAGCCAAATATTGCTCCGGCTATCTGCCCTTCGGGCTGCGGTGAGCGAAGGCGTAACGCTCGTTGCCGATTCAGAAATTTTTATATTAGAGCTTTAACGCAGCGGTTTCATTTCTTCGGACCAGAACACTGGGTTGAAGCAGACGATCTCTTAACCGTGCCAACACGAAAAAAATCATCACTAAACAGCAAAGACATACTCCGAGGAGAACCGCATCGTTTATAAAAAAAACGTCTTCGGGTTGAGGAAGATGATGCAGCAAGCTCGTCCCCAAACAGACAAAGGCGAGATCCGCTAGGCGGACGACAAATAAGAGAGGATGAAGAAAGAGGCTGATAAACCGGATGCCGACTCGATCTTGTGGCAGTGAGAGTGACCAGCCCACGAAGCAAACGATGGATAGGAAAATCACGTGACCGCAGTGACGCATCAATCCCGTGTCTGCTGCCCCCCAATAGACGACGAGAAAAAGAGCCGGCCCAATCAGCAGTACAGCGGCCACGGCCAGATGACGTCTCGCGGCTGCCAAAGTGGAATAGAAAACGGTTATAAATGCCGGGAGGCCCAGGGCGAAAGGTAGGGTATTCCAATAGACAAACGAATAGTGAACCCACCGATTAGATATTTTATAGATCGAATTTAACGACTCGTGGGAAAAATCTGCATTAAAAAACCAAAAAGGCAGAAACGTGTATGATAAATTATGCCACCGGCTCCGAATCCAGGTGGCAAATGTCGCGGCGTGATTATCGGCGCTGAAAAAATACCCGAGGAAAAGCCGTTGTCCGCTCTGTGCGTTCGCGTCTCGTGCAAGGAGATGATCGAGAAACGCCCATGGTAAAATGAGCAACATGACTCCTGATACTAAAGCAGTGGCTCCAAAGAGAGCTGCTCTATAATTCCATGGTCTTGTTCGGCAGAGTGTCCAAACCAAAAGAAAGGGGACGCTCAGGCTGGCCAAAGGATGATAGAGATACCCGATTCCTAGAGCCAATCCGGCTCCGAAATAAGATCGTTTTTCGATCGCGACCAGGGCCAATAAAACCTGCGACGCAGCAATCAATTTTGGCCACGTGAAAAAGAGTTCGTGGACGAAGAAGGGTGCGATCGCCAAGAGCAAAACTCCGAATAGCGCCCCAGCTTCTGTGGCGATGGCTGCGAGGGTCCCGAATACCGCCCACATTGCAAGGGAGCCCAGGACAATCATCGTGATGCGGTAAATAGTAAAACCCTCTCGATCATACGGGCTCCAATCCTGATCAGGCATCTCCAAGGGGACCGTCGATCCACAACCGATCACAAGAGGCGATGCGATCAGTCCGGCTAGAGGTCCACGGCTCGTCAGGCGCCAGGGCGCATAATAATTGGCTGTTTGTGGACTAGCGGGCGACAGATGATGCGCCACAACTTGCACGAGGTGGTACGAAATGCGGCTGTCCGAGTGCCCGCTTGGACTAAGCGTCCGGGAAATACTTCCGCGATAGAGTTCGCCCTCCGGCCCGATGGATAAAGCCGATTTACTCACGGCTAACGCGCAAACGAAAACAGACAAAAGCAAAACCGGCTGAAACGCAGTCTTGGAAAACGCCGCCTCTTTATTAGCAGTCAGTTTAAACCCCGCGAACGAAATAGCGCTCAGCATGATGATGAGGGTGGCTCGAGCGACGAGGACGGGCGGAACAAGCCCACCCAATGCCCAGATAATCATACCGATTCCCGCTAAACAGAGTGGACCGGGAAGAATAGATTCAATCCACCGGGTCGGGCGTTGCGGCCAGTATAAGGCCCAACAGAGACCGGGTCCGTACAACAGACACATTGCCAGGCAAGTGGTCGTGAGGAGCTGAGCAAACCTGCATACGTTTTTCCACCCGGGAAAGTGGAGACCGAAAAAAGGCTCGGAAAAGGCCAGCCACCCCTGCGCCTCAATCGAATGATCCTGCGCGATAATGCGAAAGGCCCGGGTATCTTCAGGCAGAGCGACGCACCATTCTCGCCAAAGCTCGCCCGGATCGTCCTCCGCAAACGCAATCGTAAGCGGCAAATTCGATGGGCGTTGCACTTCTATCTCTAACTTATTCCCAGGTTTTCGTGGATATCCCGAGACCATCAGGTTGATCTTTCGCGCGGGCGCATACCACGGTGTAGCACACGTGCCCATGAAGGCGTCCCCATCCACCCACGATCCTCTTATTTCGATATTTTTCGGAAGGTTGGAAGTCGATACTCCAGGGTAGAATCCGCCCGCGACAAATTCCCCACTTATTTGGGCGTTGGGCTCCATCGAAGGTATACGACTCGCTTCTGGACGTCCCGTTCGAATGGGACCTATAACGAGGGCCGCGGCGGCGAGGAAAAGAATAACAAAAAATTGCTTACGCATCACAGTCCAGGCGAGCCCTACGTCACTGCGATACCCGGCTGAAGATGAAGGCGGTCACCCTCTATTTTGAGTTGGCTTCGAGCCGATCTGGTCAGCCGATAGAAGTAGTAACTCAAGAGTAATCCGATCAAAATCAAGGACGCGAGAGCTGGAACCAAGGTCGGTCCTTGGACGTCCGCGCTTCCGGGAAACCAAGTGATAGCGAAGACCCAAAACTGATAACCCAGGAAGAGATAAAACAATGCGCGACTCAGGAGCAGAAGCGTGGCGAAAAGAACCAAAAACGATATAAAGTGCATCGCATAACAACTCTGGTGAATGATGGTCGCTTGCTCGCCTCCGAACATAAGTAAAATCCATTCTATATAAATCAGAGTCCCCCATCCTAAGCAGAAGATGAGAAAGCGGGGTGTTTGGCTCTGTCTTTTCTGCACTTTCCAGGCCAGCCAAGGAAGCAGGAGCCAGACAAAATTATAGTGCCAGAACGTAGCGAACACGCAGTAGAATTGATGGGCTCGACGCACGTCGGTTCGGACGAAATTTAAATCCCAAATGCACGAAAAATCGCCCTGAAAGGTAATTTCAATATTGTGAAGTTTGTTTTCGACTATTTTCCGCCACCCGGCTTCGCGGTATGCGGTGACAATTGCTTCGGTCGTGCCTCTGGGGTCCGTCGACACGACGCCTGCGAGGTGCATTTTGAGAAGACGGTTGCCCGGAGGTTCATAAAACTTTTGATAAGCTAACCAGGGACCCGCCAATACCCCAAAAGCGATAGTCGCTCCCGCCAGATTCCGCCAAGTAATCTCTTTTAGGTTAAGGAGTATGAAAAGGGTGGTAGCGATGATGCCAAAAGCGGCACCTCCGTGCGACAGCCAGCCGAGAGCCATCAGTGCTCCGCAGAGGCACGATACGAGCAGAGATCGAGGTCTATTTCTGAACCAAATACAAAACGCCGCAACAATCAGTGCGGCGCCTCCCAGTTTAGGCCAAACGTAGATAGAATTAAAAAAGAAAAATCCCGTAACAGTGGCGGCGACCACCAAGGAAAACGTACCCAATTTCGAAAAGCCTGCTTGCCGGCCAAAACACCATGCAACCGGCACCCATATGAGTTGATACCAGAGTCCGACCGATTCCGAAAGGGTGGTAAAATCAAAATGGAGTAGCCTTCCGCAGATACTGGCCAGAAGCACTATACCGGTTTGGAGAGGGGGGCGGTCGCTGCTTAGCCAGTCGCCAATCAAAGCTTTGGGGCTTAGACCTTGAACGAGATGCTCCGCGAATAATTGCGGAATCCGATTGTCTGGGGGCAAATTACTCAGGAACCGATATCCGGCTAGATCACCGATTGAGGTGGAGCCGTGAAGGTGCAGAATGGCGATATAGGCCAGGCCGATAAAAAAACTGACCGCAATGGCATCCCTGCTTTCCGAATCAGAACCAAGCCAAGCAACAATTGCGGGACGTTGCCTGAATAATATTATGATGGAAAGCACCCAAACGCTCAGGACGAAAATTGTGCCGATAACGGGTGAGGCGAAGTAGGCCCAAAACGACAGATAACCAAGGGTTACCGTCGCGGTCAGCGATAGAAGGATTCCCCACGGACGCAGATGGCCTAAATAATCTCTCCAAAGCGCGACTTGCCCCAATACAATGGGCAATAAGACCAGCCAAACGGATACAAAGGCTAAAACATGCTCTCCGAAGCGTGCCCTTGATCCGGGAAGGTCGTCGGGCGAACTCGGGATATGATCATAAGTAACAAAACCAGGATTGACCACGACGTGGACCTTTTCCTCTCCCGCATTGATTCGTCTAGCATATTCCTCCCAATGGTAATCTTCATACGGTGTGAATCTGAACTCAGACACATTTGCGGTCAGTATAATCAGACCGGCGACCAAGGCCAAATAGGGTCGACGCTCAGAAAGCAAAATAATTATCCACAGGATCAAAATTGAAGGCAGAAAGAAATACCGATCTCCCATCTTGTAGAGGAGCAATATACCTTGATTGCCGCCGAACCTGAAGACCGCAGCCGCGGAAAATATTCCCAACAAGGCCCAAAGAAAAATATACGTCGTTCGTCGGCTTTTATGAGACCAACAACTCCACGCTAGAATCCCGGCGACAACCCCACCGAGAACAGCGGTCAAAGCGGGCCCGATACGGGTCCCGAACGCCCCGCCAAGAAACATTCGTCCAAAGGTGCGAAACCCGATAATTTCAATGGCTTGTCCCCAATCCATGGGACTGGCCGCGGGTGCGGCGGGTTGAGTCACCATGGCCTCCAATTGAATGGCGGACGCGAGGAGTGCGGAGACTACGAGTATAATACTGAAACGAGATTTAAAATGGAATGCCCGGTAGATATAAAGCGGTAAAAGGAGAATGACAAATGGACCGGTGATCCCGAAGATAAAAACCAAAATGCAATCGCCGATACATGAGGCCAAATCGGGTGCATCGATTTTGAATAAAATAATCAACAGTGCGATCGCAGTGATCCACTGCAGGTTTGTCAGATTAAGGAAAACTTCGCCGGTATGAGGCACGAGTGCGATCGCGAGGGCCAAAAGCGGTTTGTAGGGTAGGTCCACTCGGGTGGAAAATAAAAGAAGGATGACCCCAAGAGTGACGGCGATGCTGGTATAAACATAAATGGCCGGGGCCCACCGAATATCGAAATGCATGGCCATATTTGCGATGCAGCGGAGTAAAAAATGATGGTAGCCGGCGTAGGGCGTGAATATGGATGCGGCCCCGAAGTGCGCTGCGTGATTAAAGAAGACTTGGCTGTCTTCCGCCCAGAATTGCGGGTACAACCAAACATCAGTCTTGCGAATAAAGAGTATAATGGCCGCCGCCCCGACCGTCAGTTTGACTAGGTTGTTTTGAATAAATGCCTGAATGGCTTTGAATCTCGAGCCAGTCGGATCGAGCACAGCGCTTTGCGGGCGGCGTTTGCTTGGATCGGAGGACCGGCTTGAATTACCCCAGATTTTTTCGACCGCAGGCCAGCGAGATATATCAGGCCAAGGATAGGAAAACAGTGCGACGAGGATACAGGCCGCTCCTAGGAAGGTAAGCGGCAATCCAATTTTTAGTAAATGCCTGGTCGCCCAACTGCCGAACGCGAGTTCCACCGGCGCAGTGAAGGCCAAAGCTGTCCCTGGGCGATTTTCCGCGATGATACGATAAGGCAGGGGTGGGGTTTCCAAGACTGCATACTTCCATGCCCCTTTCGCGGTCGGCGGAATATTGACCGCGTAGCGCGTGGTCTCGGTTTCCAGTAGAATGGCTCGTTCTAAGGGGGAACCATCGCTGTACACCCCCATGCGTATAAAGTGCGCTTTGCTCGGCTCGATTAATTCTGAACGAAAGAAAGCCGCGGTATCGTTGTTTCGAGCGAACGAACTCCATCCTGGTCGTCCAGCGGGAAACTTGCCGGTTGGCAATGGACCGTTTGCCACGAACCCGGTTGACGACCTGCTCATGATTACCGGGACAGGCGGTCGGATGGAGTTGGGTAATATATCCCTTAGGATCGGGCTGGAGAGTAAACTCCCCAGGCGCTCGGATGTGGGATAAGGCAGATCCAGCCAAGGGCGGGCGTGATAAAACTCTTTGTTTCCTGTGACGACGAAGTCGGCCACGGTATCGACCCGTGACGGAACGGCGTCTTCCATTGGGACAAGAAACATGTCTTTTGCTTCCTTGGTTTGAAAATTCAACCCGATCACCACCCCGCAAACCCAGACGATATAACATGAGATCGCGACCCGACGAGCGGCAGGTCTGAGGTCGAGGCGCGCGAGCAGCTGGACCCAGAGTAACAGAGAGGCCAATACACCCACGGCAAGGGTGTCGAAATAGCGGGGTGATAATCCGTGCAGTTGGCCGCCTCGAGCGTAGGCGATGGCGGTGACTTGAAGAAACCACCATCCCGCCAACCCGAGAACAAAATCAATATACCCCAGCCCGTTTTTAGATTTTAGCCGACTTATCCCGACGACCACCAGCGGCACGAAAGTGAGAGGGAAAAACGCCTTCCAGGGGGAGGGCCAGCCAGCTAGCAAGCTGAACGAGAGAATAAATTCCCCAAGCGTATGAGATTTTAAATCAACGTGGCTTGGCACATCGGTCTTCAACGCGACCCCCAGGGCAACGAGACATAAATTCCATCCGAGTAAGATCGCTTCGTTGGCGGTGATTCTGCGCGCAAAAATAATCCGCAGGCTTAATACTCCCAGCACCACGGCAGCGGAGAAGAAACCGGAGCCCATTGCGACAATCGCGCAGAGACCACTGATCTGTCCACCCCACCAGGCCCAAGAACGTGGGGCGGCAGTGAAGGTGCCGGCTAAATGAAGGAGGGAGAAAAGGAATAAGAAATAAAACTGAGACTGGAACCCGGCTAAGGTGTTTTCCCAGGAGAAGGGCAGCCCAAAGAGAAAGGTTAAAAAAATCCCCGTGATTAAATACCATCCCTTGCTCAAATTCCTTCGGAGGATAAGAAGCAGTAGTCCTATAGCTGCTACGTGCAGCACTGCGTTTACGGTGGTTTGGAGCCTGGCATCCCATTGCCCATTCAGTTTCAGAAGCAAGTAGGCAAGTACCCGCGTATAAAGGATGCGATGCTCATTGTGAGGAGAAAAAAAATGGCTCGCATGGAGCGTACCTTCGGCGCTCGGAATATACATATTGGCGCCTTCCGCGTCCCACTGATCCCAAAAGGGGACGTCGGAACCCAGCCGCTGTATGAGGTAAAACTTTGCTCCGAGGATCGCAAATAATACCCCAAGGGTGACGAGAAAGTGGGTCTTTCTCAGTTTGCCGAATGCCTCTCGCAGAGTGACCATGATGATAAAGTTCTTTGATGAGTGGGCGGTTTCGGCAATATGAAACTCGATTTGCTATTTCATCGGCAAAACTTCCGCCGGACGGACTTGGGCACCTGATCAGCGTCCGGCGACTTATAAGGGCTTCTGTGCGGAAACCGCCACCCAACCTTGGGGTAGCCGGTGAATCCGGACCTCGGTGAACCCCGCGCGTCGAGCGTAGGTTTCAAGCTCTTCCCCGCTAGAAATCATGCTGACATGCGCCGGCCGGCGTTCTGGCGGAAGGGCCGCGCCGTTTTGAAACATCTGCCATCCCGGATCAGAGGTGATGTCCATGTTATCAAAATAACAGCGACCTCCGGGTCGAAGCACACGAAACATCTCCTGCACATACCTGTATCGATCCCATTCATACAGGTGCATGAAAACCACCGTGCAATAGGTCAAGTCCAACGCATGGTCAGGAAACATTTGCAGGCTCACCTCATTCAGTTCCACCAACGAGACGTTTTGAAATGGAGCGAGCCGTTTGGCGGCGTGTTTCAGCATCTCGCCCGAAATGTCGGTGCCAAACCAATGACGGCAAACCGGCGCCAAGGCTGTGCCCACCCGTCCTACGCCACAGCCGATTTCCAGAATGAGGTCATGTTTCCCGTAGCCCACCGTTGCTCCCAGGATAGCGAGGGTTTCGGCCGCAGCGCGGGCCAAGTCGGCTTCGTCTCCATACCCAGCGACCGCAAATTTCGCCAGTTCGGGGTCTTGGGCCTGCCGGTTCCAAACTGATTTATAATCCGACCGTGCGCCGAGCCCCACCATGGTTTTTTCCCAGGCGGAAGAACTGGAGTTCGATAAAGAATCGCTCACGGCCAAAATGGGTTTAGGTCTATCACCGCAACTACGGGATCTGGGCCCAGATTGGCGCGAGCAATACACTTCGCCATTCGCGATGGTCTAGGCAGACCTCAAGGCTGAGCATTTGCCGTCCGGGAAGAAGAGAGAATTCAACTTCGAAGCCCGGACGAACTTCTGGAGAAAGCGTGGGGTGGGCTTTTAGTACCTCTGGTTCTTCTAACCCGCACACCCCTTGAAATTCTAAATCATCGATGCGTACGCGGACCGCCGTGATTCGCCGTCCGTCTCGAGAATAACACCAGCCCCGGAGTTTAGTTCTGGGATTACGATGAATGCGGTAAGGCGAGGTATAAAGATAGTAAGTGAAATCTCCTTCTAACACGGAAGGGGTGGCTTTTTTTCGCGATGCGCCTCCTGACAAGAGCGCTTTGCTCGCCCGTCCCAAGACGGCGAACACTTCCGACCAACTCTGCGCTTTCCGTTCTAAATCCGCGACTCGGTCCTCCGCTCGTTTGAGTCTGCGACTGAACTCCACCAGCTCCTCGATTAGCTCTTCACGTCTGACTTGTTCCGACTTCTGCCCGAGGTGAAGCTCGTGAATATAAGTGTTACGGCGACCTAGTTCCTGCCGAGTGTCTTCTAATTCTTGCTCAAGTCGTTTGATCGTGGCCGACGCCGTTCTTGCATCTTGGATCGCCTGAAGGCGAAAATTGACTTCTCGCTCCAGCACTTCTTGGAGGTGCTTTTCCGGATCTGACAACGTATTCGGCATACTCATACGGGACTTATCGCGCCAGACGGTATAAAGGCCTGCCAAGGTTTTTTTGTTCTCGGTAAATAGGCTACGGCAAAATCCTCGCCGACCAAGGTGAGGTTCGGATTATAAGCCGGATCATTGGCTAAAAGCTCCGGCCAGGTCACCATCATGTAATCCACTTCATGTTGGAAGCGGGTTTTCTTTTCCAACGTATCCTCAGCACCACGAGTGGCTGATTCATGATGATAAAGTTCGGCGTGCGGGGTCCACACATTGCGATAGCCGGCACTCAGCAGCTTGCAGCAAAGGTCGACATCATTGAATGCCACCGCGAGTTGCTTTTCGTTGAATCCCCCGACCTCCAGAAACCGATCCTTTCGGAGGACCATGCAGGCCGCGGTCACGGCCGAATAGTTTTGAACCAAGCGGAGCCGATTTTTTTGCCCCTGGTCGCCTCGAGGAAATTCTTTAAAGGGATGGCCCGCGACGCCGCCTAATCCCAGGATAACGCCGGCGTGCTGAACGGAGTTGTTGGGATAATATAACATCGCGCCGACCGCGCCAATACCGGGCCGGAGCGCGTGGCTAACCAGCTCGTCGAGCCAATCGCCATTGATCACCTCTACGTCATTATTTAATAATCCGACCACGGTTCCCGTCGCTTGCCGTACGGCGAAATTGTTAATCGCCGAGTAGTTGAAGGGTTGGGGGTAGGGAACGACTCGCACTGTGACCGGATCTCCGTTTCCACGTACCGCGGTTTTCTGAATCTGGGCGAAATAATTAAGACTCTCACTCTCGTCCGACCCGTTATCGACGATCAATATTTCGTACCGGGGATAACGAGTCTTTTGCAGGATGCTCTCTATCGCCTGACGCACCAGCTTGCTGGCATTGCGGGTCGGAATGATCAGCGAGACCAACGGCGCTTGGGCGGGCAATGGATATTTTATCCGCCAGTGATCGCCGGGAATGGTCGCCAGCTCGATCTTTTCGCTCTTGCGCTGAAAGTGGTCGGCTAAAGCCCGGCGTGCGGCGTCCACCGGGTAACTTTTTTCCGCAAGTTGCAGAGCGGTTGATCCCGGAACCGCACGCCAATGATAAAGAACCTTCGGGATGTGGCGGATCGCCTTTTCCGGAATCGATTCGATCACGCGCAGGGTCAAGTCCCAGTCCTGGCTCCCTTCGAATCCAACCCGAAAGCCGCCGACTGAACGGACGAGATCGGTGCGAAAAACCGAGAGGTGCGAGGTGTAGTTCTGGCCGTGGAGAAGGTCAGGATTCCAGTCCGGTTTAAAATAGGGATCGAATCGGTGATCTTCACCGTCGATTTTATCTTCGTCGGTGTAGATGAATTGAGTGTCTGGATACGTGTTGAGCTCCACCGCTACCTCGTAAAGGGCGATGCGAGATAAGACGTCGTCGTGATCGAAGAGCGCCGCATACTCACCCGCGGCAAGTTCCAGTGCGGAATTAGAGGCCCGGGAAATGTGTCCGTTTTCAGAGCGGAAAACGGCTTTAATCCGGGGGTCTTTTTGCGTGTAGCGTTCGATCACCTCTTTGACGTGAGGTAGAGTCGAAGCGTCGTCCGCAATGCAGAGTTCCCAGTGGGGATAAAGCTGAGCGCAGACCGATTCGATCGCTTTGACAAAGAGCACTTCCGGCGGATCAAAGACCGGCATGATGACCGAAATGAGAGGGCGTTTTGCCAGCCGATCGATGTGAATCTTGATCGCCGCCTCGTCGTCGGCGGAGAGGGACTCGTGCTGCTCACACCACTTCTCGTATTCACTTAGCTCGGACGGGTCTCCGGGTTTTCCGACGTGCACCGTGGTCTCGAAATAAACGTGCCATCCGTCTTCGTGCAGGACCTCGATGAAGAGCGGATGATCGCCTATCTCCGTCTTCATCTCCACTTTGATACCGCAATGCTCCGCTTGCTTCTTGCCTCCGACCGAGGCGAGCACGTCGAGCCGCTTTGAACCATAAACGCCCTCGATTGTTTTTCCGCCAAAGCGTGCGCGTAGCCCTCGGATCGATGCGCCTTCGTTTTCGAAACACCAGCCGAGAATCAGCAACTTATTGGAAACCGTGTTCCAGCATCGAGGATGATCGAAGTTGTAGGTATAAGTGTAACGCCGAGTTGGATACGAAACCGGCGCAGGAACCGAAGCCGGTGCTTCACCGCTCGTATTTTGGTGCTGAGGGGAAGGCTTTTTCGTTTTCGCAGGATCGAATAAGAGCCGTCGAAACAGCCGTAGTGGAGCGGTGATCTGCCAAGAAAACGATGACTGCATCCGGCGAATCTTTTCCTCCCGTCGCCGCAAATCCCCTTTCAGTTCTTCGAGCCGCTCCGTAAGTTCAGAAAGCCGATCACGGGTGTGAAGCTCGATCTCTGCGCCACGCTTGTTCGCGAGGAGGAGCCGTCCTTCACTCGCGCTCAGCGCATTGCGGGTGACTTCCAACGCTTGCTCCAGGTTGTGGATGTGCTGACGACCCAGATCGTGAAGCGCCTTGAAGTGTCGCCGCTTTTGCAGCAGCAAAGCCTCAATATTGCGGATATGCGCCTTGGTGAGGTGCAGCTCCTCTTTCAGGTGGACGGATTCTTCGCGCAACCGCACGGACTCTGCCGCATACGGGGTTCCCTCATATTGAATTGGAAGCGCCGCGAGATCGCCGGCCAGCCGAGCAATATCTTCGAGTTCTTGCGGTGATGCTTTTTCAACGGAAAGACCGCGGATTTTTGTTTCGATCTGCCGAAGGAGGAGAGAGGAATCGGAGATCTCGGCTTGAGAAAGGAGGCTCCAGTCTACGCGCGGACGACGTCCCAATGTCGCATCATAAAACCCGAGCAAGGTCCTGGTGTTTGCCTCGAGGTTAAAATGCGCGTCTGCAAACCGTCGTCCTCCTTGGGCTAAAGTTTGAGCCAGGGTCGTGTTGGCAAAGATACGGGAGCAGCGCTCAGCGATTTCGTCAGGAGCGGCGGTATCGAGGAACAGAGCGTCACGCCCATCGACCATCTGGTGGGCAATGTTGGTCCGCGGCAAGAGGACGGGCTTTTCGCTGGCGAGGAATTCGGGGAGTTTCGACGGAAGGCGGTAGTCGTTGAACGGCCCAGGATGTCCGGGCTGAACGAGCACGTCGGCCAGCGCGAGCAACTTGGGCAATCGGTTTTTCTCAACGAAGCCCAGGTCTAGAATACAAGACTGATCAAAGGCGAGTCCCTCCAGGAAGGGCGGAGTGTTGAAGCCGGTGCGAATCAGCCGGGTCGGAATGCCGCGTTGGTTAAGGAGCGACACCGCCACGTAGAGCTCGCGCATCTCTGCTTCGTTGGCAAAGGTGACGCTTCCGGTAAAGACGATGACTTTTTCATCATCGCGGATACCGAGCTCGCGTCTCAGCGACGGATCGGGCTTTTGAGGCTTATAAAAGACTGCATCCACCCCCGGAGGCACAACTTCCACCGGAATATCAGTCGGGGCGAAGTCGCGCAGGCGATCGAGCAGCACCGTGATGCCGTCGGCCAAACGCAAAGCGGTGCGATAGCGGATCGGATGGGGCAGGAAGTCGCCCACGAGTTTGTCAAGGGCAACGCCGTCCATTGCGCGCAGCTCCTCGATCGACCGTCCGGTGAAACTGGATACAAGATACTCCTCGTTATCTTCGAGGTGAAAAATGACCCGAGCCGGCGTCGGGGTGACGCGTTGATAGGCGAGGACGAATTTTCGAACGGTTTCGCGCGGGGTCCACGCGTGAATCAGATCGGCTGGCTTTCCGTTTGGAAAGAGGTTGGGCCGGGCCAAAGCCTCCCGATAAACCGCCGGGACAAAGAGCGGTGATACGACGTGCCGGATGGTTTCTTTTTTGTCCGGGACCGCGACCACACACCCATGCCCTTGGGCACAGAGGGTGTTAGCGAAGGCCCCGATGTGATTCAGGCTGTTGGTAGTAAAGTCGCCGTAGTTGACGAAAAGGATATTCACGCGCGGGGCGGCTCAGCCGGAATGAAAAGGGTCAGGCAACGACCTTAGAATGGCTTGGATGCACCCGAGGCGTCTTGGACCGCCTTCGATTTTGGCAGGGGCAGGTTGTCATATCCGGGGAGAAAATTTTGGACGACCGAATCCCAGGGCGACGCACCGCGAATGGTGCGGTTGGGGGTGAGAGTCCACTCGAGTATCAGTTGGGCCAATACGCAGGGATCCTTGATCTTTAGATCGGAGAAGGTGTGTTCCCGAACGGTCAGTCGGCCTTCTGGCGCGTTCATCTGTCCCCTAAAATCGGCAAAAATGACGGCATCGCCGGAACCGATGCGTTGTAAGTCCGGCGCCGATTGGGTTGCGGCGCGGTCCGTTTCTTGAGCACGTTCGGCCAAAAGCTCAGTCGTCTTCAGTTCACAGGCGTTGCGATCCGCGTCGCTTAGGTGCAAAGACTTCGCGTACTGAGGCAGCTCTTCCCATTTCTCCTGCAGGGCCAAGAACTCGAGGTAGGCGAGATGTTCGTCGCGGGTGGCATCTGGTTTGGGTTTCTGCCCGAGCGCGGCGTGGTAACGACCCACAATCGCGGTCGATTCGCGGGTGGGCTCGGGGAAGAGCGATTTTGCGGCCGCATCGATGTCGTCCCGCACCGCGAGCTTCGAGAGGGAGTAGTGGGTTTTTGGAATACTGTCTTTGATCGCGAGGTGGAGCGTGGCCGCGCGTTGAAGATCGATTTCCCGCGAGACCATGGCGGAGAGAATGGCGGCTCTTACCTCAGGCTCTGAGTGGTCCGCGACAAAACTGGCGATTTCCTTGCGAGGAACTCCGTTGAACACCATCGCCTCGCCTAAAATCGGCCAGAACGCCGCTGCTTCTGCCGGTTTGGGTTTGGTCGAGAGTTGTTTCATCACCTTTTTCTCGCCGTAGCGGGCGGCCACCCGGAAAACCGTGGTGTGAAGCAATAGGCGTTGCTCGTCGAGCACGGGGAAGGCGAGGGCCTCGTTCCAACGTTGCTGACGGCACAGGACCTCGATGATACTCTCAAGCGCAGCCGTACGCTCGGGGTCGTGACGCTTCTCGTCCAAATTATAGAGGAAAATGGCGCAGTTCATCGGATCAAACGCCGCCACCCGTTTCTCTTCGAGGCGGGGCAAGACTCGGTCTTTAAAGTAGCCGAGGTCGAACGGGCCGATCTTCAACTCCTTCGAGCGAAGCTGCCGTCCGGCTGCGGTCTGAGGATAGGCCCGGAGGATCCGCTCAATATTGGCTTGGGCCCGCCGCCAATAAAACTGCACGTAAGCGTAAGAAAACCCGCCCTCGCTGATATGCGAGACATAGTCGTTCGCTCGTGAATACAGCTCTTGCGCCTCGGTCTCGTCGGTCTTGGTCGTTTCTGCATGTATGCACTCGCTCGATACCGCGTAGGCAACGAAGCAAAGAAGAAAGACGAATGACCGTTTTGTCCGCGAAAACATAGCAAAGAAATATGACAGACCTCGTACCTTGGGCCGCTACCGTACGGAGGTAAATAAGGAAGTTTTAGGCGACGCAACGTCGCCATTGACCAATGACGCAGTGACCATTGACCAGAGGCGGAAAATCCGAATGAGGAAACCCGAGTGACGAAGGGGATTTGGTAATGACCAGTGACCAATGCCGAGCCTTACCAACTGCCAACTTCTAACTACCAATTACTCGTCCATTCCTTCTGCCCCGCGACTCAAGCTCAGCTCTCAATCCCCCCGCCGTCCAGTGTCGTTCATCAAAGCTTAAACCCGGCGTCGGCGGCGTCCTTGGCGAACATCCGGACGGTGTCGAGGGAGAGCGCGGTCAGATCCATGCCGATCATTTTGGCCGCTTTGGAGAGAATGTCGTGTGGTACGGTCACGATCTTACAGCCGGATTCCTCGGCTTGAACGATATTGAGGACTTCGCGGACGCTGGCCCAGAGGAGTTCGGCCTTGGGCTGCGCCTCAAGCAGCGCACCGGCCGCGCGCATCAACGGCACGGGATCGACGCCCGTGTCGGCGATGCGGCCGGCGAAAACGGAAACGACCGACGGCACGGCGGGATTCAGCGCCGCGGCGACATCGCGGACCTGAGCGAGCGTGAGCAGCGCGGTGATGTTCAACTTTACGTTCTGCTGGGCCAGTTCCGCGATCAACGGAATGGCCGATTCGCCGCGCGAGTTGGTGATCGGAATCTTGACGTAAACGTTCTGGCCCCAGGACGCGATCTTCAGGCCTTGCCGCTTCATTTCGGGAAACTCGTCGGAAAAAACTTCGAGCGAAATCGGCTTGGCCGTGACGCTGGTCAGGATGTCGCGGGCGAACGCTTCATAATCCTTAATCCCCACCTTCTTCATCAAGGTCGGATTGGTCGTCAGACCTTTAATATAAGGTTTGGCGTAGAGATCCAGAATGCCGGCCTTGTCAGCACCATCGGCGTAAATTTGGATTTTGAGGTCCTGGAGGGATTTCATATTTGCGAATAGAGATTTTCGGGGGAGGTGTGGGCAAGGATAATCCCGACAGCTTCAGCAAAGGAACGGACGGTGAAATCGGGAACCGCGCGCAGCTTTTCGTCATATCCCCAATCGATGAATACAGTCCGCAGTCCGGCCGCTGCTCCACAGTCGATGTCTCGCCACCGGTCGCCCACCATCCAAGAACGGCTGAGATCCAAATCGAGTTCACGCGCCGCATTCAGCACCATCCCGGGCTGGGGTTTGCGGGTGGGATCGGGTGGATTTTCCCCGCCCGGCGCGTAGCTCACCTCGATGCGGTCGATTGGTACGAGCTGACAGAGTTTGGCGTGCATCGCCTCGACCGTCTGCTGCGACTGAGTGCCCCGTCCAACGTCCGGCTGATTGGTCGCAACCACCAGAAGAAACCCCGCCTTTTTTAACACCTGACAGCCCTCAACGACGCCGTCCAAAAGCACGAATTCCTCGACCGTCGCGGGTGGATACGGCTTACCCGCCCGCACGACGGAGGCATTGAGCGTGCCGTCGCGATCGAGAAAAACGGCGGAGCGAGCCATCGAAGCGAGCGCGAGTGTAGTTACGGTTTGGCGACGACGCTTTCCCACTTGGTCTGATTGACCTTCACGTCCGGGTGGGAGACCCAGAGATGCCAGATGACCGCCTGGAACGCTTCGGAGTGCGGCGTGACGTTGTTCGCGTTCACTGTCGGCACGATGACACAGGCGTCCGCCACCTTCGCGGTGTAGCCGCCATCCTTGCCCACGATACCAATGATGCGGGCCTTGACCTCCTTGGCCAACTGCAGAGCCGAAACCAAATTCGGACTGACGTTCTTTTCCAGATTTCCGCCCCCGACGGAGAAAACCAGCACGGCGTCCTTGCTGTTCAAACGCGAGCCACGTAACCACTCCACAAATACACTGGCCCAACCTTCGTCATTGGTCCGCGCAGTCAGTTCGGAGACGTTGTCGGTCGGGGCGTAGACCTCGAGGCCCGCGATCTTCCGAAAATCGTTGACCGCATGAGAGGCATTGGCCGCGCTCCCGCCGACGCCGAGAATAAAGAGGCGTCCGCCGCGCTGCCGCACGCCCACCAGTTCGCGAACGCATTTTTCGCAATCGTCAGGATTGATCTTCGAAACGATCTCAGCCGTTTCTTTGAGGTGTTGGATGGAGTAGGACATGGTGTAGGAAAGGGAGTGAGGGAGTGGGGTAACCTAGCCGATAGGAACCGCTCATGGGCACTGATTCGCACTCATAGAGAGGACAATGAAACAGCACTAAACAGGTAAAAATTTTTTCGGATTAGTGAGAATGAGTGTTTATTAGTGGTTACTTCTGTCCGGTGCGCAGCAGCTGGTTTAATTCTTCCAGCCCGCTGTGCGAGCCGATCTCGTAGAAGCGCTGCTTGATCTCATAGCCAGCAAGTTGGTGTTCGAGCACGAGACGTTTATAAACCTCGGCGAGGTCCACCACTTCGTTTCGCGGCCAGGTGTTCAAGGCGGTCGCCCGAAGCAGGCCCAAGCCGTAGTCGATGTGGTGCATCTCCGGCACCTTATTTTTCTTATCGTAGATTTTAATCTCGTTGTCCTCGAACCACACGTTGCTCGCGTCGTAGCGCTCGTGGTTTTCGAAAACGGTCATGAGTCCCATCCGTCCTGAGCGCAGAAAGGCGTCGCCGCAGGCCAGATAATCGATCGGCAGGTAGCTGTCGCCGTAGAGAATGTAGAACGCTTCGCCCAATTTAGGCAGCGCCTGAATCAGGGCGCCGCCGGTGCCGAGGAGCTTCGGGCCATCGAAGGAGTAGTCGATCTGAACGCCCCACTTCGCTCCGTCGCCGTAGAGTTCGACGATTTTTTCTCCGAGATAACCGACGCAGAGCACGATCCGCGTGAGTCCGGCTTTTTTTAAGAGGCGAATCTGGTGGGAGAAAAACGGCTCTCCCGCGACCTCGACCAACAGCTTGGGAACTTTCTCCGTGATCGGCCGAAGGCGAGTGGCCAAGCCTCCAGCGAGAAGAGCGACGGGCAAAGCGGCGGAGTTCATGGAGCGAGACGTTTACCCCGTGCATTCATAGAACGAATACGCGACGAAGGCGCCAAGTTGTAGCCGGGGGCGCCGACCCCGGGGGGTTTAGGGCTCAAAGATTTCCAACCCCGGGGTCGACGCCCCCGGCTACAACAACCATCGTACGGGCGAGGTGGATACATGTATTCAGTGAGCGCTCAATTTTGAGCCACAACTTTGCTGCCTTCGAAATCGAAACGGAAGCGGACCTCCTGGAGGCCTTTCTCGCGCATGGCGTGGCGCAACTTGGTTTTGTCCCCGGCGTAAAACATGAGAAAGCCGCCGCCGCCCGCGCCGATCAACTTTCCTCCGAGGGCGCCGTTGGCCATCGCGTGGTCGTACCAGTCATTGATGTGGGCGTTGCTCATGCCCGAGCTGCGCGCTTTTTTGCGCTGCCAGTGCACATCCATGAGGCGGGCAAACTCGTCGAGATTGCCGCCTTCCAGGCAGTCGAGCGACTTGTAGCCGAGCTCCTTGGTGAAGTGCAGATTGTCCAGCATCGCCTGATCGTTCTGCTTCGAGCGGTCGTTCTGGTCCTTGAGAATGGCAGAGGCGCTGCGCGAGTAACCGGTGAAGAAAAGCAGGAGATTGTCCTCGAGATTGAAGAGCGTCTCTTCGGAAATTTTGACTGGGCGATACTCCACGCGGCCGTCCCGGTGGAAGGTGAACGCAGTGATGCCGCCGACGGCCGCGATATACTGATCCTGTTTTCCAATCGGTTCACCGAGTTTGTTCAGTTCGATGTCGCAGGCCTGTTCGGCGAGCTCGGCGGGAGAGATTAACGTGCGCTTATAAGTATGCAGCGCCTTCAACAACGCCGTGGTGAAACTCCCGGACGATCCGAGTCCAGTGCCTCCGGGGATATCCGCCATCGAGGTCAGCTCGAGGTGAGGATCCGTCACGCCCGTCAGTTTCAAGGCCTCACGGACGATGGGGTGTTCGACCTGATCGACGCTTTTCACGCGTTCAAGTTTTGAATACTTGATGATGATCTCCTCCTGAAACGTGCGGTGCTGGGTCAAGTAGACGTACTTGTCTATGGCCGCAGCGACCAGGAATCCACCGTGTTCACGGTAGTAGGAAGGGAGGTCAGTGCCCCCGCCGCCCAGTGAAACGCGCAAAGGAGATCGCGTGATGATCATCAGAGACCAAAAGGAGAAGAGCGCAGCAAGGGGAAGGAAAAAATAGGTGTCACCAGGGCGCGACTACGTCAGATCTTAGAAACCGGCGGTCGAAACTGGGTAGCCGCTCTTTCGATAAATCTCTTCGACGATTTCCAGGGTGCGAATGCTTTCCCGCAGCCCCGGAGACGGTTCGCGACCCGTGCGGATATCTTCCATAAAGGCGTTGGTCTCAATCGCCCACGAGTCGTCACCCCGTGGATACTCGAAGATCGTGGTTTCCGGCGGACCCATTTCTGGCAGCATCTTATAATAAGCGAGGCGCTCAACCCCGTAACTTCCGCCGAGACCATCGATCGCCAACTTCGCGTCGCGACCGTAAATCTCCAGGGAAAAAAGATTTTTCCATTCAGTGCAGCTGACGTGGAGCCAGGCGGTTTGGCCGCTGGGCGTGCGGAGATTGAGGAAGGCGTTGTCGTCGACCTTCATATCCCAAAAGTAAGTGGCGGCGTGTCCATCGACCGTGCTGATTTCGCCGAGATACCAGCTTGCCAGATCGATGAGGTGCACTCCTTGATCGATCAGTTCACCCCCACCGGAGAGCGCAGCATCCGAGCGCCACTCGCGATCGTAGCCCTTGCGTCCACCGTGACCATAACGCGCCCGTAAAAACATCAACGGCCCTACGGCACCCGAGTCGATCAGGGCGCGTGCCTTCTGGAGGGCGGGATGGTAACGATGATTGTAGCCCACCCGCACCCGCACGTCAGTTTTGGCTGCGGCGTCGCCGATCGCTCGGAGCTGCGCGGCATTCAGCGCACCGGGTTTCTCGATCAAAACATGTTTACCCGCCTGCACCGCGGCCAAGGCGATCGGCGCAAGCGAGGCGTTTAGGGTGGCGACGATCACCGCGTTAACCTGAGGATCGGCGAGCGCCTGCCGGAATTCGGTGATCGGCTGGCAGCCCGGATACCCCTTGGCCAGATCTGCGGCGCGAGCGCCCTCGAGATCGCAGGTGTAGAGGAGCCGCCCGGCTTTTAGATTTGCCGCGCGCTTACGACCGATCAGTCCACAGCCAATGATCGCAAAGCCCGGAAGGTTTACTTGCTTGTCGCCCATGAGAACGCGGAGCCTTTGCCGGCGGAGATTGGCCTAGCAAGCGTTAACATGCGGCCGCGGTCTTTCCGGGAAGGAACTTGGGTGAGCGACATGGGTTATAAAATTCCAAACGCCAAAGCTCAGTCGCCAAGTGACATGGTAGAGCGGGCACTCCGCTGGCCGCCCGTCTTAATAAGCGAGGAATCGCGGAAGTTGATCGAGCGCGACAAACGCGAGCGGCAGGATGGGCGGAAAAGATAGCCCTTCAATCGATAACCCCTTGCGCGGCGCGCTGCCGCACCTTCGCACTTTCATACCTTTTCACTTTCGCACTCTTTGCGCCTTCACACTTTTTAAGCGCTTGTCATCAAAGCGGCGCGGCGCCTTTTCTACGCGGAATGCTCAATCGACAGTTTATCCTGAAAATCGTGCGGTTCGTCATTGTCGGCGGTTCGGTCACTCTGATTTTCATGGGACTGATTCAGGTCTTTGCCGGTTGGTGGGGCAAACAGCTGGGTTTCCTCGCCGCGTATCCGATCGCGGCTACGATCCATTTTTTATTAAACAAACGTTGGACCTTTGCCGACCAGCGGGCCGACAAAAAACGCCAGGTGAGCGAATACCTCGTGATGGCAGCATGTACGTTCGCCTTGCAATGGGCAGTCTACACCGCGGTCACTCATTGGACGCCGATTCAACCCAAAATTGCCGGACTCATCGCCAATGTAGCCCAGATCGCTATCACCTTTTTCGTGATGGACCGCCGTATCTTCGCCGCCCAAGAGCCGCGGTCGTGAGAGGCAAGCATGGCTGTCACCTCTTTTTGAATATCAGAGCATTTAAATAAAACGGGGTTGATAAAAAACTGGGATCCAGCCCTCCAACAGCTCCGGTTTGCTGTTTCTCTTCCATTGTATTAGGAGTAGTTAACGAACGAATACGACGGACATTACCTTGGCGCGGCCAAAGAGCTTGGTTTTTGTGCTTCAATCCTAAGAGAGCGCTTTCCCCTGCCGCAGGTGCAACGTTTACGGTATCTTCTTCCCGCGTTCTTCGGGGACAATTCGTCGTAGAGTATAAATATCGCTTTGGGCGATGGTGTCTCGGTGAGAGGCAAAAGAGGTCCAAGCATCCCAGGGCGCGCTGATCAGGCGGCCGGAGATGCCGTCGCTTTCGGGCGAGAGGAGGTAGCTGACGAGGCCCAAGGCTTTCTCGAGCGATCCTCCGCCGGTTTGTTTTTGTTTCACCGCGGCGCGGTATTCTGCTTCGCCGACTTTCTCGGGTCCCAGCGCGAGCACCTCTTCGGTCATGCTGGTGTTGATCGCACCGGGGGCGATGGAGTTGATATCAATGGGTTGATCGCGTAGTTCCTCGGCCAGGTTTTCGACCAAGCGGACAACGCCCGTTTTTGCTACGGCGTAGGCGGAAAAATTAGGTCGAGCCTTGGTCGCGCCTCCTCCCGAAAAGCAAACGACCTTGGCCCGGCGGGGCGCACGGGAAAGCAGCGGGTAAAAGGCGCGAAACGAATAGAAGGTTCCGTCGAGATTGGCTCTTACCGTTTCACTCCACCGGAGCGGATCGACCGCAATGGAAGGTCCCACCGCGCCTTGAATGCCAGCGCAGGCAACGAGAGCGTCGAGCGAGTCGTTGCTTTGTGAAATTTCCTCCGCGGTGCGGACCAGATTGGGCCAGTTCGACACGTCGCAATTCAGCGCGGTAAAATGGCCGCCATGCTTTTGGGCAAACTCGCGTTGATCCGAGCGTGCCAGCCCCCACACTTGGTGGCCTTGGTTGAGTAAGGACTCGGCCAACGCCCGGCCGATCCCCGAGCTGGATCCTGTAACAATGATCTTCATACAATTTTCCTGTCGCAGTGATCGCTCATCGGAGCTGATCGTGGCTTATAAACGGAGATCGGGCGGGTCTATATGGGAAGACAATATACGTCGTCATTGTACAAGTATGAAACCCGGTGCCCATTCAGGTTGATTTGTCATGACGTGATTTGGCCGTTCGCACTATTGTTTCACCGGGTCTCCCGGAAGCGGAGTTGCTTGCTGGGCGTAGACCGCGAAACGCATGCCAAAGACATTCAATTGATCGATGGGAGTGAGTTTTTCTTTGGCCCACGCCGAGACCCGGGGCCGGAGTCGATCCATTTGCGCGTCGGCCGGCCATGGCCCGGCCGGGCCCTCTTCCATGATGACGATGAAGTCGCTTGCGGTGATATGATCGAGGAGGTCGTTTTCTGGCTGCTCGATAATACCCATGGGCAACATCATTTCGAAAGGAATCCACTTTTTATGCCGCTCGTAGCAAAGGACGCGCAACACCTGGCCGTCGAGGCAATCGGTGACCCGATCGACGGCGATGCGCGGCTCTTCCAATTCGGCGAGCTTGCAACGTCGGGCCAGCATATCCGCGAAATGATTGATCCGTTGCGCGCTGATCAGAAATTCCGCGCTGTGGGGATTTGGAACAATACGTACCAGAAATCCGATCAACGCTGCGGCGACAAATCCAACCGCGACTCCGTTAGCCCAGCGAGGCGACACGGCCTGACCTAGTTCCATCAAGGGCTCCAGGAATAACATCACTGCAGCGGGAAGGGCCACGCCTAGAACGTAAGGCGACTTTTGACTGTGGAGGATGAGTATTGTCGCAGGCACGACAAAAAATGTCACCAAAGGCAGCAACGACGGCTTGGACCCGATAAAGCGAAATCCTGGGTCAGACGGGCTTTTAGCCGAGACGAGGATTGCAGGAATCAGGAGTAATAATCCGCTGAAGAAAAGGCAGAGCGCAAAGATGCCGATATATTCAGATACGAAGGTAGAGCCGAACCATTGAATAGACGTGGCTATTCCCCAGTGCGGGGCGCGAATCGCACTTTCAGGTCCGCTGAAATGCCCAATGAAATAGTAATTATAAATCCACTCCCGGTTGAGCCACATCAATGGCCCGGCGATCCCAGCTGCAATTATCCCGCTCAAGAGAAGGTTCGCGAAGCGCCGCAGGCGTTCGGTTCCGAAGAGGATCCAGATCCCGAAAAGAACAAATGCCACGGCGAAGTAGGCACCGGTGAGGAAACGCGTGAGCAGTGTGATCCCCACGCAAAAACCAAAAAGGGTTGAGCCGGTGACCGACCTAAAACGCTGGGTCTCCAAGCAGGCAACCACACTGAGGCCCATCATGCAGGTGGCCAGCCAATCAAGGCGAAAGTCGAAAGCCGATCCCGGCCCCGGAATCCATGCCGACCGCGTGGCAAGCACCACGGCCACTCCGATCCAGGCGCAAGCGGGAGAACGGGTGCGACGCCATAGGTGTATAAAGAGAGCGGCTTGCCAGGCGAGGAGCGCAAGCATGTTGACACTCAAAGCTGCGCTGCGGGAAGGGCCGACCAAATCGAAGAGCGCGATCGCAAAAAAATCGTGGAGCGTTCCTTGGGCCGAAGGATTGATCAATGCGTGCCACAATCCCTCCCGCCAGCCTTGGGCTTGGGAGTAGATGTAGCCGGTGTAGGACTCCATCAAATACTGAATTTGATCATGCCACCTCGGATAAATGCCGGTGTGATGGTGGGCCCCGATCTGGTCGAACAGAACAAACTCGACCGCGAGGAATAATAAAAAAAAACCTGGCACCCGTGCTCGGCGCCAGACCGAACGCGAGGTCTCTATCATTTCTTGACCCGTTGGACGGCAAAATCGGTCAGAATGGACGGCGCCTTGCCCTGGGTGTCGCCGTCGTGATTCATGATATAATAGGCGTCGAGTCGGGGATAAGGACGATCTGCTTCGTCAACAAAGAGGATCTCAAAAGACATCTGCACTCCGGCTCCCGACTCGTCGCGTCGCACCGATACAATTCGAAAGCGATCGCCAACCTGGACGGTCCCGAGGATCCGAATCCCGGCGTGGTTTGAGCCGATCTGTTTTTCCGCGACTTCCTGGGGTAACCCCGCGACGCTGGTGGCAACGTCCGGAAGGTTGGCTCCCACCAGGGGATACTGCGACGGGTGAGCGTCAGACTTAAAAATATAGCAAGCCCGCTCAAAAATATACTCCTGCCCGGGCAAGGCATTGTATTCCGGCAGTCCGTTGACATAGGAGCGTTTGATCGAATGCGCCTGAAAATACAAAAATGCGCCAATGAGGATTGCAGCTCCTAATCCGAGTAACCACTTCATGAATTTCGTGTGACATATCCCGCAGATCCTGGCGACAGTTTTTGCCCTCGGTCCGTTACGATTCGTGGTATTCGTCCGATGCCTACAGGCAAAACTTCGGCCGAAAAACTATCAGGTGGATTGCCTAGATTTATTGTTCAAATAAGTTAAGTAGTCGCTCAGCGGTTACTCGAATTCAATTTCTCGGGATTGACTCGATTGGTTTCGAGGATTGTCCCGCTGAACTTCGGTTCAGTCGTAGAACCACCGATCCGATTTTCGCCTACCGTGGTTTCCGCAGAGGTCGAAGGAAACGGATAAGCGTTTTGATTCAAGACGACGCGTCCATCCACAGCTACGACTACATTTTGGCGCAGCCACTCGAGTTCGTCCTTTTTGTCGCTTTTCGTTTTCCAGTGCCCCTCTGGATAAAACGCAGGCATGCTGATCGTAAATTCGTGGTCCACAAAATAGTCGATCTCGATAGGCTCAGTCTGTCCTGCGTTTTTCGCCCAGGCGTCGAAGCCGATTCGAATATGGGTTTCGTCCTGATAAACCACATATACAAATGTTCCGGCGCCGGGGCGCCCTGCGGTGATGAGAGGGTGGGACCGTCCCTTTTGCCCGCGAGGTAGTACGACTTTCATGCGGATTGGGCCAGCTTGGTTCAGGTAACGGGATCCATAATACAGGCACGCCCCGCCGCATGCCGTCGCAATCGCGAGGATGAGGCAGACATGCCAGTTGATATACCGGCTTGCCACCGCGTCCAGATAAGTGGAGATCTGGCCGAAGCGGGTGGGAAAACAGCTCGACAGTGCCACGCCCACGAACACGCCGCACCATCCGGCAAAGCTGATCCAAAACGCGGTGCGCAACCAGAAGGTGCCTTTGTAGCTGAGCTTCGTCGCGCTGTGCCCCGCAGGCACCGGAACCATCACACGACCGGCGGGAGAACGGATCACTCGCTCCTCTTTCCCATTCACCCAGGCTTTATATCCTTCAATAAACATTCGCGGTGTCTCGAGGTAGGCCGGGCTGGGGGAGGTGACCTCCACGCGTAAGGGGAAAATCGATACAACGTGCATCGGTAACTGCGCTTCGTCGATCCGTGACAAACTATAGTCGGCGAACGCCGGTGTGCCCGGAAAGAGTTCTCCCCGCGTTCCGATCAATTCCAGATGAACGGTCTCTCCGCTTGGATCGGTGGTCCAGAGCGTGAGGCCGTGGCGATTGGACGGCAGCATCCCAAATCCGTTCTCGTTTCCAGCTTGGGGCAGCGGGTACCCGCGCAGTAGGTGTCGGCCCAATACACGGAGCGTTCCTTCCGCCGGAGGGACGAGGAAGGAAAAGTCGAGTCGGTATTTCGTGTTTGGCTTCAGGGCAAACTGCGGCTCGAAGACAAAGGTGTCGGCGGTGCTGTTGGTTGACCACAACGTGCCTTGTGACTCGATTGAATCTGCGGCTGGTGGGGTCCAGTTCGTTGCGAGTTCGTCGGCGGTTCCTCGCTGTAGCAGCCGCAATTCCATCTGCGGATCCATCACCGCGTGGATGAACGAAGGGGGCGGGCGAAAAAAAGCGTAGGAGGTGACGGTTAAGTTGATGTTTTCGCTCCGGTGAAGATCCTCGCTTAAGCTTTCTTTTTCGCGCTGTATCTTTTCTCCGCGCCGAACAAATTGCCATGACTGAAGACCGGTCCAGATAAGGGCGACGGTGACAAAGGATAGAGCCACAAAGCGAAGGCCTCTGCGTTGAAGCAGCGGTCGCAGGTCGGGAAGGAGTATCGCGACGGCAAATAGCGTCCAGACACAGGCGACGAGGTACAGCCGCTGCATCGGCCATTGGCTAGTGATGGAGATCAAGGACTCGGGAACGTGATCCCAAATCCAAGGGGTGATATACGGCACCGGCGTGGTGAGGATAAGCAGGAGGATGACAATTCCGAGAAGGAGCAATGGGTCGCGCTTTCGACGAACCAACGCGACTCCGACCGCCAGGCCAAAGAGCGCCCAATGCCCGTATCCCCATTGAAAATCTCCCAATTGGTCCGCGGTTGGGCTGATCGGTTGTAGAGAGGCGGCGAAGGCGTGCTGGACGGAGGCCAGGACGGCTTCGGACGCCTTTCCCGCATCCATCGAAGTGTAGTTTGTGATCGATAAAGTGGATACGAAGACAAACAGACTCAGAAGTCCGGCCAGCAGCCCTGCTCCTGCGACCAAGGGGATTTCCTGGAGTGAAAAACGGCCGACGAGAATGCGTCCTAGATGAAAAACGATCACCGAAAGCGTTAACCACAACGCCACCGGTGGGTGCGCCAGCCAAGCGGCGGCAAGGCCCAGCCCAATCGCGAAGTAAGCGGAAATGGACCGCTCCGGTGATAAGGTCCGCACGCTACCGGCAATGACAAGAGGAACAAAGGGCAGGGCGACAATGGTCATGTAGAGATCCATTGAATACGCGGCCGCCAATACCGCCGGGCAGAGGAGGTAGGCTAGAGCGAGCAGGGCTGGTCCATAGACCTTGTCCGACAGGATTTGCCGCAAGCCAAAGAATGCACTGAAGGCGCCGCCCAAGAGGGAGAGCGCGATGACTAGATTCTGGATCGCCCAAAAGCTGAGCTGACGAAAGGTCAACAGATCAACCAGGCCGGCGAGATAGCTGAGGAGAGGAGCTGTCCTCAAGGGATGAATACGCCCATTGAACGCGTATTCGGTTTGCCCGGCCAGAACCGGAAACCATCCGGCCCGGAACTGACTCACCGCATCGGCAGTCGAGAGGCTATAGTTGTACGCTTCTCCCGTACCAATTGCCGTACCATGAAGGAAAGGGTGAGTCACGTACCACGCTGCACCCGCCAAGATCAGCCACGCCAGAACGACCGCTCCACTCTTTCGCCAGAATGCGGGTTGCTCCCGTTTATAGACGCCCACCACCAATCCAACCAGAGGCAGAAGAGAAACGATGAAATAAAGCGTCATGGTCGGTTACCCGGCTAAAGATGGAATTTCGAGCAGGCCAGAGGTCCCATTTATCCAGACAATGTGACCGTGATGAACCGCCGAACTGCGTTTCCCGTCACTGACCCTGCTCTCGCAGCGCGGTTACGCGCGAACCTCGTAGACCCAGCGATTTGTTTCCAACCAGCGAAGCGTCTTGATGATCCCTTGCTCGATCGTGAGTTTAGGCTTCCAGCCGGTGGACTGAATTTTTTTCGTATCGAGAAAAATAAAGGGATTGTCGCCAATCCATCCTCGGTCGCCCCCACTGAATCGTAGCTCGGGCTGCAGGTTGAGCGCGCCACATATGTACCGGATGCTGTCTTTGACCTGCACATACTCGGCCGTGCCGAGATTATAAATTTGGGTGCGATGTTTCGCGTTGGCGGCCGTAGCCGACCGCGTCACATGAAGAATCGCATCCACACAGTCCTGAATATAAAGGTAGCTCTTCCTCTGCGATCCGTCGCCCAATACCCGCAGCCAGCTTGGGTGTTCGATGAGCTGTTGATAAAAATCAAAGATATGGCCGTGGGTGTAACGTTCTCCTAAAATGGATACAAAGCGGAATATATAAGCTTCAAAGCCGAATCCCTCGGCGTAAGCGGAGATTAACCCCTCTCCTGCGACTTTCGATGCTCCGTAGAGGGAGGTCTGGACCGGGAATGGAGCGTCTTCCGGTGTGGGTATGACGGCGGCTTCACCATAGGTTGAGCCGGTAGAGGAAAAAGCAATACGCTTGATCCCGTTGGCCCGCATCGCCTCGAGGACGTTGAAGGTGGCGATGGTATTTTGCTCCAGATCTTTTTTCGGGTGTTGAGTGCCAAACCGGACGTCTGCGTTGGCCGCCAAATGGAAAACGAAGTCGCAGCCCGCCATCGCTGCAGTCAACGCAGGAGCATCGAGATTGTCCCCGGTGATCAGGCGGAAGCGATTATGGGTAAGAGCTCCTTCCAGAAACCGTTTTTGCCCGGTGACAAAATTATCCCATCCCACCACAGAGATGCCGTCGGCCAGGAGGCGGTCGACAAGATTGGAGCCAATAAAGCCGGCAGCGCCGGTCACGAACGCAGTTTGCATGATGGAAAAAGCCGATCTTACCGAACCCCCAAGGGTGCGGGACGGGGCGTCAGCGCGAGGCCGATGCACAGATTATTGAATACAAAAGGAAGAAACGGTAGGGGAAAGAAACTGCGCGCCGTGACGGTGAAATAGGGATCCAGCTCCGCCATGATCTCGTGAGGCAAGTTGATATGCTCGCGTTTATAAAACCACGAATAGTCGCCGCCGAAATGACGTTTATAGACCCGTTCGGCTGAGATCTTCCGCGCCAAGGTGTAGGCGGGACTGCCTTCGGTAGGGATCACGACGAGAAAACGACCGCTGTTTTTATTGAGCAGGCGGTAAGTTTCCCGAATGCAGGCCGGCAAATTCGGCAGATGCTCCAGCACGTGCACGGCGATGACTCGATCGAAAAAACCATCGGCAAAATCCAAGCGCGCTTGGCAGTCGCCCACCGTCGCTTGCACCCGCGGAAAGTTTTTGCGGATTTCCGCCGCCATGTTCTCGCGCAACTCCAGAGCATAGTAGTTTTTTTCCTGCTCGGGCGTGAGCTTTTCGTAGTGAATATGCTCACCCAGGCCCGCGCCGATTTCGAGGGTGGTTCGGAATGAGGGCTGCGAATGCTTGACCGGAAAATTGTGATTGAAGGACTCGACCACCCCGAAGCGCTTGGGCAACACCTCGTGCCATAGCTTCATGAATTCATCGCTGATCCGCCTTTGATCGGTGGTCAGAGGAGGAAGTACTTTAGGCCATTTAGCGGTCTGCATTCGGTCAAGTGGAAGGGGAAAAAGATCTCACGAAAAGACTGAAATGAAACGGAGGCTGATGCGGATTCGGTTGTTGTAGCCGGGGGCGCCGCCCCTGGGGGCTTCGATTGTTCCTCCGCGACCTCATCACCGGGGTCAGCGCCCCGGCTACCCTAAAACGCCACGTAGATGAACGGTTTGCTCGGCAGGCCCATCCGGTAGAGCACGTAATAGACCGCGAAGGCCGCCGCGAAACCGGTGACGAGCGACGCGAGGCAGCCCATTGCCTTCAGCACTCCGGGCGGAAGTTCGTTGATAAATTTAATGATGAAATTGGGCATGAAAAATTAAGGAACAAGGTACCCGAGTTTCTCGGCTATGGCTTTGACTTTAGGCGCGACGACCGTCGCCAGTTTTTCGCCCCCTTCAGAGGTGAGGTGACTCCGATCTCCATAATCTGAGGGCAGGAATGTTTTCCCGTATTCCATGGATTCATACCCCGCCGCAGTCCACCCGTCGACGGTTGCTTGGTAAGCTAAGTCGTCGCGGGCGCGAATCGCTTGATCCAGCTTCTCCGTATAAAAAGAGCTGTTTCGCCCCACGAGAATAAGAGTCCGTTTCTTCAGCGGGGCCGGAAAGGCCCCCTGGAGAGTTTTCAGAAAACCTTGATGCGCCGAGGCGATTGGCTGCCAGTTTCCTTTCTCATCTTTAACATAGAAGGGTTCGCTCGTGGCCTTCGTGATAGCGAGGTCCGCCTCGACCGTCTTGGGGTTGAAGCGAACATCAAAAGGGAAAGAATTGTAGTCGGTCTCTTCGTCGTCGAAGGAACCACGCGACGCGTAAGCCAAGGGATAGGTCGGTGACATCGTGGTTGGAAAGGTAAAGAAGCGCTTGTACGACCATTCATTCCAGTAGTCTCGAAAGTGCAGCCAGGCATCCAACTGCGCGCCGAGTTTTTCCTCGTGCGCATGCTCGCGATCGGTCGCGCTGGCGAAATAATCGGCGAGCTCCTGGTCGCGCGGTGCCCAGGGCAGAAGCATCTTTTTGAAGTATGCGTCCAATAATATAAATCGATACGACTCTAATCCGATGGATGAGATTGCCTGCATCGGCGCCGCATTTGCTATATAGATCTGCTTAGGGAAAACCTCACGCAATGCTTCGCAGACCAAGGCGCCTCCGTCTGTTGGGCTCGACCCGCGGAAGGCCAGATTGATCACCGCATAGCGAGACCCGAGTTGCTCTTGGAGCCGCAGCGTCCACATACGGTCCGCGGGTTGACCGACTCCTTGCAAAATCGAGTTTCCTCCCACGATGACGAGGACTTGGTCCGGCTGGCACCGCGCGCGCACGATCGCGCACATCTCGCCCATTGTGGGCTGGTACATCGAGTCGGGCGCGATCATCGGGTGAAACCGAGTGAAATTCCGGTGCCAGTCATGCGCGGTTGAGTTTCGCCCGAGCAGCACGAGGAGGCCAAAACCGAGCACGAATCCAATCACCACCGCCAGCGGTTGGAATAATTGGCGCAAAGGATTTTGGAGGCTGGGCTCGCTCATAGACCGAACAGGAGGGTCGCCATCTTCCAGGCTTCTTCCGCGGGATAAAAGAACAGGAGCCAACCTATCGCAACGTAGACTTGCGTCACGATCCAGCCGCTCAGCGGTTCTTTATCGAAGAGCTTTCCCAAACCCGTGCCGAGCCCGGGCACATTCCGATAAGTCGCGCAGACGCTCAATCCGACCCCATGATAGAGTCCCCACTGCACAAAATGCCAGGCCGGGCCGTGCCAGAGGCCGCAGAGGCCAAAAGCGATCAATCCGTTGAATACACGTCGCACTGTCCCATGGCGGCTGCCACCCAGCGGAATGTAGACGTAATCCCGGATCCAGGAGCTGAGCGAGATGTGCCAGCGTTGCCAAAATTCCTGAATGCTTCGGGCCAAATACGGCCAGTTGAAATTCTCCGGAAGCCGCACCCCGAGCAGTTGGGCGAAGCCGATCGCGATGTCGCTGTAGCCCGAGAAATCCATCAGGATCCGTAGGGCCAATCCCACTACAAACATCCATCGCCCAAGCAGGCCAAGAGTGGCGAAGCCCGCTTCGTGCTGACCGAGGACGAAGGTCAGGTTGTCTGCGATCAGGGTTTTCTTAACGTAACCGAGCGCGATCCGGGTCAGGCCTTCCGCGAAATTTTGAGCCGAGGGTTTTCGGCTTCCTTCCTCGAGCGAAGCGAGGAACTGGGGGTAGCGTTTGATCGGTCCGGCGACGAGTGAGGGGAAGAAAATCGCGAAGAGGAGAAATTTCAGCGGATTCCGAATCGGCTCCGCGCCTTTTTTCACGTCGTAGAGATAGTGAAAAAATTCGAAGACGAAAAAGCTGATCCCGAGAGGCGGCAGTCCGGGCATGATCGCCCGCGTCTTTGTCGTCAGCGTCGCGGCTAAGCTCTCGCTCAGTGGCTGAACCGCCGCACCGATGAGGAAGAGTGCGTATTTATAAAAACAGAGGGTCGCCACGCAGATCGTGATCGCTCCGACACAGGCGGCTTTGTTCCGCGTCAACCCCGCTAGGTAGGTGATGATCATCAGCAGGATGATCGGCGCCATTCCCGCGGGCCCTGCGAAATGAGCGTGAAACACCAGGCAGGCTAAGCCGAGGAATGGCCAACGCAGCATCGGCTTTGGCAGCAACCAATACACCGACGTGGTCAGAACCGCGAAGATCAGGAACCAATAGGTCGTGAAGATCATTCGCGGGTTAGCCGATGGATGAGCGAACGATCACCGCCGGTTGTAGCCGGGGGCGTTGACCCCGGTGATTGGAATTGCCCGAAGCGGTGCAATGCCCCGGGGTCGGCGCCCCCGGCTACAACGGAGGAAGAGGCGGTTTGTCGAGTCTGAAGGTAGGGCGAACCGTCCCCGGTGAGCCGCGTCGAATACGGCCCGGCAGGGACACCTTGCCCGATCTTAAACCCGTTCGACCGTTCCGCGGACCGAATCGTTTTCATTCTCTTACTCGGAAGCGAAAGATCCGTATGTAGAACCTTAATACCGAAAGAAGAAATAAGGATGAGCGAACGATCACGGCCGGTTGTAGCCGGGGGCGCTGACCCCGGTGATTGGAATTGCCAGAGGCGGTGCAATACCCCGGGGTCGGCGCCCCCGGCTACAACGGAGGAAGAGGCGGTTTGCTGGGTCTGAAGGTAGG
>Ga0070717_10000228_pt1 | contig 38740 bp, 49 predicted proteins | sample LARL113metaG_FD_71366 | JGI IMG/M metagenome (GOLD analysis project Ga0070717, IMG submission 71366) | Corn, switchgrass and miscanthus rhizosphere microbial communities from Kellogg Biological Station, Michigan, USA - LAR L11-3 metaG | ecosystem: Host-associated > Plants > Roots > Rhizosphere ...
GGTGAATACGTGGTGAAGGCGGACGCCGTAAGACGGGTCGGAGTCAGTCAGCTCGATTCAATCAATAAAGGCTTCGCCGATGGCGGAGCAGTTGGTTCCTCTTCATCGAGCAGCGCCGGTACAGCTGTGCCGAGATCAACATCAGGCGATCCCAACTTGGCAAAAGCGATGAACGGGAACAGGATTCGCGTCGAGATCGCCCACGTAGACGCCAAACTGGGTGTGGGGCACTTTCTTCTTAAAAATTTGTTTGGAGGGATGTTTGGATTTGCGGCAGGCGGCTACGCGGCGATGAGATTTGTGGGCGGCGGTTTTCTCCGCGGGCCTGGCTCAACGACCAGCGATTCTATTCCCGCAATGCTCAGCGACAAAGAGTATGTAGTCAACGCCAGGGGAGTGCAGAGCATCGGGGTGGAGACCCTCGACCAGATCAACCGCGGGGCGTTTCGCGGAGCGTTCCTGCCCCCGATCCGCCATCCCGCTCCTTATTCGTCCTATGGCATGAGCCACCTCGCCGCCGGCGGCGGTGTAAGAAATCTCGTTTCTCCGGGGGGAAGTAAGCCGGGCATCACGGTTCACGCTCCCACATCGATCCAGTCGTCGTCGATCGATAGCAAGGACTTTCGCGACCACCTCGACGACCACCTGGATTACATCGCCGATGGCCTCAAGGGGCGCATGCGGGACTTCCGCTTCTGAGGGGAATTCGGGAATGGTCCAGGCCCACCTCACCCGAGATCGTCGCTGTACGGGCCTCTAATGCGCGAGAAAGTGGTTGATTTCGATGGCAGACCTCATTTATCCCGAATTGCCTGGTCTGGCTTACAACCTGACCAAACGGCCCATCATGTCCACCCTGGGCGTCGACGATCCATCGCCTTCGGGCGATGAAGTGCGCGTGCGCCAGTACCAGAATCCGCTCTGGGAATTCGATCTGATCTATGAATGGCTTTACGACGATGCCACCGAGACCTGGGGAACGCTGACTGCCCTGCCCTACCACCAGTACCAGGCTTTGCTCGGGTTCTTTCTGCAGAGTGCCGCCGCCTGGCAGCCATTTCTGATCCATGATTCCACAGACAGCCACGTCGAGGCCGGCGCTCTTACTGTGACCGTAGTGGGCGGCACAAAATACAGCCAGATCACGCGCAATCTGGGCGGCTTTGACGAATCGATCCTGGCCGTGAATGGCAATCCGCAGATCTTCATCAACGGAGGGCTCGCGATCGAGGGCACGGATTATACCTGGGATCCCACGCTGGCCGGCTTCACTGCGTCCGGCGTGAGTTGGGATGGCCAGTACATCACATGGATCACGGACCCCGGCATTTTCCCTGTGACGGCGACGTTCGACTTCTATTTTCTCTGCCGCTTCAAAAAAGACGACACCGACTTTGAAAAGTTCGCGCAATCGCTATGGTTGAACCACAAAGTCGAGCTGCGCAGCGTGCGCCGGAGGAACGCGGCGTGAGGACTGCGATCAAAGGCGACGGCAGCGACGGCACAGTAGCGCTCAAGGCGTGGCTCCTGGCTCACGACAACGTGATGACGCAGGAACTCTATGAATTCACCGCGCCAGGCATCAACGGGGCCTTGGGCAGGCCTGCGCCCGCGGATCCCAACTTTGCGCTCACCAGTTTCAGTTCCTATATAGTGCCTGGCGGTTTCGCCGGGCCTGGCGTCTACGGCGACTACCGGGATCTGACCGGTTCTTCGGTCGTCATCAGGCGCTGGAAGGCCAACAACATCGTGGGGCTTCATGACCCGGGATATTTCGATTTCTCAGCTCCAGCTGGGCCAATCGGGCCGCGCAGTGCGATCACCCATGTTGTTGCCGTGGTTTCGGCGTTGGCCATACCAGGGACGAACATAGAGTTTGGCGGCTCTTCCCCATGGGAACCTGGCTACGAGTTTGATATTTCGCTGGATGGCGGTGCGAGTTTCAATCCTCTGTACTTGGGATCCATCTCCACGACGCTGACCGACTATTCTGTCGACATCACCAGCGCGATTCTTTCGCTCGGGCCGATGTCGAGCTTCGACTTCAGCCAGATCGTGATCAGAGTATTCTGCGACGCTAGCAGTCTTGTCGATTGCATTGTGCCTGGCGCCGTGCTCACCGTGACTCGAGTGGGTGTGGAATATTCCTACGACAGCAGCTACACGCCTCCCGGCATCGTGCTGCCAACAACGCTCGGCCGATTTTGCGATGCCTCGAGTCCGCTCACCTATCGCGGCGACGTCTACAAGCCAGCGAATATTAAGAACAGCGGCTTTAAATCGAAGATCGGGCTCGACGTCGATTCGCTGCGGCTCGATTGGAAGTTTCGCGGAGATGAGGCCATGGTCACCGATCCCGTCAGCGGCGCGACCATCCTCACCATGCTGCAGGGCTTTCAGCAGGGTCTCTGGAAGGGTGTTTGGGCGAAATGGCTTCGCGTCTACATGCCCACATTCGGCGATTGCGATTCGCTGGGCGCCGTCAGAATGTTTCGCGGCCGCATCGCCCCTGTCGAGGTCGATCGGCTCACGGCATCGATCACGGTGAACTCCGTCACCGAAATGTTTAACCGGCAAGTGCCGCAGCAGCTCATCGAATCGAACAATCGCAGTCTGCAGGTAGGTCCCGGCCTTCCTCCGGATCTCGATCCTGATCCCGCGCACTGGACAATTTTCCAATGCGTCGCCGGGCACGGTGGCACGGTGCAGAAGATCGTCGCGCGCCAGACCGCCCCCACCGCAGACCAGGTCTATGCGCCCGGCACATTCGACCTGGGCTATCTGATGTTCGCGGCCTCGCCGTTGAAAAACTTCATCGCGCAGGTGCAGCACTCCGAAGTGATCGGCGGATACAACGTTTTCTATCTCTTCCGTCCGCTGTACGTGGATCCCCACACGTATCCGCTCAGCTTCACCGGATTCGTGCCCGCGCCGAAAGATCAAACTCTCAGCGGCGCCGGCGGTGTGGATCTGGCCGGCTTCCCGCGAGTGCCCTTGCCGGAGCAGGCGGTATGAGCGATCCAATGAATCCGGCCGAGAATCAGCAGCGCCTCGCGGCCGTCGCTGAAGCGCGTACCTGGCTGCGCACGCAGTATCACCACATGGGGCGCATCAAGGGCGTGGGCTGCGACTGCTACACGCTCTTGCTCGAGGTGTTCAGCAAGATCGGTCTGTTCACGGCGCAGGCTGAGGAAAGTTTTTATCCGCGAGACTGGTTTCTGCACGCCAGCAACGACCATTACAAATTCCGCATCCTGCGCCATGCCGGCGAAATGGTTGAGAACTTCTGTTCTTCGACCGAGATGACCACCGCGGGAAACATTGTGCTGGTGCGGGTCGCCGGCAAGCGCGGTTCGCTCGATATGCACGGCGGCATCATCAGCGCCTGGCCCAGAGTGGTCCACGCGTACCCGCCCTGCGTGATGGAGGCTGATGCGCGCTATCACCCAGCCTTCGCCGCCGGCCGGCTCGAGTTCTTCTCGCCCTGGGCAAAAAAGGAGCAACCGACAAATGTTTAAGACTAACGCCAATTCGGCCCCCAAAGTCACCGGCGTGCGACTCAACACTTCCGTGTATGGAGCGACGATGCCGTTTCTCTTCGGACGCGCCCGGCTGCAGGGCCGACTGATCTGGCAAAACGATTTTAGTTACTACATGAGCGACCAGGGCAAGAAAGGAAAGAACGCGCAGAGCGTCGCGCAGACCGCGCCGTAACAAATCCATGGGCGGAAAGAAGAGCGTCAAGATCAAGTCGTATACGACGGCCTGTGACTGGTTGCTGGCCACTGCGCCTTTGCTGCATCTGCTCGACGCTTGGTCGAACAAAGATCACTTCGCCCTCGGCCGCGCCGATCTCTCGCTGGCGGTTTCCGGCGGCGCCGTCAATCTGAGCGGCCACATTCCGAAGACGGCGGTTGTTGTCGAGACGCACACCATTCCTTCGTCCGGTCCTTACACCATCACGGTTTCGCACGCGGCCGATTTTGTCACCGCTCTGGGCAATCCTCCAGTCAAGTATCACGGCGGGCAGGCGCTCGATTATTCCGGAGCGAACCCTTCAGGCCTCGGCGAGTATCAGGTCTCCGCTGGCGTGTACACATTCAACGCCGGCGACGCAGGCCAGAAAGTCGACATCAGCTACGCCTATTCGACGGGATCGGTCGACGACGCAAACTTCTTCGCCGTGCTCGGCGTTTCGGCCGAGGTCGACGTCGATGAATCGTTTTCAGATTTTGGGGATCCGGCCGGCACGCGCACGCGATCGGGAGTGCAGCAGCGCTGGCTGTGGAATTCGTTCTGGGATCCTCCGGAAGTCTTCGAAGCCGCGTACGGAGTCACCAGTCGAGCGCCTTGGGCTTATTCCGTATCCGGACTGGTGGTCAACGTTGACTCTTCGCTCAATGGCAAAACCGCGATCGTGCGCGTCGCCTTCCGCATCCCCACTTCTTCCTGGGATGGCAACCCGCTGAGCGCAATTCCCTTCGGCATGCAATTTGAGCCTCAGTTGGGGTCCGGATCCGAGTATGTGAATCACACTGATGAGCAGGTGATCTATCCCGATTGTTCCGGATGGGGCAGCGATCGCCTGGACCTGGGCACCGGCGCGAGCTACCCGCAAATGTCCGTTGAAGCCACCGGCTACTATTCGCTCACGGCTGAGGGCGACTGCAATCCCGCCGATGTGCTGCTGGGCATCGCGCTCCTGGGCATTTACACCAATGCGGCTTATTCCGGGAACACCACTTTCACCACGCTGCAGATGCTTGCGCTTTCGCTCGCGGCGCTCGGGCTCAACGACGGCATTCCCATCATGGCGCTGCCCGACGATGTGCGGGCATTTTGCGAGGCATACGGAATCTACGTGACCGCACCCATGGACCAGCAGCGCACTGCGGCCGACTGGTTCAAAGAGATCTGCGAGATTGCGAACGTCGCCATCGTGGCCAGCGGATTCCAGATCAAGCTGGTGCCTTACTGCGAACGGTCCGAGGCCGGCAACGGAGTGGTGTACATCGCGCCCAGCGCGGCCGGTCCGGTCTACGATTTCACCGATCGCGACTTCCGGGACAAAAAAAGGCCGGTAAAGATCAGCATCAAGCGCTCCGTTGATCAGTTCAACCTGCAGCCGGTCGCCTTCATCGATCGCGACAATGACTATGCGGATGCCCAGACCACCGGCGCCGACCAGGGCGGCATTTACGCTCGCATGACGCAGCGCGCCCAGCCCAAGAATTACAAAACGATCTTCACGCGCGACGTCGCCGACAAAGTCGCCACCGTGCTGGTGAAGAAGCAATCGATGCAAGATCTGGAATATGCCTTCGAGGTTTCGGGGGTCCGCTACTCGCTCCTCGAGGCGATGGATTCCGTCACGCTCACGGACGCGCGTGCGGGCCTGAACAAATTACCGGTGCGCATCACCGAGGCCAATGAGAATGGGAAAAAGATCATCGAGTGCAAAGCTGAACTATTTCTCTATGCCCTAAACGCCCCTCAGCAAATCGAATCGGCAGCTCAGCAAGGCACGGCGGTGGAAACCGATCATCCGCCCGGTCCGGTGAATCCGCCGGCGATGTTCATGGCCACGCCGCAGCTCAACGGCGGCGCCAGCGGCGTGTTCCTCGATATCGGAGTCTCCGGCGCCAGCCCCGACTGGGGCGGCGCGCTGGTATGGGCCTCGCTTGATGGCACGACGTATTCACAGGTGGCCACGCAGGTGGGGCGCAGCGTGATGGGCGTGACCGCGGCCGATTTCCCATCGGCAACGGATCCGGATACGACTGACGATTTGCCCGTGGATCTGAGCGAGAGCCTCTCCACGCTCGATTCTTTCTCCACCGCATACGAAGACGAGTTCGTGAGCGTGTGCTACGTCGAAGGCGGCGTGGATCCTATTCCTTACGAGCTGATCGCCTACGGCCTGGCGCAGCTCACGGCGGCACATCAGTACACGTTGAAGGCCACCGGCGCGGGCAACAAGATTCGCCGCGGCGTCTACTACACGCCGATCGGCGATCACCCTAGCGGCTCGAAGTTTTTATTTCTCGGCGGCCCATTCGTGCACTTGCTGGTCGACCCGAAGTGGTTTGGCAAGACCGTGCATTTCAAGTTCACCAGCTTCAACAGCTTCGGCAATCAGGTGGAGAGCCTGGCTGACGTCACCGATTATCCGTTTGCGATTCCAGCCGATCCCCTGGGTTGGGATACCGGCGATTACTACTTGAACTGAGGAGAGAGCGAAATCCGTGCCAGTCGCAGGCCAACAGCCGACGCGTATTCACCTGATGGATTCGGGCTCCGTCGTGTGGGAACAGATCGGCGCCGCGTATCCGGATCCGAATGATCCCACCAAACTGGTGCGCGACGTCAGGGCACACGCTCGGCTCCAGGTGGACGATCTCTCGTCGCAAGTCGACGGAGTCACGCAGACGTTCGCTCTGTCAAAGATTCCCTCGACCGTCTTTTGCCTGATCAAGAACGGCCAGTGGCGTTTCGATTTCACCTGGGATGGATCTTCGGCGTCAGTAACGTCGACTTTCACGGTCGACCTCGGCGACAGCCTTTTCGGAGCGTACTTCGCGATATGAAACGACTTCTTAATTCGGTTTTGTTTTTTGCGGTTGTGCTGCTGCTCTGCTGCTTTGTGCGCGGCCAGACCACCATCCCCGTCACCTACTTCGGCGTCGATCCGAACAACACTTCGTCCTTGCCCACGGTGACCTACGGCTGCGCCCGCGGCTGGGATCTTGCCGGCCTCGAGTGGGTGTTCATCAACACTTCGGCCGGCGTCTACGACTTCACCTCGCTCGATTCCACGCTCGCGAACCTCAAATCCGGCGGCATCAGCTGCGTTCAGCTGGTGCTCGGCTCGCGCACGCCCAGCTTCGCCAGCTCCAACCCGAGCGACAGCAGTTGCAATTATGGCAATGGCCAGTGCGATCCGCCGAGCGATCTGAATTCCAACGGCACCGGGACAAACCTCTTCTTCCGCAACGAAGTGGCAGCGTTGACGACGCACGTGAACGCGGCCGGCTACACCACCACGCATGCCGCGGTGAAGATTTACGAGACGGCCAACGAGCCGGACTTTCCCAAGTTCTTCACCGGCAGCTACGACCAGTTGCGCCGCATGGAGATCGATGCGGTTTGCATCATCAAAGGCGTCGCAGCTTCAGGCGCCACAACCAATCCGTACACCGGCGAGAGCTGCGCCACAGTTCGCAGCACCGTCACCAGCGTCACGCTCACCGGCGCGGTCGATCCCACGGCTCTCGTCGCCATGCCCAGCTATCATGCGCCGCCGGTCCCGTTGGCGAAGGGGCAGGCGTTTCTCTATTGCACGGGCGCGCGCGCTGGCGACTCGAGTTGCACGCACGGCAGCGCCGGCGCTGACTGGACGGACCTGATCAATTTCCACCTGAAGTGGGGCGATCAGTATCCGGCTTCGTTTGAATCCACCGCCGATTCCTGGGTTGCGGCCGTCAACGGCATCCTGGCCAGCGCGGAGCTGGCGAAGCCGCTCTATGACACCGAGGGCGGATATTCCGGCACCGGATGGACCGGTCCGTATACCGATGCCGACATGCAGGCCAGCTACATCGCGCGCGACTATCTCTACGCCTGGTCAAAGGGCCTTCGCGAAGAAGTTTGGTACAACTTTCGCGGTGGCGGCATCGGGCTCGGCTCTTCCACCAGCACCGCGGCCACCGCAAATGCGGCATACACGCAGGTCGAAAGCTGGATGGCCGGCAACACCTTGACCACTGCGTGCTCGCATTCCGGCAGCATCTATAGCTGCATTTTCACAACGCCTGGCGGCGTGCTCGAGCTCGCAGTGTGGGACAACTCAAAAACCTGCGCTGCGGGCAGCTGCGGCACAACCATCTATCCCTACCCCTCCGGCTACACGCAGTACAAGACGCTCGCAGACGGCACGACGCATAACTTGATTGGCGGCACGGTGCAGATCGGCATCAAACCGATTCTTCTGCTCAACCTGACCGGAGGCGGAGGCGGGGGCTTCGTCACGCCGGTGCCCTACATCAACCTCGACACGCAAACCAAGGGCTCGCGACTTCCCTTCTTCGGTGTCGATTCCGGCGCAGCGAATGCGTACGTGATCACCACGATTGCGCCGCTCGGTCCGGCGCTGAAAACAGGATCGAAGTTCATTTTTATCGCGACACATGCCAACACCGCAGCGAGCACGCTGGTCGTCGATGGCCTCAGCGCGATCACGATCAAGAAGAACGTTTCCGCAGCGCTCACCGGCGGCGAGATCCCGCTGAACGGAGTCGTCGACGTCACCTACGACGGAACCAACTTCCAGATGCAGGGCTTTGGCCTGGTCAGCTGCTCGCAAATGCCGGCACTCACCGGCGATGTCACCAGCTCCGCCGGATCCTGCACGACAACTCTGGCAAATATTCCTGATGGCGCAACCATGGCGGGGAAGATCGTTGCCACCAACATCGCGGCGCCCGCGACGCCGGCGAGCGGCAAAAATAATTTGTATTCCGATTCAACCGACAAACGGTTTCACGACAAGAACGATGCCGGCACGGTTGGCACGACTGCCGTGGCGAAAACCGCCGGCACGCACAAATGGTTTTCCGCGATGTCGGCTGCTGGCGTTTTCACCGACACGCAACCAGATTTCAGCGATCTCACCGGCTCAGTGCTTTGTTCGCTTCTTCCCGCACTCACTGGCGACGTCACCAGCTCGGCCGGATCCTGCGCGACCACTAACGTGAACCTGCCGGATGGCGTGACGCAGGCGGGTAAGCTCGTTGCCACCAACATCGCGGCGCCCGCGACGCCAGCCAGCGGAAAGGACAATCTTTTTGTCGACTCGACCGACAAACGCTTTCATGACAAGAACGATGCCGGCACGATCGGGACCACGGCCGTGGCCAAGACCGCGGGAACTCACAAATGGTTTTCGGCGATGTCGGCTGCTGGCGTCTTCACCGACACGCAACCGGATTTCAGCGATCTCACCGGCTCAGTGCTTTGTTCGCTTCTTCCCGCACTCACGGGCGACGTGACCAGTTCGGCAGGATCGTGCGCAACGACGAATGTTAATCTCCCGGATGGCGTGACCCAAGCGGGCAAAATCGTCGCGACCAACGTCGCAGCGCCATCGACGCCGTCCAGTGGCAAAGATAATCTCTTCGTCGATTCGACCGACAAACGCTTTCATGACAAGAACGACGCCGGCACGATCGGAACGACGGCGGTCGCAAAAACTGCAGCGACTCACAAGTTTTTCAATGTGCTCTCAGCCGCGGGCGTGTTCACAGATACCCAGCCGGATTGGAGCGATCTGACCGGAAAGCCGACCATCCCGCGCGCCATTCCCTTCACCATTTACAATTCCGCGGGCCTGGCGAGCGGCACAACCTCAGCGTCTTACGATATCGTCACGGTCCCGTTCGCCTGCACCATCTCCGCCTATAACCTCGCGATCGACGCGGGGACCATTACCGTGAAGTTCTGGAAAGTCGCGACCGGCACGGCAATCCCGACCTCTTCGAACTCGATATCGACCAGCGGCGTTTCAATCTCTTCCGGGACCGCGATCCACTCGACAACGGTCACCGACTTCACGTCGACATCGGTTGCCGCCAACGACATCATGGTGATGGACATCACCGCCGTGACCTCAGCCACCATCGTGAACGGAGCGCTTCAATGCGACGAATCGCAATAGCCCTCTTTTTTGTTGCTCTCTGCGCGTCGGGGCGCGTATGGGCGACGGCCTGCCCCACAGGATATGCCTACACCGCGACCATCACGGTCAAGCACAATGCCAGCCTCAGTGCGGACGTCACCAATTGGCCGGAACTATTCACCTGCGGAAACACAGTCTGCAAAAGCACGGGAAATACTGGGCAGGTAACGGATGCGGGCGCGAAAGACGTTGTGTTCTGCACGGCCAGCACGGGCGGAACGGTGCTTACCTATGAACTCGTGCCTAATAGCTACTCGGCCACGGCGGGCACGGCGGAGTGGTGGATCAAGCTGCCCATCATCTCGAAGACGACCGACCAGACGATTTACGCCATGATCGGCAAATCAAGCCCCACGGACTTCTCCTGCAATCTGGCGGGTTCGGCATCCTGCGGAACAACGCTCTTTCCAGGAGGATTGCTGCGATACCACTGGGGCTATGACAACGGCTCGACCAGCGCTCTGAGCACGGTAGATTCCATCGGCAACGCACCCTCCCCAACCAACACCGGCATCATAAAACTCGACAACACGACCTTTCCCCCAGTCTACGAAGAGTCCGGGAACAACAACACGAGCACCAATCATTTCGATACGGGCTATGCGCCGAACTCCGCCATCATCGGAAACTTCTCCGTCGAATTTTGGGAATCGAGCAACGATACCGCTACCAGCCAAGGACTGATGGGCAACCGCTCCTCTGGCCCGCTCAACGGCTTTCAAGTAGAAAGCATCAGCGGCAGCCCTTGCGGGACGCCTTTTGCCATTGGCGGCGCAATCTTTACCGGAGCGACCAACTACAAAGGCACCTGCACTACCACCAGCTATGGCGGTGGAGTATGGCACCACGTGGTGATGACTCATGTCGGCGGCAGCGCTGGGCTGCTGACCATTTACGTGGACGGAGCGGCGCAATCCACCGCCACTTACGAGAGCTCGGGGTCCCCTGTCAATCCAGGAGCCAGTACCGGCGATTGGTACTATTTCGCGACCGGCACTTCGCTCACCGGGTGGGGGCACGGTTCACTCGATGAAACCGGCTTGTACAACGCAGTTCTCACAGCCGACCAAGCCAAGGCCGACTACACATTTGAAAACAATCCCACCGCGCAGTACACGATCACTGCCACTGCCAACAGCAGCGCATCAGCCCGCCACGGAAGCCACCTGACGTTCTGATCGCATCCTGAAGCAAATCTCCAATTGCCGCGCGGGCGGCGCCGCGCCACAGTGGAGGGCGTGGATCTCCACGAAAATCCTGATCGCAGTTCGCAGTACACAGACGCCACGCCGGCGAAGCTGCGCGATCAGCTGAATGAAAACTGGAAGCAGCTGCGCATCTTCGGCCGCACCGTAGCCGATCGCGATCGCGTCATCGATCAGTTGCACACGTCGCTCGAAGAGCGCGATATCGTGATCGACCGCCTGAAGAACCGGTTACGCTTCGCCGGCGTGCGCATCGCCGTGCTCTATGCCCTGGTCGGCGGCATCGCCGGCGAGGGCGCCAAAGTAATTTTCAAGGCCATCCTGCTGCACTGGATCCGCCACGCATGATCGGACTCTCCTCATCGCAGTTGCGTGCTTCCGCCCAGGCTGGCGATCCCTGGCAAACCGGCTATCGCATCTACGTCCTGATCTGCCGCGAATTCCGTTTCGCTTCCCTTCCCTTCGACGACTGGAAGCAACACGTCATAGCCCTCGGTAATTCAGTGAAAGGGCAGAACGGACAAGGCTTTCCGCTGACAATGACGAGCTCGAGCGGACGTCGCCGGCGCCGCGGCCGCAACCTGAAAGCTATTGAGGTTTCGGCATGAGACTCGATGTCTATCGCCTCAACGAAACCGATCGCTCCATCCTGGGCCGGCTTACTATCGAGGGCCAGCAATTCTGTTTTACGCTCGAGCCCTCGCGCTTTCATCCGGTGCATGCTGGCCATCCCTGCATTCCTTGTGGAGTGTTTAAGGTGAAGCTCTCAATGAGTCCGCACTTCGGCTACGTCACCCCGGAGGTTCTCGGTGTTCCTGGCCGGTCAGCCATTCGCATGCACAAAGGGAACAAACCGGAGGACTCGCTGGGCTGCACGCTCGTCGGCGAAAGCCACGGACCGGCACCCGACTGGGTGAGTCAGAGCAAAGAAGCTTTTAGTCGTCTGATGGACCTTTGCACCGCAGCCGAAGAGCGTGGCGAAGACATCGCTGTGGAGTATCACGATCTGCCACAGCAGGGGGTGCAGCCTGCCTAAGCCGCAGGCAAAGGCTTCGGTGCCGGCGGAGTGATCCGGTCCAGCACTTCGCAGATTTCTTCGACCCGCTCCGTTAGCACTTCGGGGTCGTCCTCCTGGCTGGCCGCCAGGCAGAGGATTCGGAGCCGTTTTTGCAAGTCTTTATCGCGGGCGATCATGCCCCACATTTTAGCGCGGTAGGAGCAACTTCGGATTCTGGCGGGGTAGGTAGAAAAGGAAACAACGTTATGGGAATCTCAATTCAGGATGTGCTCGGCTCTTCCCTGCTGGACAGTGTGAAGGGTCTCATTTCGCAGTTCCACATGTCGCCCGAGGACAAGGCGAAGCTGCAGGCGCAACTCGACGCCCAAAAAGATCAGTTCACGGCCGCCGAGAATGACTATAACTCCAAGCTCAACGACATCGCCGGCCAGAACATCCGCGCCGAGGAAACGTCAGGCGACAATTACACGCGCCGCGCCCGCCCTAGCGTGATCTGGATTGGGCTGGCCGTCATCGTTTGGAACTATTGCCTGATGAACCTACTCGGGCACACGCGGTGGTTTGCCGGGGCCGTGCCGTGGGAGTTGCCCAGCTACTTCTGGGATACCTGGGGCATCATCTGCACTGGCTACGTTTTCAATCGCACGGCGGAAAAGATCATGGCCATGCCGGGCGAGAGCTCGATCAAGTTGCCGTTCGGAATTCAGGTGGCTCAGAAGTCGGCACCCGAGGCGACCGCGGCTCAATAGCTTCTAGATGTAGGTTGCAGGATGAGAGGAAGGAATCTAATGAATTCAGGACTTGCAGCGTTTTCTATCGTTGCCGCGTTCGCTGCGGGCGTCGCGGTGCACAAGTACGTCATCAGCGAAGCCGAGAGAATCAAATCACACGTCACGAACGCCGTGATGAGTGGCGTGCTCTCCAGCGAGACGCGGATCCGCGCCGACGTTGCCGCCGTGCTCAACAGACTCGCGAGCAAGGTCTAGCCTGTACAGGCTAACTCGCCAGTTTGGTGTCGTCGCTGTAGGGCGCTCGCAAACTCTGTGTGGTCAGCGTTTCGTCTGGTTTTGAGCCGGGCATGAGGCGTGGGCGCGCTGGTGGATTGTGTTTCTGCTCGTGAGCGACCGCGGTGAGCTGCGGAGTTTTTTCGGATAATTCCACGCAGCCCTCATAAACATCTTCGTTGAAGGCTCCGCTTTGGGGGGCCGGGCCAAAGGCGATGGAGATGCTACACGGCATACAGAGCACCCGGCGGCGCGCACTGGCGCGGGTCATCGGTCGAACTCCGGTGGTTCGCAGCACGGTGTAGGCGATCGTGGCAGGTTCGCCAGTCTCGTTGATATTTTCGGCGGTTTTGAGGGCGCGGCCACAGCGCACACAGGGTTCGATCTTCATGATTTGCATTCTAGCCTGTACAGGCTGAGTGGGGAACCTTCTCAGTCAACGCTGTCAATACCGTCAACACCTTCACGAGCGCGGTTACTTTCGTTCGCTTTCGACGCGGTTTTCTGCGCGTGTGGGCAGAGCAGGGAATCTAAACTCGAAGCTGCAAATGAAAGAGAACCGCAATGCCCGCCATACGCGCACAACTTGCGAAGAAGCCGGCGCCCGCGCGCTGCTACAACCGCGATCACTCGGCGGCCGCGCCGAAATCTGCGCCTTACACGGATGAGCAAATCGATCGCTTCGTGCTCCGCATCGCCGCCGCCCTTACTGGGCAACTGGCCTTCGCTCAGATGTCTGCCCGCATCGATGAGCTGCTGAGTGCGGCCAAGCTCCTTCCGCCTACCCACTGACGAGCGAATCTCCAGTCGTCAGAGGGGCATTCTGCTGTTTCAATTCACCTGAATTGAAAAAGGGTATTTTTGTCGGGAAATTGTACTGATGAGTAAACAGGGAAATGAAGAAAACGGAAAAGTGGAAGCCCGAGATCGAACGTGCCTGGGTCACCTGGGCGACTATCGGCTTCGCGCACACAATCTATGTTCTGTACGTTCCTAACCATCAATCACCCGTCGGCATTGTGTGGGGGTGGGGTCGCGGCGACCGTTTTGAAACCGCCGGCTCTTTTGTTCCGGTCTGGGCCAGGCGGTTTGGCGTCAGATCCAAAATTAACGAGACAATTTTCCAGCACTTCAAGTCGATCAGCACCCTCCATGGTTCGAAAGAGGGGGGAGCAGCCTTTCTCAAGGCTCGGGGCTACAAGAGGAACGAGGATCTAGACCTGTTCTATCTGCGGCGTCCCAGGAGAAAACGAGTGCGCCGCGCATGAACCAGGTCGCACTCTATGCGCGCGTCTCGAAGGATATCTGCCGCACCTGTGGCAGGGCCGAGGCAACGCACGACGAAACCACGGGCCACGAGTTCAAAGGTCAGGATCCCGAGGCGCAGCTCCAACCGCTGCGCGAGATGTGCCGTATGCGCGGATGGACGATCGTGCGGGAATATGTCGACCAGGGCTGGAGCGGCGCCTCGGAGTCGCGACCGGCCTTCGACGAGCTGATGGCGGCGATCGAGTCGACGGATCTCAAGAAACCTGAGACGCGGAAATTTGACGGTGTCGTCGTTTGGAAGTTTGACCGGTTCTTTCGATCGACGAAGCACATGCTGCGCGTGCTCGATATGCTCGAGGCCAGGCGCCTCGAGTTCGTTTCACTGACGGAGTCGATCGACACGTCGTCGCCGATCGGCCGGCTCCTGTTCACCATCCTGGCAGCCATCGCGGAATTTGAGCGCAACCTGATCGCCGAGCGGATCCGCAACGGCATGAAGAAACTGGGCGCGAAAAAACCGGGACCAAAGATCGGAGAGCGCGGTCCGTCGCGCTCAACCCTGTGGCGCCTCTCTAAACGCGCCCGCACCTAGATTCTGACCAGACATCAGAAGCGTCAGATCGTCTTGCTCGCCTTTGGGAACCAGCGAAGGCACGGTTTTTGCACAGCCGAACTTGAATTTCTCTGTTGACTTGCGAAGCTGTAACGGTTACCGTTGTACGCATGTTATCCAAGAGAGTTTGTCCCCTCACTGAATGCGGCGCCAAGTTCGAAACCGATAATCCCCGCAAAGAGTTTTGCTCCCCGGAGCATTCGAAGATCGGGCGCGTGCGGCGCTGGCGCGCCAAGCACCGCAAAAAGGGCGGCGGAGGCGGCGGAGGCGGCAACGGCGGCGGCAACGCGCCCACTCTCTTCGACACGATCACGCCTGAAGACTCCCGCGCGATCTATGTACCTGATACCTGTTATCGGACACCGGAACAGGAGCCGACCCGCAAGCCTGCCAAGGGCGTCAGCCAACCCTCGAAGAAGGCGGCGGCATGAAATTCCTGCCCGTGCACTTCGTGGTCTGGCTGATCACCCTTGTCCTGTTTCCCGTTCCCGTAACAACCCTCCCGCGCTCGTTTCAGGTGGAGGTTCTGGAGTGTATAAAGCCCGTTCCGCTTTCCCCGCGGAGCGACATGGTCTTGTCCGAACGGGTTCTTGCCTACCTCGCGCAAGCGGAGGGGAAAGAAATCGACCTCTGGCTGCGCGATGACATCCGCATCGCCTGGATCACCACGCTCGAAGCCCGCACGCGGCAATCCTCAGCCGCTCGTCTATGCGAGCTAACGTTCTCGGTGTGCACCCCGATCAAGTTTGGCCGCGCATCGTGGCCCGCCGCCGCGTAATGCTCGGCAGCCACTACGAAGAATTTTGGGGCTGGAATCTTCCACCGAAAAAACCGCCCGTAGGAGTGGGGCGGCTGGCAGTGAAAGCTCTGGCTTAAAAAAAAGGGAACTATATACATAACTCCCTAAGTACACGCGGAACATCGGAGCATGGAGTGGGCAAATGCGGACTACTGATTTGGAAGAACTAGAAGCTTTGCGAGAGTTCAAGAAGTCGGTTGACAATGCCGTCACAGTAGCGTTCCTCAGCATGACTGACGATCTAGGCGCAATCGACCCACGCGAAGCGATAGAGCACATTCGCCGCGAGTTCCGAGACGCTGAGATGAAATTCCAGCAGCGCATTCGAGTTTTGAACGGTGGACGCAACTGAGTCAAGGGAATTAACTATATAGTTCCCAAAAAAAACGAACGGCGCGGGAGATAAGCCGCGCCGTCTGAAAAGTTCCCTGGTCAAGGAGAACTGATGCGAACAAACAGAGCATACAACAACCCGCCAGCCCGTAAAAGAAAAAAAGCTGTAAATTCCCGTCCGCCCCGCAAGCGCGTCCATCGCGCCCTTCCGCTGGTTGACTTCAAGTGCCTCGCGGCGGGCGACCGATGAGAACCTTCCGCCAATTCGTCGCCTCCCAGATGGTCCGCGTCCACAAAATATCGCCCGAGCTGGCCGCCTACCACGTCTCCCAGATGGACGAAGCCGAATTGCAGTTTCGCGTCCGCATGTACGCGGGAATGGAGTTGAGTGTCGCCGGTCCAAATCCCAGAGCGGTCCCCGAGTCTTCCACCAGGTTTTCTCGCCCGCAACGACGACGGCAGACTGACGGCACTCAACCCTCTTCCCGCGAAGGGGACGAAAAAGATTGGGAGCAATGGCCGGAGGATGAAGAGTGCGATTGCTTCCGCTGTAGACGGGACGGGAAAGGGAAATTCCGCCCCGTCATGCCAGAGTCGGAGAAAGAAAACCTGGTCCGTTCGCCGGGGCGTTTTTTGCCCCGGCTTGTGCTGCCTGAGTCGGAAGGAGAAAACCTGGGAAAGCCGGGAGCGAAAAATGCGCTTTCGGCGGAGAGGACTCTAGGTTTTGATTTCTTTACTTGATACCAGTGAATAACTCGACAGATCGCTCGACAGCTCGCAGCCAAGTGTTTTCTTCCGAAGGGTTTGCCTCGGATCCCCGGCAAGAGTTTCTGGGGAAAGAGTTCCGCCTTTTGGATCGTTATGAACTTCAGGAGTTGCTGGTGGAGACGTTGGCCCAAACCGACAATCACCGGAGGAAGGCGGCGGCCGTGATGGACTGCCACCGGACCTTTCGCCACTGGCGTTGCCGGGAGGGGCACGACTGGGCCGAGGCCGAGAATTCCTGCTCGGTCCGGGTTTGTCCGCACTGTTGCTGCCGGAGGGCGGCGGTTCTGGCGGCTCGGGTGGATTGCTTTTTGCTCGATCGGGACACATCCACCATGCGCTACATCGTGCTCTCGGAGCGCAGCCAGGTGAACCTGGCCAAGGGGATGAAGTTGCTGTGGGAATCCTGGACGCGGCTGCGCCGAAGCGTGCGCTGGAAGCGGAAAGTGAAGGGCTGCATGGTGGCGCTCGAAGTGACTTACAACCCGCAGGATTATACCTGGCACCCGCATCTGAACGTGCTCTTTGAGGGTGAGTACTTTCCCGTCGAAGAATTGCATCAGCTCTGGATCGAAGCGACCGAGCATCGCGGGGAAATTGTGTGGATCAACGCTGTCGATCAGGGCACGACGCGGGAGTTGGTGAAGTATGTGACGAAACTTTCGGATTTGATCGGCGACCCGGTGGCGCTCGACAAATTCTTGACCGCGGTTCACAAAAAACGCTTCGTGCGCACCTACGGAAGCTTCTACGGTTTATCGTTTGCGGATGAAGAGAACCCAGCCGGAAAGCCTTGCCCCGACTGCGATTGCAAAGACATCGTGATGTTGGGCCGGGTGCGGCCGCAGCAGGTGAGCATCGACTTTAAGGGCGTAATGCGGGTGGAGCGCGAGTCGCGAGACGTAGACGAAGATTTCGAGGAAGCGCAGTCCTTTCGCCCTGGATTGTTTTTGCGGCACAAGTACGCGCCGCGTCCCGGTCACGAGAGAACGCCGAAGTGGGCGGAGCGCCTTGATCATAGCGTGCGAGAATTTTCTCGACGCAAGTACATGAGTTTGCGGCAACCAGCCGCATAAGGAGCAACACCGATGGCAACAGCACCAGCAACCCCGATCAACCGGCGCCAGATGCAGGAAGTCAAAGCGCCGCAACAATTCAGTTTCACCAAACCCGGGCAGGATGCGAGCGGCATTCTGCTCTCCATCGAACCGGTGACGGTGAAAGAAAAGCAGGCGATGGAATACCTGTTCCAAGCGGAAGGGGGAGATCGCTTCACCTGTCTCGGGACGAACGATCTCGACAAGAAACTCCATCCCGGAATGATTGGACACTTTGTTCAGATCCGGTATGAGAAAGACGACAACTCTTTCCAGAAGCCGGGGCAGAACGCCATGAAGGTCTTTAAGGTTCTGGTCGCCAAGGAAAAGGAGCCGGGCTTTTGAACTTCTGCACTTCATCGACGGTGGTAGAGAGCGGCGGCTCGGGAGGAGTCGCCGTCCTCAATTCCGAAATTCATCGGGATATGCGCTGGTGCGCCAACTGCGGAGGGCCGCAAATGTTTGTCGAAGTTTACGACATCGCGGAAGTGGGACGGGTGGGATTCTGTTTCGGATGCGGAGAAGAAAAAGTCGTGGCATTCACCAGAGTGAACTCGGAGGCAGCGTGATGCACTCCTTCCTCTCGAACCTGTGCTTGTTCGCCCAACTGATCGCGAAGGTCGCGCTCTTCACCGGGCTCGGGCCGGGCGCGATCGCGATCGCAATTTATTTACAAGTTTTCGGGGACGGGAAGGTAGCCGCAAAAGGTGTGACGTTTTTACTTTCTTTGGAATCGGCAACCCGCCCGCTCCGGAAAGAGTGGGAGGAAGCGTGAGTGAATCCGACCAGAACGGCCCAGCGTTAAAGCGATCTGGTGCTGAGGATGACATCGACGATCTGTACCGGCAATGGGCTGAGAACCTGACGAAATCGCAAGGGTTTGCGCCGACGAGTAATCAGAGAATTCAGTACTGGCGCAATCTTTTTATCGAGCAGGTTTGGAGGCGTTGGCCATGAGCGCCCAAGCTGAAGTTCCGCTGGCAGTGGAGTCTATGTCTGAGCGCCCGCGGGGAGCCGAGCGCGGAAAGGAAGGAAGCGTAGGTGGAGTCGCGTGAAATATTCGAGGCCTTCGTCTCCACCAAGTGCGCAGGCTGCGCTGGCAGCAAGCGCCGCCACAATGCTTTCTGTTCCCGGTGCTATCGCGAACTCCCGAAGGCTCTGCAGAACGCGCTCTGGCAACGCTTCGGCTTAGGATTCGAGCAAGCGTACATGGGATGTCTGAGCTGGTTTCGCACCCATCCGCTGCAGGGGGAACACCGCGCGAAGCAAAAAGGATTGTGGGAGGACGCTTCATGAGAGTCACTCAGACCTGCTCCTGGTGCCACGAACCGAACGACGTGGAGACGCACACCAACGGGCGAAAAACTTTCTGCTGGAGCTGCGGCCACCGCGCCGACGTACCCAGAGTGCAGTGCGATTGCCGAGTCTGCCGTCAACACGGGATTCCCAAGGCTCCGGCGAGTGTGAGGCCTGCGGCGTGAAAAAAGGCTTGAATCCGCGAGGACCCAAATTCGATGAAGCAGGCATTCTCATCTTGCATGCAGGGGACGTGCCGTTGCGCACGAAGATTTATTCTGAAGATTTCTACCGTGGCCTTGATCCGGGCATTAGCTTTGCCGTGCGGGTGCTGCACGCCTATGGCTTCGAAACCTGCCAATCTTGCCAAGGCGGAGACGGGCATTCCTACCTTGAACCGACCGTGGACATGGTTGCAAGGGGAGATGACGCCGAGGGATTCGGCGCGCTTGCCGCACTGACGGACTTTGGGTTGCCGGTCTGGGGACTCGCTATCTTCTGCAAGATCAAAAACGGTCTCCCCTACGAGAAGCTGTGGCGCATCACCTTCTCGAAGACGATGGAAGCCCGCGCCAACGACAAACCCAACTTCTTCCACGGATACCAAGCGCAATGAACTCCCACGACCTCCTCTCCGACTTCCAGTTCGCCCCCGGCGATCCCCGCCAAGCCCAGCTCCAACTCCGTCTGTTTCTCCTCTACCTGGCCGACCACGTCTACCACTTACGCGACGCAACCGACTTTCGCAAATTCCTGCTGGATATGGCCGAAGCCATCAGGCAAGAGTCCCAAGCTGCGTCTGGTCCGCAACTCAGCCCAGGCCCGAAAGTGCGTCCGCCCTTCCAGCAGAGACGCTGGAATGAGTTCTGCCCTGAGTGCGGCCACATCCACGCCGACGAAACGGAGTGCGGCTTCCCCATTGGAGGTGGAAGAATTTGCAGGTGCGAACGGGCGGTGGTGGCATGAAGGCATGGCTTGAATGATCGATTCCCGCACCTCCTCTTGCTCGCGGTGGGCCTCGTGGTCTTGGCGATCAGTTTTATTCTGGTGGCCGCGATGAACCTCCTGTTTATTGCGCTCGCAGTCTTGGCTGTCTGGGGCGCGCTGGCGCTGGGCGCGGTGCTGGCGCTGTACATTTTCGGCAAGGACAAACCCTAGCCCTTCCCCACTAAACACAGCACTCAGCCCCGTTATCACACTTCGGTAATATGCCTTTCCCCCACTGCTAAGCCTAGACTTCTCAGGTCAAACAAACGGGGAATGTCCAGCCACAGCGCTCTTCCCTTCTCGATTGAGGAATGATGAATCCGCAACCTACTCATTTTATAGACGACGCCCAAACTCGATTTCCTGAGTGCGCAAATGCGCCGCTCCTCAGCAATCTGCAGAGTGAACCCACCACCTCATGCCGCTGGCAAACGCGATTCGCGCGCCTGGTGCGGCGATATGGCGTCGCAAAACTGGCGCGCGACCTTGAGGTAGATCCGACAGCGATCTATCAATGGGTGCGAGGATCAGTCAGCCCGCGTCCGGACAAAGCCATGCTCATCGTCGTTCTGCTGCAGCCAGTGGGCCGCTTGAGACTCGAAGATATTTACAAGCACCGGCTTACAGTCCAGGCGAATGCCAGGTTGTCGTGAGAGGTTGTTTTGCTGATCAAGACCCAGGTCGATATTTCAGGAGCGATCGCGCTCACTGATCTGCTGCTGCGAAAAATCCCTTACGTCACCAACAACGCGCTAACGCGTACGGCGAAGGAAGTAGTTCAGATAGAGCGCGATGAACTGAAGAGCGAGTTTCAGATCCGCAAACAGTTCATCCTTAATCGAGTGCAGCTGACGAAGTACTCGCGACCAGATTCTCTGTGGACTGAAGTTTCTATCAACAAGAACGTTCAGGGCGGCGAGCTGCTGCTAACAATGTTCGAAGAAGGCGGCGAAAAGCTGCCAGGCGCTGGAAGCGAGATTGCTGTGCCGATCACGGGCGAAGCAGCGCGTCCCACATTCGCACAGACCGTGCGGCCGTCGTTGCTCTACAAAGCGCTCAACATCCAGAAGCACGTCACGGCTCTCGGCAAGATTCAGTATCGCGGCGATCGTCGCACCTTTGTCATTCCTGGCGTTGGCATCTTTCAACGCAACTCAGGCCGCAGAGGCGGACGATCTAAGCGCGGCGAAGCAAAAGGCAAAGACGAGAGTGGCGCGACTTTGATCTACAGCTTCAAACGCGCCGTGCCATTGCGCGCGCAGATGCATTTCGTCAGAACCGCGCGCGCGTTTGTGCTCGATCGATTCTCGATCGTGTGGCGCGAAGAGTTTGTGAAGGAGCTCGCTGGCCGTGCACGGCGCTGAGACTTCTCGAGAACTCCCGATTCTGTTCGCCATGCCTTCGCTTCGGGTCCTTCCCCCCTGCCACCGGGTCGCGGGTGACGGCGAGCGCGGGCGGGCACCAGCGTAACGTTTTGAAAACCCGATTTCGTTTTCGTTTTGCGTGATGAAGAGGAAAAAGCAGAAAAAGTCCAAGCCGAAGGCATCGCGGCCGCTGAAGCCGCGGCTGGTTGGCATCGCGGCGATCGCGGAACGTCTTCGACTCACGCCGCGGCGGATCCAGCAGCTTGTTGGCGAAGGTTTGCCGCGGGTCACGCGCGGAAAATACGATGTCGACGCCGTGCTCGACTGGTACATCGCGCGCCTCGAGCGCCAGCTGGCCGGTGAGACCGATGAAGACGGTGAGACTGAGAAGCGCTACAGCGAAGAATTGCGTTTACTCTCGGCTCGAGCGGATATGCAGGAGCTCGATCTCGCCAGTCATCGAAGAGAACTGGTATCGATCGCCGACGTCGAGAAGCAAATGACAGACCTGGTCATCACCACCAAGGCGCGGATCCTCACCGTGCCAGCGCGCATCGCTCCGGATCTTCTCGGCGAGCAATCGCGCGTGATGCTGCAGGCGAAGATCGAGAAATCGCTGAAGGAAGCGCTCTCACACCTTGCGGAGGTCACAGCATGAGAAGATTCTGGATCGCATTCCTGAAAGACTTGGAGCGGCTTCTTCCTCCCCCTCTTCACTGCCATCACGCGCTAACTTATGCGCAGTACGGCAGCGACAAAGCCGGATGGGAAGACAAGCTCGCGCTGCAGATTAATCGTGGTGGCACGTTCCTCTGTGTTTTTCTCGATGAGTCCGATTGCGACTTCCGTCCTGATGATCTGGTTGGAGCAAGACGTCTGGCCACACAGGTCGCTGAGTGTGCCAAAGAGCCGATTAAGACAACGACGCAGCTGGGCAAAGGAACCGGGCGCTATTGTTAGCCACTCACGCCACCGCCGCAGAGCGCTTCCAGGTGGCAATAAAGCGCGTCTACGAGGCCTACGCCCCACCGCCCGACATCCTGGTGTCCGAATGGGCGCGCCGCAACCGCATTTTGCCCAAAGGAACCACTGCGCGGCCAGGCCCGTTTCGCCCAGAGCGCTTCCAAGTCGAGATGATGGACGTGATCTGCGACCCCAACGTGCACGAAATCGTGGTGAAAAAGTCGACGCAGATAGGCTACTCCGACGCCGTGTTGAACAATATCGTGGGCTACTACATCGACGTCGACCCGCGGCCGATCATGCTGGTGCAGCCCACCATCGACAACGCGAAAGACTACGGCAAAAAGCGTATCGCGCCCATGATCGAGTCAACGCCATCACTGAAAGCGAAGATCCGGCCGGCCACGGCACGCCGTGCCGGCAACACGCTGCAGCTGAAGGAATTTCCCGGAGGCTTTCTCAAGCTCACCGGCGCAAACTCCGGCACGGGATTGCGATCGGACGCGGTTCCTATAGTCCTGTTCGATGAAACTGAGGGATTTCCGGACGATGTGGACGGGGAAGGCGATCCCATCGAGATCGGGAAGCGCCGCACAGACCAATTCACCGATTACAAGATCGTCGAAGGCTCCACGCCGGCGAAGCCCAGGGGCTTCAGCCGCATCGATAAGCGCTTCGAAGAGAGTGACCAGCGCTATTTCCACGTTCCCTGCCCTTTTTGCGGTCGCATGCAGGGCCTTTTCTGGCGCGATCCTGAGAGCAAAGCCCACCGGCTGATCTACCAGGTCGATGCCGGCGGCCAGGTTGTGCCTGCCAGCGTCGGTTATCAGTGCGCGCAGTGCGCAAAGCTGATTCCGGAGCGCTATAAGCAGCAAATGCTCGATGCAGGCAGCTGGGTGGCAACTTTCCCGGGTCGAATGGTCGTCGGCTTCGCCATCAACGCGCTGTATTCGCCCTGGCGCGACATCTGGGCCGATCTGGCGACTGAGTGGATCGCCGCGCAGCGCAATCCCGAGAAGCTGAAGGCGTTCATCAACCTGCGGCTGGCTGAGACCTGGGAAGAGCAAGGATTTTCCCTTGAGCCGCACGATCTCCGCCGCCGTTGCGAAAAATACGCAGGCGATGGCGAGCAAGAAGCAGAGGTTCCGAAAGGTGTTGGCCTTCTGACGGCCGCGGTCGACGTCCAGGACGATCGCTTGGTTGCCGTGGTGAAGGGTTGGGGCGCCGAAGAGGAGTCCTGGCTGATCGCCTATGAGGAATTCTTCGGCGATCCGGGCCAGCAGCCGGTGTGGAATGACCTTGATGAATTCCTACGCACTGCTTCGATTGAACGAAGATCTGGAACTGTACTGCTGCGATCTCAGAATGCGCCGCCTACGCTGTCGCTGGGGTGGAAACACCAGAGCGGACGTATGATGCCGATCGCGTCCGTATTCATCGATTCGGGTGGCCACTACACTGATGAAGTTTACAAATTTGTGAAGGTGCGCCAGTCGCGCCGCATCTTCGCCTGCAAAGGATCGAGCGAGGGCGGCAAAGAGATCCTGCAAAAGTTCACGCAGAACAACACGTACCGGGTGCGGCTCTACATGATCGGCGCCGACACTGCGAAGGACCGCATTTTCTCGCGCCTGCAGATCCCCGCGCCCGGCGCCGGCTACATTCACCTGCCTCACTGGGCCGAGGATGAATATCTCGAGCAGCTGACCAGCGAGAAGCGCATCACGCGCTATCGCCGCGGCCGTGGCATGGTGCGCGAATACGTGAAGACGCGCGCGCGCAACGAAGCGCTCGATTGCGAAGTGTACGCGCTGGCTGCGCTCTATTCGCTGGGCAACATGACGGTGCGGCGCCTGGGCGAACTGGCTGAGGAAGCGACGGATCCACCGGATCCGGAAGGGGCGCGCTCGAAGGGATCAGTGCCGCGACCTGGCGTCGATCGTAGTGGCTGGATCAATCGCTGGAGGGAATAGCCAGGCGAGGTTCTTGCCTTCGCCATGGGCCTTCAACCACAATCTTGGCGCGAGTTTTGTCGAGCGAGATGGATGCCTCGACGCCTTGCATCTGTAGATCGAACTCCAACACGTCGCCATTCGCGGCGGTCAACGTGAGTTTTTTGAATTCCATCGTCTCCCTGCCTTCCGTTCCCTAGTTATTCTCCACTTGCCGCTCTCGCCTAGCCCAGCCACTCTGGGCACGTGGCGCCTCCCATTCCAGATGAAGTCCCGGTGCTGTTCAGCGCCGGCGAGACGGTGAAGTTTCGACGCGCCTTCAACGATTATCCGCCCAGTGAGGGCTGGACCTACAAAATTTATTTCAACGGAGCGACGGAAGTCTTCAGCGCGTCCGCGATCGTCGATCCGCAGGATTCTTCGTCCTTTCTCGTCACCATTGCAGCTTCCGACAGTGAAGTGCCGGCCGGAATCTATCGCTATGCGGAGCGCGTCTCGAGCTCCGGAGGTGGTGAAACCTATCGCGTCGGCGAAGGCGTAGTTCAGATCGAGGCCGATCTTGCGACGGCGCCCGCCGGCGTGGATCTTTCCTTTGCCGAACAGATGCTGGTCGCGGTCGAGGCCGAGATTCAGGTTCGCATGAGCGCCGACGTCGAGGAATATTCCGTGCAGGCCTCCACTCTCGGCGGCGGCCGCAGCGTGAAAAAGATTCCGATGATGGAGCTGCAAAAGCTCCGCGGCTACTACTCCGCGATGGTGTGGCGCAAGAAGAATCCCGGCAAGGTGGGCGCGCCGGTCCTCATCGACTTCGTCGACGAATCGAACGATGTCAACTTCCCCTCGACCTGGGTTGACGTCACTGGCTTGCCAGGAGCTGGGCAATGAAGCAGCTGCAGAAGCCGGCTTTCGCTCGGATCGTCGATCGCGCGCTCAACGCCATCGGCCTGCAGCGCACTCCCAGCAAACGCAGCTCCGTTTTTTCCGGCGCCGCGGGCTCGCGCCTCACTCTCGACTGGGTTGCCCCGATTCTCTCGCCCGATCAGGAATGCCGCGGCAATTTGCGCCTATTGCGCGCGCGCGCCCGCGAGTTAGCGCGCAACAATCCCATCGGCCGGCACTTTCTCAACATGCTCAGCGCGAACGTGATCGGCCAAAACGGCATTCGCTATCAATCGCTGGTCCGCGATAAAAAGGGCGAGATCGATCGCGAGACCAACAAGAAGATCGAAGCCGCCTGGACCGAATGGTGCAAAAAAGGAAACTGCACCGTCGACGGCAAACTCTCATTCCGAGCTCTGCAGGATCTCTCGCTACGCACCGAGGCGATGGATGGCGAGAACTTCATCCGCAAAGTCAAAGGTTTCGACAACAAATGGGGATTCGCGTTGCAAACCATCGATGCGGACCAGGTCGATCACCTGTTCTCGCGTCCACCGGGCAAACGGGAAGCCGAGATCCGTCTCGGTATTGAAGTCGACAGCTGGGGAAAGCCGATCGCCTACTGGGTGAATCCCGGTCACCCTTCCGACTTTGGCGGCTCGCTGCTGCGCGACCGCATCGATGCTAGCCAGATCCTGCATCAGTTTGATCCCTATCGTGTAAACCAAACGCGCGGTCTCACCTGGTTCCATGCGGTGATGATGTCGCTGAAGATGCTCGATGGCTACATGGAAGCGGAAATCGTTGCTGCGCGCGTGGGCGCCGCAAAGATGGCGGTACTCGAGTGCAACGACGCGGCCGCTTTCGATGAACCCGATCCGGATAAGCCTTTCCGCATGGAAGCGAATGCCGGCATGATCGAGGCGATCCCGCCAGGCTACACGCTGAAGGAATTCAAGCCCGATCATCCTTCGAACGCCTTCGACCAGTTCGTCAAAACCAATCTGCGCTGGGTGGCGAGCGGCCTGGGCTGCAGTTACAACGCGCTGGCCAACGATCTGCAGGGTGTGAATTATTCCTCGCTGCGTTCCGGCCTGCTGATCGAGCGCGATCGCTGGAAGGTAGTGCAGAAGCACGTCGCCGAAGACTTCATGCAACCGATTTTTGAGGAGTGGATGAAGATGGCGCTGCTCACCGGCGCCCTGAAGCTCGATTCCAAGGATCCGGACCGCTACAAAGAGGGCAAGTGGATCCCGCGCGGCTGGCAGTGGGTTGATCCCTTCAAAGAAACGCAAGCGGCGGTCATGGGTATTGCCGCGGCGCTGCAGACGCGCGACCAGGTCATTGCCGATCGTGGTGGCGACTACGAAGAAGTGTTTGAGCAGCTCGCGGAAGAAGACAAGGTGGCACAGCAGTTCGGCATCGACCTGGTCGCTGATATCCAGGCCCGACCGAACACTGCGCACAACCCGGCCGCGGTGGATGACGAGAATGAGCCCACCGAGAATGAACCGGCAGATAAAGAACCCAGCGAGCCGGACGAGAAATCTGCTCGCGTGACGCCGCTGAAGGTGATGTGAGTGAAGTGAATCTCCAGTTGTGAGTTATAGGTGGCACACGGCAACCTGAGTACATTCGCTATGCCTGCGACACGCAAGCCGGTCGAAACGCCGACAGCCCTTCCAAAGCTCACTCGCTTCCTGCCTGTGGAGCTGAAGGCGATCCGCAAGGCCAAGAAACCGGCAAGTGCGAAAGAAGTTCGCGAGAGCCTCGCCGTATTCGATGAAACCCCGTTCGCAGATCCGAAAGAAAAAGCGCGCGCCTGGCGCCGCCTGAAAAAGCTCGCAAAACGGCTGAATATCACCATCGATCCCGCGAAGACCGCAGAGCTCGCCGCCTGGCGCGCCGCCGCGGAGGCTGAGCCGGATCCCGACGATCCCAACGACGATGATGAGGTCGAGGAACGTGATGGCGACGTTTTCGAGATGTCATTTTCTTCCGAGACGCCGGTTCCCCGGTGGTTTGGTGATGAAATTCTCGACCATTCGCCCGAAGCCGTTGATCTGAGCCGCACCAGCAACGGGCTCAGCTATCTGGTGGATCACGACACCGGCGACCAGGTCGGAATCATCGATAACTTTCGCGTCGAGAACAAAAAGACAGTGGGCACGGTCCGCTTTTCCCGCTCGCAACGCGCGCAGGACATCAAGCGCGACGTGCAGGACCGGATCCGCGCCTTCACTTCCATCGGCTACCGCGTGATGGATATGGTTTTAGAGCGCGAGACCGACGACGAAAACGGTAAGAACGCCGTCTATCGCGTCATCAAGTGGATGCCCATGGAGGCTTCCACGGTCGCTGTGCCGGCCGATTACACCGTTGGTCCCGGCCGGTCTTCCGGCCAAACCGAATTCCCAGTTCAAGTTCGATCGGCAGCGGGAAAACCGCTGCCAACAATTCCAACCGAGGTCCGTTCCATGAATCCCAAAGACGTGGCGGAGATCCTCCGTCTCTGTACCACTCACGGCATCGACGCGAAGCGCGCTGCCGAAATGATCGAGAAGGAAGGCATGTCCGTCGAGGTCGCCTCCCGCGAAATTCTCGCCGATGTTGCCAAACGCGGCGGCAAACCGATCGCCACGCCGGCGTCTGAAAAGACCGCTGCCGAACTCGAGCTCAGCGAGCGCGAGCAGAAGCAGTACAACCTCTGCCGCGGCATCATGACGCAGGTGCGCAGCATCGAGAACAACAAGAGCGAGACCTCGTTCGAGACCGAAATCTCCGACGAGATCGCCAAGCGGCACGAAGGCAAAAAGCACGGCGGCCTGTTCGTGCCCTGGCGCCTGCGGGTTGATCCTCAACAGGTCCGCGAAGCTCTTGCCAAACTCTCGACGCGCGGCGCCACCACGCTGGCGGCTGACACTTCCACCAAAGGCCAGGAGCTGGTATTCACCGAGCCTGGTCCGTTCATCCAGTTCCTATACAACCGCATGCGGTTGAAGGAGCTGGGCGCCGAGACCATCAGCGGTCTGCAGGGCAACATCGCTTTCCCGAAACAAACCGGGCGCGCGACTGGCTCCTGGGTAGCCGAAAACCCCGGCTCTGACGTCGCCGACAGCAACCTCACGCTGGCCCAGGTCACCATGACGCCGAAAACCTATCAGTCGAGCGCTTCCTACTCCCGGCAATTGCTGGCGCAGGCCGTAATCGACATTGACAACCTGGTCCGCATGGACCTGGCGCGCGATTGCGCACTGGCCATCGACTCAGCCGGCATCGCTGGCACCGGTTTGAGCGACGATCCCACCGGCATCCTGCACACCCCTGGCGTGCAGAACTACACGGTCGAAAATGACATCGGCAACGGCGCCAAGCCGGGCTGGGATGATATCACGCTGATGGAAGAGCTGCTCGAGGATGCGAACGCCGATCAGGTCGGCGATTTCTCCTGGCTCACCACTCCTGGCATGAAGGGCTTGTTCAAGCGCACTCCGCGGCTGCTCTACGCTCCGGCCGGCGCCACTACGGTCAACGTGACTGGCGATCCCATCTGGACCGACGAAGACACGATCGACGGAAACGAGTCGCGCAGTTCCAACCAGGTGCCGAAAAACTTCACGGTTGGAACTTCTGACGGTTCGCCTGGGCACCCGAAGTGCCACGCTCTGATCGTCGGCGTCTTTAACTCCATGATTAACGGGCTGTGGGGATCAGGCTTCGAGCTGGTGGTTGATCCCTATCGCCTGAAGAAGCAGGGCTTGATCGAGTTGACCACGTTCATCCTGACCGACTGGGCAATGCGTTATCCCCTCGCGTTCGCCGCAGCGACGGATTGCCTGAAGCAGTAAGAGTTTACAAAAAGCGCGGGGATCGAAGCCCTTTACGGTTCGGTCCCGCACAACAAGTTTTGCGAGGGTTGAAGCATGGTGCGAGTGAAGCGAATGACCGGGCCTCCGGTGCGCACGGCGAAGGTGAAGCTGCTCAAAGGCGTTGTACTCGGCCCTGGCCAACTCGGCCGTGCTGGCGAGATCTACGAGTTGCCGAAATATCTGGCGACGCAGCTGATTTCTTCCGGCCAGGCTGAACTCACCACCGAGGGCGATCCGCTGCAGCATGACGAAACGCCCGCGGAAGAGAAGGATGGCTATTCGACGGTGACGGTGGAGAAGCCGACGTCGCGCGACCCCAAGCCCACACGGCGAGGGTAAGCCGATGGCGCTGAGCACCAGTACCACCGAAGCCGAATTCGAGCTGATGCTGGGTGATGTTGGCGTGCCGGTGGTTTGCGGATCGGTGAACGCTTTCGGGCTTCTCGATTACGACGACGGTGCGATGGGCGGCGAGTCAGGCTTTGCCAGCGGCTCCGGTTCGGGAACGCAGAAGCGCGGCGAGGTGGTTGGCCGGGTGCTGGTTCTTACGGTGCTCAGCAGCGACTTTGCTGATGTGGTGCTCGAGAGCGACGTGCCGATCAACGTGGATGGCATCGATTACGTGATTCGTTACGCGCTCGAGCATTCGCACATGACGTTGACGATGACGGCAATTTATCTGGGCAAGGCCTGAGAGAGAAGGAAACGAGAGCAATGGCAAACAACCCAACGACTGGAATCAACGTGGCCGCGGCCGAGATTTTTGATCTCACCGCAGCGGATCTCGATACCGACGCAACTCTGGCCGCGAACCTTGACACCAGCGTGCCCTCGCAGAAGGCGATCAAGGCCTACGCCGACACGAAAGTTTCAAAAGCTCCGGCCGCGGCTCAAACCATTACCGGTGGGCATTCACTCACCAACACGGGTGGCTTCATTGGCCCGCTGACTGGCGACATCCAGGAAACCGTTCCTGCCGCGAAGACGGCATCGGCGGCCATCGCGGAAAAGCAAGGCCTGGTGCGCCTGGGAAGCGGCGGCGCTCTCGCCATGACGCTCGCCGATCCGACAAACACGACTGACGACGGGAAGCGCCTGACGATCATGGCGTCGACGGCGCATGCGCACGTGATCACCGTGAGCGGAGGAATTGCCGGAGGCGCGCACAACACCATCACGTTGGGCGGCGCCATCGGAGATATGGCAGAACTCGAAGCCCTCGGCGGGAAATGGTTTTTGCGGCCGTCGATCAACGCAGTGGCGTCGACGGTGTAAGCAGTGAGTTCGATTCGCGAGCAGATCGCGGCGGCAGTGGTGAATTTGCTGACGGGGACGGGGGCGGAGACACCGCCGGCGCCAGCAGGTTTGACGGTGCATCGCGAGCGCACGCGGCCGGTCGAGCAGGATAAGTTGCCGGCCATCCTCGTGTACTTCGAGGATGAGGAGCCGACGCCGCTCGCGAAGCAAGAGTTTAAGGCGCCGATCACCAAGCGCCATCTGGGTGTGGTTTTCGAGATGCGCGTGGTGCCAGATAGTGGCCAGGCGCCTGATCAAGCTGTGGATCCGCTTTATTTGTGGATCATGCAGCAGATCGCGGTAGACGAGACGCTGGGCGGTCTCGCCATGGGCGTGACCGAAGGTCCAATGAAGTGGACAGCCACGGAAGCTGACAGAGTGTTCGCCGGCGCCGCGTTGCACCTGGCGATCCACTACAGAACGAGCCGGCTCGATCCGAGTTCGAGGAGTTAAGAGAGTTCCGAGTTCGACGATTTTAGGACGGAAGGACAAACGACAATGCCGATTCATTATCCAGTTCCGCATCTGCCCATGCTGGGCAAAGGTTCCATGCTCATCGACGTCTTCGACGCCAGCGGGAATCGCACGGGGTATCAGCACCTGGGCAACCTCACGGTAATCGAGCAGGAAATCAAAGACGACAAGGCTGAGCTCTTTCAGCATATCAACGCGACGCCGACGCTGATCGCCACTGCGGTGAAAAAGCGTGTCGTCTCGCTGAAGATGACGGGCACCGACTTTTCTTCCGATCACATGGCCATCGCGCTCATGTCCAGTGGAAAAACGGAGCTTGTGATTGCAGCCGCGACCGTCTCCGGAGAGGTTCTGGCCAGCGCTACGGTCACCAAGAAAGGCAAATATTTCGCCACTGCCGGCCGCAATCTGGATCCGGCATCGATCTCCATCGGCGCGCTGGTTGCCGGGACGGATTACGTTGTGGAGGATGCGGTTCAGGGCATCATCTATTTCCCGCTCACCTCGGCTGTCGATGACGCCGCGGCCGTGACCATCGATTATTCGACGCTTGCGACGACCTTCGATCAGGTTGCTGGCGCGGTGAAGCCGTTTGTGAAAGGCGCGCTGCGCTTCGTTCCGGATCCTACGGACGGCGAGATGATCGGCGTCGAGTGGTGGAAGTGCAATTTGTCGCCCACCGGCAAGCTCGAACTGGTGAAAGACGAGTACGGCAACTGGGAACTCGAGGTGATGGTGCTCGATGACAGCGAGAACCATCCTGACAACCCATATTTCCTGGCCACCTTCTACGGAGCCACGAGCTAAGGGTTAGGGCAGGGCAAAGGTTTCTGATTTGACAAATTTTCTCGAGCCGCCAGTCGGCTCGAATTTTGAAGGAGAAAAACACCATGTTTACGCATTCGATTGGCGTGCTCTACAAATCGCAGGAAGGCACCATTGCCAACACCACCGAAAGCTTCAGCGGCGCCGCGGAAGAAGGCGTGGACGTCTCTGTTCCGGCAGCGACGACGGACCAGGCGGAAGCCATAAACATCACCATTGCGAAACTGCAGAGCCTTTGTCTGTTTTCCGCGCTGGCGCTTACGGTCAAAACCTATGCCGCTAGTGTGCTGAAGCAGACCATCACCCTGACCGCCGGCAAGCAGCTGGTGTGGGACGTCAATTCGACGTTTGCGAATCCATTCACCAACGACTTCGATACGCTCAAGCTGACGAATGCGGATCCCACGAAGGCGACCACCTTCAAAGCACGCTTCCTGCTCAGCGATTAAGTTGTTGCCGGCTGCGAGCGGGCGGATCGGGGGAGCCCGCCCGCTCGCGCGCTTTTTACGATGAATGGAGTGCACAGTGGCCAGTCGCAAACTTGTTCCCGATCTTCCGCAGGTCACGGCCGAAGAGGTGGAAGCGGCCAAGAAAGCCTGCATGCGCGCGCGCAGTCTCTACGCCGCGCAAAAGGCCGCGGAACGGGCGCGCGACGCCGCTATGGCGCAACTTTTCTTCAAGATGGGCTTCTCCGGCCTCGAGCAAGTCAAGGCGATGAGCCCGGAGCGCCTGACGGCCGAGATCCAGCGCCGCGCCGGCGTATCGTTTTCGTTTGACTCGCCAGAAGCTGGCCGCTTTGCCGTGCTGAAGACCTGGCACGGCCGTTCTCCTGCCTGGAAAGACCAGTTCATCGCGCGTCTCGGTCCGGCGATCGCCGCCGAGGTCGAGAACGCGACCCGCATGCAGTATTCCTACGCCATCGTCGATCCGCCCGCAGAAGAAGCGCAGCCCAACGTGGTGTATCTGCCGAAGCGGGGCGTGAAGTGAAATGAGGGAAGCTTAATGGCAAAGACTACGGATATCAAAATCAGCGTCGACGAACTTGTCGACCTCGATACCGACGGGACTTTGGCCGCGAATTCCGATGGCAAGATTCCCAGCCAGAAGGCGGTAAAAACCTACGTAGATGCGAATGCGGGCACGAGCAACCTAATTGTCGATGATCTTTCGGCATCCTGCGACGGAAGCAATACCGGGTTCACGCTCTCGCAGACGCGGAAGGCGATGCTCGGCGTGGTCTGGAATACAGCGTTCCACGTGACTGACTTTTCCGTCTCCGGGACCTTGCTCACCACACATTTCTTGGACGGGGCTGGCAACCCGATTGCCCCGCTGGGGGGAGATAAACTCTATGCGCTTTACTTCGCCTAACATCGGCGCGCTTCTTTTTAAGCTCCTGCTCTTTTGTTCCTGTTTCGCGCACGGCCAGGGCGCAATTAACATCGATTACGCAAAGGGCTCGCGCTGGCCCGCCTTTGCCACCGATTCCGGAGCGGCCAATGCCTACGCCGTGACCACAGTCGCGCCGCTCGGACCGGAGCTCAAGACCGGTTTCCAGATCATGTTCTTCGCTACGCACGCCAACACCGGCGCCAGCACGCTAGCGGTGGACGGCGGATCGGCGATCGCGATCAAAAAGAATGTTTCTGCCGCGCTCACCTCTGGAGACATTCCGCTGAACGGCCTGGTGATTGTCGTCTATGACGATGCTGCACCAGTCGCCCAAACTCTCACTCCTGATACCAACTCATATAACCTGATATTCGCAGCCGACCCAATCGGTCCAGGCAATAACTGTAATTGCTCTCTCGATGACGTGCGCATCTACAACCGCGCCCTCACCTCGGCAGACGTGACGACTCTGTTTGCGTGGACTGGTGCCACGGTGCGCCACCGTGCCTCTGTGACTCAGGCGGGAAACTAGGGGTGGACTGCGAAGCCCACGCGAAGACCGCAGGCGAGAGCGAGAACGGGGATGAGGGGGAACTTCTGGTAAGCGTTTATGGAACTAGCCATGGAAGAACAATTGATCACCATCAACGGGCGCAAGTTCCACGGCGTCACCCAGGAACTGAGCGCCGCCCAGGACGATTATCTGATCGGGCAGCTGCGGCTGGCCGGCGCGATCGAGATCCTGCTGGCCGCCGAAAAGAATCCCACTCAGACGGCCGAGTCGCTGCTCACGCAGATCATGGTTTCCGGCCGCAGCCCGTACGTGCTGGCCGGCTGTCTCACCGAAGCGGGCAAGCCCTGGACATTCGAAGATGCTGCGCGCAACGCGGAGACGTTCGCGGCCGTCACCAATTCTGAAGACAAGCGGGCAATGAGTTCGGCGATCGTGGGGTTCGTCGTGGGTTTTTTTCAGTACGCGACAGCATTCGCCGCGACTTCCCGGAAATCTTCTCTCCAGAACTGAAGGGTGGGCGCTGGCGCGAGCGCGGCGCTCAGGATCTGGGAGAGTGGGGATTGGCGGTGCGGGTTGTCGCGAACTGGGATCCGGCGCAGGTGAAACAGCGTTTGCAGTGGCCGCTGCGCGATCTGCTGCTGGCCTACCTGGCCATCCTGAAGCGCGAAGCCGAAGAGCGCTATCGCCATGACCTGGCCGTCTGGGCGGCGCTCGCGCCTCATCAGAAACGGGCAGCTTCGGCGCCCAGGCCGCCGCGGATCCTGAAAAGCTAAGGGCGACGGCGTTTCCATTGTTCGTGGCTGATCAGAACGATGGGCACGATGATCAAACCGGTTAAGCAGCCGATTTTGAAAAGGCATTCGATGAGCAGCAGGATGTTCGTGAGTTCCTGATGGAGTGCTATGGTGATCTGAGCCACTGCGGGCCTCCTCTGAAGGCTTGCTCTGGTTAGGGCTGGCCGGGTGTTAGAGCACCCGGTTAGCCTGGTTACGATTCTGACTCTATGCTGACCCCCTCCGCATTGTCAACATAATTCTTGCGCTGCCCCTCCGCATAGTGGTAACTTCACGCATGGCACTCAGCAAAGAAGCCCGCGAGTTCTTCGCCAAAGAAGGCCGTAAAGGTGGCAAGGCTTATGTGAAGAACACGACGCCGGCGGAACGCAAAGCCGCAGCTCGCCGCGCCGCCCTGGCGCGCTGGGCCAAGCAGAAGAAGGCCGCGAAGCCCGCCTGAACCAACCCCGCCACTTCCCGTCCGCCCCCAAACTGCCCCACCATCTCTACTCAAGGGGGTAACACACACTCATGCGCAACAGTATGCAGCTCGGCGAGTCCATCAACACCTACGATCCCACAGAGGCTCTGCGGGAGGAGCTCGGCACCTTTCGGGTCACGGTTCCGGCCGGTGCGGAACTGGTATTGACCTGCAAGCCAGGAGAAACCCTGGTGAAGTGGGGTGATCCGCATAACCGACAGCAGCCCTTCCTGATCAGCAAGATCAGCGAACCGGCACACGTGGGCACGGCCACGCCGATCACCAAAATCGCCTAGCGCCGAATCGTTGGGCTTTCAGTTCGTCCCTCCATCGGGCCATTGACAACTCCCGCGCCCGGTGTAGGATGGTCTCCGCGCGCGGGCTTCCCTTCCCTCTGAGCGGCGCGTGACTTCGCATCCTTCGATAAAAGGCAGGTTCCCATGGACAACCTCACACTGATTCGCGTTGTTGCTGGTCTGATCTCCATCATCGTCGGCGGCATGTTGTATTTCCTGCCGGCAGTTCTCGGACGGAAGAAGCGCAATCACATCGCGATTTTGATGCTCAATTTATTCCTCGGCTGGACGTTGGTCGGCTGGGTCGTCGCGCTGGTGTGGGCTCTCACCAACGAACCTTCCCCGGTTCAGGTAGTTGTGCAGGGCGCGTTTACGGCTGGTGGCCAATATTGCCCTGGATGCGGGAACCTTTCTGTAGCCGGTGCTGCATTTTGTGCCGGTTGCGGCCGTTCGTTTCTTCCTCAGCCCTCGCCTGCTTCACCGCCGCCGGCTGTGCTGAATTAGCCGCTGAAGCTGCCCCGGAGGTTCGTCAATTGCCCTGCCCGTCCTGTAAAAATCCTGTCGCCGGGAATGCTCGTGTCTGCCCGAACTGCGGCCATCGCTTCACTCATCCCTTCGTGATGTTCCTTGCTGCCCTCTTTGTCCTTGCTCTTCTGGGCGCGATTGCGCAGACCATGATGGAAGGCTCAAGGACAAAGGCATCGAGTTCTGCATCCAGTTCAACGACGCCAGATTGGGTCGATAACGACGCCGACCTGGTAATCTCTCGCTGTGGCAAACCAGATCACGAGATGAACACTGCATTCGATCACCCGCAGCCGACGTTGCCGAGTCGCTTTCTCACGTACAAACGTGCTCATCTGAAGTTCGCCTATCTCGCTGCAGGCGACAGTCTCGGCGAGGCACCCCCATATAAATGGAAGTTCGTTGGGATCATCGACACTCGGACAAACAAGGCGTTGAAGGCGGGCGAGTTGGAACAGGTACTGCGGAGTCGCCTGCCATGCAGCATTGCGCCACGCTAAAGTTAATCTCCAATTGAGCTCGGCCGCGCGGCTCCCGCACTCTAGGGAGCATGGCGGACAAGCCGGAAGTTGGCTTTCAGTTCGGGGTGGAAGGTGATCAGGCCCTGCTTTCCACCATCCAGGCCCTGCGCAACGAACTGAAGCAGCTACACCAACAGCAGCAGGAGACCACATCGAGCGCGGAATCTCTCCAGCGCGCCTGGTCAAGCCTCATCTACGTCGCGGGCGCATTGGAGCTCGTCAAGCACGTCAAAGAGGCCGCCGATTTCAGCTTGCAGATGCGGAATCTTAGCCTGACCACCGGCATGTCCGTAGTCAGTCTCGCGGGGTTGCACGACTCCGTGGGAGAGATGGGCGGCGACTTCGATCGCGTGTCCGTGGGGCTCAGCAAAATGCTCAAGGCCCAACAGGACGCGGTGGACGGCAACAAGAAGGCCATCAAGGGCTTCCACGACATCGGAATTTCAGTAGCGGAACTGAAACGCCTTAGCCCGGAGCAACTATTTTACCGGGTGGCGGACGGTTTCCGGCAGACGGGGTCAGCTGCGGAGAGAAACCAAGCCGCGGTGGCTCTGTTCGGTCGCGGCGGACGTGAACTGATTGCGATGTTCGACCTTCTCGGTCCAGAGATCCAGCAGCACATAAAAGAAATGGGGGAGGCTAGCGGCGTCACTGATAAAGCGACCGAGGCCTCGGTGCGCTTCAAAGTTGTTACCGAGCAAATGTCTGTGGAGGGTCGCAAGTTGGGAAGCATTTTCCTTCCTATCCTTTCCGCGATTGGGTTGGGACTGGCTGGGGTCGGTGTGGTTGCGGCAAACGTATTCGAGATCGTGGCGGGCATACTTGTCACTCTTTTTGAGGGTCTGAAGGCGCAAGCAGAGATAGCGTTCGACCTGGCTAGGGGTGATTTCAAAGGAGCTGTTGAAGATGCGAAACAAGCTGGTAGTTCGATAAAAACAACGTGGAAAAACGTCGGCAGCGATTTGAAGGGCTCGTGGTCTGATCTTGGTCGCATGGCGAAGGCTGCCTTTGGGCAACTTCCTCCGCAGATTCCCACGGGAGGCGACGACAATAAGCCGGGCAAGCCCGAACCTGCACGTGAACGCGGCGATCGCATCGAAGCCGGTGCACTGAGACAACATGCGCAAGACGAACTCGCGCTCTATCGCGAACTGGCGAAGGGGCGTGAGGAACAAGACAAGCGGGACTATGACCAGGGCCTGCTCTCGCTCCAAGACTACTTCAACCGCCGGCGCGGTGCTATCCAGGCGGCGTTCACGGAAGAGCTGAAGGCGCTGGGTGCCGAGAAGATCGGAGTGCAATCCCTCTTGGTACAGGCTCAGGCGCGTTCAACGACAACTGCTCCCGAGGAAGTAGCCAAGAAGCGCGAAATTCGTCAGTTGACCGACCAGATCACTCATATCGAGGTGGAGGAGGCGCGCGAGTTGGCGAGGCGTGATGCCGAACTCGATAAAAACGAAGACGCTCGCGCCAAAGCCAAGCAGGATCATCTGCTGAAAGAACTCGAGGCGCAGAAAAAGCTCGCAGATCTCGAAGGCTCGCGCGTGAAGTCGGCGCAGCTCGCCATCGAGATCGAAGATCTGCAGCTGCGCAAGGAATTGGAGCAACTCGGAAAAACCAAAGTCGAGATCGATGCCTTTATCGCGCAGTACAGTTCCGCCCGCAACATTCGCACCACCGTCACTGACACACAAAGAGGTTTTGAAGGCGGCGAGGCTCAGCTGGCCGAGACGAAAACCGCGCTGCAGGAAAAGGTTGCGGACTATCAACTTCAGCCCTACCAGGCTGAGCGGCAGCTGCGCGCCGAGTACGAAAAGGAGATCCCCATCCTGCAGGCGAAGGTGCAACTGCTTCGCCAGCAGGCCGCGGCAGCGCAGGCGGCAGCCGAAGCGCGCGGAGAAAAAGGTCCGAACGCGGAAGCCGTCGACATCGCGAAGCAGGCTGACCAGGACGAGACCAAACTGCTGAAGCTTCGGACGGAAATGACGAAGATGGACACGACCTGGATGTCGTGGCGCACCGAAGCGCTGCAGGCGATCGACCAGGTGAGCACACACCTCACCACGGGACTGAATGGTTGGATAGAGGGTCATCAGCGTTTCGGCGATGCGTTGAAGCAGACCTGGAACAGCATCGTGATGACGGGCGTGACTTCGCTGGAGAAGCTCGGGGCGCAGTGGATCTCTCATCACCTGAAGATGCTACTGATCAAACAGACCACCAACGCGGCCGGTCTTGCCAGCGACACGACGACCGCAGCTGCCGGCGAGTCGATAAGGCGAACGACTGGGCTACGGTCCGTTTTGATGGCTGCGAAGTTGGCGGCAGTTCACGCCTTCAAATCCGTCTTTGAAACGGTTCCCTTTCCGCTCAACATAATCCTTGCGCCAGCCGCCGCAGCCGGAGCGTTCATCGGAGCGATGGCTGTTGGCGCATTCGCTGAGGGTGGCTACATCCGTGGGTCTGGCAGCTCTAGAAGTGATTCCATCCCTGTGAT
>Ga0070717_10000230_pt1 | contig 38578 bp, 34 predicted proteins | sample LARL113metaG_FD_71366 | JGI IMG/M metagenome (GOLD analysis project Ga0070717, IMG submission 71366) | Corn, switchgrass and miscanthus rhizosphere microbial communities from Kellogg Biological Station, Michigan, USA - LAR L11-3 metaG | ecosystem: Host-associated > Plants > Roots > Rhizosphere ...
GGTGTCTATCTGGCAAGCGGAGGACCGTTGCCGAGCTCGGAATTGCGCCGTTCGTCATTCCGGGGCTCAGGCGCGGCCCCAGAGCCCGGAAGCCAAGAACACAGACCTTCGGCACCCTAGGAATGGCCGGTGTCCATGGGTTCCGGGTCTGCCCGCCGGGCGTCCCGGAATGACGAAAGGGGCCCGTCAGGGAATATAAAGTTTAGCCCGAGCTGAAGCCGGGCATGCTGTAGGGCGGGTCGAGCCCGACACCGACGAGGCGGCCGAACAGCTTGGTGAGGGTTTGCCGATCGGCCAATGGCAAGGGCGGCGCCATTAGCGAGGCGATGTTCGTCCGCAGGTGATCCGGGTCGCCGGTGCCGAACAGCACGACATCGACACCCGGCTCGTGTCGCACAAAGCGATAAGCGGCCTCGGTGATCGTGCTCGCTCCCGCTTCGTGGAGGAGAAAACCGAGCGGGTTTGGCGCGTCGGCGAGCCAGCGCGGCAACTGACCACTTGCCGTCAGCTCGCGCAACGCGGTGGCAAGACGCTCGGGACGCGAAAAGATGTTGCGCACCGCGAACATCAGCAATGTGCCGACGCGATTGGCCATCGTCCGCGGAAACACCTTGGTGCGCGCATTCTGGTGCATCATGTGGAACGCGATCATAACGACGTCCCACACCCCGTCCTCGACGGCGCGCTGGACCATATCGTGCTCGGGGTCGGAGGAGCCCGTCTCGGTGACGCCTAGAAATTTGAGCTTGCCCTTCTCCCGCTCCTTCAAGAGAGCGGGCGCGATGATATCCAACGCCCGATCGTAGGTCCTCGGCGAGACGCCGTGCAGCTGGAAGATGTCGACGTAATCGGTGCCGAGCTCGCGCAGTGAGTTGTCGAGGCTCGCCACGGCGCGATCGGCAGCGGAGCGACCCTCACTTCGCGGGATCCACGCCTTGGTGGCGATCACGACACGGTCGCGGGAGACGCTCTTGATCGCCTCGCCGACAACCCCTTCGGTGCCGTAGACCGCGGCGGTGTCGAGCAGATTGATCCCCAGATCCAGCGCCTGGCGGATGAGGGCGACGGCTTCGGCCTCGCTCTTGCCGGTGCCGAGGCCAAGCCGGCTGAACCCGCCGCAGCCGAGCCCGGCGACGCTGACCTTGAGCCCAGTCCGGCCGAGCGTGGTGTAATCCATCACAGAAATCCGATCGACAGCCAGGGAATTGCCGCGACGATCGCGAGGGCGACGACGAGCGCGCCGATATAAGGCCAAATCCGCCATAGCGCGTCATCCGACGAGATCCGGCCGATTGCGCAGGCACCGTAATAGCCGACCCCGAAGGGCGGCGCGAACAGGCCGATCCCCATCGCGAGGATCACTATCATCGCGTAATGCACTTCGTGGACCCCCATGGCCTTGGCCACCGGAAAGAGCAGCGGGCCAAAAAGCACAATCGCGGGCAGCCCTTCAAGCACGCTGCCCAGGATGATGAAGGCGACGATGGTGATCGCGAGAAATCCCGCCGTTCCGCCCGGCACCCCGGCCATGACCGAAACCAGCCACTGCGAGAAGCCGGATTGCGTCAGTGCCCACGCCATCGCGGTCGCGGTGCCGATGATCAGCATGACCGCGCCGGTCAGCGAGGCCGTATCGACGAGCATCGGATAGATGCGACGCCAGTCGAACTGGCGGTAGACGATGAGCCCCAACAGCGCGGTATAAACGACCCCGACGGTCGAGACCTCGGTGGCGGTCGCCACACCTTGGATGACGGCGGCGCGGATCACGAAGGGCAATGTCAATCCTGGAACCGCGATCACAAAGGTGCGCGCCATCTGCAAGGCCGAGGCGCGCATGCGGCCGCCGGTGTCCTCGCCGCGGGAACGCCACCAAGCGACGGCAACAAGCCCGAGCGCCGCGACAGCGGCCGGCAATAAGCCGCCGGTGAAGAGCGCGACGATCGAGATGTTGGTCACCGAGCCGATGGTGATCAGCACAAGGCTCGGCGGGATCGTTTCGGACATCGCGCTCGACGTGGCGAGCAGCGAGGCAAGCTCCCCCGGATGGGCGCCCCGCCGCAGCATCTCGGGGAAAAGGATCGGTGCGACAGCGGCCATGTCTGCCGCCTTCGACCCCGATATCCCCGAAACCAGGTACATCGCGCCGAGCAGCACATATGATAACCCGCCTTTGACGTGACCGATCAGCGCCGCGAGGAAATTCACCATCACCCGTGCGATCCCGGTCATCTCCATCAACAGACCGAGGACGACAAACATCGGCACGGCGAGCAGCAGCAGGTTCGAGATGCCGTCGTCGATCCGGTTGACGACAATGACGAGCGGCAGGTCGGTGGTCAGCGCCAGATAGGAGAAGGTCGCGATGCCGAAGGTGAAGGCGATCGGCACCCCGATCAACACGCAGGCCGCGACGAGGACGACAAAAAACAAAACCAAACTGCCATGCCCCATCGCAATCAGCAGCGGCTGCGCCAGCCACAGCACCAGCGCAATCGCCCCAACGAGCGCGAGGGCCAGCAGGAAGCTACGCCAAGTCGTCGTCTCGAGCAGTCGCAGCAGCGCGATGATGGCAGTCAGGGTGGCGCCCACCAGGATCGCGATGACCCGATAACCGTCCGAGATCGACAGCGTGATCAGCTCGGTCGACCTCTGGACCTCGAGATATTGCGCTGCCGGAAGCAGGATCTCGAGGACGAAGACAATCAGAACAAGCGCGCCAACCGTTCCGAGGTAACGGCTCGATTGCGGCCCCACCGAGTTCACAAAAGTCGTCAGACGCATGTGCTCGCCGCGGCGCAGCGCCACCACTGTTCCCAGCATCGCCAGCCAGAGGAACAGGAAATTGGCGAGCTCGTCCGTCCACATCAGCGGGCTGTCGAAGACATATCGCGAGACGACGCCGGCGAAGAGAATGCAGGTTTCGGCCAAGACCAGCGCGGCGCCGGCGGCTTCGGATAAGGTGCCGATTGCGAGATCGATCGTCAGGGCGAGGCGCCGTAACCCGCCCCAAGCCAGCCCCTCCGCGGCGGCAAGCGGCTGGGCTAGCCCGGGGATCTCGCTGCTCACGCCAGGTTGCCGACATATTTCTCGAGCAACGCCCACGCCTTGTCGCCCGATTTGTTTTTCATTTCGCTGTAGAAATCCGTTTTGCGCAGCGCGTCCTGGAAGGGTTTGGGATCGGGCGAATTGAACACCATCCCCTTGCTTTTCAAATTCTCGATTTCCTGCTGGGTCATCGTCTGCCAATCTTCGCGTTCCTGCAGCGCCTTTTGATTGAAGTGCTTCTCTGACAACTCTTGCAGGTCGGGCGGCAGCCGTTTCCAGGCAATATTGCTGAAGGAGATGTGAATGCCGGCCCAGATGTGGTTGGTCAGGCTGCAGTATTTCTGCACCTCATAAAGTTTGGCGGTGTCGATCAGTACCAGCGGGTTCTCCTGGCCGTCCACTACGCCCGTTTGCAATGCGCTGTACACCTCGGCAAAATTGATTGGGGTCGGCGACGCACCGAGGCGCTGGAACAACGCAATAAAATACGGCGCAACCGGCAGGCGGATCTTGAGCCCCTTCAGATCCTCGGGCCTTTCGATCGGCTTGGTTCGCGTGGTGATCTCGCGGAAGCCGTGGTCATAGCAGTTATGCACAACGTGGAAGCCGATCTGCTCGGCAAGCCCGCGCAGATGGTTTCCAAGCTCTCCATCCATCGATGGCCAGATGTGATCGTAGCCGAGGAAGGCATAGCCGACACCAAAGATGCCGCAAGCCGGGTTCTTTGCTGCGAGCAGATCGAGGGGCAGCGTGTACATCTCGAGCGCCCCGGCTATTGTCTGCGAAATCATCGCCGTGTCGCCGCCGAGAACGCTGTTCGTGTAGAGCGTAATGTCGAGCCGGCCGCCGCTTTCCTCCTTGATCAGCTGCATGGCTTCGCGAGCGCGGATCGCCATCGGATGTCCGTCCGGGAGCGAGCCGCCGCATTTGTAGGTGAACTCGGCCGCATTGGCGGGCCAGTGCAGTATCGCGGGGGCCGCCACACCGGCGGTAGCGCCGGCGAGCAGTCTTCTGCGCGACAACTTCATCGACATCTCCTCCTCGATCTGACGCAGCCGGGTTGATGGCTGCCTTTGTCGCGAAAGGTGCCGGCGTGCAGGAAGCCGTGTCAAGCAGCGCCGGCGGTGGCGAAGAATGCGAAAATAGGCCAAACTGACGGCAGGCACCCAGCATGGGCGCGACTTAGCGGCGCCCGCGAACGATCTGGAGGGACCAAGGATGATCTCGAAATTCACGACCGTGTACGCCGGCCACGTCGACCTCCCCGATCGGGGACAGGACACCACCCCGGCCAACGAGCGGCGCTACTCGAACGAGCATCTGGCGAGCGTCTTCGAAAAGACCGAGGCGATCGCCAAGAAGATGGACGCGCTCGGCTACGACACCATTTGGCTCGCCGAACATCACTTTCAGCACGAAGGCTACGAGTGCATCCCCAATGATCTGATGATGGCGGTGCACCTCGCGCACGTGACGAAGAACATCAAGATCGGCTGCGCTTTCAACATCGCGCCGATGTGGCATCCGCTGCGCTTGGCCGAGGATTTCGCGACCGCCGACATCCTGACCGGCGGCCGAACGATCTTTGGGGTGGGCCGCGGCTATCACACGCGCGAGGTCGAGACGTTCGGCGCCCCGATGCTGGACCAGAATGCCAATCGCGAGCTGTTCGAGGAGCAGGTCGAGATCATCTTCAAGGCGTTCAACGAGGAATCATTCTCGCACAAGGGCAAGCACTATACCCTTCCGCCGGAGGTCCCCTACCGCGGCTACCAGCTCAAGGAGCTGACCCTGGTGCCGCGCCCAATCCATCCGGTCGAATGCTGGCAGCCGATTGTGAGCGCCAACCCGCGGGGGCTCGACTTCATGGTAAAGCACGGCATCAAGGGCGCGGTCGGCGGCGGGGCGGCGACCATGCAAGCGGGGCCGATCACCGGCTACCGTGACGCCGCGGCTCGGGTCGGCAAAGACCTCAAGCTCGGCGAAAACCTCCAGCTCGGCCTGCACTTTCATCTCGCGAAAACCCGCGAGCAGGCGATCCGCGAGATCACGCCGATCTACGAAGAACACGTCAAAATGTTCGCGCCGCTGGGCTTTGTGCCGGGGCTGACGCAGGAACAAGTTTCGGCGGTCGCGCGCCGCGGCGGTTGGGCCGCTGCCGGCGTGCCGACCGTCGAGCACTATATGGGTCTTGGTGCATGGTTTGCCGGCACGCCGGGCCAGCTCGTCGACCTGCTCAAGGGCTTCGAAGAGCGCTACCCGGGGATGGAGCACATCAGCCTCAGCAACCCGATCGGGACACCTAGGGCCACGATGCTCGAACAGATCGAATGGGTCGCCGAGGAAGTCATGCCGGCCTTCAAATCCGCCCGCAGGTAGGTAAATCTCCCAGACCGAGGCCAAGCCCAGCCGTCCGGATCCTCACTCCACACTGCCGCCGCGGGAGAGGGGGACCAGAGCCGGCTGGGTGAGAGCGGCGCCGCGACCATCTGATCCGAGACCATGACCTGGTGTGAAATTCTTTCCCTTTATGTCTGCTTCGTAGTAGCGCCGCCCTATATGTCAGGCTGGTGTAATGCTGGCCTGCGAGGATGAGGCGATGCAGACCCAGAACCGTTTTTTTGATGACCTCGCCCGAGTCGCTGCGGGCGCGATGGGCACGCTTTCGGGGGTTAAAAGCGAAGTCGAATCGCGAGTGCGTGAGCAGCTCGAAAGGGTGCTCTCGGGTATGGATCTCGTCAGCCGCGACGAGTTCGAGGCGGTCAAGGCGATGGCGGCGAAGGCCCGCGCCGAGCAGGAAGATTTGCAAAAACAAGTGGCGGAACTCGAATCGCGGCTGGCTGCTCTTGCCGCGCGCGAGCTCCCGAGAGGCACAGTGGCCGATGATCCGACCCCCGATGCCTCCTAGTTTTGCGGGAATAAAGGAAAGTTTGTCAAATCTTGCCTTGCATCATTGTTTTTAGATCGGCAGCTTGATTTTGTGACGTGCATAGCGATGAGGCGCGACCTCCCGTTCGATCAAGGCTGGCATAGGCACCGTCCGTCGAGCCGCCCGAGGAGGATCTTATGACATCCGTGTCGATTGTTGAATCCACCCCGTTCTCCGGCAACCCCATCGATCTTGTCGAAGAGATCGTCATCGCCAATGACTGGGCTCACGATCGTGCCAGCGACGAGGAGCTGGTCGTCGAGATCTCCGGCCGCTGGTGCGACTACCGGCTGTACTTCGTATGGCAAGAGGAGATCTGCGCTTTGCACTTCTCCTGCGGTTTCGACATGAAGGTGCCGAAGGGGCGCCGCAGCGCGGTTTACGAGCTGCTCGCGCTCGCCAACGAGAAGTTGTGGCTCGGGCATTTCGACCTTTCGGCAGAGGAAAATTCTCCCGCCTTTCGTCACGCGATACTGTTGCGCGGGGTCTCGGCGGCCAGCACCGAACAGGTCGAAGACCTCGTCGATATTGCTTTATCGGAATGTGAGCGTTTCTACCCGGCGTTTCAGTTTGTTGTCTGGGGCGGCAAGTCGCCGGCTCAAGCGATCGCCTCGGCGATGATCGATCCGGTCGGAGAGGCTTAAGGGGCTACGGCATGGGCGCGGGAGGACCGGGGCGCACTCTCGTCCTCGTCGGCTGCGGAAAGATGGGGACGGCGATGCTGCGCGGCTGGGTTGCCGCCAAAGTGGCGTCGCGTTTTTTGGTCGTCGAACCGGCGGGGGCGCCCCCCGATTTCGATTTGGCCGCCGAACTCGGCTGGTTTCCCGCGGCTGAAGCATTGCCGAGTGACCTATCGCCCGATGCTGTGGTTTTCGCGGTCAAGCCGCAAGTCGTCGACAGCGTGTTGCCGAGCTATCGCCGCTGGGTTCGCCCGGAAACCTTTTTCTTATCGATTGTGGCGGGCAAGACAGTGGCCGGCCTCGCCCACCATCTGGGTGTCGCCGCCATCGTTCGGACGATGCCCAACACTCCGGCGGCGATTGGGCGCGGCATCACCGTCGCTTGCGCCAATTCCCTTGTGACCCTTGAGCAACGGCAGCTGTGCGACGCCCTCCTCGGCGCGATGGGCGAGAGTGCTTGGGTCGAGGACGAGGCGTTGCTCGACGCGGTGACGGCAGTTTCCGGGAGCGGTCCCGCTTATGTCTTCTTGATGATCGAAGCGTTGGCGGCGGCCGGTGAAGCGGAAGGTCTGCCTGACCGGTTGGCTCTGCAGCTCGCCCGCAGTACGGTGGCCGGATCGGGCGAACTGGCGCGCATATCGAAGGAGACCCCCGGTCAGTTGCGCGAGAATGTCACGAGCCCCGGCGGTACCACTCGAGCAGCGCTTGACGTGCTGGTGGCGCGCGACGGTCTCGAACCGTTGATCAGGCGGGCCGTCGCCGCGGCGACCGCGCGGTCGCGCGAGCTCGCGAGCTGACATGGCCAAGAGGGGCGGGAGCGGGCGGAACTCCGGCGCTCCGCGAAGCGATGCCGATCGCATCATCGATGCTGCGCTTACCCTTATCGCGACGCAGGGGTGGCGTGGAACCTCGCTTGCCGAAATCGCTACCGCAGCCGACCTTCCTATCCTGCAGGCGTATCGGATCTTTCGTTCGAAGCAGGCGATCCTTTCAGGGCTTTTCCGCCGGATCGACGAGATTGTCTTGACCGAGCCGCCGCCAGCCGAAGCAGACGAACGTCCGCGCGATCGGCTGTTTGATCTGCTGATGCGGCGAATTGACGCGCTTCAGCCCTACAAGCAGGCTCTCGGCGTCTTACGCCGCGAGCTGCCCCGCGCCCCCCTCACAGGGTTGTGCGCAGGGGCTTCTTTGCTGCGCTCCATGCGATGGATGCTTGAAGCGGCCGGCATCCCGACTGATGGTGTGCGGGGCGCCGTCGCGGTCAAGCTGGCGTCTGCAGCGTATCTCTCGGCGATGGGGACCTGGCAGCGCGACGACTCGCCGGATCTTGCACGGACGATGGCGGCGCTCGATGCTCGTCTGCGCCGCGTCGAAAGGTGGTTCCGGCCTTCTCGCCCAACCTCGAGTGGCCGCGAGCCGTTTCCAGCTTGATTTGCTGCAGTGCAAAAAAACGCTTGACGGCCATACATAGAGGGCCGATATAGCAACCGTTGTGCACCGCACAATAACCTATCCCCCACACCGGAACTGCATCCATGTCCGAAGCACGTCCGACTTTTTTTGATTTCGACGTCACAAAGATGATGGCTGACTTCCGCTTCCGTCCGTTCGACGTCGAGGCGTTGATGGCCTACCAGCGTCGCAACATCGAGGCACTGAGCCAGGCTAACCAGCTGGCGGTTGAGGGCATGCAGGCTGTCGCCAAGCGACAGATCGAGATTGCCCGCCAGACAGTCGAGGATATCTCGGCGCTGCTGCGCGATCTCGCCCAGCCGGCTTCGACCGAGGACCGGATCACCAAGAACACCGAGTATGCGAAGCAGATGCTCGAGAAGAGCGTCAACCACGGCCGCGAGATCACCTTGCTGGCCACCAAGGCCGGCACTGAGGCCGCCGATGTCCTGCGCAAGCGCGCGACCGAGGGGCTCGATGAGTTCCGCGACCTGGCGAAGCAGCAGGCGGCCCGCTAACCGGTTCTATCGCAGTACTGGAAGCCTGTTGCCCGCGCCAGCGGGGGACTGAGGGCCGGCCACCATTTAGCGCGGCAAATGCAACCGCGCGCGCAGTCCTCCCTGAGGGGAAGTTTCGAGCCTGACGTCGCCGCCGTGGCTGCGCGCCACGTCGCGGGCGATCGTCAGGCCAAGACCAACGCCTCCGGTGGAGGGGTTGCGCGAAGTATCCAGCCGCACAAAGGGCCGGAAGACTTTTCCGCGGTCTGCGGACGGAATCCCCGGGCCGTTATCGTCGACCAGGATATCAATCCCATCGGCGACCGCGACCGCGGTCAGCCAGACGTGGCTGCTGTAACGGCGCGCGTTGGCGATCAGGTTGCCGAGGCAGCGTCGTAACGCATTCGGCCTGACCGGCATTAGATATTCGGCCCCGGCCGCAACCGAAAGCGGGGTCCCTTCACGCCGCATCGCGGCGGCAACGTCTTCGAGCAGCAGTGATACGTCGGTCTCGACCGGCTCTTCGGTGCCCTCGCCGCGCGCGAAATCGAGATAGCCGTGCACCATATGCTCCATCTCGGCGACGTCCGATTTGAGCTCCTCAGCCGCCGGGTCGTTGCCGAGAAGCTCCAGAGCGAGCTTCATGCGCGTCAGGGGGGTGCGCAGATCGTGCGACACACCGGCCAGCATTTGTGTGCGTTGGCGGATCTGGCGCTGAATGCGGTCGCGCATCGTCATGAAGGCGAGCGCCGCTTGCCGGATCTCGACCGCGCCCTCGATCTTGAAAAAAGGTACCGGTCGACCTTTGCCAAAGCCGTCGGCCGCCGCCGCCAATCGGCGCAGCGATTTCACTTGATTGCGAAGAAAGATTGTCGCTACCGCCAGCAGAACGAGCGAGGAGCCGACCATCCACATGACAAAAATATAGGTCGTCGGGCTGTAGAGCCGTTTCCCCGGCACCTCAACCGAGAGCACACCCTCGGGGAGTTGCACTTCGATGCGGATACCATGCGGATCGTCGGTTGCAGCAATGCGATAAGGCTGCGCGACCCGCCCACGCATAGCTTGGGTCAGCTGCTCTCCGAGCAGCTGGTCGGTCGAAGGCGGCAGCGGGCGGAGCTTGTCGCCCCGCTTCAGGGTGAAATCAAGATCTGCCACGGCCCCGGCATTTTCGAGCAGGCGGGTTGTCTCGTTTGGTGAAGCGGCGAGCTTCATCGCCTCGATCACCAGACCGATGTCGCCCGCAACCCCCGCAGACAGCCGCCATGACACTGCCGCCCAGTGCCGATCGTAAAAGACCCAGGCGGCGATCGCTTGCAGCAGAATGAGCGGCACAACCACGATCAGCAGGGAGCGGCCGAACATCGTGCGGGGCAAGAGCCGTTTGACCCACTCCTCCCGTTGGATCTCGGGCTCGCCTTCCGGTTCTGCCCAAGCCGGCTCCGGCTCAATGTCGCGCGTCACCACCCTTTGATCCGATGACCATCAATCCGGCTTCAGAGTATAGCCGGTACCGCGGATCGTTTGGAGGTAGCGCGGGAAGCGCGGATCACGCTCGATCTTTCGTCTGAGCCGCGTCATTTGCACATCCACGTTGCGGACATTGCCGCTGAGCGACAGCGAGAGCTCTTCACGCGACACCGCCTGCCCTGCCTTTTGAGCCAAGATCAAGAGCAACCCGGCTTCGGCCGCGGTCAGGTGAACAGGGTCACCTCCGCGATAAAGCTCTCCGCGGATGACATCGAACCGGCAACCCCCAAAGCGGAGATCGCCGGATCCCGGATCGGCAGCCGGTAGGCGTTGCAAGATATTGCGGATGCGCAGCACCAACTCACGCGGCTCGAACGGTTTCGAAAGATAGTCATCCGCCCCGTGCTCGAGCCCGTTGACGCGATCTTCAGGCTCGGCCATCGCCGTCAGCAGCAGAACAGGGACCCGGCCCTCGCTGCGCAACACACGTGTCAACTCGAGGCCGCTCTCTCCCGGCATCATGACGTCGAGGACGACAAGATCGAAAGCAAAGCTCGCCAACTGTGAGCGAGCCTCACCCGCATCTCCGGCGGTCGTCACCCGAAAGCCACTGTCCGCGAGATAACGACGCAACAGCTCACGCAAGCGCGCATCGTCATCGACAACCAGGAGGTGGGGTTCGGCTTGGCTCGTCACTGGCGCGAGTATACGAAGGAAGCGGGGACCGGACGTCAGCACTTTGTCGGCGAGGGTCGATCGAAACGGCGCCGGTCCTCTTCGCCGGCTATAATCCTCAACAGCACCTCGCGAAAGCCCCCTACCGCCAAGACTCCGGCTTGCCGGTAGGCATTGGCGATCCGCGCCCGCTGCGGCTCCGACAGCTGCCGCTCAAGTTCGTGACCCTTTGCCGTCAGTTCGAGGCGACGCTGCCGCCGATCATGCGGTCCCGGTCGCTGGAGGATAAACTCCTGCCGGATCAGCTGACCAAGCACACGGCTCAAACTCTGTTTGGTAATGCGCAGAATGCCGAGCAACTCAGTGACAGTCATTTGCGGATGGCGCCCGATGAAGTGGATAACCCGATGGTGCGCACGCCCGAAGCCGTATCGCACGAGAATCGCATCCGGCTCGGCGGTGAAATCACGATAGGCAAAAAACAGCAGCTCGATCCCTTGTCGGACCTCCTCCTCGACTGGCTGGCGCGAGGCGGCGAGTGGATTTACGTCAGACATGTTGACTTATTCCGCAACCTTTGACACTTGTAAGGCGTCCTCCGGGATATAAGGTTTCAGGCAGCACACACGCTGGTCGCGTCAGCGCCGCGTCGGCTACTCAAAGGTGCAAGGAAGACTCGATGTCCGTAATCCCGTTCGACGATCGTGACGGCTTCATCTGGTACGATGGCCGCCTCGTCCCGTGGCGCGACGCCAAGCTCCATGTGCTCAACCATGGGCTCCATTATGCGAGTTGCGTCTTCGAAGGCGAGCGCGTCTATAACGGCAGTGTATTCCGTCTAGAGGATCACAACGAGCGCCTGCTCAACTCGGCGAGGATTCTCGGCTTCGAGGTGCCGGCCAGTATGGACGATCTGGCAAAGGCTACCAGCGAAGTGATCTCTTCGAACAAGATCGCCGATGGCTATGTACGCCCAGTCGTATGGCGCGGCGCCGAACAGATGGGTGTCTCGGCGCAGGCGAGCAAGATCCACCTGGCGATCGCTGCCTGGGACTGGCCTGCTTATTTCTCGCCGGAAGCTCGCGCCAAGGGTATTCGCATGCAATGGGCCAAGTGGGCCCGTCCGGCACCGCACACCGCGCCGACTGAGGCCAAGGCGGCTGGTCTCTATATGATCTGCACGATGTCGAAGCACGAGGCCGAGGCCGCGGGGTGCGACGACGCCCTAATGCTCGACTGGCGCGGCCAGATTGCCGAGGGCACTGGGGCCAACATTTTCCTCGTCATCAACGGCGAGCTACACACGCCGACCCCGGATTGCTTTCTGAACGGTATTACCCGCCAGACGGTGATCGGTCTTGCGAAGAAGCGCGGCATCAAGGTGGTCGATCGGGCGATCATGCCCGAAGAGCTCGCCAAAGCCGATGAGGTGTTCCTGACCGGTTCAGCGGCCGAGGTGACACCGGTCGGCGAAATCATGGGGGAGCGCGGGCATTACCGCTTCACGCCGGGGACCATCTGCCGGCTCATGTGGGAGGACTACGACCGTACGGTCGGTAGACAGGTCGCAAGCGCCGCCTAACAGATAATTCCAGTCATCCCGCGAAGGCGGGACCCATCGCTGAAATAGGCACCGGCCGAAGCCTGTCCTCGGGCCGCGCGACGCGCGGACCCGTGGGCCGGAGTGACAAAATGGGCGCCGGGCGAATCTAAGGTCCGCTCGGACTCCAACGCCCCCTCGCCGCATCGTCTTCGGCGCGTGTTTCGACCCAACGCTCGCCTCCCGGTGTTTCCTCGCTCTTCCAGAATGGTGCGTCGGTTTTGAGCCAATCGATCAGGAAATGGCAGGCGGCAAGTGCGGCCTTGCGGTGTGGCGAGGCGGTGGCGACGAGCACAACGCGATCACCAGGTTCGAGCCTTCCGTAGCGGTGAATGATCAGGACAGCATCGAGGGCCCAGCGCCGGTGCGCCTCGGTCTCTATCTCGGCGAGCTTTCTCTCGGTCATGCCGGGATAATGCTCCAGAGTTAGGGCGGCGACCCGGTCGCTGCCGCCCATATCCCGCACCAATCCGATAAAGCTCGCAACCCCGCCGATCCGATGATTGCCGGCAGTTAGGCGTTCGAGCTCGGCGCCGACATCGAAATCCTCGCGCTGCACGCGGATCATCGCCTCAGCCTCCTGTCACGGGTGGAAAAATGGCGACTTCGTCGCCCTCGTGCACAGGATGCTCGCGCCCGACGTAATCCTGATTAACCGCTACGCGAACGACCGAAAGATCCCGCAATGCCTCGGCATATCCGTCGCTTCGCGATCGCAGCCAATCGAGCAGCCCGGCCACGTCCTTGATTTCAGGCGGCAACGCGATTTCCTCCTCGGCACAGCCGATGCGCGCCCGCAACCAAGCGAAATAGAGGAGTCTCACGCGACTACCTCGGAGAAGGGCAAAAAATCAACGGTTGTGTCGGCTGAGAGATTCCTCGTCGCCTCGTCGAGGACGACAAGACCCTCCGACTGCACGATCGAGGAGAGGATCCCGGCACCATCCCTGGGGTGTTTGACGGCAACCAGGGTATCCCCATCGCGCTTCAGGCTTGCCCGCAGATATTCGCGGCGCCCCGGCTTTTTGCGATAGGCAAAGCCGGCGCGAACGGGAAAGAGCCGAGGCGGCGAAGCCGCCGCGCCGCCGAGCTTCAGAATCAGCGGCCGGGCGAGGACGACGAATGTCACGATCACCGCCACCGGATTTCCCGGCAACCCGATCAGCGGGACGCCGCCGACCTGACCGAGCGCGACGGGGCGTCCCGGCTTGATCGCGAGCCGCCAGAAGTGCAGGCCGCCCAGCCGTTCGATCGCCGGCTTGACATAATCCTCGTCGCCAGTCGACACCCCGCCAGACGTAACGATTAGATCGTGTTCGGTGCTCGCCACAGCCAGGGTGTCGGCGAGCACCGCCGCTCGATCGGGGCGGATGCCAAAATCGGTAACGGTGCACCCGAGGCCCGAGAGGAGCGCCGCCAACATAAACCGATTGGCGTCGTAGATCGCGCCGGGCGGCAGCGGCGTTCCCGGATCGCAGACTTCGTCGCCGGTCGACAGCAGCGCCACGCGCAACGGACGGAACACCGGCAACTCGCGGTAACCGAGTGCAGCGGCAAGACCAAGATCCGCGGGAGACAGCCGCCTCCCTGCACCGAGCGCAATCGCTCCCTCGGCGACATCCTCTCCGGCATGACGCCGGTTTGCGCCCGCTTTGATCCCCGGTTTCAGCCGAACCCATCCGTCCTCGACGACACAGTCCTCCTGCATCATCACGGTGTCCGCGCCATCCGGCATCGCCGCCCCGGTGAAGATCCGGATCGCCTCGCCACGAACGACCGCGCGCCCGAGGGGGTGGCCTGCTGCCGCCCTGCCGCCGACCGGAAGCACGGTTTCACGCTCTGGGACCAGATCGGCGTGTGCGAAAGCGTAACCATCGACGGCGCTGTTGGCGTGGGGAGGCAGGTTTAACGTCGCTACGACGTCGCGCGCGAGAATGTGCCCGCGAGCGGCCACGAGCGGCGCCGTCTCGGTCTCAGCGACTGCCACGACTCGCTCTTCTATCCGAGCCAGCGCTTCCCCAACCGTCAGCAAATTGCCGCCGAACGCAAAGCAATCATCGCTCAGCTGCGGCATCGGACAGCCTCGTGTTCGTGACGAAGGATGAAGCTGGCAATCGCACCCGCATCGGACAGGGGCAGCCACGGCACCGCGAATTCAGGCATTCTCTCGTCGGCAGCGATCGCCTCGACAAAAGGGTCGTCCAGGTGCAGCAGGGGTTTCCCCAGCGACCGGCGATAGACCTCAATCTTGGGATGAGCATGCCGCTTGAAGCCCTCGACGAGCACCAAGTCGACCGGGCTCATCCCCCGCAACAGTTCGTCGAGAGATGGTTCGGGTGCACCACGTAGCTCGTGCATCAAAGCCCAACGATGATCCGAGGCGACCATCACTTCCCGCGCTCCCGCCTGTCGGTGGCGCCAGGAATCCTTCCCCGGCTGATCAATGTCAAAGGCGTGATGGGCGTGCTTGACGGTGGACACCGTAACACCGCGCGAGACGAGTTGCGGGATTAGTGCCGTCATCAACGTCGTCTTGCCGCTTCCGCTCCAGCCGGCGAGGCCGAAGATCCGCATTCTTCCTATCCTTACGGCCTCACTTGGGGGTGAGCCGGGCCGTCGCAAAGTGCTTCTACGCCAGATGCTCCGATTTGCGGCTGTCGATGGCGGGCGCTCGCCGCGGCTGGGCCATGTGGCGAAGGCCGGCCTGCAGATAGTCATAGCCGGTCACCAAAGTCAGCAATGCGGCGATCCACAACAACGTTTCGCCAATCGCTGCCACCGGCACAAAGCCAGGGCCCACATCGCCGACGATCAGTACACCGATCGCGATCATCTGGATGACCGTTTTCCATTTGGCGAGCCGCGACACCGGCATACCGACCCGTAATTCTGCGAGGTACTCGCGCAATCCGGAAACCAGAATCTCCCTGCACAGGATAACTAGGGCCGGAAGCAGCGCCTCCGCCGAGAGCCGCCCAAAGGCAGTCAGCATAAACAATGTCGCCGAGACCAGCAGCTTGTCAGCGATCGGATCGAGGAAACGGCCGATCTCCGATTGCTGCTCCCAGCGCCGCGCCATGTGCCCGTCGAGCCAATCGGTTAGCCCCGCCGCCGAGAAGAGCGCACAGGCGAACCAGCGAGCGTAATCTCCCGGCACGTAAAACGTCGCGATTACAATAGGGATCGCTAGGATTCGCGACAATGTCAGCAGATTAGGCAGGCTCGTAATCGGCACACATCACTCCGGTTGAAGATCGCGGAAAACCACCGCCATCTTAGCCATCGGTATGGAAATGATCATAAATCTTTTTTGCGACGGTTTTGTTTATGCCAGCAATCCGTTCCAGTTCGCCGAGGCCGGCCCGGGCGACCGCGCGTGCGGAGCCGAAATGGTGCAGCAATGCCCGCTTGCGGCGAGCGCCAACCCCGCCGATCTCGTCGAGCGGCGATTGCCCTAGCGCCTTTGTCCGCTTGGCGCGATGAGTGCCGATGGCAAATCGGTGCGCCTCGTCACGTAAGCGCTGCAGGAAATAGAGCACGGGATCGCGCGGATCGAGCGAGAATGGTACCTGGTCGGGAACAAAAAAGCGCTCCCGCCCGGCGTTGCGGTCTGGCCCCTTGGCTATTCCGGCCAGCGCGACGTCAACGACGCCAAGCTCTTCGAACACACTCTGGGCTACATTGAGCTGGCCTTGGCCGCCATCGAGAAGGATAAGGTCAGGCCAGGTACCTCGGTCTCGCTCCGGATCGTCCTTCAGCGCTCGGGCGAAGCGGCGGCGCAACACCTCGCGCATCATCGCGTAATCATCGCCACCGGCGATGCCATGGGGCTCGAGAGCTGCCTGAGGCGAAGCGGTTCCGCGGATCGTGAACTTACGGTAGGCACTCTTGATGAGGCCATCCGGACCGGCGACGATCATCGCGCCGACCGCATTCGTGCCCTGGATATGGCTATTGTCGTAAACTTCGATGCGATTGAGCGGGCTGCCGATGCCAAGCGCCGTTGCGACACCGTCGAGGAGCTGGCGTTGCGAGGCGCTCTCGGCAAGCCGCCGGCCCAGCGCTTCACGGGCGGTTGCGAGGGTCCGGTCGATCAACCTCCTTTTGTCACCGCGCAATGGCACGGCGAGCGTGACCCTTTCGCCGCCGAGAGATAGAGCCTCTTCGACCAGGTCCTGCTCGAGCAATCTGTGGCTCAATAATACGAGAGGGGACTTGGCGCGGTTGTCATAGAATTGGCCGACGAACGAGGTCAACACTTCCTCGGCGGAGAGCTGGCGGTCGTGGGAGGGAAAATACGCCCGATTGCCCCAATTTTGCCCGCCGCGGAAGAAGAAGACCTGGACACAGGTCTGTCCACCGGCCTGGTGCGCCGCAATTACGTCGGCATCCACGATCCCGGCGACATGGATATCCTGGTGCCCCTGGACCAGCGACAGGGCACGGATCCGGTCTCTGATCAGCGCTGCCGCCTCGAAATCGAGGGCACTTGCGGCCTCCTGCATCTCGGTCGCCAGGCGTTGCTGGACGTCGCCACTTCTGCCGGACAGGAAACCCCGTGCCTGATCAATCAGCGCCGCGTAATCCTCGCTGCCGATGCGGCCTACACAAGGCGCGCTGCATCGCTTGATCTGGTACAGCAGGCAGGGGCGCGTGCGGGCTGCAAAGACGTTGTCGCTGCACGACCGCAGCAGAAAGGCCTTTTGCAGGGTCACCAGGGTCCGATTAACCGAGCCGGCGGACGCGAACGGACCAAAATAGCTTCCCTCTTTATTCCGCGCACCGCGATATTTGGTCAACTGCGGGAAGTCGTGGCCGGCGGTGAGATGGATGAACGGAAACGACTTGTCGTCCCGCAACAGCACATTGTAGCGGGGCATCAGCCGCTTGATCATGTTGCATTCGAGCAGCAGCGCTTCCGCCTCGGTATGGGTAACGACAATCTCGAGGGCGGCAGTTTCGGCGATCATCCGCCGCAGCCGGTTCGATAGTCCGGCGGGATGGGCGTAATTCTGGACCCGACTCTTCAGATTGCGGGCCTTGCCGACATAGAGTGCATCCCCCTTGCGGTTGAGCATGCGATAAACGCCGGGAGTCGCCGGAATGGTCTTGAGTGCATCTCGTATCGCAGCGATCCCCGCGGCGATTCCGGTCGACGGGGCGCGCGCCACGGCGGAATCATCGGCCGATGGAAGGTCCGGCGTCTCCGATGTCCGTGGAGACCCAGCAAAAGCTCCCGGAGCGCGGCGCGGGTCCAACTGAGGCAGCGCATTGCGCCGCGAACCCCGTGGCTGAGGGGCACACGTCACAGTTTCTTCCGTCAATCTTTCGTCAGCGGTTTCCGTCATTGATTCGTCAACTAATTGAGCTACCACGCTAATCCAGGGTATCCACGAGATTTGTGGATAACTCTGTTGAAAAATAGAGGCTAGCAAACTCGGGTTATAAGCATTCTCGCGTTTGTTGGCGTTTGTCTAAATTTTAGGCAATAGGTTAACCGATTGGAGACATTGAGATTTTTTCCAAAATGGTTAATTCGAGATGTCTCCAACTCATTTTGCTCATTGTCTCACCATCTCCATATGACCTGTGAACAAGTCGACGCCATATCGGCTTGGAGGCCTCTACTCAACGGGAGGCAATCGTTGCGGTTGGGCCCAACCTAGGTGTTGCCCCCCATCCAGGGCGATCATTTGACCCGTCATCGCCGGGGCCGACAGAATGAAACGCATCGCCGCTGCGATCTCCTGCGGGCTGGTGCCGCGACGCAACGGCATCAGTTTGCATTGTTGGACGAATTGCTCTGGGGTCTGTCGCGGGCTCGGTGATGTCGGACCCGGTCCAATCCCGTTCACCCGAATGCGGGGCGCCAAGGCCAACGCCATCGTCTGGGTCAGGGTCCACAACCCCGCCTTCGCCAAGGTGTACGACACGAAATAGGGCGTTAATGACCATACCCGTTGATCCAATAAATTGATAACAACGCCACCCATATGCGCTGGCAGCCGGGCTGCGAAATCCTGGATCAGGACGAACGGGGCCCGCAAATTGACGGCAAGATGCAAATCCCAGCTCTCGCGTGTTGCCGTCTCGATCGTGTCGTTGGCGAAGACCGCAGCGTTGTTGACGAGGCACCCGATAGGTCCGAGTTCGCGCTCGGCGCGCGGCAGTAGCGCCCTGACCGCTTCTTCATCAGTGAGACCGGCGTCGATGGCAATCGCCGTGCCGCCTTTACCACGGATCCGCTCCGCCAGGCTCTCAGCGGCATCTCGCGAGTGGTTGTAATGGATGGCTACGGCAAAACCGTCCTGGGCAAGGGCAAGAGCCAAGACCCGACCGATCCGCTGCGCCCCTCCTGTCACCAGCGCAGCTTTGGGGATCGGTGGAACCGGAAACCCTCCCGTCAGCTCGGGCTCGGCATCACCGGCGGGCACGGCGCTCCTTTCGCGCTCGCATCTTGGCGCGGGCCACGTCGCGTGCCGACACACCGGCGCGTCCGGCTATCGATCGGCCCCGCGGACCTTCCGGCCGTCTCGGCCCCGGCGATCGTCCAGTGGGCAGCCCGGCCGCTAGGCCGAGATCAACCTGTTCGAGCCGGCGGATCTCGTCGCGCAGCCTTGCCGCCTCCTCGAATTCGAGGTCGGCGGCAGCCTCGCGCATGCGCTTTTCGAGATCAGCGATGACAGTCTTCAGATCGGCGCCCTGATAATGCGCCGCTTCGCCCTCCGATAGCCCGAAAGTCACGTGATCGCGTTCGTAGACGCTCTCGAGGATGTCGGAGATCCCGCGGCGCACGCTTTCGGGGGTAATCCCGCGGGCTGCGTTATAGGCCTGCTGCTTTTCGCGCCGGCGATTGGTCTCGTCGATCGCCGCTTTCAGACTGTCGGTCATGCGGTCGGCATAAAGGATGGCACGGCCATCGATGTGGCGCGCCGCGCGCCCGATCGTCTGGATCAACGAGGTGCGCGAGCGCAGATAGCCCTCCTTGTCGGCGTCGAGCACCGCCATCAGGGCGCATTCCGGGATGTCCAACCCCTCGCGCAGCAGGTTGATCCCGATCAGCACGTCGAACACCCCGAGGCGGAGATCGCGGATGATCTCGATGCGCTCGAGCGTGTCGACATCGGAGTGCATATAACGCACGCGCAGCCCGGCCTCGTGCAGGTATTCGGTCAGCGCCTCGGCCATCTTCTTGGTCAGGGTCGTGACCATGACGCGGTGACCCCGCAGCGCCTCCTCGCGACACTCCGCCATCAAATCGTCGACCTGGTTCTCGACCGGGCGAATGATGCAGGGCGGGTCGACGAGACCGGTAGGCCGCACGATCTGCTCGACAAAGACACCACCGGCGCGGCGCATCTCCCAAGGTCCGGGGGTGGCCGATAGAAAGATCGTCTGACCGCGCAGCGTGTCCCATTCCTCGAATTTGAGCGGCCGATTGTCGGTGCAGGACGGCAAGCGGAACCCGTATTCGGCGAGCGTCGATTTGCGCGTCCAGTCGCCGCCAAACATGCCCCCTAGCTGCGGCACGGTCACGTGCGACTCGTCGACAAAAACGAGGGCATCGCGCGGCATGTATTCGAAAAAGGTCGGCGGCGGTTCGCCTGGCTTGCGGCCGGTTAAGTACCGCGAGTAGTTCTCGATTCCGGCACAGCTGCCGGTCGCCTCGATCATCTCAACGTCGTAATTGGTGCGCTGCTCGAGCCGCTGCGCCTCGAGTAATTTACCCTCGGTAAACAGTTCGTCGAGGCGGATCTTGAGCTCGCGCTTGATCTGCTCGATCGCCTGCAGCAGGGTCGGGCGCGGTGTCACATAGTGGCTGTTGGCGTAGATTTTGACCGATTGCAACGTCGCGGTCTTCTCGCCGGTCAACGGGTCGATCTCGTGAATTGCCTCGATCTCATCGCCGAACAAGGAGATGCGCCAGGCGCGGTCCTCGTAGTGCGCCGGGAACAGCTCGATCGTGTCGCCGCGCACCCGAAACGAGCCGCGGAAGAAATTGTGGTCGTTTCGCCTGTACTGCAATTCGACAAAACGGGCGAGCAGCTGGGTGCGGTTGATCCGGTCGCCCTTGGCAAGCGACAGGGTCATCTGCGAATAGGTCTCGACCGACCCGATGCCGTAGATGCAGGAGACCGAGGCCACGACGACGACATCGCGCCGTTCGAGGATCGCCCGCGTCGCCGAGTGGCGCATCCGGTCGATTTGCTCGTTTAATGAGGACTCCTTCTCGACATAGGTGTCGGTGCGCGGAACGTAAGCCTCGGGCTGGTAATAGTCGTAATAGGAGACAAAATATTCGACCGCGTTTTCCGGAAAGAAGCTCCTCATCTCGCCGTAGAGCTGGGCAGCGAGCGTCTTGTTGGGAGCGAGGATGATCGCCGGGCGCCCGGTGCGCTCGATAACATGCGCTATCGTAAATGTCTTGCCCGAGCCGGTGACGCCGAGCAGCACCTGCTCGCGCTCGCCGGCGGTAATGCCCTGGCACAGTTCGTCGATCGCCTGCGGCTGGTCGCCAGCGGGCTGAAATTCGGATTGAAGCTGGAAAGGCCTGCCGATATCGCTCTGCGGGCGCTCGGCGGCCATCAGCGGCAGCATTGTTATTAAGTCTAGGGCGTCAGCCGATTTCATGCCAGACACCGGAAAGCAGCGCTGTCAGTGGTATATAGGATAATCGAATCCGTTCGCGATATCAGCGGGCAAATCCATGAGCGAGCTTCCCCCCTTCCGAACAACGCGGCTGACGGTCCGCCCTCGTTGTATGGAGGATCTCGAAGCATGTATGGCCATGGATCGCGACCCCGAGGTGACGCGATTCTTGCCCGGCCCTTGGACCGATCCGATCGCTCATCGCGCGTTCGTCGAGGAACGGATGCTTCACACTTACCCTATCGGCATGGGCTATTGGTCTATTATTGCACCGGAAGGATTCGTCGGCTGGATCTTGCTGACACCTTTGGATTTGCATGGACCGGAGATCGAGATCGGATGGCGCCTGATCCGCGCAGCCTGGGGCTGCGGCTATGCGACGGAAGCCGCCCGGCCGATCCTTCACCATGCGCTCGGCACGCTCAAACTTCCGGAGGTGATCGCTGATATCGATCCGGAGAACACCGCGTCGGTCGGTGTGGCGCGCAAGCTCGGCTTTCGGCCGGCGGGATTGGTGCTGTTTAATGACCGCATGGTCACCCGCTACGTCGCGAGCCCGGCTGGGTTGCCAAGGCCTCGCCGCTAGCGGTGGAGATGATCGACCTCTTCACAAGAGGGGGGTCTCGCATTAGGTTGGCGGGTCTCCCTCCTCCTCTTTAGCCTCGGTTCCGTCATGTCCTTTCTTGCCGATCGTCTTGCCCGCGTCAAACCATCGCCGACCATGGCGATGACCGCGCTTGCCACGGAATTGAAGGCGGCCGGGCGCGACATCATCAGCCTGTCTGTGGGCGAACCCGATTTCGATACGCCGGAGAATATCCAAGAGGCGGCGATCGCGGCGATGCGGCGCGGCGAGACGCGCTATACCGTGTTCGACGGGTCGATCGAGCTGAAGCGCGCAGTTTGCGGCAAATTCAAGCGTGAGAACGGGCTCGACTACGAGACCTCGCAGATCACCGTCAGCTCGGGCGGCAAGCAGGTGCTGTACAACGCGCTGGTCGCGACGGTCAATCCGGGGGACGAGGTCGTCATCCCGGCGCCGTTTTGGGTGTCCTACCCGGAAATGGTGCTGCTGTGCGAAGGCACCCCCGTCCCGGTCTCGTGCCCGCAAAACAACGGCTTTAAAATGCGGCCCGAGGATCTCGACGCGGCGATCACACCGCGGACCAAATGGCTGATCCTCAATTCGCCGTCAAACCCGAGTGGCGCCGCCTATACCGAAGCGGATCTGAAAGGCGTCGCCGAGGTCTTGTTGCACCACCCTCATGTCTGGGTGATGACCGACGACATGTACGAGCACCTCGTCTATGACGATTTCGAGTTCAAGACGATTGCCCAGGCCGAGCCCCGCCTTTACGAGCGCACCCTGACCGTCAATGGCGTCTCGAAGACCTATTGCATGACCGGCTGGCGGATCGGCTATGGCGGCGGTCCAAAGGCCCTGATCAAGGCGATGGGCGCGATCCAGTCGAATTCGACTGCCAACCCGTGCTCGATCAGCCAAGCGGCGGCGATCGAGGCGCTTACCGGACCGCAAGATTTCATCCCGGTCCATAACCACAGCTTCAAGGAACGGCGTGATCTCGTCGTCGACATGCTGAACCGGGTCCCCGGTCTGTTCTGCCCACGGCCCGAGGGCGCCTTTTACGTGTACCCCTCCTGTGCCGGTGTCATCGGCAAGCGGACCCCGGCCGGCCAGACGATCGCGAATGACGAGGATTTCGTCCGCTACCTACTGGAGAAGACCGGGGTCGCGGTGGTGCATGGCGCAGCCTTTGGGTTGTCGCCGCATTTCCGGGTCTCCTATGCGACCTCGACGGAGGTGCTGCGGGACGCCTGCGAGCGCATCGATCGCGCCTGCCGCGCACTGACCGCCTAACGCTCGCGCGCCGGTACCGCGCGGGCGCCACAGAGTCACACTTCTGTAAATTTCGATTGCCATCCGGCCAGCCGGGGCGCAACGATCGGCGAGAGATAGAGGCGCCGCCGGGCCTCCTGTCCCGGCTTCCGGCGATCGCCTGCCAAGATGATGGAGGCGCCTATGGCGAATTCGACTGCGGCCCCGCGTTGCGCGGCGCTGATCGGACCGTATCTCTCGGGCAAGACGACTCTGCTGGAGGCCTTGCTGCACGCGAGCGGCAGCACGAGCCGGCGCGGTAGTGTGCGGGACGGCAACTCGGTTGGCGATCACGCGCCCGAGGCCCGCGCCCGCCAGATGTCGACCGAGCTGAACGTCGCGAACGCTACTTTTCTCGGCGACTCTTGGACGATCCTCGACTGTCCTGGCTCGGTCGAGCTTCTTTACGAAGCACAAGGGGCGCTGTTGGCGAGCGATGTCGCGGTCGTCGTGGTCGAGCCCGAGGTCGAGCGCGCTCTGACGATCAGCGCGCTGCTGCGGTTTCTCGACCGGCACAAGATCCCGCACATGATCTTCATCAATAAGATGGATAATGCGAACGCGCGCGTGCGGGACCTGCTGGCGGCTTTGCAGTCCGTTTCAGAGCGGCCGCTCGTGCTTCGCCAGGTCCCGCTTCGCGGGACCGATTCCGAGGTCACCGGCTATGTGGATCTCGTCAGCGAGCGTGCCTACCGCTATCGCCCGGGCCAGCCCTCGGATCTGATCCCGCTGCCCGACAATTTCTGGGATCAGGAGCGCGCCACCCGTACCGGCCTCATCGAGAAGCTGGCGGATTTCGACGACACCCTCCTGGAACAACTGCTGGAAGAGGTCGAGCCGCCGAAGGACGAGATCTATCGCCACCTGACACGCACGCTGAGAGGCGCGCAGGTCGTACCGGTATTCCTCGGGTCGGCACTCGCAGATCACGGAATTCGGCGGCTGTGGAAGGCGCTGCGCCACGAGGCACCGGAGCCGCAAGAGACGGCGGAGCGGCTCGGCATCGCCGCGCAAGGCGAGCCTTTGGCGCAGGTTTTCAAGACGTACAATCTCCCGCATACCGGAAAGCTCTCCTTGGCCCGTATCTGGCGTGGCACGATCTCAGAGGGGATGGTGCTGAACGGCAGCCGGGTAGCCGGCCTTCTGCGCCTCACTGGTGCTCAACAGGAGAAGGTGCCGTCTGCTCAGGCGGGCGAAGTCGTCGGGTTGACCCGCATGGAGGAGATCGCGACCGGTGCCGTGCTGACCCCGTCCGGCAAGGCCGAGCCACTGCCGCGGCCGGAACGCCCGCAGCCGGTGTTTGGCCTCGCGATAGCCTCCGAACGGCGCCAAGACGACGTTAAGCTGACCGGCGCCATCGGCAAGCTGATCGAGGAGGACCCGACCCTCGAGCTCGAGCAGAATGCCGACACTCAGGAAATGGTGTTGTGGGGCCAGGGCGACATCCATCTGCAGATCGCCATCGACCGATTGCGCAGCCGCCACAACCTCGCGGTCAATGGCCGGCGTGCCGCGGTCCCCTACAAGGAGACGATCCGGCAGGCGGTCCAGCAGCATTCCCGCTTCAAACGTCAGAGCGGCGGGCACGGACAATTCGCCGATGTGACGATCGAGGTGAAACCGTTGCCACGCGGCTCCGGCTTTACCTATACCAACAGCGTCGTCGGCGGGGCCATCCCGCGCAATTATATCCCGGCGGTCGAGGAAGGGGTGATCGAGGCGCTGCTCCACGGACCGCTCGGCTTTCCTGTCGTCGATGTCGCGGTCAATCTAATCACCGGCCAGTTCCACGCGGTGGACAGCTCGGATCAGGCGTTCAAGACAGCGGGACGGCAGGCGGTCCAAGAAGCGCTCCCGAAGTGCGAGTCGATCCTGCTCGAGCCGATCGATTCGGTCGAGATCTCGGTACCGAACGCCTTTACCGCGCGAGTGCAGCGGCTGGTCTCCGGCCGGCGCGGCCAGATCCTCGGCTACGACGCCAAGCCGGACTGGGCCGGCTGGGACATCGTCAGCGCCCATCTGCCGCAAAGCGAGCTCCACGATCTGATCGTCGAGTTGCGCTCGTTGACGATGGGAGTCGGCAGCTTCGCGCATCGTTTCGACCATATGCAGGAATTGACGGGAAGGCCGGCTGAAAAGGTCCTGGCCTCAAGGACGGCGGACGCCGCCCAATAGGGCCAATCGCGAAACCGTGACTTGGCGCCAGGCGCCGGCGATCCAAATTCTGGGTCGCGACGGCCATGAGGTGCTGCCATGTTGATCCGGCGAAACAGAGGCTGGAAGCTGCGCGAGAGCGAGGCGACACCGGAGGCGGTCTTCTGCGGGCGACGAGAGCTGATCAAGGCAATCGCGGCAGGTCCGATCCTTGCCTCGGCGCTCGGGTCTGCGCTCGCCGCGGAGGAGGAGCAGGACCCTTCGGCCGGTCTTTATCCGGTAAAGCGCAACCCTCGCTACACCCTCGATCGGCCGCTGACCGACGAGAAGCTGGCAACGACCTACAACAATTTCTACGAGTTTGGCTCGCAAAAGTCGATCGCGGCTGAAGCTCAGGCGCTAAAGATCCGCCCGTGGGCTATCAAGATCGACGGTCTGGTCGAGAAGCCGATAACGGTCGACATTGACGACCTTTTGAAAAAGATGCCGCTCGAAGAGCGACTCTATCGCCACCGCTGCGTCGAGGCCTGGTCGATGGCGGTACCCTGGAGCGGCTTTCCGATGGCGACTTTCCTCGATTTCGCAAAGCCCTTGGGCTCGGCGAAATATGTCCAGATGGAGACGTTTGTCGACGCCAAGACCGCACCTGGCCAAAAGGAATTCTGGTACCCCTGGCCCTATGTCGAGGGCATCACAATCGCCGAAGCGGGCAACGAGCTCACCTTTCTCGTGACCGGGATGTACGGAAAGCCTGTTCCCAAGCAAGACGGGGCACCGTTGCGGCTGGCCCTGCCGTGGAAGTACGGGTTTAAATCAGTCAAATCGATTGTGCATTTCTCGTTCACCGAGAAACGGCCGGTATCCTTTTGGGAAACCGTGCAAGGCAGCGAGTACGGCTTTTGGGCAAACGTCAACCCGGAAGTCCCGCACCCGCGCTGGAGCCAGGGGACGGAACGGGTTCTTGGGACCAACGAGCGCGTGCCGACCCTCAAATGGAACGGCTATGGTGAGTTTGTCGCCCACCTCTACGATGGGCTCGATAAAGAGCGGCTGTTCACCTGAAGCCTAAACCAATCGGGCGCGTCGGGCGATTGAACGAAGTTTTCACTTGCCAAATTTGATCACGTTTTGTTCTATAGAGCGGGGACGCCGAGCGTTACGGAGAAATGGACGATGAGACCATGGACGATTGCGGCAGCTGCGGCCGCCCTGCTTGCAGGGGCATGGTGGCAATGGCCGGCAGCCGCGCAGCGAGCCCCCGAACCCGTTTCGACGGGCGACATGATCACCTTTGATCAGTATCGCGAGTTCCGGTTACACGATTTGCAGCAGCGTCAGGTGCGGCTGGCCCGCCAGCTGGCCGCGCCAGGTCTTTCCGCGACCGAGAAAGCCAGCATCGAGCGGCGCAAGGCTTTTTACGACCAGCTTGCGGCGATGCCGGCTGAGGAACGCGACCAGCTCTATCGCGAGCGTTTCGATCAAATCGACGCCAATCACGACGGCAAGCTCGATCCTGAGGAACGCGCTGCCTGGCGCGACAAGCAGCGGGAATACTATCGGCAGCAAGCCGCGGAACGCGCCGCTCCCGCCAGCCAGGAACGTTAGAAAGGCGATGCTCGTGGACCCGGCAAAGGCCGGGGCCCACAGTCGGAATGACACCCACCCCTGCCGATGGGCTGCAGCGGTATCCCCCTCGAGGATCCTGACCGGCTCGGCTGGGGCGTTGCGCGACTGCCTCGCCGAGCGGGTGCGTAATCCAGCCCAATCGCACCCCGCCTGCCTTCCCCGGATCGCGTTTCCGGGAGGAGTGGGCGGGGGGCGGACCAGAACTCTACTTCGCGCTGCCGCGCTGGAGGGCCCGGGTGGCTGCGCTGGCCACGGCTCGCAACGACGCTGTTACAATGTTGCCGTCGATGCCGACGCCGTAGAGCGTCGCATCGCCGGCGTCGCGGATCTGGACATAAGCGGTTGCCTGGGCGTCGGCGCCGGCCCCGATAGCGTGCTCGCGATAGTCGACAACCGTCAGCTCGATGTCGCACTCGCGCTGCAGCGCGTCGACGAAAGCCGCGATCGGGCCGTTGCCGACCCCTTCGATCCGCCGCTCCAGGCCGTTGACGAGCAGGGTCGCGACAATCCGGCGCCGCTCCGGCGCGCGGGGCTCGGGGAAAATGCTGTAATCGCTCAGCACGATCCCGTCGCGGCGCAGATACGTCTCCTCGAACAGCGACCAGATGTCGGCACTCGTCACTTCCTTGCCGGTACGGTCGGTTACCTCCTGCACTTGTTTGCTGAACTCGATCTGGAGACCGCGCGGCAGGTCGAGCCCATGATCGGCTTTCAACACATAAGCGACGCCACCTTTGCCGGACTGGCTATTAACCCGGATCACCGCCTCGTAAGTGCGGCCGAGATCCTTCGGGTCGATTGGCAGATACGGCACCTCCCATAACGCGTCGTTGCGTTTAGCAAGCTCCTCGAACCCTTTCTTGATCGCGTCCTGGTGCGAACCCGAAAAGGCCGTGTAGACAAGCTCACCGGCGTAAGGATGCCGCGGGTGAACCGGCAGCTGGTTGCAGTGCTCGACGGTTCGGACAATCTCGTCGATGTCGGTGATGACGAGCCCCGGCTGGATACCCTGGCTGAAGAGGTTGAGCGCCAAGGTGACGATGTCGACATTGCCGGTGCGCTCGCCGTTGCCGAACAGCGTGCCTTCAACCCGCTCCGCTCCAGCCATGATCGCCAGTTCGGTTGCCGCCACGGCGGTGCCGCGGTCGTTATGCGGATGCACGCTGAGGGTGATGCAGTCACGGTCACGGATGTTGCGGCCGAACCACTCGATCTGGTCGGCATAAATGTTTGGGGTCGCCATCTCGACCGTGGCGGGAAGATTGAGGATCGTCTTCTTGTCCGGGGTCGGCCGCCAGACATCCATCACCGCCTCGCAGATCTCGACCGCGAAATCGAGCTCGGTACCGGTGAAGCTCTCCGGCGAGTATTGGTAGACAACCTCAGTTTCCGGCATAGCCGCGGCGAGTTCGCGGATGAGCTTGGCCCCGTTCACTGCGATATCGACGATCCCCGGCTTGTCGAGGCCGAACACGACCCGGCGCTGCAATGTCGAGGTCGAATTGTAGAGGTGCATGATGGTGCGGCGGGCGCCCCGGATTGCCGCGAAGCTGCGTTCGATCAGTTCCGGCCGCGCCTGGGTCAGTACCTGGATCGTGACGTCATCGGGGATGCGCCGCTGCTCGATGAGTTCGCGGACAAAAGTGAAATCGGTCTCGGAGGCAGAGGGAAAGCCGACTTCGATCTCCTTAAAGCCAAGTTTCACCAAGAGGTCGAACATACGCCTCTTGCGATCGGGCCCCATCGGCTCGACCAGAGCCTGATTGCCGTCGCGTAGATCGACGCTGCACCATAGTGGCGCACGGTCGACGACTTGCGTCGGCCAGCGTCGGTCCGGTAAATCGATGGTTGGAAAGGCGCGATACTTGTGGATGGGCATACCGGGCATCGGGATCTCCTGGTGCAAGGCTCGCAATACGTGCGATGGCGATGTGAGCGGAATTCGGAATATGGACGGCCGGCGGGAGACGTCAGTGCCGCCGACCGATGCTAAGTCGCAAATGGAACAGCGGCCCGGGTCGCGCCACAAAAGTGCCAAATACAGCGAAGCTCTTGGAAAGTCGGATTGGGAACATCAACATCATTGAGCGCGAGAGGGTGGTTCCCGATCGGGAACGGAAACGAGTGGGCTCGGCGTCCGGTTAGAACGCCGAGCGGGTAAGTCGGAACTCGTAGCCCTCGCAGCACATACAATCATGGCTAACAGAAGCGCAGCTCTAGGTCAACTGTTTGACATCATTCCACTGCGCGGGCGCTATCAAGGTCGTGTCTGTAGGGTCTTTGTCCTACCCCAAACCGCAAGTTTAAAAACCTGTAGCCTTTTTGCCACTGTAACTTCCAGGCAACACCCGATTGAAAAACCAACATCTCCGTTTCAGGTTCGATTGACTCGAAACCTCTGACACATAGTACTCTTTGAATCGAATTGGGCTCGCGTTCTGTATCGACCGGGGATCGATAAGTAGTCGGCAAAAGTCGCCGTACCGGTTCACGGCTCGGTACCAGAGTAGGGTGACTGACGGTCTGTGGACGCGCGTCCGACGTTCGGGGGAGTATGGCTGAGGCCGTGCGGTCTAAACGGGGGCGAGGGGGCAAAGTGTCGGAGCAGACGAACGTTGTGCCTTTTCCGCTGACAATGCGAGGCACTCTTTCGGCGGCGGACCTGGCGTGTTCGGCGACCAGATACGAATTCACCGAGGAGGAACTGGCGGCCTTGTGCCGCTGGTTTTCAGCGATGAAATACGCCTTCCCGGGGACTGAGGGCGTGATGATGGTCAGCCATCAGGAGAATTACTCCGCGGTCGGGCTCTACAACCGGGCGGGAGGCGCGCCCAACTGCCTTGTTGCCAAGCATGAGGTTGGCGGCGCTGCGCGGTTCTTCTGGTCTACGGAGTTCGATCCGCCGCGTCCGATTAAGGACCTGTCCGAGATCACCGACGCCCATATTCGTGCCATCCGGCCACCGCGCAATGAAAAGGGCTGGCTTGATCCAAACGGCTGGATGGGGGTTTATGCATCGCGCCTGATCGCAACCCAGCTGCAGGTGGTTTAAGTCCTCCCTGTGTAACTAGTCTGGTGCGAGCGTGCCTTAGGTTGGGCCTGGAGAGGTATCCGGCCATAGGGCCGCGCCGGGAGCCGGCAGACTCTTGTCCATATCGTAATGATAGAATATCGTCTCGACTGTGGAAACCGTGCCGCGTCGATGAAATTCGCCGCTGTCCTCGTCTGTTTTGCCGGCGCAGCTCTTGCCGGGTGCGGCTATCTGCCGACCGCCGGGCCGACAACGGCCCAAGTCGTCGACCAAGGGGTTCAGGACAACCAGATCCGCTACGACATTGTCGACGTCAATGCCAATGTCGTCTCTGCTTTATTGGCGCAGCCCGCGGAGAGCTTTCAGAGACGCTTCGGCAAGAACGGCAGGCCGCCGGCGCCGACGATTGGAATTGGTGACACGGTCTCTGTCTCGATTTGGGAAGCCGCAGGCGGGGGACTCTTCGGGGCGTCGCCCACCGACCACGTTTCCTCCGGTTCGCGAAGCGTAACGATCCCGGAACAGATCGTCGGACGGGACGGGGGAATCACCGTGCCATTTGCCGGCCGAGTGCCTGTCGCCGGGCGGTCGACGGTCGACGTCCAGCACGAAATCGAGCGCCGTCTGGCCGAGAAGGCAATCGAGCCCCAGGTCATCGTGACCATCTCGAAGAGCGTGACCAATGCTGCAACGGTATCGGGCGAGGTCGTCAACGGCGCCCGGGTGCCGCTCTCGGTCAACGGCGATCGACTTCTCGATCTGATCGCCCTCGCCGGGGGAGCGAAATCCCCTGTGTATGACACCTTTGTCCGGCTTTCCCGTAATGGCGTCACCGCGACCATCCCGATGGAGAGGCTGGTGTCGGACCCGGCCGAGAACATCTATGCCCAGCCGGCCGATGTGCTGACATTGGTTCGCATCCCGCAAACCTTCTCCGTGCTTGGCGCGACCGGTCAGAACGCTCAGGTCAATTTCAATGCAGAAAGGATTACGCTGGTCGAGGCGCTTGCCAAGGCCGGCGGTTTACAGGACCTGCGTTCGGATCCCGCGGGGGTATTTCTTTTCCGGTTCGAGCCGCCGGCCATCGTGACCGCCGTCAATGCTCAGCAGTTAGGCACTGGGCCCGATCGAAGTTCCCCCGTCGTCTACCGACTCGACATGAGCGATGCGGCCGCCTATTTCCTCGCTCAGCGCTTTCCTGTCGAAGACAAAGACATAATCTACGTTGCCAACGCCCGGCTCAACGAGCTGCAAAAATTCTTCACCCTGCTGAATACCCTGACCGGACCGGTAATCACCGGCATCGTCGTCAAGAACGCATCACCCTAGCAGCCTATCGGCGTATAACAGCGTCAGGCGCGGAGCTGCTTGGAGATAGGGCCATGCCGGCGCGGCGGACGCTATCCGGTGACGATCTGATCGTGGTGACAGGAGGCTCCGGCTTTATCGGGTCACATATCGTCCACGACCTGGCCCAGGCGGGATCGCGCGTCGTGATCTCGGATCTTTTGCAGGTCGGCGACAAATGGCGCAACATCGCCGCGGCTCAGCTGCACGACATCGTGCGACCCGATACCCTGTCCGAATGGCTCGGGCGTCACAGCGACAAGGTCGCAGCGGTCGTCCACATGGCGGCGATCTCTTCGACGACCGAACCCGATGTGGACCGGTTCGTGGCAAACAATATCCGCTTGACGATCGACCTGTGGGAGTGGTGCGCGGCGAATACCACGCCCTTCATCTACGCCTCGTCTGCGGCAACCTATGGCGATGGCCATACCGGTTTCAGCGACGATCAAAGCCCTGCTGCTCTAGCCGCACTGCGTCCACTCAATGCCTATGGTTGGAGCAAGCATGTCGTCGATCGTCGGATCGTGGACGATATTGTGCGTGGCCGGCCGCAACCGCCGCAATGGGCCGGGCTTAAGTTTTTCAATGTGTATGGCTCAAACGAAACCCACAAAGGTGTCATGCAGTCCGTCGTCAACAAGATTTACCCCCTGGTCAAAGCGGGGGAGACGGTCAGCCTTTTCAAGTCGCACAACCCGCGCTACCGAGACGGCGGCCAACTGAGAGACTTCGTTTATGTGAAGAACTGCGTCACCACGGTCGGATGGCTGCTACGAAACCCGACGGTCAGTGGCTTGTTCAATGTCGGAACCGGTACTGCCCGAACCTTTCTCGACCTGGTCAACGCGGTCGGCACGGCAGTCGGACGCAAGCCAAACATTCGGTTCATTGACACTCCTGCCGAGCTCCGCGACAAGTATCAGTACTATACTCAGGCAGAGATGACGAAACTGCGAGCCGCCGGCTTCGACCGACCGTTTCATTCGCTCGAAGACGGTATCCGGGACTATGTGCAGTCCCTTCAGTAGATCTTCTAATTTGGCAACGCGGATCGCCGGGTGATCATATTCGATTTATCGCGTCTGATCTCGCGTGCCAAGCGGGAGACGCCAACCGGCATCGATCGGGTCGAGCTCTCCTATGCCGCGCATCTGGTCGCCGGGACCGTTCCCCTGCATTTCACGATATTGACAGCCACGAGCCGTTTCGGGCTGCTGCCCAAAGCTACAGCGGTGGACTACATCCGGACGATTGACGGGGCATGGCGCGGCCATACCGCTTCCTCGGAGCCCACCGGGCGAAGAGCGAGCCGTTTGGCACGCACACTGCGTCTCGGAGCCCTAGCGCGTGGCGAGCGAGCCCTCCTCGCACTGTTGCACACTGAGGTCGAAAATTCGGTCTACCTCCTCGTCTCTCACCATCATCTCGAGAAACGCGCGGCCATCGCGCGTCTGAAGCAAAAAGGAGGCGCGCGCTTCGTCTGCCTCATTCACGATCTTATTCCAATCGAATTCCCCGAATATGCGTTGCCCGGCCAGGACGACAAGCATCGCCGCCGTATCGAGACCGCCGCGTCCCTATCCGATGCAGTAATCGTCAACTCTACCGTGACACGCGAGGCCTTCCAACCCTACCTGGAGCGCGTTGGCCGTTCGCCGCCCGTGCTCGTTGCACCATTTGGCGTCGACCTGCCCGCTATGCCGATGGATGCGCCGTCACCCATAGAGCAACCTTACTTTGTTTGCGTCGGTACTATCGAGGCGCGCAAGAACCATCTGCTGTTGCTCAATCTCTGGCGTCAGCTGGTCGACGAACTCGGCGATACAGCCCCGCGCCTGGTTTTTGTCGGGCAGCGCGGATGGGAAACCGAAAACGCGGTCGATATGCTAGAGCGCTGTCCCGCGCTGCGAGGTGTCGTCCTCGAATACGGCAATCTGCCCGATGCCGAGGTGAGGCGGCTTGTCAAGGGAGCTCGAGCTCTGCTGCTACCGTCCTTTGCCGAAGGGTTCGGATTTCCGCTGGTCGAAGCGCTGGCGCTCGGGGTCCCGGTGCTGTGCAGCAATCTTGCCGCATTGCGCGAGAACGGCGGAGGTGTCGCAGAATTTTTCGACCCGCTCGACGGTCCCGGTTGGCGGGCGGCAATCATTGATTATTCGCTATCGGCCTCGCCCCGGCGCCAAGCACAGCTGAGTCGGTTGACTGGCTGGAAACCGCCGCGCTGGGAAGATCACTTCGCCGTCGTCGATGCATTGATCTCAGAAGCCGGAGCCGGCAGCCGACACCGAAGTTACTGCACCGCTTCGCCCGGCGCGGCTCGGCGGGCCAAGATTGCCGGTCGGGGAATCGCAGACTTACGATAACTTTTTTACGAAAGGGATCCAGCAATGGCGGAAATACCGCGCCTGAACGGGGTGATCGGCGCTCTGGAGCAAGGCAAGCCTGCCTTCGTCTGCTTTTCTGCAGCGGAAACCGGGGTTGCCCAGGCGATAAACACAACGCCGTACGATGGCGTGGTGTTCGAGATGGAGCACCGGCCATATGACATTCGCGCTCTGCGCGACTGTCTGCAATACATGCTGGATCGCCGTCAAATTCTGCGATCCGGGACCTTGGCGCCAGCGGTGGCACCCTTCGTTCGCATTCCACCCAATGGCGGTGAGACCAGCCAGTGGGTCGCCAAGCAGGTACTGGACCAGGGCGTCTACGGCATTGTGTGGCCGCATGTCAGTACGGTCGAAGAAGCGCGCAATGCAGTCACTGCCTGCCGTTACCCGCGGCCTCGCTCTGCGGCCTATTTCGAGCCGGCGGGTCAGCGCGGCGATGCGCCCGCCGCCGCAGCGCGCTATTGGGGTCTGACCCAGCAGGAATACTACACGCGCGCCGATGTTTGGCCGCTCGACCCGCAGGGCGAAATACTGGTCGCCATCATGTGCGAGGAGGTGCGCGCGATCAAAAATCTGCCAAAGATGCTGGAGGAGGTCCCGGGGATCGGCGTCGTGATCGTTGGCGAGGGTGATTTGTCGCAGGACCTCGGCCTCCCGCGGCAGTACGACCATCCCACAGTCACTTCCGCGATCGACGAGATTTTGGCGATTTGCAAACAATACAATGTCGCCTGCGGACACCCGCACGTCGACAGCAAGAATGTCGAGGCGCTTGTGGAGAAGGGGTTCCGCTATTTGATGCCAGCGCCGGTCTATTCTTTTGCTGCGCTGGAGCTCGGCCGGAAGGCCTCCGGCCGCGCCTAGTCAACCCGGGATCATCCGAGCCAGTTCGGGGGGTGTCAGCGGAGCGTCGGGGAGAACCGTCTCCAGCTGGCGGTCGCCGAGACGCATATGGCGCTCGAAGATCGTATTGAGGACGCTGCGAAAGTCCGTCGTGACCGCAAGGTCCCGCCGCTGATAGAGCTGATGCGGCGAGATGCCAGGCCAATCACCGTACACTCTGCCGCCATTCACTGCGCCGCCAAGGACCCAAATGACATTGCCATGACCATGGTCTGTGCCGGCATTGCCGTTTTCCCGGACTGTGCGCCCGAATTCGGACAAGACGACGACGACAGTGTCGCGCCAGCTCTCTCCCGATCCCCGGGCGAGGATGGCGAGACCTTCGCCGAGCGGGCGCAGACGCTCTGCCAATTGCCCTTTCTGGTCGCCCTGGTTGACATGCGTGTCCCAGCCCCCCAACCCAATAGCCACCAGCCGGACGGCGGGGTGGCGGCGGATCAGCTGGGCGAGCCGTGTCGCTTGTCCCGGGAAGCCGGTCGGGGGCGGGGCGCCGTTATCGGCGATTTGCTGCTCGGCAGCCAAAGCGGCAACCAGCTGAGCGCGTGCCGCCCGGCCCTCACGATAGGATTTGCCGAGCTCGTCATTGCCGGAATAGAGGCGGTCGAAAGCGCTGCCGACATCCGGCTGGTCGATCGGCAGCGGACGGGCCCCATTTGGGCCGAGCGGTAGAGTGGCAACCGCGGCCTTGCCCGCAAGAATACGCGGCAAGGCCGAACCGATACTGATCGCGTCGGTCGCGCCGCGCGGACCGGGCAGCGCCAACAACAGTCGGTTCATCCAGCCGTCACGGGTGGCGCTTTGTTCCAGCGTACCGTTTTCGAGGTATAGCTGAGCGTCGAAATGCGATCGGGTCGGGTCGGGTGACCCGGCGGCATGAATAAAGGCGAGCCTGCGGTCCGACCACAGCGGCATTAGGCTGGCAAGAACGGGGTGCAACCCAAAATGCTGATCGAGCGCCAGTGCCCCGTCGGGCTTTCCCGGCGGCGCGATCGCTATCGATCGCCGCTCCTCGTAATAGGCCTCTTCGGCAAACGGGATAACGACATTCAGCCCGTCGACGGCGCCGCGAAGCAGGATCACGATCAGGCGCCTGGGAGCGCCATCGACGGCCATGGCCCAGGCATCCGGGCCCAAGGCAAAGAGACCAGCTGCCGCTCCTTTGAGCAAATCGCGCCGCCGCACGATCATGGTCTAGCGGCGCATAAAATCGGGGCTGCCGAGGATCAGGGCAGCTCGCAGCGCGGGCGGCGAGTCGTTGACGACTTCGCGCGTTTCGCCGGCCATCGTTGCCCCGAAAATTGCTTCCAGATGCGTCGCGTCGACTGGGTTTGTGGTCGCGCTCGAACCAAGGCCGCCGCGAGCCAGTGATGTGGCAAAGCTGATCCGCCGTGTCGTTGCATCCGGGCTGAGCCAGGCGTCTTCGGTATTCTTGTAACCGTCGGGTGTCAGGCAGCCGTAGAGCGGCATTCCGAGCTGGTCCATTGCGCCGAGCAGCGGACGGACATTGCCGACCGGCGCACCCGCAGCACGCACAGCCGAGATCACGAACTGATACGGCGTCTTGTACTTTTGGCCAAAGCTGTCCCAGAACTCGCCGCTGGCGAGGAGTGTCTTCAGCACCTCGCGAATATTGCCTTCGGTTTCTAGAAAACGCGCCGCGAGCCGATCGACGAGGGCGGGAGGCGGCTCGTCAGCGACAAAATATTGTGCGAGCTCGAAGCTGATGTGGCGGGCGGTTGCCGGGCTGCGCGCCAGCATGTCGAGGGCCTCCTCGCCTTCGGCTTTGCCGCGGGACTTTAGCGTCTGGCCCAGAAACGCCTTGGGGCCATAGTCGTGGCGAGCGCCCTCGAATACCGCGGCGTGTTGCGGGTAGAAGCGGGCGTCTGGCGGGTTGACGGTCCAGCCCGTCAGGATCCGGGCTAAGGTGATTACGTCCTCCTGCGTGTATCCGCCATCGGCGCCCAGCGTGTGCAACTCCATGACCTCGCGCGCGAAATTCTCATTGAGCCCCTTTTGCCTGCCGCGGGCGCCAGGACTACCCGGGGCGGTACTCAGCGTGTTGTCGAGATAGACCAACATCGCCGGGTGCTTCGTTGCCGCAAAAAACAGGTCGCGGAAGCGGCCGAGAACAAAAGGACGGATCGCTTGCACTTCGTAATTGCCGATCCACACATCATCCAGCCCCTTGCCGGAGTACACATTGAAATGGTTGAACCAGAAATCGACCATGACCTCCTGCAACTGACGACGGCTCGACACAGCTTTGAGGAGGCGGGCCTCGGACGCGTCTCGCAAAATAAGGCGGACGCGTTCGCGCTGGGCCTTTTCCAGCTCCGCATTGGGCTTGAAGCCGCGCAGCGTGCGCAACGGCCCATAAAGCTGGCGCAGCTGAACCGGGTTGAGCTTCAGGGTATCGATCTGGGCGAGGCGCCACTGCAGCTCGATCGGTTCGGGGATCGAGCCGGGATCGAGCTGCTCTCCGATATAGCGCTCGATTCCGATTTTTTTGACATAGTCCAACTCCTCGAGCGTCGGACCAAAGGTGAGCCGGTTTAACACGTGGATAATTTGACGATCGGACACCGCATCGGCAGCGCTCGCCGGCAGGGCCGTAAGCAAAAACAAGGATACCGCGGCTACGATGCCCGCAAGTCGCGTCAGCATAAACGGCGAAAAGCCCGAGCTTCCCCTGTCTATTCTAGACCTCCAGTGCTCGCTCCATCCCCCAGCGCGCACGACTTCAGCATAATGAAGGGACGGTCTTGTGCAACAAGACCCGGCTTAGGCCTGGATCGACATGACTTAGTGCGGCGATTGCACGGTCGCCTCTTCTCTTGGTGTCGTCGGCGTTGTGGAATCGGCGGAGCGAGAGGCTCGCGGCCGCCGCGCCAAATTGAGCAGCCGGGAGACGCTGGCGACAGCGGCTATCGCCGAGAAGCCGGCAGCCAGTAAAATTGCGACAGTCGGACTCGTACCGCCGGCAGGTCCGGCAAGGCCAAAAATCAGCGCCACCAGCGCCGCGCCGATGGTCTGCCCGAGCAAACGGGCGGTCGACTGGACGGCGCCGGCGCTACCGCTCCGTTCGCGCGGCGCGCTGACGATGATGGCACGGTTGTTTGGCGACTGGAAAAACCCGAAACCGAACCCGCAGATCATGATGCGCCAGGCAATGTCGGCGGCGCCGGGTTGCGACGGGAGGGTCGCCAGCAGCACAAAGCCGACGGTCAGGACAGAGAGCCCGATTCCGCCGAGGACGCCGGCGGAATAGCGGTCGGCAAGCCTGCCGGCGATCGGCGCAATAATCGTTACCGTGACCGGCCAGGGCGTCATCAGCAGCCCGGTCGCGACCTGCGAGCGCCCGAGCACGTCTTGAAAATAAAACGGGAGGGTAACGAAGACGATCCCCTGTGCGACGAAGGTGCAAATCGAAGCGGTGACCGACAGCGCGAACAACGGGCGCTTGAACAGATCGACCGGCAGCAACGGCAGGCTAAGCAAAGCCTGCCGGCGTACGAGGATAGTGCCGACAGCTATCGCTCCGACCAGCTCGATCACCACGAACGCGGCCGCCTGACCATGACCAATACCATTGATCCCGGCGATCAGGAGGGCGAAAGCAAACGCGCTCAGCATGGCGCTCGCGACGTCGAAGCGGTGCTCGGAGCGCGCGTTGTGCGGCAAGAATCGCAGCGACAGCAGGAAGGTGACGAAGCCGATCGGCACGTTGATCGCGAACAGCCACGGCCAAGAGGCGACCGCGAGAATGGCCGAGGCGACGCTCGGCCCGGCGGCGGACGAAACCGAAACCGCGACAGCGGTCATCGCGATGCCGCGGCCCAACTGCCGCCGCGGGTAGGTGAACCGCACCAGCGCGGTGTTGACGCTCATCGTGCCGGCAGCGCCAAGGCCTTGCAGCGCGCGGCCCAATGCAAGCATTGTCAGCGAGTTTGACAGAGCGCTGACGAGCGCGGCGCATGTAAACACCGCGAAGCCGATCGTGTAGATGCGGCGATACCCGAAAATGTCGCCGAGAGAAGCCAGCGGCAACAGAGAGATCACCACCGCCAATTGATAGGCATTGATGATCCATATCGACTGAGCGGCGCTCGCATCGAGATCCCTGGCGATCGTCGGCAAGGCGATGTTCACGATCGCGGTATCGAGCACCGACACCACCATCCCGATGACGAGGGTGAGGATCGCCCAATATCGTTGCGGGGGCGGAAGCCCGTC
>Ga0070717_10000231_pt1 | contig 38509 bp, 33 predicted proteins | sample LARL113metaG_FD_71366 | JGI IMG/M metagenome (GOLD analysis project Ga0070717, IMG submission 71366) | Corn, switchgrass and miscanthus rhizosphere microbial communities from Kellogg Biological Station, Michigan, USA - LAR L11-3 metaG | ecosystem: Host-associated > Plants > Roots > Rhizosphere ...
TTTTCACACTCGTCCGCGCCTCAGTCAGCTGAGCGCGTGGGCTTCCCAGCAAGGAGCCGTCGTGATTGGCCGAACCCCGCTTGAAGAAAGCATGAAGCAGCTGGAAGCGAAATACGCCGGACAAGAGGTTCCGCTGCCGCCGCACTGGGGCGGATATCGAGTGGCGCCGGAAACGGTGGAATTCTGGCAGGGCCGCCGCAGTCGCCTGCACGACCGCTTGCGGTACCGACGAGAAAAAAGTGAGTGGGTGGTCGAGCGGCTCTCGCCGTAACGATGGAAGACCCCGATCCCAACGTGCGTTATCTCCACTCCACCCCCCCTTTCGCGGCGCTGCCGGATGCGCGGGATGCCGGAGATAAACCCCCGCCCGCTCCGTTGCTGGCGGCGGCCATCCATGCCCAAAGCGAAGGGTTGCTCATCATGGGCCGCCGGTGGACCCAGAACGGCCTGAAAGTCATTTTTGCGAACGAGAGTTTTTGCGCGATGACGGGCTTCACCTTGGCGGAACTCCGCCGTCGCGGCCAAGGGTTCCTTCATCCGGAAAAAAACAATCTCACCCGGTTGCAACGTTGGGCGACGAAACCGGAGCCGGGCACCGTGTTCAGCGGCGAGGGCTATCTGGCGCGTAAAGAAGGACCTCCCTTGTATGCGGCGTGGAACTACAGCCCGGTTTCGGACGAGAACGGGCGCGTGACCCACATTGTATCCACTTATCGGGATCTGACCGAAAAACGCCGGCTGCAAGAAGCGCTGATTCATGCCCAACGGTTGGACGCGGTGGGCCGGCTGGCCGGTGGGGTCGCCCATGATTTCAACAATCTGTTGTCGGTGATAAACGGATACTGCGAGATCATGGCGACGAAACGCAGCGTGCGAAAGCAAGCCGCGCACGAGCTCGAAGAAATTCACCAGGCAAGTCAGCAGGCTGCCACTCTGGTGCGTCAACTTCTCGCCTTCAGCCGGCGCCAGGCCATGAATCCCAAGGTGGTGAGCCTGAATCAGGTGGTGCGCGACAATGCCGAAATTTTGACCCGTTTGCTCAAGCCGCGAAAATTCCTCGCGCTCAGCTTGGACGCCGAATCGGTCAATGTCCGGATCGATCCCGCACAACTCCAGCAGGTGCTGCTCAACCTCACGATCAATGCCCGCGACGCTTTGCAGGACGGAGGGCGCGTCACGATTAGCACCGCCTTGCGCGAGGCCACGCCCGACATGGATCGTCGCCCTGCGGAAATGGCGCCTGGCCGGTACGCCGTCTTGGTCGTTTCCGACGACGGGATCGGAATGGACGAGCACACCCAAGCACATCTTTTCGAACCCTTTTTCACCACCAAGGAACAAGGCCGCGGGACCGGCTTGGGACTCGCGTTGGTTTATGGAGTGGTCCAGCAAAGCGGCGGTTTTATCTTCGTCCGCAGCGCACCCGGGCAAGGATCCACCTTCGAGATCTTCCTTCCCGAGGTGCGCGAGCCCGCGCAGCCGATGGGCTCTTCCCTCCCTTCGATCCCGAATACCCGAGGCAAGGAAACCGTGTTGATTGTGGAGGACGATGACGTCGTTCGCAAAATGGTCGCCGGGATTCTTACGGCCGATGGGTATCACGTCGTGGCCGAGAAATCAGGCGAGGAAGCCTTGCACGCCGCCCAACGCACCCAGCTTCAAATCGATTTGCTCATCACCCAGATCGGCGGTCCTTCGTGCGAAGGCGAAAAACTCGCTCGCGCCCTTTACCAAGAATATCCTCAACTCCGGGTTCTCGGCACCTGCAACCCCGACTGCACTCCGCTGACCTTCATGTCCACGGAGTCCCAGGCGTGTTTAACCAAGCCATTTACCCTCAGCGCGCTGATGAAAGCCACGAGGGCGCTCCTGGATCACGGCGCAGGGCATGAGTTGACCCCACGCCGCGGAGATCCCTGATTAAGGGGCATGCTTCTGTATTTGGTTCGCCACGCACACGCGGTCAGCGAGGAACAAGATGCCGCTCGTCCCCTGAGCACTCGGGGAATTGAATACACGCAGCGGCTTGCGGAATTTTTCAAACAAAGCGGGACCTTCGCCCCAGTTCAAGTTTGGCACAGTCCGTTACGGCGTTCGCGTGAAACCGCGGAAATCCTGATTCGAGAGCTCAACCTGGACTGTGGAATGGTGGAGACCAGCGATCTGCGGCCGGAGGATGACCCCAAGGAAACCGCCGCGCGACTCTCCGGCCTGATGGGAGTCGAACCGCTCGCCATCGTCGGCCACGAACCGCACCTGAGCGCCCTCGCCACCGTGCTGGTCCGGGGCAAGGTACACCCCACGGCCTTTGAAATGAAAAAAGGCGCCGTGCTCGCGCTGGAGCGCACCGATGAGGTTCACAAAAAATCCGGCGATCCTCGCTGGATCGTCACTTGGCATCTCGCTCCCGCCCTCCTTCCTCTCCGCCCGCCCGCCGCGGTGCGGCGCGACGGCGGAGCGAAGAATCTTCCGACCCCGTGATTCCAGAAGTTTTTTCGGCTTATTCGTTTTCTGAATACTTCTCATGCCGCTAGACGTGCTCTCCTCTCGAATCGGCGGAGCCGCCGAGAACATGGCAACGGACTTCCTGCTCTTACAGCGGTATCCGCGCCCTGAGTACGTAAGGTTTCGCCACTACGGTTGGCAACGCCCTGCTTTCACCTTTGGCTACAGCCAGAAGATTTCCTTTGTCCGCAGCCAGCTACCCGATGAAGAAGGGCTTGAGTTGTGTCGACGGCCGACCGGTGGGGGGATTGTCGACCATCGTGACGATTGGACTTACGCGTTGATTATTCCACGCGCGCACGCCGCCTATGACGCGCGCGCGATCGAATCGTATCGCCTCGTGCACACCTGCATCGTCGATGCCCTGCTGGCACAAGGAGAACGGGCCCAATTGAACGAAAAAACCGAACCCAGTGAGGAACCCGTAGTTGGGCCCGGAGTTTGTTTCGATCGCGCAGAGCGATACGACGTTATCCATCCCGACACCGGAAAAAAAATCGCCGGTGCCGCCCAAAAACGAAATAAGCACGGCCTGCTTTTCCAGGGTTCTCTTTCACGAGCAACGGTGACCGAGAATTTGGACTGGGAAGAATTTCAAGTCGATCTGAGCCAACGGCTCGCCTCGGCTTTTGCGGTCGAATCCAGCGAGGCCGCGTGGCCGGATTGGGAAAACGATGAACTTAGTCAGCTGATCGACCACTACTCCACACCCGAATGGAACGAGTTCCGTTGATCTCGATCGCGGAAGCCCCTCGAATCTGTCCGGCGCCGACTCACGCCATCCCGCATGCAACTTAAAGCCGAGGACATCTCCATCGCCGTCACGATGTATCGCCGACTCGACTACATCGAGCAGGCCCTGGATTCTGCCGTCAACCAGACGGTGCCGGTTCGCGTCCGCTTGTACGACGACGGCTGCCAGGACGAGGCCCGGTTGAAACAGATCCTGGCCCGCTTCGGCGATCGGGTGGAATATTGCCGAAATCCGGTGACCCTGGGGCTGTTCCGAAACATGAACGCATGTATTCAGAACTCGCCTACGCCATGGCTCTCGATTCTTCACGACGACGACCTTCTGTCCAAGGACTTTGTCGAGCGCATCCTGGAAGTCGCGCCTGAGGTTGAGCGTTGCTCGCTATTTTGCGGGGGAACCGTTTTTCTCACCCCCGACGGGCACCCCTTTCATTGGTCGGGCCCGCCGGCGGACGTCCGGTGGAAAAAGATTTCCGCCGAAGATTACGCCCTAAAGAACTGGTTCGCCTTCCCCGGCCAGCTGATGCACGCCGCCAGCGCAAACGCAGTCGGCGGCTTTCCCGTCAAGTCGATCTACACCGGCGACTGGGAACTCTGGTTCCGCCTCGCGATGATCGACGGCGTGGTTCAACTCGGCGCCAAGCTCGGCCATCACCGCGCCCACCTCGGAGCGGACCGAGGAACGACCACCGCCGCAAAATCAGGCCGCAAATCCGCCTGTTGCGGCATGCAGGTAAAACGAAACTTAGCGCGGCTCCGCCAGAGTGGACGGCCCGTCACTTACGACCGTCGGAAATGGCTGGAAGCCTATGGTCCGCTCTACCGCGATCTCCTGGTCTACACCTGGAAAATGCCGACCTGGCTGCTTCGCTACAATCGACGTCTGATGCTGCTCACCCATCAAACCGGAAGAGCCTCTCGGCTCATTCAGTTGTCGTCGCGCCTCTTCGGCACACCGGCCCTGCGCGTCGCCGGCTTACTGCGCAACTGGGTGGTGCGATTCGGATTGAGAACCCCGCAGACGTTCTAGCCTCGATGCTAGTTAGAGCAGATTCAATAGGCCTGGCCGAAAAGAAGCGTGAAAACTATTCCTAAATAGGTCTGCTGGAGATCTCGGCTCCGTCCGGGCCGTTGACGCTCAGCAGCCCGGACGGAGCCGGGCGCTCCGCAAAATCGATTCTGGCGAACAGAACTCCACGCTTTCACACCTTTTATCGGCTATGTTTTGTTTGAAATCCTTTAGCGGGGAATGTGCTCGACCCCGAGCATGAAATGGGTCGCGTAACCAGATAGTCGTTACACGACGGCTCGATCTCACACCATTCGCCGTTCTATTGGGCAGCCTTGTCTTCGCCCAGAAAAAAGCCGCGCAAAGAGCGCGGCTTCGTGACGGGTGATTCTTTCTGATCAGTGCCCCGGAATCATGTTCTTGAACATGTCTCCGACGTTGGGCATTTCGAATTTCTTAAAATCCTCCGGCGGATGGAAGAGCGATTCGGGCTGCGCACCTTTTTCCACGTGGGTCACCTCCATCCTGAATTGCTCAGGACTGCCTTCTTTTGTTCGCTGAATGACTCTCAGCGCGAAGAAATTTCCTTCACGCATAAACTTCTCCCATTGAGAGGACTGACTGGGCTTGCGACCTGGCTTGCCCTGATTGGCCATCACAAATTGCCCGAGTTCCTTGGTGACCCACATCTCCGTGCGTTTTCCTTCGGAGACTCCAGCGTACTCTTCGGCATCGTAGCCGGCGATGTTCTCCGTGCGACCGGTCGGCTTGAAATCCAACGACTGCGCCGACTTCCCGTTCGTCATGGAATCGGTGTCGATGTGCATAGACATGTACATCTTCTGCTCCACCATCAGGACGTCCATCTCGTGGGCCTCCATATCGAAAATACAAATACCTTCCATTTTCCGCCCCTTCTTGTCGTTGGAGATCGTCATCTCGGTGCGCATGTGCAGCCCCTTGATGTAGTAAGTCACCGGGTACACATTTTTACCCGAGGTCATGGTCATTTCGACCTTACCTTCGAAAGCGTGGAGGGATACCGCGGAAAGCAGTGAGAAGGCACAAACGACGAAAAGTCGGTGGAGCATACAGGAATGGTTCATAATAGTGATCTACTAGTGGAAGGGACGGGGGCAATGACCACCAAAGCCAGCGGCGGTTGCACCCGCCTTACTTTCTTCCCAGTTCTCCCGCACAAATTACATCCAAAAAATTGGGGATAACGCGGGATGCCGAGAAGACGCTTGGGCTACCTCGAAGCAGTCAGCCTGCTCTCGGCCAGATTTCATGCATCGGCGACTGGCCCAGGCCGCCACTCCCTTTCGGAAAGCAATGCGCCTGGTTGGCGGATAAACCGTACGCAAAAATCACGGACTCGGTCATTCGTCGTGCGAATTTAATACCGTCGATCGGTCAGGCACGTAATGGAGGGATCGATACCTTGCTTTTCTTCTAGGTCGAACCACTGCCCGCGTAACGTTTTATTCAATACGGCCCTCATCGAAATCGATCAAATCCGGTACGCTTTTGATTTCGCCCACCCGGTCTTCGCAGCCCATTTTGACCAAGGCCTCGCGAATAAAATTCTGCCCGGCCGGCGTCATTCCTTTCTGAACGAGTTCGCGATTCCATGCCCGTGCCCGAACATCGGAGGGAAAGAGGCCGCGCAATCTTTCGTCGATTTCCGCGTCGCTATTCGAGGAGTGAACAATCTGCTCCACCGCCGCGGGGTCGACGCCAAGGTGAAGGCAGAGAAACCGATCGATCCCTCGCTTGTAATTTTTGGCGTAGCTGGGAGGCAATGCACCGTGCGTTTTGACGTACTTACATTTCGCGATGAAACGCGGAAGGTAGAGCAGCCCCGTACCCGCGTGCGGGAGGTAGGGCGAAGGTAAGCAGGTCAGCACATCACCCGACGAGCCAGGTATTGGTTTTGATCCCATGCCCCAGTCTTGGAGCGTCCCAGACAAGCCCGCAAGCTATCGGGCGAACAAGCCATCGGTCGCAACCGTGTATTCAGTTATCGACTGCGTAGCCGCCTGCCACGCTCGAATCCGTCTTTGCATGAGGCAACCGGGTCGCGACCGACCGCGCCGCGACCACCGCTTGCACGTGATCGGAACCAATCGACGCCTTCTCTCGGGCGCCTTCTTCCTCGACTTGAGTCTGTTGCTCACGGAACGAAGCCAAGGCCGCACGGGCTCGGACGTGTCGTGCGATATCCAAGGCCGCAACCGCAGCCGCAAGTTCCTTTTCCAAATCGGTCAGCTCGGGAGAAAGCGCGATCGCGCCGCCCGCCACCCGAGAGACACGCAACTGTTCAGCTGAACAAGCATCCTCGAGAATATCCAAAGCGCGATCGGGGTTCTTGCGTCCGCTTTTCAACGTCGCGGATAGCGCCACCGTAGCGCGAATCGCCTCGTCGCTGATGCGGAGACGATGGTGTGCCTCCAGCCTTGGTCGTGCTGCGCGCAAAATCGTCTCCACCGCTTCTTCGCTCGGCTCCGCGATCATCACCGGTTGAAAGCGCCGCTCCATCGCTGGATCGATCTGAAACATCTCGACCGCCTCCTCGCAGGTCGTGGCGCCGATGCAGGGCACCTCGCCGCGGGCCAAAATCGGCTTCAAGAGGTTAGCTGCATCCATCCCGCTGCCTCGCCCAGCCACGACCAAGAGGTGTATTTCATCTATAAATACAAGGGTGCGCTCCTCCCGGGCGGTGGCGAGAAAGTCCTGCACTCGCTTTTCCAGGTCGCCGCGAAATTGAGTGCCCGCCATCAGAGAACCGAGTTGAAGCTCAAAAAGCCGCCGCCCACGCAGACTCGGTGGTACCGCGCCCGCGACCAGGAGTTGCGCCAATCCTTCTACCAGCGCCGTTTTGCCTACGCCAGGATCTCCCAAGAGCAAAGGATTGCTCTTGGTTCGGCGACAAAGCACACGCAGCACCTCATCGATCTCACGCTCCCGGCCCACGACGGGATCCAGTTTTCCACTACGCGCGAGTTCGGTCAGATCGCGGCCGAGCGTGCCTCCGTCATTCATCCGAGGTAAAACTCAATGGAGTTTTCAAAGGGCATCGGTCGCTCGTCTACGTAATCAGATTGGCACTACGCTGGTCGGGGCACGGCGACCGCGGCTTTGGCCGCCTTGGCGGCTTTCAACTCAGCGTAACGAGCCTTCGCGGCCAAGAGCAGGTTTTGCCATTCCTCAAAGGCCTTGGCGCACTCCGGCACCGTCCGACGAATAAATTCCTCCAGTTGCACCAGACCCTGAGAGCGCAGACGCCGACAATTCTCTTCGTCAAAGTGGACCTGGCAAAAGGGCGCGGGCTCGATGTAGCCATCATCGCCACCCGGGGTTGATGGACGAAGCTCGGCGTAGAATTTCACCGAAGCATGGGTTTTGGCGGAGAGCGGTTCGCGAGGACCATCGCCGAACTCCGAGAGCATGTAAACCTGATCGCCGATCGGCACTCGGCCCCAGCGGCACTCGGTTCGGATCGCAAGACGGCGACGCTTCTCCTCGGACCAAGCCTGACGATCAGGCAGAAGAGAACAGTAGTAGTCCGCGGTTTCCTTGAGGAGCAACGGCTCCTTCGAGAAATCGAGGATTTCTACGTGAATAAACGGTTTATTGGGCAGCGGGACGGCGCTCATAGGTGATGCTGGGCGAATAGGTGCTAATGAGGTGAGGGAAAAATTAGGCGGCCGCGTCGATACCGGCAGGATCCGCCGGCTGAGGGTGAGTCAAAGAGGCTCGCAGCGCAGGCGCGCGTTGCTCGTCGGCAATGCGCACCGCGATCAATCGTCGATTCAAACGGTCTTCACGAAGGTGGAGGGTGCGACTATAACGATCGCTTGCGCCAGCGTCATCGTCGCGGGCAAACCAGGGAAGAAGCGCTCGCCCGACTTGTTTCTCCACGGTGGAACGGAGATTACGGGCGCCGAGATCCGGGGTAAAACCTTCACGTATCAGGAAATTGAGTACCTCATCGGAAACCTGCAGCGGCCTGAGCAAAAAGTCGCGCTGGATCGCGACCTCTTTTTCCAGCAAGCGTCGAGTGATCTCGCGCTGCACATCGTAATCCAGACGGTTCATGACAATGCGGGCGTCGAAACGCGCCAGCGTCTCCTTCCGGAAACGTTTTTCCGCTTGGATCAACACCTCCTCGCGCAGAGCGCTGTAAGGAGCGTGCTGCAAATCCGCCGCGCGGGCCGATCCGACATTGCTCGTAATGACGACAAAGATACGGGACAGATCGCGGGTCACTCCGTCGCTCGTGGTCGAGCGAGCCGCGTCAAACGACAACAGGATCGTGACCAAGTCGGTGTAAGCTTTTTCAATTTCGTCGAAGAGCAGAAACGCGGTTCCGCCTGGGCCTGCCGCTTGATTGAGCCGATCGATCGCCTGCCCCAGCAAAGCCGGCTGGCCCAGCGCCCCGAGCAGCCTGTGCAGCGAATCGGGGTGCTGGTACTCTGCCATGTCGAAGCGGTGCAAGTGCTGGTCGACCGCCGCGCCGTAAAGATACTTGCCGGCGAGGCGCACCATTTCGGTTTTGCCTGTGCCGGTCGGCCCCGCCAAAAAAATAAGACCCTTTGTCCGCTCGGGCCGAGGACGGCCGTTCAACGCAAGAGCCACCGTGGTGGCAAATTCGCGAACCGCGTCTTCCTGGCCGAGGAGATTGCCCGCCAGGTGCGCCGAAAGGTCTTCGAGGAGAGACGGCATGGAAGTCTTTTATCTCACTCCGAAAAGTGCCGCCTCTTGTACAGCTGCGCCGGCTCTGTAGTTTACGTCTAGATACATGGAGCGCATGACTGGGCTTCCAACGCCCGTTCCGACCTCACGCTCTGCGCCAATTTTGCGGCCTCGCCGAGACGGTTTAAAATGACTTTCGACCAAGCAGGAGCTCGAGCCACCGGGGACTGCTGGATCAAGGTGCGGCCAAAACAGGTGTCCCCCTCTAGGTCCAGCAGTCGCATCCGCGCGGCCGCAGCACCATCGCCGTTTCCAACTGCTTTGATTGCAAGATCTTCAATCACTGCAAGCCGCCGTTGGAGCGCGGAAGTAGCGGCGCGAGTCACGCCAGCGGGACGAGAGGCAGGGTCGGCGCCGGCCAACTGCGCCCCATACGCCTTTTGATAAGCACGCACACAGCGCTCCACCTCAAAAAGCGCGCTTGTCAATGTATGCGCCGGCGTGGATACGCGGAAGGATTTACTGGAGCGCTCGGAGGCCGAAGAGCGCACTGAGGCCGTAAAAAGAATGGGGTGATTTTGACTTTTTTTCTGAGGTGAACCCCTCACGTTCTCCAGGGAATACATAAAAAACAAGTGGATGCTACAATCTGTGTAACTTGACAATGATTTTTTCATCTCACCAGATTGCGCAACGGCCAATGCCGACTAACTGATAACTTATGCCTTCTACCCAGCGCGTTTCCCAAAAGACAGCGTCTGTCAGCCCCTTCACTGTTTTCAGCGAATCGTCCTCCCACGAATACCTCGAGTTCCCCGTTGTGGATCGGAGCTCTCCGATCAAGCCGAACAAGCAGTATTACGTGGAGGCCCTCGCGAAAGGGCAGACCATCGGAATCCATTCGGTCAAAGAATATCCTACGTTCTTCAAGCTCTTCCGTCGTTACTGCGAACGACATAAGCTGAAGCTGCGTTTGCACGTCCGCCAAACCCTCCCCGATCTCTGGCTGCTCATTCCGCGGAAAGAGTCGGAAGACAAGCCCGATGTCGTCCTTGAAGGCGATTGGCGCGAGCATGGTCGTTACAAGTACTACGCCGTCCAGCTCGAACAGGGCAGCCAGCTCTCGTTCGCGGACGAAGAAGAAGCCACCAAGGCCCGCCGCGCTTGGATGCTCTATACGCCACGCGAGACGCGGGGCGATCGTACTTGCGTGATCACCAAGCTCCCTCGCTCGGGCAAGATTGTGGTCAACGTTCAAGAGGGCTCTGACTGAAGTTCGAGTTCCGCGGCACGGCCGCCTTTGCGAAGCATTTAACGGCGCGGGTTTCCCGCGCCGTTTTTGTTTTTGGATACCGCGATCTCCGCGCGCCCAGGCGGGAAAAAAATGAGAGGGAAAACCGGCCGGCGTTTTCGTCTTTGATTTCTGAATACGGGGCTCCCGTGCGTGTCGCTGAGCGATCGGGCCACACACCGCGGCCAATGCAATTGTGAATTCAAAATCACCCGAGCACCTCGGCCAAAAATAGTTTGTCGGGCAAGAAAGAGCCTTGGACATAAAATCACACGTGATTAAATTTATGTGTGTGTCAATTTTTATTGACTAATTTTATCCGAACTCTTTTTTTTGACCTCGGGATGGCGGAACGAGGAGGAACAAGGGTCAAAGGTTGATTCGTTTCGCCGCTCCTCTTTTTTAGTCGCCCGAATCCTTTGCCTACCACGCTCCGCGCCTACTTCCTTTTTCGATGAAAACCGTTCTCCTTCTTTTCGCGTCTAACATCTTCATGACCTTCGCCTGGTACGGTCATTTGAAGTTTCGCTTTCTCGAGGGGAAATCGCTCTTTCTGGTCATTCTCGTTTCCTGGGGTATCGCGTTCTTCGAGTACTGTTTGATGGTACCGGCCAATCGCAGCGGTTACCTGACAGGCGAATTCACCGGGTACCAGCTCAAGATTATCCAAGAAGCCATTACATTGGCCGTCTTCGTGGTCTTCGCGTGGGCGGTCCTGAAGGAAAAATTATCCTGGAATTACGCTGTGAGCTTTGGACTTATCGTCCTCGCTGTTTATTTTGCCACCGCGTTCAAACCCGGCGGTGCTCCACCGGCCGGCCACTGATGACGCTCTCTCTTCAGCTACATCCCCAGTGCGCGCTCTGCTCCACGCTTGCTTCTCTGGGGTGACGAGATTCACGTTGCCCTGTGTGGCGCGAGTTTCGTGCCTGCTCCCCTTTCTCAAAAAATCGAACGTAATCTATCATGTCTAAAGCAGCACCCGCCAAAGCGGTTTCCTCCGCGCCCGTCGTCAAAGAGACCGGCCGCGACAAAAACATCGAGCTCGCTCTGTCCTCCATCACCAAGCAGTTCGGCGAAGGCTCGATCATGCGGTTGGGCGACGCGAAGAAAATGCAGGTCGAAACCCTGTCCACCGGTTCGCTCGCGATCGACTTGGCCTTGGGGGTCGGCGGCCTTCCCCGCGGCCGCATCGTCGAGATCTACGGACCAGAATCGTCCGGTAAAACGACCTTCTGCTTGAGCGTCATCGCCGAAGCCCAACGCAACGGCGGCCTCGCCGCTTTCATCGACGTCGAGCACGCCCTCGATCCCAAGTATGCCCGCATCGTCGGGGTGAAGCTCGACGATCTTCTCGTTTCTCAACCCGACTCCGGCGAGGATGCGTTGAACATCACCGAGACCTTGATCCGTTCGAACGCGATCGATGTGATCGTGATCGATTCAGTCGCCGCGTTGGTTTCGCGTGCTGAGCTCGACGGCCAGATGGGCGATGCCACCGTCGGTTCCCAAGCTCGATTGATGAGTCAGGCCATGCGTCGTCTCACCGCGGTGGTGAGCAAAACCAAGACGATCTGTATCTTCACCAATCAAATTCGTGAAAAGATCGGGGTGATGTTCGGCAGCCCCGAAACGACTCCGGGCGGACGCGCTTTGAAATTCTTCTCTTCGATCCGCATCGACATTCGCCGCAAGGACCAGATCAAGACGCCCGACGGAAAAGTCGTGGGCAACCGCACCAAAATCAAATTGGTCAAAAACAAGGTCGCTCCCCCGTTCACCGAGTGCGAATTCGACATCATGTATGACGAAGGGATCTCGCGAATCGGCTCCGTCCTCGATCTTGGCCTCGAGCACAAAATCCTGGAGAAGAAAGGCGCGTGGATCGCCTACCAGGGAGAATTGGTCGGCCAGGGCCGCGACGCCGCGAAGCAAACTCTCAAAGAAAAACCCGAGCTCGCGGAAAAGATCACCCAGGCGGTTCTGGAAAAAGTCACCGTGACCGGCGGCACCGCTGTTACCGGAGCCGAAGAGCTCGCCGAAAAAGACGCTTAGCATGTAGTGGCTGACTGGTGACAACCCGTCGGCCAGAGGATCAGGCGCGCAACGTCGCGCCTGATCCTCGCGTCCGTGGTAAAGGGGCGCGGTTGGCACAGCGGGACAAAGGGCGCTTGAACCAATCAGGTGGAGACTCCGTGTGCCGAAGGAGGCCCCAGATCGCTCCTCCTACCCTGGTTCGGACATTTCCCTAGCACCGTCCAGTATGCCGCGGGAGAAACCAGCAGACAACCGACGGGTCAGAGGAACCTGAACCCCGTCAACTTTTGTTCGGCCGCCCGGAGTAACCGAGCTAAGACCTTTATCTCTTCCTCTTATGAAACGCCTCTCATTCCTCTTTTTCTTAGGCACCGCCATGCTGACAGTGAACGCGGTCGCGGCCGGCGATGAAAAGCCTCAGCTGATGTCCCGCACGGGAGGCGGAGCCAGTAACACCTGGGAGAGCCCGGCCGCGCTGCAAAAGGATGCCGAAGCGGGGAAACCGGCTGCACTCGCCGCGTTTGGCGAAATGCTTTTGAGCGGAGACCAAGTGACCAAAGACGTTCCTCGGGGAATTTCCATGCTGGAACGCGCGGCAAAGGAGGGCCAAGCGAGTGCGGCTTTCCGCTTGGGCAAAGTGTACGACGACGGGGAGCTGACCCAGCGCGATGCGCCGAAAGCGCTCGACTACTACCGTCAAGCCGCCCTCGCGGGCGTATCCGAAGCCCAATACAATCTGGGTACTTTATACATCAATGCGCGAGGAGGCGTGAAACGCGATCTGAAGGAAGGTCTCGCTTGGCTCATCGTCGCGACCAAGCACGGCGCAGACGGTGAAGGGGAAAAGCAAATACGCGACCGATTGAAAAATGGCAGCCGGGCCCAGATCATCCCGGCCGCCGAAGCTCGGGCTGCCGAAATAGAGGCTCAACTGGCCCAGAATCCCACCCCGCCGGCTCCTGCTTCTCCTTCCACGCCTGCAGCGAAAAAATAGGTCGGCGGCTTTTGTCGGCTAACACCCGAAATCAGGCGTGGAGCGGCGCACGCGCGCTGTTTGGAGTTTGGACCTTTGGAGTTTGGCGTTTCTATCCCGGTATGTGCGCCTCTCCAGCCGACGCTTTCCCGCCCACCGATGAAGCGGTGTTCCGGGTTCGCGGCTTAACCAAAACCTACGGCTCCGGTGAGGCCGTGGTCGCTGCCCTCTCCGGAGTCGACCTCGATCTTTTCGCCGGAGAGCTGGTCGTCCTGCTCGGCGCATCGGGCAGCGGAAAATCCACCTTGCTCAATACTCTTGGCGGCCTGGATTCACCCAGCTCGGGCGAGCTCATTTATCGCGGATGGGATCTGGGACAGGCCGACCAGAACGGATTGACCCGTTATCGCCGAGATGTCGTCGGCTTCGTCTTTCAGTTTTATAACCTTATTCCCAGTCTGACCGCTCACGAAAATGTCGCGTTGATCACCGAGATCGCCGCCGATCCGATGAGCCCGGACGAAGCGCTTCAACTGGTCGGGCTGACCGAACGAAAAAACCATTTCCCCGCCCAACTCTCCGGAGGCGAACAACAGCGAGTCGCAATCGCACGCGCGATCGCCAAACGCCCGGAGGTTCTGCTCTGCGATGAACCGACGGGAGCGCTGGACATCCGCACCGGCATTACCGTGCTCGAGGCGGTGCAACGGATCAATCAAGAGCTCGGCACGCTCACGGTCATCATCACGCACAACGCCGCGATCGCCGCCATGGCCGACCGGGTCCTCACCCTCTCCGATGGGCGTCTGGTCGGCACGCAACGCAATCAACGCCGGGCGTCCGTGCGAGAACTCCAGTGGTGAGAGTTCCGATTGGCCGCAACTGCGTAACCACATTTTAAATACCTAAACCACCGACTCGGGCTTCAAGGAAAGAGGCTTGAGTCCCAGGCACCCAGCATGCTTCTCGACCGCAAACTGATCAGAGACCTCAAGACGATCAAGTCGCAGGCGCTCGCCGTCGCTTTGGTCATGGCCTGCGGCCTCGCCATGATGATCATGACGAGGAGTCTGATCCGGTCCTTGGATACATCGCGTTCCTCGTATTATGAACGATTTCGTTTTGCCCAAATTTTCGCCCAGCTCAAACGGGCACCTCTCTCGTCGGGAGACGAGATTGCGCAGATCCCAGGTGTGGCCGCGGTGCAGACCAATATCGCGCTCCAGGTCACACTCGATATCCCCGGCGTCGCCGAACCGGCGCGCGCGGAAATCAATTCCGTCCCGGATCGCACCAACCCGGAGCTCAATCGTCTGTACCTGCGGAGTGGACACCTGCTCTCGTTGCAGTCACGGCACGAGGTGTTGGTGGGCGAGGCGTTCGCGCAAGCCAATCGTCTCCACCCGGGCGATACCATTTCCGCGATCCTCAATGGACGGAAAATTCCGCTGCGTATTGCCGGAATCGTGCTCTCTCCCGAGTACATCTTCGAAGCTCCGCCCGGCGCTGCCCTGCCGGACAATCGGACCTACGGCGTGTTTTGGATGCGTTACGAGGAAATCGCCGAGGCCTACAGCTTGCGAGGCGCCTTTAACAAAGTGGCGCTCCGCCTCGCTCCCGGTGCGTCCGAGCAACGCGTGATCGCGAGCCTCGATCATCTTCTCGCCCCCTACGGCAACCTCGGCGCCTACGGTCGCAAAGATCATCCCTCGCATATTCGCGTGAGCGACGAAATCCGCGTCCTGCAGGTGCTGTCGTTCGGATTTCCCCTCGTATTTCTCAGCGTCGCCGCGTTCATGACCAATGCGGTCATGAGTCGCCAGATTCACCTTCAACGCGAGCAGATCGCGGTGCTCAAGGCTTTTGGCTTCAGCGATTGGCAGGTGGGATTTCACTATTTCAAATTCACCCTCGCGATTGTCGCAGTCGGAATCGTGCTCGGATCCATGGGCGGCGTATTGCTCGGTCACCGCTTGGTCGCGATGTACCACTTGTTCTTTCGTTTTCCTCAATTGGACTTCCTGCTCTCCTGGGAAACGCTGCTTGCCGCGAGCGGAGTCAGCGCTCTCGCTGCTTTTGCCGGCGTATCCGGTGTGGTACGACGCGCAGTGAAACTTCCCCCGGCGCAGGCCATGCGCCCCGACCCGCCGGCGAGCTACCGCGCCGCTTTCCTGGAACGCACCGGACTCGCCCAACGGTTCACGCTCTCCGTTCGGATGGCGTTGCGCAACCTGGAGCGGAAACCCTGGCAGGCGATTTTAACCTGCGTCGCCCTTTCGCTCGCCACCGCCATTCTGATTATTCCCAATGCCTTTCGAGACGCGGTGAGCTACGTATTGGATTTTCAGTGGGACTTGATTCAGCGCGAAACCGTCAACGTCCGCCTGGTCGAGCCCGGACCGGCTCGCGCCATCGCTGATTTTCGTCACTTGCCTGGAGTGGTCCTGGCCGAGCCGCTGCGCAGCGTTCCGGTCGACCTACGGTTCGGACCGCGCTCGCGTCGCTTAGCTGTGGTGGGTTTGCCGGCAGGAAGCGAATTGACCCGCGTTCTAGATACAGCCCAGCAAGCCAAACCGCTTCCCCCTCAAGGCATCGTGCTCTCCCGTAAACTCGCGGAAGTCCTCGATGTCCACTTAGGAGAGAGCATCGAGGTTCGCGTGCTCTCGGAAAAGCGGCCGATACGGTCGATCCCAGTAGCGGGTCTAGCCGAAGACTTTTCCGGAATGATCGCCTACATGGATCTCGACGCGCTCAACCGAGAGCTCGGCACGGGAGACGAGGTGACCGGCGCCCGAATGACCATCGCAGCGGGGGCCTGGCCTGAATTTCTCGAAGCGGTGAAAGCGCTTCCGCGGGCCGCCGGCGTGTCGATCAAGCAGGCGATGCGGGAGAGTTTTCGCAAAACCACCGCCGAAAGTATTGGGCTGATTCAAACCATGTATTCAATTTTTGCGACGGTGGTGGCCTTCGGCATTGCCTACAACAGCGCTCGCATCTCCCTCTCCGAGCGCCAGCGCGAACTGGCCACCCTGCGCGTGCTGGGATTCAGCCAAGGCGAGGTTGGCGGCGTGCTTGTCATGGAATTGGTGATACTCGCTGCGTTAGCCGTGCCACTCGGGCTGGGCCTGGGTTCGATTTTAGCAAAAGGAATCTTAACCAGCGTGAACACTGAAACCGTTCGCCTGCCTCTCATTCTGACCGCGGCCAATTATGCGTACGCAACCCTCGTGGTCGGCCTGGCCACCGGCGGCTCGCTCTGGCTCGCCTGCCGGCGAGTGAACCGCTTGGATCTGGTCGGTGCGCTCAAGGCGCAAGACTGATCCTATCACCATTTTCTGAATACACGTTCGATGCTTGCTTCCGATTCACCACCGCTGCCTCCGAAAAAGCCGTTCCGCGCGGACGCCGCGCCCAGGGTCCATCGGCGCAAACGCTGGCCTTACCTCGCCGGATTCGTGCTGGTCGGATTGATCGGGTTTGGCCTCTGGCCGAAACCGATCGCGGTCGAAGTGGCGACGGTGAGAACCGCGGCGCTTCGGGTGACGGTGGATGACGAAGGCCAGACCCGGGTAAAAAATCGCTATGTGGTGACGAGCCCAGTGGCCGGGCACCTTCGGCGGATCGAGTTGAAAGCCGGCGCTCCGGTCGTGGCTCACGAGACCGTGCTCGCCTCGCTCGAAACCGCGGAGGCGGATCTGTTGGACACCCGTTCCCTTGCCCAAGCGGAGGCCCGGGTGAACGCGGCGTCCTCGGCGCGAGAGCAAGTCAATGCGATGGTCGCGCGCGCGAAAGCGTCCGCGGCCCTGGCTCACACGGAAGCGGAGCGGGCTCAACGGCTCTTCGCTCAGGGCGGTCTTTCTCGTCAGGAGCTGGACCAAGCGGCCATGCGTGACACGGGGGCAGCAGAAGAAGAGCGCGCCGCGGCTTTCGCTTTGCAGGTGGCGATCCACGAGGAAGAACAAGCGCGAGCCTTGCTGGTGCGGGGCCGGCCCGAGGAAGGCGCCGCGGCCGCGCCGCTGGTCATCACCTCGCCTGTAACCGGTCGAGTGTTACGCGTGTTTCAAGAAAGTGAGCGCCTCGTCCCCGCGGGATTCTCGCTCCTCGAGGTGGGCGATGCCACCGATCTGGAAGTACGCGTTGAAGTTCTCTCGCGCGACGGCGTCGCGATTCAACCGGGCGCGACGGTTTGGCTGGAACAGTGGGGCGGCCCAGAACCGTTGCGCGCCCGAGTGCGCTGGGTGGAACCTTCTGCGTTCACAAAAATTTCTGCGCTCGGAGTGGAAGAGCAGCGCGTCTACGTGATCGCGGATCTGATCGATCCGGTCGAGAAACGGCCCGCCCTCGGGGATGCTTACCGGGTCGAGGCGCGAGTCGTACTATGGGAAAACGAGCATGTTCTCCAAGTGCCGTCCGGTGCGCTCTTCCAACGCGGAGCAGAGTGGATGCTTTATATGATAGAAGGAGGCCGGGCCCGCCTGCGCGCGGTGAGGGTGGGTCACTCAAACGGTCTTCAAACGGAGATCGTGGGCGGCGTGAATGAAGGGGTTTCGGTGATTATCTACCCGGGTGACCGCATTGCCGATGGCGTGCGCGTATTCTCCCTGGAGGGCGGGAAATAATTCCGGCGTCGCGAAACTGTAGGCCTAAATCTCAGATTTGAGATCGCGCGTCGGAAAGGAGCGCCTTTCTTTGGGGGACTCATGGATTCAGCCATCGACACCATTGCCGCGCTCTCGACCCCCGTAGGGACCTCAGCGATCGCGGTGGTGCGGGCCAGTGGAGCGCTGTGTCTTGAGATCTACCAAAGCCTGTTTGGGAAAGCGCCCACTCCGCGGCTGGCTCACCACGGGGACTACCGTGCAAGCTCGGGCGAGGTGCTTGACGACGTGGTGGCGATTTATTTTGCCGGTCCTCACTCGTATTCAGGAGAGGATACGCTGGAAATTTCCTCGCACGGCAATCCGTTCATTGCCCAAAAAATTCTAGAGGACCTACTCCAGCGCGGTTGCCGGGCGGCCGAGCCCGGCGAGTTTACCCGACGCGCTTTTACGAATGGTCGACTTGACCTAACCCAGGCCGAGGCCGTGATTGACCTGATCCACGCGCGAAGTGAGCGGGCGCTCCGTGCGGCCAATCAGCAGTTGCGCGGCAGCCTGGGGCGGCATCTCAGTGAACTGACGGAGGAACTCCTGGGAGCGCTGGCCCGCATCGAAGCCTATATCGATTTTCCCGACGAGGATCTGCCCAGGGAAGATCGCTCGATCGTGATTGCCGCGATTGAGCGGATCGGCCGCGGAACAGAGCGACTCTTGGCCACGCAACATTACGGAACGCTCCTGCGCGACGGGATCAAGACCGTGATTTTGGGCGAGCCCAACGCAGGAAAAAGCTCTCTGCTCAACCGCCTGGTCGGCCGCGACCGCGCGCTGGTCAGCGCGGAACCCGGTACGACCCGCGATTTCATCGAGGAACGGATCACGATCGGTCCCCATTGTATTCGCCTTATAGATACGGCGGGGTTGAATCCAGCTCCCGCGGCCCTGGAAAAACTTGGAATTGAAAAAACAGTGGAACGCGCGGCCGAGGCCGACCTCTTCCTCCTCGTTTTTGAGGTAGGCCGACCGGTCCCAGTGCTGCCCTCGGTCATCCGGGAACGACTGACCCCGGAAAATACCATCGTCGTCTTTAATAAGACCGATCTGGGACCCCTCGTCATTCCCGAGGGACTCCCCTCCCCTACCGTGGTTGCGGTCTCAGCGCTCACCGGGGCTGGGCTGGGAAATCTGCTTGAGGCCGTCACGGCCCACGCGGAAGCGTTCGGACTCAACCAAGGCGACGAGGTCATCGCGATCAACGCTCGGCATGCCGAGGCCCTCGCGCGCGCAAAGGCCTGCCTCGCGAGTGCCCTTCACAAACTGCGAGATCACGGTCCGGTGGAACTTATCGCCAGCGATTTGCGTGGAGCGCTAGATGCTTTCGGAGAAGTGGGCGGCCGAATCGATAACGAACGCATGCTGGACTATCTCTTCGCCACCTTCTGCATCGGGAAGTAAAGGCGCTTGCGCCGGAAGCACATAAATCGTAGCGTAAATCACTTACGCTTACATAGCTCCATGGTTTACAACGAGATACCCTTTGACGTGATAGTGTGCGGAGCCGGACACGCCGGTTGCGAGGCCGCTTTAGCCGCCGCGCGAATGGGAGCGAACACGCTCCTCCTGACGGGCAATATTGATACCATTGCCCAAATGAGCTGCAATCCAGCTATCGGCGGGCAGGCAAAGGGGCAAATGGTCCGAGAAATCGATGCTTTGGGCGGAGAGATGGGCATTAATACTGACGTCACCGGCATTCAGTTTCGCCTTTTAAATGAGTCGAAAGGCGCAGCGGTCCAGTCCCCTCGAGCCCAGACCGACAAAAAAGCATATCAGTTCAGGATGAAACATACACTGGAGCTGCAACCGCACCTCCAGGTTTTTCAAGCTACGGTTACTGGGCTCCAGTTCAAAGCGGGGCGGGTAGTAGGAGTCCGCACCAATCTAGACATCGAGTTTAAAGGAACCACCGTGGTCGTGACAACCGGCACTTTCTTGCGGGGCCTAATGCACATCGGCCAAAATAAGAACGAAGGGGGGCGCCTCGGGGATTTCAGTGCTAAAACGCTTTCTAGTAGCTTTCTTGAAGCGGGGATCGAACTCAGGCGGCTTAAAACCGGCACCCCTCCTCGCCTGCTTGGGCGCAGCTTAGATTTTTCTAAAATGGAGGAGCAGAAAGGAGATGCCTCCCCCACCCTCTTCGCGTTCCACGATACCAGAGACCCTGAACCAATGTTCCACGTGGAACACTCCGGCGAACGGCGACTCGGCTGGACTCCGGGGTCCGACTCTGTCTCCTGCTGGATGACGTACACGACGGAACGGACGGCGCAATTGGTTCGGGACAACCTCACCCGCTCCGCTATGTACTCAGGCGAGATTGAAGGTGTGGGACCGCGTTACTGTCCCTCCATCGAAGATAAATTCGTTCGATTTGCGGACAAGCCACGCCACCTCCTCTTTCTCGAACCAGAAGGCCGCCATACCAACGAGTACTACATCAATGGACTGTCGACCTCCCTGCCCTTCGACGTCCAGCTGGAGATGGTTCACAGCATTCCAGGACTAGAGCATGCAGTTATCCTCCGGCCGGCCTATGCGGTGGAATACGACTTTGCTCCGCCCACTCAGCTTTTACCCTCTCTGGAGTCTAAAAAAGTTGAGGGCCTATTTTTTGCCGGACAGATTAACGGAACCTCTGGGTACGAGGAGGCCGCCAGTCAGGGTTTGGTCGCTGGCGTAAATGCGGTGTGCAAAGTTCGCGGACAATCGCCGCTGGTTATTGGTCGCCACGAGGGCTACATTGGGGTTTTAATTGATGACCTGGTCACCAAGGGCACCAATGAACCGTATCGAATGTTCACCAGTCGCGCCGAGCACCGTCTGCTTTTCAACCACGGTAGCGCCGAACTGCGACTTCTCCACCATGCTCAAACCCATGGGTTAATTTCGCCCAGCCGAATTTCTCGCGTGGAAGCTAAAAAGCAAGCGGTCGAGCACTGGACGGCGCAATTTGAGCGACTCCGAACCAGCGAAGGGCAGGGGAGTGTAGGCGATGCGATTCGGAGACATACGACCGGGGGCGGCCCTGCGCCCCGGCTGCCATCCGACTTTTTGGAGGTCCCGCAAGCCGTGCAGGCTGAGGTCCTTTATCGCAGTAGTTACCAGGGCTATCTAGCGAGAGAGGAGCGGCAGATCGCCAAACTCCGCGAGGTCGAGAAAATCCGCATTCCCACCGGTTTCGATTTCTTGGCCGTTCGTGGACTGCGGAAGGAGAGTGCCCTGAAATTACAAGAGGCTCGCCCTTTTAATCTGGGCCAAGCGGGGCGAATCAGCGGGGTGAGCCCGGCCGATATTAGCATCTTAATGGTCACTTTTGCCGCCAAATCTTCCCAGTAAAGGCAATCGCACGGGATTGAATACATCCTTGCAGGGCGGGGGAGGTTGTAACATTTGTGAAACGTCAAAGTAAAATCTCTGGGCAGGTGCCGAAGCCCCCCTAACCTCCCTCGTGATATGACAGATATTCAGCAAAAAAAGATTCTGGTGGTGGATGACGAAGCAGACGTAACCGAGCTGGTAGCATACCACCTTAAGGCTAAGGGCTTCACCGTCGAAACTCTCAATAATCCCAACGGTAGCATTGGACTGGCCCGCACTTTTTTGCCGGACTTGGTCATTCTTGACGTCATGATGCCGGATCTGAACGGCACCCAGATTTGCCGAATGCTCCGCGCGGACCCTAAGTTAAAAAAGGTCCCAGTGATTTTTCTCACCGCTAAAGCAGAGGAGAACGATCGTATTCAAGGGCTGGAGACAGGCGCGGATGACTACATTTGCAAGCCGTTTAGCACCAAAGAGTTAATTCTCCGCGTCCAGTCGATTCTTAGGCGTCTTTCGGACGGCGGACCCGTCGAACCGAAGAAACTTCAAGCCGGTCAAATCCTCCTAGACATCGATCGCCATGAGGTCGCGGTGAACGGCCAGCCGATCGATCTGACCGCCACCGAGTTTAAGCTTTTGCGACTCCTGATGGAACGTCGTGGGCGGGTTCAAACCCGGGAGCATCTTCTAATCAATGTATGGAATTACGAGACGGAGATCGAAACGCGGACGGTTGACACCCATGTTCGCCGGCTGCGCGAGAAGCTCGGAATGGAAGCGGACTGGATCGAAACCATTCGCGGGGTAGGGTACAGGATGGCCGAGCGTAAAGTAGAGGCATGCCCGTCCTGATTTCGACGCTCCTCGCCCTCGCGCTTCTGGCCGCGTTAAAAAAGATTTGGGATCACCGCTGCGCGACGCGAAGCCTTCACCATGCGATTCAAAATCACCGACCGTTCCTGCGCGAAGAGATTGCGGGGGCCTCGGGGCGGCATTGGGACGAACTCTGCGCGGACACCAATGAGCTGATCCACGAGATTGCGCGTCTTCAACAACTCCGGTCGGGGCAGCTGGCACAACTCGAAGCCACGCTGGGGAGTCTGCAGGAAGCGGTGCTCATCGTCGACAGCAACAATTACATCCTGCTAGCCAATAAGGCGTTGCAGAACATCTTTCCTGGGGCGCGGGAAATTCTGAATCAACGCCTTGAGCGCGTTCTCCATAGCGGCGCCTTTCTCAGTTACGTCGAATCGGTCCGAAAAAACGAAGCCGAGGCCCAGCAAGAAATCGAATTTGCCGACGGCAACAAGAGCATCTGGGTGGAGGTCACGGGCTCCAATGTGCCCCAGCTAAATGGGCAAAAAGACACCTGGGCGCTCTTTGTCATTCACGACATCACTAAGCAGAAGAAGCTAGAAATGGTGCGAAAGGACTTCGTCGCGAACGTCTCCCACGAGTTGCGCACGCCCTTGAGCGTGATCAAAGGCTATGTTGAGACTTTGGTCGACGATCACCGCGACATGCCTCTGGAGGACCGCGACCGGTTTCTCCGCACGATCCAGCGTCACACCGAGAGACTGAACTCGCTCTTGGAAGACCTCCTAACCCTTTCTCGACTGGAATCCATCAATCCCGGCCTGCGGCGGGAATCCACCGACCTCTCCGGCCTCATTGCCGGCATTGTCGAGGACTACCGAGCGCGCCCCGCGTCTGCCCGGCACCACATCACCTTCGTGGTCGACCCTGCGATTGGCTCCCTACTGATCGATCCCTTGAAAGTCACTCAGGTGCTCGAGAACCTCTGCGATAACGCCCTTAAATACACTCCACCCGGGTCCCATATCGACCTGCGGGCCCAGCGGCGGGAACACGATGTGGAAGTCTCAGTGAAAGATGATGGACCGGGCATTCCCGAGGCGGATCTTCCCCACATTTTCGAACGATTCTACCGCGTTGATAAGGGCCGCTCCCGCGAAAAAGGCGGCACCGGCCTCGGCCTGAGCATCGTGAAACACATCGTTCAGCTGCACCAGGGACAAGTTTGGGTGGAGAGCACGCAAGGGAAGGGGACGACGTTCTACTTCAGTCTACCATTTAGAAACGGCGGGTAAGGCTTGTATTGGCCTTTTACCTACAGGCTTGTCTCTGGACGTTAGAAGAAGGAGGCAGACAAGGGTTCGGATTGCAAAGATCACGCCGGTCGCGGTAACCAACCTGCCTGTGCATCCGCGGCCTCCTTCCAGCGAGCATGTGACTCGCCAACAACAACGTCTCTCCGCTTTGCGCGGCTTGCTGGAGAAAATTCTCCACGGCCAGGAGCGCATCACACTCGAAATCGGAAGCGGGCACGGGCACTACCTCACCGCTTACGCCGCCGCCCACCCCTCGCGATTCTGCCTCGGCATCGACATTATGTCGGAAAGGCTTGTGCGTTCAGAGCGGAAGCAAACACGGGCAGGCCTAACCAATTTGGCCTTTGTCCACGCGTCCGCCGAGGACTTACTCGTTGCTCTGCCAGACAATGTCTTACTGGACGATATTTTGATTCTCTTCCCTGACCCGTGGCCAAAACGCCGTCACCACAAGAACCGCTTGATCCAGCACCCCTTTCTAAGCCAGCTGGCGGCGAGGAGCATATCCGGAGCCCGTTTATGTTTTCGGACCGACTTCGGAGAGTACTTCGCTTACGCTCAATCGGCCGTGACCGCTCACCAAGCCTGGAGAATAGACCCGGTGGCAAGTTGGCCTTTTGAGATGCCGACGGTTTTTCAAACCCGGGCCTCCGCGTACGACTCTTTGATCGCTATTCGTACGTAAGTCGTCCAACTTTCGAGCAAAGTTGCCCTTTTTACACCTTTGCGGCCCCGCTGAGAGGCTCCGCGAAGCTCCCGCCCCTCGCAGTGCATTTTCTGTGTGTAGCCATTAGTGGCGGTGATTTCAGAGATTGACGATGATAACAGCGATTGCGTAGTCCTCGACCTTTCATTTTCACCTAGCCTCTTACGAACTTATGTCCTGGACCAAGAAGCTCACCGCCACGCTCTCCTTACTTGCCTCGGCAGGTTCGGTTTTCGCGGCTGAAGCCCACGGTGTCGCCTCCGCGGCGGAGCCCCTGTTCCACGTAGCGGGCCTGCCGATCACTAATAGCATTGTGACGAGCTGGGTGGTCGCGGTGGTGTTGATCATTGCGATTCGAATCGCGGTGGGTCGCCCCAAGCTCGTCCCTAGCCGCGGTCAAGCTGTGGTGGAGAGCTTGGTTCAAGGCGTGCTCGATCTTACCGCACCGATCGTCGGCTCAAAGGTAGCGCGCCACACATTTCCCCTTTTGGTCGGTCTCTTTATCTTCATTCTCATTCAGAATTGGAGCGGTCTCTTTCCCGGAGTTGGCACCGTGCTGATGCGGGATCACGAAACCGGTGCTTGGATGGAATTCGTCCGCCCTGGAAACGCGGACATGAACAGCACGATTGCCCTCTCAGTCGTGGCTTTCGTCGCTTGGTTGTATTTCATTCTTCGTTACGCGGGCCCTAAGGCCATTCTTTACGACATCTTCGGCAACAAGGCCGATAAGAGCGAGATCCCGGCAGTCATCTACTACTTCCTTTTCGTCATCTTCTTTGCTGTCGGTTTGATCGAGGTTGTCTCGATCATGTTCCGTCCGATTTCGCTTTCGTTTCGTCTCTACGGTAACGTCTTCGGCGGCGAAAACCTGATGCACGCTATGTCCAGCATGCAGCAGTGGGGACTGCCGATTCCGTTCTATTTCCTCGAGGTGCTCATCGGCTTTGTCCAAGCGCTCGTATTCACCCTCCTGGTCAGTGTGTACATCGGCCTGATTTGCAATCACGGCGACGATCACGCCGAGGGTGCTCACGGCGAAAAATCCGCCGCGCACCACTAAGCCTTTCTCGCCGGGAGCGTGCCAACGTGTGCGCACGGCGAAAATCCAACCAAAGAAATACTGTTATGCTCTCCATCCTCGCAGAAACTACCGGCATCACCGGCAGCATCCAAGGCGCTTTCGGCTGTTTGGCAGCCGCCATTGGCGTAGGCCTCGTCGGCACCAAGGCGGTTGAGGCCGTCGGTCGCAATCCGGGCGCTTCCGGCAAGATCCTGGTCCAATCCATCATTGGCATGGCCTTGGCCGAAGCCGTCGCGTTCTACTCGCTGTTCCTCGGTAAGTAATTGTTCTTCTTCCGCACCGCCGAACTCGGCGGTGCGGCCTTTTCCTGCAGCCTCGCTCGCTCCCGTCATGCTCTCCTCCTTTCTCGTGCTCGCCGAAACGACCACTCACGTGGTTGAGACCGCCGCTCAAGGCGAAGCAAGTGGTGTAACGAAGATCTTCACCGATTTCGGTATCAACCTGCCCGGTATCCTCGCTCAGGTCGTGAATTTCACGATCGTCGCTGCCATCCTCTGGTACTTCGCATTCAAGCCGGTGATGTCTTCCATCCAGGAGCGTCAGGAGAAGATCCAGGCCGGCTTGAAGTACGCCGAAGACATGAAGTCTCAGCTCGCCGCCGCCCAGCAGGAGAGCGCCACGTTGATTAAGAACGCGCAGCTCGAGGCCAATAAGATCATCGAAGAAGCCCGCCGCACCTCAAAAGAAGTGACCGATAAAGCTCAGAAAGAGGCGACAGAGCGGGGCAATGCGCTGATCACAAAAGCCCAGCAGGCGATCGAGCTGGAACAAAAGAAAATGCTCGCCAACGCTCGGACCGAAATTGCTCGTCTCGTCATCGCTACCACCGAACGCGTGCTGGCCAAGCGTCTGACCGATGCAGATCGGGCGAGCTACAACGAGAGCGCGGCCCGCGAACTCAGCTCGATTTAATCGCATCACTTTTCCGACATTTTATGGCGGGCCAAAAACGAATCCAGCAACTCGCGCGTCAACTCTACAAACTGAGTTTGGTCGACGGACGTCTGTCCGAAGAGCGTGTGGGCGGCGTACTGGAGTACGTCGAAAAAACCAAACCGGCCCACTCGCTCGCGGTGTTAAAGAGCTACCACCGGCTGGTCGCTGCCGAAGTCGCGCGCAATCAGGCGGTGATCGAGCATGCTGGCACCGTATCTGTGCAGACGATACAAGGCATCGCTGCCTCACTGGCCAAAAAATACGGCCGTCCCATTGCTACGACCGCGAAAGCAAATCCAGGATTGCTGGCCGGGCTGCGCGTCCGGGTTGGCGATGATGTTTACGAATCTTCTGTGGCGGGCCAACTCAGTCAGCTGGCGTCCTCCGTTTAAATTCTCCCTTTCAAAAACCCAACTTAGCGCCTCGCGCCTATGAGCACGGTCCTCGAACAAATCGAACAGCAGATCGCCAAGATCCAAAACAAGGCGGTCAAAAAGAACACCGGTACCATCCGTTCTGTCGCCGACGGCGTGGCCCGAATCGACGGGCTCTCCGACGTGATGTACAACGAGATGGTGCAGTTCCCCGGCGGAACCATCGGCATCGCGCTCAATTTGGAGCAAGAAGAAGTAGGATGTGTCGTCCTCGGCGATATCTCGCGCCTGAAGGAAGGCGATGAAGTCCAGACCACCGGTCGTCTTCTCTCTGTTCCAGTCGGCAAAGCCCTGCTCGGCCGCACTGTCGACGCGTTGGGAAATCCGGTCGACGGCAAAGGCCCGATCGATTCCAAAGAAACCTATCCGGTCGAACGCATCGCTCCTGGTATCATTGCTCGCAAATCGGTCAGCCAGCCTTTGTTCACTGGCATCATGGCTATCGACTCGATGATTCCGATTGGCCGTGGTCAGCGCGAGTTGATCATCGGCGACCGCGGCACGGGCAAGACTGCCATCGCGATCGACACGATTCTCAATCAAGCGAAGATCAACAAAGTGGGCCTGGCCAGCGGCGATCCGAAATTCCGGCCGGTTTACTCGATCTACGTCGCCGTCGGTCAGAAGAATTCCAATATCGTTCGCACCATTTCGACCCTGGAAGCGGCCGGTGCGTTGGAGTTCACGATCATCGTTGCCGCTCCCGCCGCTGACAATCCCGCCAATCAATACCTCGCCCCTTATTCGGGCGCGGCGATGGGCGAGTGGTTCATGGAAAATGGCATGGATGCACTGATCGTGTACGACGATCTGTCCAAACACGCCGTCGCTTACCGCCAGATTTCCTTGATCTTGAAACGTCCTTCCGGCCGCGAAGCGTATCCGGGCGACGTTTTCTATCTGCACAGTCGTCTCCTGGAGCGTGCCGCGCGCCTCGAAGGAAAGGGCTCGCTGACCGCGTTGCCGATCATCGAGACACTCGCAGGCGACGTTTCGGCCTACATTCCGACCAACGTCATCTCGATCACGGACGGCCAAATCTTTCTCGAAACCGACCTCTTCAATCAAGGCACTCGTCCCGCCGTTTCAGTCGGTCTTTCCGTCTCGCGCGTGGGCTCGGCCGCACAAATCAAGGCGACCAAGCAGGTCGGTGGTAAGCTCAAGGGTGAGCTCGCCCAATTCCGCGAACTGGCTGCCTTTGCTCAGTTTGGTTCCGATCTCGATGCCAAGACAAAAGCGCAGTTGGACCGCGGCGCACGCATCGTCGAGCTCTTTAAACAACCGGCATCTAACCCCATTCCGATCGAACAGCAGGTTGTGACCCTCTGGGCGATGCAGAAGGGCTACTATGACGCGATCGACCAGAAGAAAGTAAACGGCGCCGCCGTTAGTCTTCGTGAGTTCTTCACCACCAGAAAAGACGCGCTCCTCACCAAGATTCGCAACAAAGCGGCGCTGGATGCAGAAATTGAAGGTGAATTGAAGGCCGCAGTCGACGAGTGGAAAGCCACTTTCGCTTCCTAACCGCCAGAGCGAGCTCACCGCAACGCGGCCACCAGCACATCAACCCGCTCTGGCCGCTCACCGCCCAACCTTCTCGCAACTCTCATGGCTTCAACCCGCGACATACGGCGCAGAATCAAGTCCGTTAAGAACACTCGCCAGATCACCAAGGCGATGGAGCTGGTGGCTGCTTCAAAAATGAAAAAGGCCCAGCAGGCTGCTTTGGCCAGCCGGCCCTACGCCCAGCTGATGGCTTCGATGCTCCGTGCGCTTGCTCCGCAGGTAGAAGAAACCATGCATCCCTTTCTCGTGCGCCGGACCATTCGCACGCGCGGTATTCTTCTAATCACTACAGACAAGGGGCTCTGCGGCCCGCTCAACGGCAATCTGTTCAAACTTGTCGGTGAAATTAAAACGCCGGCCAAGTTCGTGGCCATCGGACGCAAGGGCGCGCAATTCCTCGCCCGCACCAAGCGGGATTTCCTGGCCGATTTCCAACTTCACGATCGAGTGCCGTTCAACGAGGTGAAAGTCGCGATTGAGTTCATGATGAAGCAGTATCTCGACGGCGTGATCGACACGGTCGAGGTGATCTATTCCCGCTTTCGGAACACCCTCGTGCAAGAACCCACCCTTCGGACGGTGCTTCCGCTGGGCAGCGTTGCTGAATCCACCGTGGCACTCCATGCGGAGACCGGGGCGATCAGTAAAACGGATACACGCGAAATGCTTTTCGAGCCCAATCCTCGGCAAGTTTTGGAAGCGCTCCTCCCGTTTTATGTCAATCGTTACATTTATCAATTGGCCCTGAGCGGCAAAGCTTCGGAGCACAGCGCGCGCATGGTCGCGATGAAAACCGCGAAAGACAATGCGACCAAACTCCTTGGCGATTTGACTCTCGAATACAACAAGGCGCGCCAGGCCGCCATCACCCAAGAGATTCTCGAGATCGCCGCCGCTCAATTCTCTGGCACCTGATCCGACTCTTTTCACCGCTCATTTCCCCTTTCGAAACCAAGAATGCCGCCTCGAGCGCTGATCCAAGCGCGGCCGCGGTCTACGTCCTACTAAAATGAATACTGGCAAAGTTGTCCAAGTCATCGGTCCCGTCGTTGACGTCCAGTTCGCCGAAAACGCGATCCCGCCTATTTTCCAGGCACTCACCGTCGAGTTCACCGTGAGCGGAAAAAAGGAGCTGCTTACGCTCGAAATCCAGCAGCATCTGGGTGAAGGTCTCGCTCGCGCGATCGCCATGTCCTCGGCCGAGGGGCTGGTCCGCGGTATGACGGTGGTGGATACAGGCGCTCCGATTTCCGTTCCGGTAGGGGAGGGCGTTCTGGGCCGCATCTTCGACGTCACCGGCACGCCCGTGGACGGGCGCGGACCGGTTCCCCACCAGAAACGTTATCCGATTCACCGTCCGGCTCCCGCGATTGCGGACCAGGATACTAAGGCCCAGATCCTCGAGACCGGAATCAAGGTCATCGACCTGATTTGTCCCTTCATCAAGGGCGGCAAGGCCGGAGCATTCGGTGGCGCCGGCGTGGGTAAGACGGTCGTCATTCTCGAGCTGATCAACAATATCGCGAAGGCGCACGGCGGTTACTCGGTCTTCGCTGGGGTAGGCGAGCGCTCACGTGAAGGCAATGACCTCTATCACGAAATGTCCGAAGCCGGCGTGATCGACCAAAAGGATCTCAGCAAATCCAAGGTCGCTCTGGTGTACGGCCAAATGAATGAGCCTCCGGGTGCGCGTATGCGTGTGGCTCTTTCGGCGCTCGCGATGACGGAATACTTTCGCGACGAGAAAAACCAGGACGTGTTGCTCTTCATCGATAATATTTTCCGTTTCTCCCAAGCCGGCTCCGAAGTATCCGCTTTGTTAGGGCGCTCCCCCTCTGCGGTGGGTTATCAACCGACCTTGGCCAGCGAAATGGGTACACTTCAAGAGCGCATCACCTCGACCAAGAAGGGGTCCATTACCTCGGTTCAAGCTGTCTACGTTCCAGCCGACGATTTGACTGACCCCGCGCCGGCGAATACCTTCGCCCACTTGGATTCCACCATCGTGCTGGAGCGTTCGATCGCAGAGCTGGGTATCTATCCGGCGGTCGATCCGCTCGCTTCCGTCTCCAAGGCGCTCGAGGTTTCGATCGTTGGCGAAGAGCACTACCGGGTTGCGCGCGAGCTTCAACGGGTTCTTCAGCGCTACAAAGACCTTCAAGACATCATCGCCATTCTCGGTCTCGATGAGCTCTCGCCTGAAGACAAGCTCACCGTCTATCGGGCGCGTAAAATTCAGCGCTTCCTTTCTCAACCATTCGCCGTCGCGGAAGTCTTCACCGGCACGCCCGGCAAATACGTGCCGGTCAAAGAAACCGTCCGCGGTTTCAAAATGATCCTCGATGGTCAGCTCGACGAGATTCCGGAGGGCGACTTCTACATGAAGGGCGGCATTGATGAAGTACTCGCCGCCGCAGGAAAAAAGTAGCCTAATCCTTAATTCCCCGACAGGCGCTCTGGGCCGTTTTCACGGATGATCTTCCCGAGCGCCCACCGGTGACCCGAAAATGTCTCTTACACTCGAAATCGTCACTCCCGAGGCCCGGGTCTTCAGCGACACCATCGACACGGTTGTGATTCCAACCGTTGAAGGAGAGATCGGTATTCTCCCGGGTCACATCCCGCTGTTGACTCAGGTCGATCACGGCGAGCTGCGTGTGACCAAAGGGGCAACCACCTACTATTTGGCTGTGGGTAAGGGCTTCGCGGAGGTGCTGGGCGACAAAGTCTCTATTTTGGCCGAAACGGCGATCAACGAAGAGAAGATCGATGAAGAAGCCGTGGCCAAAGCGATGCAGCGCGCGGAGGAAGCCTTGAGCGGAAAAGAGTCTCTTGACCCAGCAGAGATCGAGCGACTGGAAAGCATTGTGCGTTTTTCCGTGGCTCAGCTCGGAGTCAAACGCCGCCGACGCTGATCGGTTTCAGGTTCCGATTTCTTTGAGGCGTCGCCGTTCAGCGACGCCTTTTTTATTCCGAAGTCTACCCCAATCGGTTTTGGACAGAGACAAGGGATGTAGCCCTCCAGGTGAGACATGCATGGCGTTGATCGGCGTCCGGTTGAAGGTGGTTAACGCCCGCCAGAAACCCCGGCCGTGAAAACGCATCTTTTGGAAATCCCCGTTGAACACATCTCGGAGTACAGCGCGCCCATTCAGGCGAAGCTGGGCTGACCGAGAAAGTGGAACGGGGATCACCATACCTATTAAATACGGATAACCCTGGCCTCTGTTTAAAAAAGTGAGGGAAATCGAAAAGACTAGAACGTTTTTTCATCCAACTACGCCACAAACGGCCGTTTCGCCCCGGCATCTATTAGTTTCCTCAATACCCCGCACGTCCCCCTACTATTGCTTGAGAATCGAGCCGTTTGTCCGATTGACATTGAAACCCAATCTCATCTTCTTCGTCTCACTCGTTATGTCCCCGACGTCAGCTGCTGCTCAATCCCGTCGTATGCTTCTCTCCGAACTTCCCGTCGGAGCCACCGGCCGGGTGCATGAATTGTCGGGCAAGGCAGATGTTTGCCAACGCTTGCGGGAGATCGGCTTCTGTGAATCTGCGGTGATCGAAAAGGTTTCAGGTCAGCGCACACTCCTTTGCCAGGTTTGCGGAACACGGATCGCGCTTAGTGATCGCGCTGCGCAGCACATCGTGGTCGAACTGATCCGAGGCGGCGCCTAACCTCCGGACTCGTTGGTCATGGAAGCCACGCAAAAGTTATCGGAGCTCGCGATCGGATCTTCGGCATTGGTGAGAGATATGCCTAAACAGGGCTCTGCTTTCCTGCGTTTGCGAGAAATGGGTCTGCTTCCTGGCACCTCGGTGTTCCTTGTGCGCACCGCTCCGATGGGAGATCCCTTGGAAATTAAAGTCCGCGGATATCATCTCACCCTCCGCAAGACTGAAGCGGACCACGTCATGGTCGAGCCGACCTCGCCAAGAAAGTGATGTCGGGCCGGAGGCTCAGCCGCGAAAAAGCCGTACGTTCCTCCGTTAGAGCCCCTTCATCAGGGGCGGCCTGCACACTCACATCCCCTCGGATTTAGCAAATGAGCCCCGACCAAAAACCCAGCTCGCGCACACCGGTTTACGCTCTCTGTGGGAATCCCAATTGCGGAAAAAGCACGCTTTTCAACGCGCTCACCGGGCTGAAACAGAAGGTGGGAAACTACCCTGGCGTCACGGTTGAAAAAAAGATCGGCGAAACGTATTCACAACATGGACACGCAATCAAGGTGATCGACTTGCCGGGCGCGTATTCGCTGGCCGCGCGTTCGCCCGATGAAGCGGTCATGCGCGACGTGTTGCTTGGCCGACGGACCGATACGCCTCAACCCGATCGGATTATCTGCATTGCCGACGCGACCAACCTCGAACGAAACCTTTACCTCGTTCACCAGATTCTCGATCTCGGACGTCCCGTCATCCTCGTCCTAAACATGATGGATGTAGCAGCAAAGAGCGGAATTAACCTCCGCGTCGCTCGGCTGGAAAAAGAGCTGGGGATCCCGGTCGTCCCTTGCGAGGCAGTCAATGGGAAGGGACTGATTGAACTGCGCTTAGCGATGAGCCGGTCGGACCTACCCCTGCCAAAACATCGCTGGGATATTCCGGCACCGATCGCTCCCGCGGTTTCGGAATTGGCTGCGAGTCTGCAGCAGAACGACAGCAAAGCGCCGTTGATCGCCCGCGCGGAAGCCCTCTTGCTTCTCACCGATCAAGATACCATCCGCGTAGCAGGTTCCACCCCCTTAAGTGTGCAAACCACCGCAATTCTCCGGCAGTGGCAGAAGCGTTGGGAAGCGGAAGGCACGGATTGGGCCGGCACCTTAGTCAACAGCCGATACGATGTCATCACCGAGCTGTGCAATGAGGTGGTGCAACGCCCCGGCACCAGCGGCATGAGTGTGAGCGATCGTATCGACTCTGTGGTGACACATCCGGTGCTCGGCTGGATCGTCCTCGGCGCAGTGATGACCGCCTTGTTTCTCTCCATCTTCACGTTCGCGGAAATTCCGATGAACTGGATCGATAGTCACATCTCGGCATTTTCTAACTGGGTGAAGGCCAGCATGCCGCCGGGAGATCTGCGTGACCTCATCACCGCAGGCGCGATCGGTGGAGTAGGGGGCGTGCTCGTTTTCCTACCGCAGATTCTTATTCTTTTTTTCTTTATCGGCCTGCTCGAAAGCACCGGCTATATGTCCCGGGCCGCATTCATCATGGACCGGCTGATGAGCCGAGTCGGGCTGAACGGGCGAAGTTTTATTCCCCTGCTCAGTTCTTACGCCTGCGCTATTCCGGGCATCATGGCGACGCGCACCATCGAGGACACCAAGGATCGGTTGGTCACAATCTTGGTTGCTCCATTGATGAGTTGTTCCGCGCGGCTGCCTGTCTACTTGCTCATGATGGCCGCACTCGTTCCGGGGGACCGTGTGCCGACGCTAACCAAGGTCGGCATCATGGTTTTCATGTATGCGCTCGGCACCTTCGGAGCTTTCGGGTTCGCCTGGCTCTTTAAACGCACGCTGCTGAAGGGCGAGCCACCCCTGATGATCATGGAGCTTCCGCCTTATCGCCTGCCGCGACTACGCGACGTGTTACTGCAGATGAGCGAGCGCGCCTGGATTTTTCTTCGCCGTGCCGGGACGGTGATCCTCGGCATTTCTATTCTCCTCTGGTTTCTTTCCGCTTATCCTAAACTTCCGGAAGGCGCTTCTGAATCACAACAACTAGAGCAAAGCTTTGCCGGTCGCGCAGGCAAAGTGTTGGAGCCGGTGATTAAACCCCTCGGATTCGATTGGCACGTCGGGATCGGACTCATCACCTCGTTCGCTGCGCGTGAAGTGTTCGTGAGCACCATGGGCGTGGTCTTCAACGCGGAAGCCAAAGACGAAGACACCACCCCGCTGCGACAAGCCCTCTTGCAGGCGAAATGGCCAGACGGCCGAGCCTTATTTACCCCCTTGGTTTGCTTCACACTGATGATTTTCTATGTTTTCGCCATGCAGTGCATGAGCACCGTGGCTGTCGTTCGTCGCGAAACAAATTCCTATAGATGGCCTTTGTTTCAAATTGGCTATATGACCACCACAGCGTGGATCCTGTCGTTAGTGGTCTATCAGGGAGGCCGAGCCCTCGGCTTTTGACCCATGACGCCCGAATGGCAAACCGCTGTCGCCCTTCTGATCGTCGTTTCGGCGGCCGCTCTCTTGCTTAGATCGAGTCTACGCAAACGTAAGAGTTCGGGCTGCGGAGGGGGTTGTAGCTGCCCGACCGACCGCTTCAAACAACAGCTTAAGCCTTAAGATCATCTCGAGTCGTCCCAGGGCCGCCAACAATTGGCTAACAAGGAACATTGTTCGTCTTGTAGTTAAGTGACAACTACAGCCGCTCCCCAGAGCACGCTGAGAACCGCACGATTTAGAACCGCAAATCGCGCCCTTTATGAACCCTAACGAGGGTTGCCACTCTCTATAGTGGATAGCGGCTTCATTCACGGTTTCTTTATAAGTTCCATATTTAGCTTGCCCGAAATCATCTATTAGTCGTTACATGTTTTTAACGTCTGTTGTCGTTCATAGTAATGGATGGGGGCATCTATTATTACTCGTTAGCGTTACAGCTAGGGAATGAGCTCAGTAAAGTAAGTTGCACATAAACGGCGGGGAAAAGGAGCCGACTCGTGAGGCGCACGAGTCAGAATTTGCGTTGGCTCTTTTCTTTCTCTGCCCACAAATTTTAGGCAACGCGGACAAAAATTTTGGCGGCTCCTTAGGATAAGCGAAAAAATTATGAATATTTTCGTGGTATAGATGTATCCATATTATAGTGACATTATGAACGCCAATCACTCCGCAGAGCTATACCGCGCTTCAACCGCTCACCCCTTACAGCCACCCCCAATTTTATACTAAGGGAAACCCGTATTATTAAGCGCATGTTATAACCACATCCGCCAGACACGTGCCTTCGGCCTGTTTATGTTAATCAAGTACAAGTACTGTAAGCACCGATATATAAACGACCAACACCATTGCAATTAGCGGGCGATAGTACCCTTAAATACTTCATAAGTTGTTATCAACAGACCACTTAAAACGACTAAAATCCAAACACCCACGTTTAGGTTTAAAAATTTGTTAGCCTGTAAGCTGCTCAATCTAACGCAAAATCTGACGGGCATTTAATATTGCAGAAGGTGAGGGGCCCATCTTTACGACACGTGTCTCTTCTTGAACTTTTTCTAGGTCAGCGCCCCCATTTGTGAATATTTCAGTACAAACACCCATTTTTGTAGTTACTCTAACGTCGCGTGGACCTTTGACCTTGAGAGCTCCTGCGTAAAAGCCACGTTGATAAATCGGTGAGTGCCCCCGCTCGCCGTCATGCAGCTCCCCTCTGCATATCGTCTTCGTTCGTCCGAGGACTTCCGTTTTTTGCCCGTTTTAGATCATTCCCCCCGGAATAGCTGTACAGAACCAACTCCCGATATGTTACACAACAGACTAAAATTGTTAATTGTATGCATTGTCACGGCGCTCGCCGGCCAATACATCAAAGCGCAGACCTTTAATTATGCCGAGGTGCTGCAAAAATCGATGTTCTTCTATGAAGCGCAACGATCCGGCGTTCTTCCCTCAAACACCCGCGTAAGCTGGCGCGCTAACTCCGCCCTTGATGACGGAAAAGACGTTGGCCACGACCTGACGGGCGGTTGGTACGACGCGGGTGACCACGTAAAATTCGGTTTTCCCATGGCGTTCTCCGCCACGGCCCTCGCCTGGGGCGCGATTGATTTTCAAGACGGCTACGTAGCTGCAGGACAACTACAGCAGTTGAAAAACAATCTGCGCTTCGTGAATGATTATTTTATCAAGTGCCATACCGCTCCGAATGAATTGTGGGGCCAAGTCGGCGATGGCGGCATTGACCACTCCTTCTGGGGCTCGGCAGAAATCATGAGGATGAACCGTCCGGCGTTTAAGATCGACGCGACGCATCCAGGCTCCGACCTCGCCGCCGAGACCGCAGCTGCGATGGCAGCCGCTAGTATCGTGTTCGCTACAGACGATCCGGCCTACAGCGCCACCCTCAAAGCCCACGCGATCCAGCTCTATAATTTCGCCGACACATTTCGCGGCGTCTATTCGAGTTCGATCACCGCTGCGTCCGGTTACTACACCTCCTTCAGCGGCTTTAATGACGAGCTCGTTTGGGGTGCGATCTGGTTGTATCGTGCAACCGGAGACATCGCTTATCTGAACAAAGCGGAAGCTTATTACGCCAATCTCGGCACCGAACCGCAGTCTAGCACCAAGTCCTTCAAATGGACGATCGGTTGGGATGATAAATCCTATGGTTGCTATGTGCTGCTCGCCAAGCTGACCGGCAAAGACATGTACAAAGCGGACGCGGAGCGGAATCTGGACTATTGGACCGACGGCGTAAATGGCCAAAAGATCAACTACTCTCCCGGCGGCCTCGCCTTCCTCGACGTCTGGGGCTCGTTGCGTTATTCGGCCAACGCAGCGTTTCTCGCGTTGTATTATCATGACATCGCCACCAGCCCGGCAAAGGACGCCAAGTATTACAACTTCGCGAAGAGCCAAATCAATTATATCCTGGGCGCTAACCCACTGCATCGGAGTTTTGTCTGCGGTTTCGGAGTTAATCCTCCAGTCAACCCTCATCATCGTACCAATCATGGCGCTTGGGCGAATAACCTGATTGGGCCGCCAGCCAACAGTCGTCATATCCTCTACGGTGCACTGGTCGGCGGACCTACCGTGGGCGATGCCTACGTCGACGATCGTGGCGACTTCCAAAAGAATGAAGTGGCGTGCGATTACAATGCACTCTTCTCCGGCGCGTTAGCCAAACTGACCTTGGATCTCGGAGGCACCCCGCTGGCTGGCTTTCCGGTCAAAGAAACGCCCACCGACGAATTTTTGGTCGAAGCGAAGTTCAACGCCACCAGCAGCAACTTCACTGAATATTCCATTTGGGCGAACAATCACACCGCTTGGCCCGCCCGCATTCCGACGCAGTTCAAATACCGGATCTTTATCGATATCTCCGAAGGACTCGCCGCTGGTTTCAGTCCCTCGAGCTATATCATCAATTCGAACAACAACGCCGCGACGTTCACACCGCTTCAGCCCTGGAATGCCGCGAGCAATATCTATTTCACTGAAGTCACCTACGCTCCCGGCACGGTCATTTGGCCAGGTGGTCAGGGCGAATCTCGCAAAGAAACTCAGATCCGCATCGCCCTCCCCAACAACACACCGGCTGCTGCTTGGAATCCAGCCAACGACTGGTCCAATCAGGGTCTCGATAATAATCTCAAGCCCGTTAACTTCATTCCTCTCTATGCCGACGGCGTCTTGGTTGCCGGCACACCTCCTCCGAGCGGACCTTCGGTGGGCGTAACAGGAATCACGGTTACTCCTGCTTCGGCTTCGGTCAGCGTTGGCAGCACAGCTACGCTCACCGCGACGGTGTTGCCAGCGAATGCGACCAACAAATTCGTCTCCTGGACTTCGAGCAATCCGGCCGTCGCCACGGTTAACGCTTCCGGTATCGTGACCGGCGTCGCCGCAGGTACAGCTACAATCACGGCGAAGACGTTGGACGGCGGCTTCACCGCTACCTCAGCAGTCACCGTCAACGTGGCCTCCATTCCGGTTACCGGCGTGACGGTCAGCCCGACCTCCGCTTCCACGGTAGTGGGTGGAACGACTGCCTTGATCGCGACTGTTGCTCCGGCAAACGCCAGCAACAAGGCAGTTTCTTGGACCTCCAGCGACACCTCTGTCGCCACGGTCAATGCCTCCGGTCTCGTTACCGGTGTCTCGATCGGTTCAGCCACGATCACGGTCACCACTCAGAGCGGCAGCTTCACCGCAAGCGCCACGATCACGGTTGGCTCGAATTCGATTCCTGCCACTGGCGTCACGGTCAGTCCGGCGACCGCCTCGGTTGCCGTGGGTGCGACCACGACACTCACCGCCACGGTCGCTCCGGCCAACGCCAGCAACAAATCTGTCACCTGGTCGTCGAGCAGCCCAGCGATCGCTACGGTCAACGCTTCTGGCGTAGTCACAGGTGTCGCGGCGGGTTCGGCCACGATCACGGCGACCACCGCAAGCGGCGGCTTCACCTCGAGTGCGACCATCACCGTTACTGGTGGCGGCAACACCGGCACGCCTTGCACCACTCCGACCACGGCGACCTTGCCGCTGGCTCAGAACGGTGCCGGTGACCTCTGCTTTGTCACTTCGGGCAACATCACCTTCATCAACTCCTGGAACACCCAGCTGGTTGAGATCAACGGTGTCGCCTTCACCAATCAGTGGTCCAACGCCATGCCCGCTCGGATCAACGGCAACTACTACATC
>Ga0070717_10000232_pt1 | contig 38506 bp, 22 predicted proteins | sample LARL113metaG_FD_71366 | JGI IMG/M metagenome (GOLD analysis project Ga0070717, IMG submission 71366) | Corn, switchgrass and miscanthus rhizosphere microbial communities from Kellogg Biological Station, Michigan, USA - LAR L11-3 metaG | ecosystem: Host-associated > Plants > Roots > Rhizosphere ...
GCGGTTTGGTCGGTCGAGCCGTCGTTCACCACGATGACTTCATAAAACGGATACGCCAGATCCCGTATGCCCTCCAGGCATTCTTGGATGGTGCGAGACCCGTTGTAAGTACAAACCACGACCGAGACCAAGGGGTAACGAATCTGGTTGGCGACGGGATGATTGGCAAAGCTCCCTTCGATCCGATGCAGCGCCGGCTTGGGTTCGCGCGCCAGGGTGGTGAGTCCGAACTTCCAGTCTTCGATCAACTGACCACCGCGAAACCACTCATCCGTCCAGGAAAAAATGAACAAGCCGCAGGCTCCTTCCGAGAAGACCGTCCGTATTTGCCATTCCAGTACGTTGGCCTGGGCTTCCTCGCCATTGCGGAGGCTGTCGAGGCCGATCTCAGCCAAGAGCAAGGGTCGATCTCCGGCCAAGGACTGGAGACGGGCCAGGTAGGCCGCCATGCGATCGATCGATTCCAAATAGACATTGAACGCAAACAGGTCGAAGGGAAGCGTCAGGTATTCAGTGGATGGATAATTGACATAAGTGACCAGGGCCTCGGGATCCTCCGCCTTCACCGCCCAGTAGAGACGCCCGAGAAATTTTTCGATTCTTCGACGCCCATGCCAGCGCACAATGCTCGCGGGAATTTCGTTGCCCACGCTGAAACAAAGCACCGCCGGGTGTCCCGCCAACTCACGAACGGCGGACCGAAGACGCGCTTCGATTTGTCGAATTCGTTTCGAGCAGCTGAGAAAGGTGATGTGTTGTTCCCAAGGAATGCCCACCATCACCCGCAGACCATGCTGGTGAGCGAGGTCGAGCAACCAACGGGGCGGCGGGGTGTAGGTTCGGACCGAATTGATCCCATACTGCTGCATCGCCGCGAAGTCTTTCTCCACCTGTTCGGGAGTATGATATTCACAGCCACCTGCGGTGGGCTTAAAGGGTCCATAAGTCACTCCACGGAGGTCGAATTTTTCCGAGCCGATAAAAATAAATTTCCCGCGAACGGTCGGTCGGACGTCGGTATTATTTTTACGAAAGGAGGAAAACGGACTGTTGCTCTGAAAGCCGTTAAGATCTAACTCCGGAGGCGCGTTCTCTGGATTTTCCTTCTGAGGATTTCCTTCGATCTTTAGGGGAAACAGGGGGGCGGGAAGCGGTTCAGAAGGCGCAGACAAGGAATGACTAACCGGAACAGAGCGGGGGTGACGCATAAAAAGGGTAATTGCACTCAGCCTGTGGTGCGGCGCAAATAAAACTGTTCGATTGACTGATGCAATATCTTTGCGCGCCTAATTTGCCTGAAGCGCACAACCCTTTATAAAGGCATCAGATGCGGCTCCCCGAAAAAGAGGCTTAGTCCCGAATCCGCCCCACGCTGCCTTCCTCCCCACCGCTTACGTCTGAAGAGAATAGTTGGATCTTCGCCATCCCGATCGAACGCAGAGGCAAGAAACTATAGTTTAACCTCCACCCCTAGCCTTTAATTTAAACTCCCCTCCGAAGAAGCCCACGTCAGAGTTAAAGCTTACGTCTTCGTCGCTTTGCGCCGCCTGTACCGGTTTCGTCGGATACAATCCAATCCCATTCCCCTACCCCGCGCGACCAGTAAAAAAAGGCGTCTCAACGCCAAGTGTCGTGCCGCTGTGGATACAGCCGGCCCTCCTTCGGCTCAGCGAATAGTCGCTGTCGCCTCATCCGATGGTCTGCGGAATGAAACCCAGCCCACCCGCACGAGCAGGTGTCGCTCGCGCGTAGTGGCCCGCTGACTACTTCGTCAGCGAGCCTCGCTCCACCTGAAGCTTAAATCCGACTGCGGAAACCGCCCATCAGATAAACGATGAGACAGATCAGGAGCAGGAGCCCCAAGGTGCCGCCGCCAACTGCGGGGCCGCCGAGGTAAAAGCCGCCGCCGCCGAAAAGAACCACGAGGAGTAAAACAACAAGAAGTACGTTCATACGGCCAAAAGGTACCACCGCTTGCAGTCGCGCCCTATCAGGCGATTGCCCTGAGGGAACTAAGGTACGACTGCCTGCCAAAGGAGCTCGTTTCGCCTAAGCGGCCATCCGGCATTCTGTTTTTGGATACGGCTGCCCACCCTCTCGGTGGTTTGCCTAGCAAAGAGTTAGGAACGAGCCACCGTCGCTGCGGCGCTCGCCCGGAGCGCTGCCACCAGCTCTGCGGTACGAAAAGGTTTCGCAATGAAGTCGTCCATTCCCGCTTGCAGGCAAGCGCGTTGATCCAGCTCGGCCACTCCGGCGGTCACGGCGATGATGCGCGGCTGACGCTCGCGGGAAAGGGTCGCGCGGATCCGCCGGGTGGTTTCGAGTCCGTCCAATTCCGGCATCTGCACGTCCATCAGAATCAAATCGTAGGGCTGGCGATCCAGCGCTTCCAAAACCTCCAGGCCATTGCCGGCCAAGTCGGCTTCGATCCCCAAACGGCGCAACATCATCAACGCCATCTTCTGGTTCACCGCGTTGTCTTCCGCCAGCAGCACGCGCAGGCCGGCGAGTTCTTCGAGGGCGGTGATCTTATCCAATCGCGCGGCCGGCACGGCCGAGGATTTGGGATTGTTGCCCGCAGCAAAGCGCAGGAGGGTCTCCAACAAAAAGGCCACGTGTAATGGTTTTTGCACTACGGCATCGACCCACTGCGACGTCTCCGGCCCGGTGAGCGACACCCCCGCGTTGGAAATCAACACCACGGGGACGGTTTTCATCGAATTCCATTTGCGCAAACTTTGGGCCAGGGTCAGGCCGTCCATCTCCGGCATCTGATAGTCGATCAACGCGCAGACGAACGGACCTTTGTCCTCGAAGATCGACAGTGCCTCCGGACCGCTCGCGCAACTGACCACCTGCAGGCCCCAGTGCTGCAGAGTGAGAGCGAGCTCCTCGCGGTGGGTGCGATTGTCTTCGACCAACAAAACCCGCAGGCCCCGCAGCGGCTCGGGCAACCCGGCAGCAGGGGCGGCCGCGGCCTCCAGCTCGAGTGAGATCGTGAAGCGAAAGGTGGTGCCTTGCCCGGGTTGGCTCTCGCAGGCGATCTTGCCGCCCATGCGCTCGACCAAATGCCGGGAGATCGCCAGGCCCAATCCCGTGCCGCCAAACTTCCGGGTGGTGGAGGCGTCGAGCTGAGAAAAGGGTTGGAAGAGCAACGCTTGTTTGTCGGGCGGAATCCCCATCCCGGTGTCGCTCACCGCAAAACTCACGGTGCGGGGATCGGCGGACGCGGCGTCCTGACGTATCCAGATCACGACTTCACCGGTTTGAGTGAACTTCACCGCGTTGCCCACCAAATTGATCAGAATCTGGCGCAAACGGGTCGGATCGCCCATCCTTCGGGTCGGAAATTTCGGATCGCAGCCCACCACCAACTCGAGTCCTTTCCGGGCCGATTCGGGAGCGACCAGGTCCAACACTTCCTCCGCCACCGTTCTGAGGTCGAGCGGCACCTGCTCGAGGTGCAGCTGACCGGATTCTATTTTGGAGAAATCGAGGATATCGTTGATGATCCCGAGCAGGCTCTCGCTCGAGTGGCGGATGGTCCGAACAAAGTCCTGCTGCTCCGGCGAGAGTTCGGTGTCCGCCAGCAGCGAACTCATCCCGATCACTCCGTTCATCGGCGTGCGGATCTCATGGCTCATGTTGGCCAAAAACCGGCTCTTCGCCTCGACCGCCGCCCGGGCCTTGACCGTGAGCGACTCCGCTTCATCCAGCGCCTTGGTCAGGGCATCATTCTGGGCGTGGAGCTCCGCCGCCTGGCGCGTGACCTCGCGCGTACGAAGCACGACCTGTTCGGCCAGCTCGCGATTTCGCATCCGCAACAAGCGCAGCCGCCAGCGCGACAACCCTGCAACAAAACCGGAAAGCAAAAGGAGGTAAGAACCATAGGCCCAGATCGTGCGGTAATAGGGCGGACGGATCTTGAATTTAACCGAAGCCGTCGCTCCTCGCCGACCAAACATGTCCTCCGCTTCGACCATGAATTGATAAGAACCCTCGGGCAAATTGGTGAAGTCGCGCGATTGGCTGGAAGCCCATCGCGACCAATCCGCTTCATAACCGACCAGACGGGTCCGGTAGCGTCCGCTGCTTTGGCGTCCAAACATCGGCGCCGCGTATCCAAAACTTAGATCGTGATTGGAATAAGAAAGCGGCCGCTCCAGTCCGCCATTGCGTAGCACGTCGATGCCGTCGGCGGTGGCGACGCGATTTACCGCGACGTCGGGAGGCGGTCCAGCGTCGAATTTTCCTTTGAGGTCGAGCGAGACGAGGCGGCGTTTAAAAATCATCCAAAGTCGTCCTTCCGCATCGCTCCGCATATGCCAGGTGCGATCGGAGTGCAGCGGAGCCGCGGTCTGATTATCCCAGGAATAACTTCCATCCGGGTGCCGACGTAGTAGCTGGGCTTTGTTTTCGATCAGCATCAGCAGACTTCCATCCAATGCCTCCGCGACCCGGCCAATCCCAGCGTAGGCCTGACCCGCGATTTTCTTGAGCTCGATATCCTCGACGAACCGGTCGGAGGTCGAATCGTAACGCAGGCAACGTTCGGTGGTGGCAAAGAGAATTTTTCCCCAGAGGCTTTCGACCGCGATCCACGGGTTGCCCGGCAAACCTTCTGCCTGGCCGAAAATCCGAACCGGTTTCACCGCTGATCCCGGCTGACACCGCCAAACTTTACCGACTCCCGCTTCACCCCAGACCGTGCCGTCGGGTTCGTCGCGCAGCATGTAGGTCTGCGGAAGATCGGTGCCGATTTTTCGAAACGACCAGTCTTTTCCTCCCGCGTCCACCTGCCAAAGATCCGCGCCGGAAACGAAGTAGAAGCGTCCCTCCCGTAAATAGGACGACATCATGAAACTCCCCAGCGGAACTGGAGCCGTGGTGACCAGCTCTCCTTTTGTCCAGCCCTCGAGACGATCTTCATAAGCGAGCAGGACGTGCGGGCCGCTGGAGACCGAGCCACGCGTCGCACTGGTGCCCTCGACGAGCGACAACTGGCCGAGCGGTCCACACGGCTCATTGAAATGATAAATTCCCCCGGGGGTTGAAACTGAAACTGCCGTAGGTCCACCTTGGATACGTGAAAAATCTTCCACCGACTCGCCGACAATCATCCGGTACGGCCAATCGAAATGAAGGCGCGTCAGCGTCGTGTCGCCGGCCAGCCAAGCCCCGCCTCGAGCGTCCCGCGCCATCTGCCGCACCCGGCCGATGCCATAGGCGAGTTGGGTTTCAATCGTCCACCAATGGTCGGGGTGTTCCGCGTCGACCACGACGAGCAAGCCACTGTCTTCGCTCAGCACCCAGCGGTCCGGATGCTCCAAACCGATCGGGGTGATGCGCTGGGTGAAACGCCACCCCGCGCCGATTCCGAGGGGGACGATGGTTTTTCCATCGAATAAACCCAATCCGAGTTCGGCCGAAGCCAAGAGAACCCCTCGCGGGGTCGGCAACGCTTGAAAGATGCCTACACCGATGGCCGAGCTCCCGGCCGAAACCACCACCGTCCAACCCCGACGCTCGTCGAAAACACAGACACCTTTCTCATCAAAAACCGCGTAGAGTTTATTGTCCCAGACAAAGGACGTGAACGCTCGGCTCGGGGTTTTATACAGCAGCGCTGGATCTTTGCGGTTCCAGACGGCCACCTCTGCGTCGCAAACAATAAAGACGCGATTGGGAGTGGGATGAAAGGCGTTGATCTTCGAAAGCGTCACGCCACCCGCGACCGGAATAGGCGAGAGGCTCTGCTGGCCAGAGGGCCCGCGACGAGCCACATTCAGCTCATCCGCATTTCCTGAGAGGACGCTGCCGTCCAGATCTTTTACCAATATACGGTTGTCGAGACGCTTGCTTTGTTCGAGCAGGCGGACCCCCGTGCCGTCAAATTCCCACAGCGCGCCACGGTCTCCAATCAATATAAATCCGCCACCATCCTCGACTACGCTATCAAAACTACCGACCGAGGGAAAAAGACTATTATGATAAACCTCCGCCAGTGGAAGCCCCTCGGCCTTGGTCGATTGGTTGGGCTCTTGCGCCGCACCGCCGCGATAGGCCGGAACGAGGAACGTCCCCAGGAGGAACAGAATAGCAAAAAATGGTTTGTAGTGCTTCGTGCCTTTAAAATCGGTCACAACCCCTCTCGCTTTATACCCATCCGCTAGGCCCAAGTTCACCCTAGATTATATTGTGAGATTGTCCCAATCCCGCGGTACTCGTGTCCTTTTTCCCAAACTCCCCAGCGCCTCCATTCTACGAGGGTAAATGGTTAAACTCCCGTGATTATACCAAACGAGGGATAATGAAGAAGAGGACCTGCACGATTTAGAAACGCGTATCTATAAAAAATCCTTATCGACCGGTCCTAGGGGATTTACTTCAGCTGAAGGTTAAATCGACTAACGCCCAGGCGAAACAACACCGGTAAATAGTATACACTCACACTATAGAATTATCCGCTCCGAGCCTGAGCACCTACTGACGCCGCGCCGCGCCAGCGGAGCCTCCGCCTGATGGGCGCGGCAGGTCTTAAGGTCGAGTTTCCCAAGCTGTAACAATTAAGTCACTACAGGCGGTTGTGCATGACCTTGTCCTGACCGGGCGATGAGCCGGGCCCCATTTGTCCGTATTCCCTATTCCATGACCAGAAGGTCAACCCCTAGACGCGTTTCGCCCGGCCGCGTTAAGATGAGACGATGAAAGCCGCCATTTTCGACATCGATGGGACCCTGGTCGATTCCGTCGATCTGCATGCGAAGGCCTGGCAAGAAACCTTCGCGCACTTTGGACACGCCGTCGGATTCCAGGAAGTCCGCTCGCAAATTGGGAAAGGCGGCGACCAGTTGATGCCAATGTTCCTGGCGAAAGCCGAGATCGAGTCTCAGGGAAAAACGATCGAGAAATATCGTTCCGAGTTGTTTAAGAAAAAATATTTTTCCCTGGTGAAGCCATTTCCTCAAGTTCGGGAACTGTTTGAGCGACTCCTCCAGGATGGATGGAAACTCGCCCTGGCCTCCTCAGCCAAGGGCGACGAGCTCGAAACCTACAAAAAGCTCTGCCGAATCAACGATCTGCTCGATGCCGAGACCTCGTCGGACGATGCGGAAAAATCGAAGCCGCACCCCGATATTTTTCAGGCCGCAGTCGCCCGGCTGAAGGTTCCGCCCCAGAGGTGCGTGGTGGTGGGCGACTCTCCCTATGATGCCGAGGCCGCAACCAAGGCAGGGATCAGCTCGATCGGTTTTTTATCCGGAGGCTTCAGCCCAGAGGACCTCAACGCCGCCGGATATCTCCAACTCTACCGAGATGCCGCAGACCTCCTGGCCAATTATACCGAATCCTTCTTTCACCAAGAAGCGCCTGCAGGAAGAGGTTAAGGAAGGGGAAGCCGGCGGCCGGAAAGACGCAATTGTGAGAGAAAGTCCTTAGGTGCGGTCCAAATTATCCGATCTGCGTAGGATTGAGGCGTTCTATGCAGATTTTTGTGAATATCTGTTCACCGAACCTCTGGGGTCATGCAAAATGGCCGGGGGCGTATGGTCGGCTTTGGCTGGCGGCGAGCGGCCTGGGTTTGGCCCTTTGTTTTACGCCGGCGACCGCAACCGCGAAACGGGATACTCCCAGTCCTTTCGCGACCACCACCATTGCGTACAAAGTTGACGAGGCGGGAAATCGAGCCGGGCGTTTGCTCCCTACGGAACAGACCAAGCCCGGCGACATTCTCGTCTACCGGGCCTCTTATCGCAATCTGACCAAGGATTTGGTGCCGAAAGTTGTCATGAATATCCAGGTGCCGCCGGGCATGGTCTACGTGGCCGACTCGGCTCGGCCCGCCGCCCGCCGTGCGAGCCAGGATGGCAGTAATTATTTTCTCATTACAACCGATGGAGATGTTCCGCCTGTTTCCAGCTGGCGCGCGCTCCAATGGGAACCGCGAGATCTGGGGCCGTTGAGCGAAAATGTCGCCGAGATCAAGGTGCGTGTGACCAAGCCTTCGGGCGAATAAGAGGATTTGTGCTTCTCTGGTTCGCGTGCCGAGGAGCGGTGCGTTCGTGACCCGCGGGTTGCCGCGGAGCGGGGCCGGCGCGGAATTCCGTTTTCTGTATTGGGCAAACGGATTCACCCGAGCCCTTTGGCGCCGACTCCTGAACTCGGCTGACCTGCGCCCATGGTGCGTTGCTTTCCGCCCTCCGGTCGTTGCGCTAGCGAGTCTCAAGGTCTAGGGAACGAGGAGCTATGATCCACTCTTCTCTTGAAGCTCCGTCCGCGCCAGTCGTGCACCGGTATGAGTTTGCGAGCGACAACACCGCCGGCATCTGCCCCGAAGCGTGGGCCGCTCTGGCCGAGGCAAATCAGGCCTTCGTCCCTTCCTACGGGACGGATTCCTGGACCCAGCGCGCCTGCGATTTGATTCGGCGCGAATTCGAAAAACCCGACGCAGAGATTTTCTTCGTCTTCAACGGCACGGCTGCCAATTCGCTGGTCCTCGCCTCGCTCTGCCAGAGCTACCACAGCGTGATCTGCCATGAGATCGCCCACGTTGAAACCGATGAATGCGGCGCGCCGGAATTTTTCTCCAATGGAACGAAGATTCTCACCGGCTCGGGCAGGGACGGAAAGCTCACCGCGGCAGAAGTCGAACGGCTCATCTTGAAGCGGACCGACGTTCATTATCCGAAACCGCGGGTGGTCTCGCTGACTCAGTCAACCGAGTCGGGCACGGTGTATAAACCGGAAGAGATCGCCGCAATCACCGCGGTCGCTCGCCGCCACGGACTGTCTACTCAGATGGACGGCGCTCGGTTCGCCAATGCCTTTGCCGCGCTCCGCGAAACGAAATCGCACCTCTCGCCGGCCGACGTCACGTGGCGGGTCGGAGTGGACGCGCTGTGTTTCGGCGGCACGAAAAATGGAATGAACACGACCGAGGCCGTGGTGTTTTTTAACCCCGACTTGGCTCGCGAATTTGAGTACCGCTGCAAACAAGCCGGCCAACTCTCCTCGAAAATGCGGCTGCAGAGCTCGCAGTGGGTGGGAATGCTGGAGAGCGGCGCCTGGCTCCAAAATGCCAAACATGCCAACGCGATGGCCAAGCTCCTGGCCCATGAACTGCAACGCATCCCCACCATCGGTTTGGCGCGCGAACCAGAAGCCAACGCGGTCTTCGCCACCATGCCGGCCGAAATCGCCGAAGCCATGGCTGCCCGCGGATGGCATTTCTATAACTTCATCGGCGCCCAAGGCTATCGGCTGATGTGCTCCTGGGCTACTCGAGCGGAACCTATTCACGCCTTTGTTTCGGCCTTAACCGACATCGTCGAACGCTCCAGCGCCCGAGCGGAAAAGAGGGATGGCCGCCCTTGACCCGACGGTCCCACCCTGCCTTCCCGTAGTGGCAGACTGGTTACAGCGTCCCGCCGCGTTCCACCCCTTGTATCTCGCGGGAGCGAAGGCCATGACCGACCCAATCGTGGCTCACGCTCGAATCGTCCGATAAGTGATGGAATACCGAGGCTTTTCGACCTCCGGAATGCTGTGCTCCCATTCGCTCCGCGCCGGCCCGCTGAGCAGATAAGCCGAACGCGGCGCCGCGTCGATCGTCACGCGTTCCCAGTTTTCGCCGACCTTACGTCGCAGTCTAAAACGGCAGGACGACAGGAGGGAAATCCCAATGACCTCACCAAAGACAGCTTTGTCACGGTGCCACCCGATCCCGGCCCTCGCCCCGTATTCAGTGACCAATACTTGTCTTAGCGCGTCGATTGAAACTCCGGCGAAGGTCGCCGCCGTTTCGCGAAGCGCGACCAAGAAGGGCGGCATCTCCTCCGCCGGCCGCAGTTTCCCCTCAGCAAAGTCATACGCTGCGCCGAACGATACCGTCCGTCGCTTGCCAACATAGCCGTGAAACTCGAATTCCTTGAAAGGCAAATCACGAACCGCCGCTAGCAACGTCTGTTCGGTTTCGGGCGTGATCAGCTCTCGCTCGTACTTAAAGCCCTCTGGCAGCACAAGCGGGGTATCCTGCTCAAAAAAACTCAACTGTTCGGGCACGGTGCCCTACCTTGAATAAATTTTTCCGGTTTGCACCTCGACGGGCGCGTTCAACCTGTCCGCTCGTCCGCCGAGGTTGTATTCACGGACTTATTACCGAGGGTTGGCCAACGGTTCCCGCAGCGCGGGCAGGATCATTTCCGCTCGCTCGGGTGAAAATCAGTGAAATTTAGCGTCGATCCCGAGTGAATCGGACGAGGGCGGGTTAAGGGGAGGCCCTTGGGTGACGAAGCTCTTGAGGTTGAAAACGTATCTCAAGACACGAGGCGACAACCTGTTGCTCTTCGTCGGCGGTTTAGCGGCCCTTGCGGGCGGCTTAACCTTCGTCGGAGGATTTCTGCCGGAGGAAATCGGCTGGCTGCTCGTTTCGTCCCCCGCGATCACGCCTGCTTCGGGCCTTGGGCTCGTTGCTCTGGGTTTGGGTTACGTCGCGGTCTCGCTTCAGTGGAGGAGATTAGCGCGAGCCTGCGGCGGACTATTGGTCCTGATCGGCGTGCTGACCGCGCTTTCCCTCTTACCCGAATTCTCGTTCCCGGGAGCGGCATTGCCTCCTTGGATACAGCGGGCGGTGCTCTGGCGTTCCTCTTTGAATACCGTCGCGGGTCTGGTCCTCTGCGGCCTCAGTTTAGTGGTGATGTCGGCCGAGGTCGCGCGCCCACGCGGGACGAAAGCCCTCGCCGCGGCGATGATCGCGTTGGGCGGCCTGGTGCTCGGCGCCCGATTGGCGGGAGTGGAATCGGCCGCCGCGACCCGAGCGGTGGGTGGAATGGCCGCCTTGGTCGCAATCGGTTTGATCGGAATCGGCGCGGCTCAAATGGGCTGGGCAGTCGAACAGGCGCGCAAGCAAGGGAGACAAAATGTCTGGGCCCTGCCGTTTTTTATGACCGGCCTCGCCGTCATCCTCATTCACACCGGCGGGGTCTACGTCACCACCTCGGCCCAGCGTCTGGCCCACGAGACGCTCAGCCGAAGCGACCAAATCGTAAAATCGATTCACTTGATCAAAGAGGACATGGCCACGGCCGAGTCGGCCGTTCGGGGATTTATTCTCAGCGACCACGACGAGACTTTTGCGGAACAATTTAATCTCCTCGATCGGGACGTCCGCCGGGAGTTGGACCACCTCCAAGGCCTGACTGCGCTGGACGCGGCGAAATTCCGCAGCCTCCACCAACTTCGCTTGGCGGCCGAGAAACGCCTGAACTTCATGCAGGAGGGCGTGAGCGGGGAACCGCGGTCCCCGGAGGAAGTATTTCGTCGCACCCACGTGGCTAAGGAGCTGATGCAGGAGGTCTGGACCCTGAGCGATGCCATGCTCGCGGAGGAGGAAACCGTGCGCTCCGAAAGATTGCGTCAAGACGATGTCACCACCGAAGAACTACGCCGCACCACGGGGATGGGCTGCGCCGTGGTCATCCTTCTCTTCGGTTCGGCCATCGGGCTGACCTATCAGGCGGAAAAGAAAAAACGGCAGGCTGAGCTCAAACTGCTCGAGGCGAACCACGGTCTGGAAGAAAATGTGGCGCGCCGCACCGCCGAACTGCAGCAAGCAATCGCCCGCGCCCAAAAAGCCTCTCAACGGCTGCAAACCGTTTTGGCCAATACACCGATCGTGCTGTGGGCGATGGATCCCGAGGGGCGCTTCACTCTGATCGAAGGCAAAGGCGGAGAAGCCATCGGCCTCGATTCCAAAAAACTTCTGGGCGTTTCCCAACCGGAATTGGTTCGGGCGTATTCAGCCCAGTCATACGCAAACTCCCTCCGCGCCCTCAAGGGAGAGTCCCTCGTCGCCGTCAGCGCGCACAAAGACCGCTGGTTTCAGACCAGTTACACCCCGATCAAAAATGCGAAGGGCGAGGTCGCCGAGGTGGTGGGAGTCTCGATCGACGTCACCGACACGCAGACCCGAGAGCTTAAATTCAAATTTCTGGCCAACGTTATCCCTCAACTGACGTGGACCGCCACGCCCGAGGGAAAAGCGGATTATTATAATCTGCGGTGGTACGAATACACCGGCCTCACGCCCGAGCAGATGCAATCCGAGGGATGGAGGCAGATCACTCACCCCGACGACCTGGAACCGTGTATCCAAAAATGGCAGCAGGCGTGTGCGACCGGCGCGGATTTTGAAGGAGAGTTTCGCCTGAAACGCGCTTCGGACGGCACTTACCGCTGGCACCTCGGACGCGCTTTCGCCCAGCGAAATGAGGCGGGCAAAATCATCCAGTGGTTCGGCACCTGCACCGATATCCACGAGCAGAAACTCGCGGCGGAAAGGCTCGAGCAACGGGTGGCGGAACGAACCGCGGAGTTGGATCGCAGTCGCCAACGTCTTCGTCAGATCACCAATGGCCTTCCCGTCCTGGTCGCGTACATCGATCTGCAAGAACGTTATCAATTCACCAACCAAACCTATAAATCCTGGTTTGGCTTCGATCCCGAGAGTCTGGTGGGCCGAACCTTGCGGGACGTGCTCGGCCCGCGGACCTACGCGGGGGTGCAGCCTTATGTCGCGCGCGTTTTGAACGGTGAACGGGTTTTCTTCGAGAGCGACTTTTTGGAAAACGGAGTGAGTCGGTTTGTCCGTCGTGAATACATCCCCGATTTTCAGGGAGGCGAGGTCGTCGGTTTTTATGCCATGGTCACAGACCTGACCGAGCGGCGTGAACAGGAGAAACTCATCCAGCAGAGCGAGCAACGGTTCCGGAACACCTTCGAATATGCTGGGACCGGGATGGCCATCGTCGGCCTGGACGGTCGTTGGTTGCAGGTCAATAAACTCCTGTCCGAGATGCTTGGATACACCGAGGAAGAGCTCCTGACCAAGACCTTCAGGGACATCACTCATCCTGAAGACCTCTCCCTGCACTCGAATCTGACCCAGGATTTGGTCGAGGGAAAACGTCTCTTTTATCAAATCGAGAAACGTTATCTGCACAAAAACGGCACCGTGGTCCGAGCGCGAGTGACCGTCTCGATGGTGAAGGACGGCACTCAGAAGCCCCTCTACAAAGTCTGTCAAATCGAAGACATTGGAGAGCGGAAACGGCTCGAAGCCCGTCTCGACGTCGCCCTGAAAGCCGCGGTCGACGCCTCCCGGCTGAAATCGGAATTTTTGGCTCACATGAGTCACGAAATCCGCACGCCGATGAACGGTATCATCGGCATGACTACGTTGCTCTTGGACACCCCCCTCAGCCCCGACCAGCAGGATATGGCCCGGGTGGTGCAGAGTAGCTCCGAGTCGCTCCTCAATATTATCAACGACATTCTCGATTTTTCGAAAATCGAGGCGGGAAAACTCCGGATCGAAAGCGCTCCGTTCGATTTGCGCGAGGTGGTCGAAGAGACCCTCGCCCTGCTCGCGCCGCGCGCGCACGACAAAGGTCTCGAGCTGATCAACGACTTCGATCCCAACCTGGCCCAGGGGATGAGCGGAGATAGCGGTCGTATTCGGCAAGTGGTGACAAATCTGGTCGGCAATGCGGTCAAATTCACCGCCCAAGGAGAAGTGGCGGTGACAACGAAACGGGTTCCCTCCCCCGAAGGCAGCGTGCATTTCCGTCTCGAGGTAAAAGACTCCGGAGTGGGCGTGCCCGAGAAAGTCCAGAAGCTGCTCTTCAAACCTTTTGAACAGGGCGACAGCAGCACCACTCGAAAATTCGGCGGCACCGGTCTTGGTCTTGCCATTTCCCGCCAGCTCGTGGACTTGATGGGCGGAACCATGGGGTTCGAAAGCCAGCCAGGGGTCGGATCGACCTTTTGGTTCGAACTCCAGTTGTCCTGCAACGATCAACCCGCCCCGGCAACGGTCGCCGCGATCCACGCCGGCAAACGTGTCCTCGTGGTGGAGGACAACGCCACCAATCGCCAGATCCTGGTCGAATGCATCGCACGACTCGGCTGCGCGGTCGAAGTTGCCCGCGACGCTAGAGAGGCCTTGAGCCTTCTCGCTTCATCCGGCCGCGACCACGAAATCGATCTCGCGCTTATCGACTGGCATATGCCGGGGATGGACGGCGTGCCCCTGGTGCGAGAGATCCGGCAGCGTCCCGATTATGCCACGCTACCGATCATCCTGCTCGGTTCCGCCGCGAGCGACGCGGAAAAGATCGGCGACGTCAGTGGCATCCAGACGTTGATCAAGCCGGTGCGGCCCACCCAACTTTCACGCGCCCTGGTCCAGGCCTTCGCCCGCACCACCTCGGTCTCAAAAGATCCTGGGCTGATTCCGCAGGCCGAGCGCTCTTGCCGGATATTATTGGCCGACGACAACCTGACCAATCAGCTCGTGGGCCGCATGCTCCTGGAGAAGATGGGCCATTCCGTGATCGTGGTGGGCGACGGTGTCGAAGCCATCGCGGCCCTGCAACGCGACGAGTTCGACCTGCTTTTGATGGATTGCCAGATGCCGGATCTGGACGGCTATGAAACCACTCGGCGGATACGCAGTGGCATGGCCGGCTCGCGAAATTCCCATCTGCCGATCGTCGCGCTGACCGCCTACGCCATGGCCAGCGACCGCGTCAAATGCCTCGAAGCCGGCATGGACGATTATATTTCAAAACCCCTGCGCATCGAAGACGTATCCGGCGTTATCTTACGCACGACCGCAAATTCTGGACAACCGGTGTTTTCCCGCCGGACGGAAAAGACCGGCGCTCCCTTTGATCCCCGGCCGCTCAGTCAGTTCACGGGCATGAGCAACAACGGAGAGCCGGTGGTGAAAAAATTCATCGCGGTTTTCGAGCGAGATGAGCCCAAGCGCCTCGCCGCCATCAGAACCGCGATGCTCGACCGGGACGCCAAGCTGCTCGCGGCCGAAGCCCACTCTCTGGCCAGCACCTGCGGTACCCTCGGCGGCATGGAAGTCCGTAAGCGAGCTCGCGCGATCGAGGACGCCGCCAATCGGGCGGACTGGAGCACACTCCCTCCGAAAATCGCGGCCCTGGAAAGCGCCTTGGAGCGTTTTCGAGACCAGCTCCACGACTTCAGCAGCAAAGCCTCGGTCTAGACGACTACAGCAGATTCAATAAACCGCGGTCGAAAAGAACTTCAGAATGATCGGGTCGACAGCGTGGCTCGGTCCCGGGCCAATGGGACGTAAAAGCGCGGACGAAGCCGGGCGCTCCAGTTAAAGTTTTAGTTCATCCAGGGGGTACGGTCGCTACGACTCGACTTAAACTGCCCCAAGCGGCCGAAAGGTCGCCGAAGCAGCGCCGCACCCCCGGCATTGCGTCCGGCAATATCTCTCTTCCGCGGGGAGCAACAAGGGCCGTTGCCTGTCTGAGCCGTTGATGTCACCGCTCAACGGAAGCGCTCTGATGCAGGCACCCGGACACGCTGGGCTGAAAATCCGTGGCGTACCCACCAAAACACTACGGACCGCCGCTTTCTCACCTTACGACTCGCCGAAAGCCTAATGGAGATTCACGTCGGATGCTCCGGTTGGTTTTACTCCCATTGGCGGGGAATTTTTTATCCACCGCAGGAGCCAACGACCAAGCTCTGGTTCGCTTATTACGCCAACGTCTTTCGGACGGTGGAGATCAACGCTTCTTTCTATCGTTGGCCCAAACCGGCCACCGTCCGCCGGTGGAAACGGGACGCGCCGCCGGGTTTCGTTTACTCCGTGAAAGTCAACCAGACGATCACTCATGAACATCGACTGGTGCGCACGCAGAAGCAGGTGAAATCATTTTATGAAATCGCTGAGGTTCTCGGCGACAAGATGGGCTGCTTCCTTTTTCAATTTCCGCCGAGTTATAAATACACTCCGTCGCGCCTGAAGAGCATCGTCACGCAGCTCGATCCCCGCTTTCGCACCGTGGTGGAATTTCGGCATAAGAGCTGGTGGCGCGCATCCGTTTACCAGGCCTTCGCGGAACATCGGCTGATTTTCTGTGCGGTCAGCGCGCCTCGCCTGCCAGAGGAATTTCCACCGGGACAGGACATTCTCTACCTCCGACTGAGTGGGAAAACTCGCTGGTATCGCCACGATTATTCGACCGAGGAACTGTCGACCTGGGTCGACCGCATCGTCACGTCCGGCGCAAAAGAGGCATGGATTTATTTCAACAACGACAGCCAGGGTCACGCGGTGAAAAACGCCCTCGTCCTCCGCCGGCTCCTGCGCGACAGAACGACTGCCCCTGCGGTGGTCGAATGCTCGCGCGCCCGTCCTCTCGATCGTTCAACGAGTCCCTCATCGTGAGCGTAGTTGGATCGTCAGTACTCCTGCTAGCTTGGACGCAGCGGCTTTAAGGCGATAAAATAGGAGCGACAGCGGACCTTCCGGTTGCGAACCCGGACCTCGCCCATAACGTCGCGCATGGACACTCGGACGCTTGGGAATTCAGATCTTCATCTTACCCGGCTCGGTTTCGGAGCCTGGGCCGTCGGCGGAGCGTGGGAATTCGGTTGGAGTGCGCAGGATGACAATGCGTCGATCGGCGCGATTCATCGGGCGCTCGAGCTCGGTAGTAACTGGATCGATACAGCGGCCATTTACGGTTTGGGCCATTCCGAAGAGGTCGTGGGGCGGGCGCTCGCCGCTTGGACGGGGAAGCGACCGTACGTTTTCACCAAGTGCGGGATGATCTGGAACGAGAAAGGGGAGGTGGGGTATTCGACCCGGGCTGCATCGATTCGGCGCGAGGTGGAAGCCAGTTTGCGCCGGCTCAAAATCGAGGTCATCGATCTCTATCAAATGCATTGGCCGGCGGATGATCTCGCGGAAACCGAAGAAGGTTGGGCGGAGATGGCCCGCCTTAAAACGCAGGGGAAAGTCCGCTGGATCGGAGTGAGCAATTTCAGTCTCGAAGAATTAAAACGCGCGCAGGCCATCGCTCCCGTCACCTCGCTTCAGCCGCCATATTCGCTGATCAAACGGGAAGTGGAGGCAGAAATCCTTCCCTTCTGTCACGCACAGAATATCGGCACGATCGTCTATTCGCCCATGGGATCGGGCCTGTTGACCGGCGCTTTTAGCCGAGAACGCGTCGATCGCCTTCCCGCGGACGATTGGCGCCGGAAGAGCGCTGAATTCAAAGAACCCCGTCTCAGTCAGAATCTCGCCTTGGTTGAGCGCCTGAAAATCGTCGGGGCCAAGTACGGCCGCAGCGCCGGAGAAGTCGCGATCGCGTGGACCCTGATGAATCCCGCGGTCACCGGTGCGATCGTAGGAGCTCGGAACGCCCAGCAGGTCGATGGCACCTTCCGCGCCGCGGAACTGCGGCTCTCGGCCGAAGACATCGCCATGATCTCAGGAGCGCGGGTGCCCGCGGAAGTGTGACGGCGAGACCGCGGCAGTGTAGTGGTCCTTCTACTACATTGTTCTCTTCCTCTTCTCCGCTTTATCGGCCTTCGGATCGAGGTGGCGCGACCCCGTCCCGGGTCGCGAGTTTGAAGCTGCCGCCTTTTCCAATCCTCCTCCCCGCTCGGGGAAATCACAGACGCGACAAATCGACCAATCCTCCCGACGCCCAGCCGTGACCTCCGTCGAACTCATGATAGTTCGCGCCGGGGTGAGATGCGGCGAGCTTGCGGGCGTGGTGGACCGGAATGACCTCGTCGTGCTGCGCGCCGAAGATATCGAGACGACCGGTATACTCTTTTAAAGCCTCACCGTTATCCCAGCGATCCAGCATCAAAAGTCCGACCGGCAGAAAAGGAAAAGCCTCTTGTGCGACGTCTTTCAATCCATCGAACGGGACAACCAGCACGAGGTGGCGAGGTGGGATAGCGGCCTTGGCCAACTGACAGACCGGCCCGGAGCCGAGCGATTCCCCGAGCACCACGATGCGCTCGACGCCATAGTTTTGGACGAGCCACTGGTAGGCCTTGAGCGTCGCCGCGTCCAAGCTGGACCGCGAAGGTTTCCCGGAACGTTCGCCGTAACCCGGATATTCCAGGATATAGACAGAGTCACGTGGGCCAATCCGTTCGAGAACATAGTCGCGATTTCCCGCCTGGCCGCCGTTGCCATGAGCAAATAACCAAACCCGCGGAGCGTCCTTCACCACCCTCGCGTAGCCGGTATAGTCGCCGTCGATTTCCCATCGAATCAATCCCAGTTGCGGCGCAATCTGGCGGGTGTCGTAGTGAGTCGGAAAATACAGCAACCGACGCTGGAAAACCGCAACGAGCCCCAGCGCGATGACCAGGATCAAGGCGATAACCGAAGCCAAATAATAAAGTGACCTCATGCAGAAACGCTCCTCTCCACGCGCGAGCGCCGCTTGGGAATGTGGAAGAGAAAATACATCAATAAACGTACACACTCCATCGCCCCGCGGCTACATCGAGTTGATTTCTTTAACGAAGTCATACTCGGAAAGAAGGTGAATAACCGCGCACTCCTACCCGCCGAAGGGGCTTAGCTCCACGATCTCCCGCTTCGGCTGAATCCCCTCCACCACGGTCCGCGCCAGATTGTACCAAGCTCCACACCGATCCAGCACCACGCTGTCGGCCGTGGCGACGATCTCAGTTGCGCTGGCTAACACCGTATCCGGGTTCGTCACCAACTCGACTTTCCAATCCCAACCTGCCTCGGCCGCGAGGGCTTCGATTTCGGTTTTTAGTCGTCCACTGTTGGATACAGGGCGGTCGAACCACCAGGTCCACGAGGCAGAACGAAGGCGCCGGAATTCCTCGCCAAGCAGGCGCAGCGCCGGAATGGTTTCCTCAACCGCTCGGTAGGTGCCGTGGATGCTGGCAATATCACGAAACGTGCCGTCGGCCGCGCCCAACACCACCCCGCCCCCCAGCGCCACCTCGACGGTCAGGAGTACGTTGTATCCATCAATCCACAACGCGCGCCCCTCTAGTCGTTCAGCCGTAACGCGTCGAGCCCCGCGGGCTCGCGCGGTGGCGGGGGCGCAGGCGCAACGCTCCACCGCCATCCGTTGCCTGGCGGTCAACTGGTAGCGGTTTCCCACCAGCTCGTTGGCCGACTTCACCGGATAATCTCGACCCAAAAGCCAAGAAAGATCGGCCACCGCCGCCCTCAACTGGGGCCACTGATCGGCGGCGAAGAGGCTGCAATCTTGGGAATGAGGTCCTCGATGGCTGCGTGTATCCGGCATGGACCCACCCTAGACTGATTCCCAAACCCTGCCCCAGAACAAATCCGCTCAATCCAATGCTGGCGACAGGTCGTGCAACGAAACTTTGAATACAGCCGGATCGACCGACGAAGCCGTCCGAGGTCGCGCGTCCCACCCACCCTAGGGCGCGAACCAGAAGCGGCGAGGTGGCCTCCTCGTCCCGGCCAAGCCGCCTCTTTTCAGACCGAGGTGATCGGCAAAGGTTTATGAAAGAGCCGAAGCTCGGTCGGGCCAAATCTCTGAAGCCTACGCCTCTATCTCGCGCAGGATGCCAAGGTCCCGCCTCGGTCCGCTGAATTTTAATTGCATAACCGCCCGTGGATAAGGATGAAGCATGACCGCCAGCGAGGGTTTGTTGCTTTTCCCGTCGGTCATTCCTCGGCGCCATCGGGATCACTGAGATATTTCCCTCCCGACCTCGCGCCATCGGACGCTCATTCTCCTCTAAATTCGCTTCTGCCCATGCCGATCCATCATTTTCTCCGTGGACCCATTCTCCTTCTGCCGTGCTGAAGTGTGTTCGCGCGTCCGTCGGACGCTCGGTGCGATCAGCGTGGGCCTAAGCCTGCTCGGGAGGATTGTAGCCGCGGGCTCGGACGCTCCTCCGCAAGAAACGTTTCCGCTTCGCGGCATGCCGCCCTTGCGCTCCTATTCGTACGCGGAGATTGGCGAAACGTCCCCGGGAGTCCGGCTCAGCCGCGATCCGCTGGGGCGCATCACGGCGGTGAAAGAAGGCGCGTACATTCTCTTCGACGGCAAAAACTGGTCGAACCTCCTGGATCAGGAGGACCCGAATCGAAACATGATCTGCGTCGCGACCGCGCCGGACGGAAAAACCTACTGCGGCGCCACCGGGGCGTGGGGTTATTTGGAATACACGCCGCAGGGACTGGTTCGAGTTCACCGTCTCCGGCCGGAAAAATGCCCAGACTGGGTGGCGAACAATCTTTTTGATCACATTCTCCTCACTCGGACCGGAGTGATTTTCAGCGGGTCGTTTGGCTTGGTCGTCTATGATTTTCAAACCGGACGCCAGCAATTCGAAGCCGTGTCCGGCCTGACTTGCGTCTTCGCCATCGGAGACGAGGTCTACGTTGCTTCAACCAGCCGCGGTTTGTGTCTCCTAAATCCCACTACAGGCGAGTTCGCCGAGCACAAGGAATTTGCGGGCCCGGGAGACGTGATTGAGAGCGCCGCGGTTTGGGATGAACGACACGCCGTGATCGTCACTCACGAGGGAGCGGCTTTCTTGTTCGACGGGAAAAAACGCGAGCCCTGGTCGACCGACATCGATCCACTTCTGCGCAGCGGGGTTTCATTGCTGCAGCCGCTCGATGGCGACTTGCTGGCGCTGGCGGTAAAGGATCATGGCCTGCAGATTCTCGATAAAAAAGGCCACACCATCATGGCCTTCGAAGGGGCGGCCTACCTCGGGATCAACGATCTTTGCACCACCGAGCCGGGCGTGCTCTGGATTTCCTCCGCCGAGGGATTGACCAAGCTCCTCTATCATTCTCCGGTCAGCATCTTCGATCATCGCTCCGGCCTCGCTTTGGTTTGGCCCCACGTCATCGCGCATCGTGGAAAGACTCTGATTGTTTCCGAGGGGAAAATTTTCGAACCGCTCCCAGGCGCGCCCGGGCATGCCACCGAGTTTCGTCCCCTGCCGCTGAATTTGCCAGTGGGAATCGGGGGCGCGGCTTCGACCGCTCACGGCTTGCTCCTCGCGACCCCGGAGGGTCTGTATCACCGAGCGGACGACGGCACGATTTCGCAGATCTTAAGCGGCTTCGAGGTGAGGGAGATCCTCACTTTGGATACAGCCAAGGAAATCTGTGCCGCGGTGGGATCGGCGATTGCCGGAATTCACTGGACCGGCGAGCGCTGGGAAGAATTCGGCCCTCGGCTCCCACCGATCGGAAATCCGTCCACCTTGGTTTCGGCGGTTCCCCATTCGACTTGGGTCGAACTAGGAATGAACCGCGTGGGCCGGATTTGGTTCAAGGACGGAAAAATTCAGACTCAGGTGGTCGACTCCTTTCCCTGGCCCGGAGTGGTCTGGATCAACATTGGCGTCGTGGGTACGAGAGTCATTCTCACCCACGGTCCGACGCAGCGGCTCTTTTTCGATGAGGCGACCAACAGCTTCGTGCCTGCGCCGGAACTGAAAGAGCTACTCGATCACGCTCCCTTTCATATCATTCGCCCTCTGCAGGACTCAAACGGCGTGATCTGGGCTCCGCACAATAGCGGAGTCTACCGGCTCCTCCCGACCAAGAACGGTTATCGCGCCGACGTCGATTCCCTCAGCATGATCCGCGACAACTACCCCTCGATCTACATCGTTCCTGGTAGTGGAGTTTGGATACGCTCGCCCCAACTGCTTCAACGGATCGACGAGGTCTTCTCCCCGATCGCGATGGCCGTGCCCAAACCCGTGCTCACGCGCATCGCCGATTCACGACTTAATCAGGACCTTTTCAACGCCCTGCTGCCGGCGAAAAATCCCCGGCACGAGATCCCCTATGCGGCCAACAGCCTCAACTTTCATATTTTTGCCGGCACGTATTCCCTGCTGAACAGCGTCAATTATCAATATAAGCTCGAAGGTTACTCCAGCGAGTGGTCCGCGCCGCTTCGCGACACCACCCTCAGCCTGACCAGCCTGCACGAAGGTTCCTATCGCATGACGGTGCGTTTGCTCAACGGCACCGGCCCGATCGGCGAAACCTCGACCTTCGATTTCTCCATTGCCCCGCCGTGGTACCGCATGTGGTACGCCTATATTTTCTACACCCTTTCGTCGACCGCCGCCTTGGCCCTTTCCGGAGCGTGGTTGCTTCGCCGCGCGGATGCGAGAAACGCGCAACTGGAATCACTCGTCTCCGCGCGCACGCGGGAGCTCGACTCGACCAACGCGCAATTGAAAGTGTCGGTCATCGAAGCGCAGCAGGCGGCGCAGGCCAAGAGCCAGTTCCTCGCGAATATGTCGCACGAGATCCGCACGCCGATGAACGGAGTGATCGGCATGAGTAATCTATTGCTGGATACAAAACTCGACCCCGACCAACACGAGTTCGCCTCCACCATCCGGACCAGTGCGGAAGCGCTGCTGGCGGTGTTGAACGACATTCTCGATTTCTCCAAAATCGAGGCCGGAAAACTTCGCCTCGAAACCGTCGTGTTCAACCCACGCGATTTGGTCGAAGAGTCGCTCGAGCTCCTGGCCCTCAGCGCGGCCGACAAAGCGGTGGAACTGGCGTCAATGGTCGCTGCTCCGTTGCCCGCTCAACTCAGCGGGGATCCTGGACGGCTCCGGCAAGTGCTGCTCAATCTGGTGGGAAATGCGGTGAAGTTCACCGACCAAGGCGAAGTCGTGGTCACCGTCTCCGTCTCTCCCGATCCGGCCAAAGAGGGCATCTGCTCCGTGCTCTTTGAAATCAAAGATACAGGAATTGGAATTTCCCCCGCGGTGCAAAGCCGTTTGTTTCAGCCCTTCAACCAGGCCGACAATTCCACCACCCGTCGCTTCGGCGGCACCGGCCTGGGCCTTGCGATTTGTCGGCAGATTGTCGACTTGATGGGCGGCCAGATCGGGGTGCGCAGCGCGGTTGGTCAAGGTTCGACCTTCTGGTTTACCCTTCCCTTGGGCCGCGTGGTCGAGCCTACCCAAAAGAGCGCGAATCCGCTGGAGACGCTCTCTCCGCTTCAGGGCATTCGCGTTCTCAGTATCCACGAAATCCCTACCCATCAAGCGGTGCTGCACCACCACGCCGCCGCCTGGGGCGTGCGCCTCGCTTCCGTCACTACTCTCGCCGAGGCGCAAAAATGCCTCGCCCAAGCCGCGGCCGAAGAAGACCCTTTCCGCATCCTGGTGGCGGATTTTCGCGCGGCGGACACCGAAGGAATGGCATTTGTGCGATCGCTTTCGAGTGGAGCCCAAGCGGACCCGATCCCGGTTATTTTGCTCACCGCGATCAACCGACGCGTGACGGGCGAACCGTCCCACGTTTCCGCGTTGGTCAAGCCGGTGCGCGAACAAGGCCTGAAGCGAGCCTTGGTCGAGGCGCTGAAAGTGAGACCGGCGAGCCAGGCGACGCGTCCCGCTGCGCTCGATGACAAGACCCACGCGCTGCCCGCGGCGACGGCGGTGTTGGCCCTGCAGATTCTGGTGGTGGAAGACAACCTGGTGAACCAACGGGTGGCCCGCATGCAGTTCAAGAAACTCGGCTGCGAGGCGGATCTGGTGAGCAATGGCAGCGTGGCATTGGAGGTTCTGGAGAAAAAGCAGTACGACGTTATTTTCATGGACTGCCAGATGCCGGAAATGGACGGCTATGAAACGACCCGTCGCCTGCGCCGGGATGCCCGCCACCGGCGGGTTTATATTGTCGCCATGACCGCCAACGCCATGGACGGAGACCGCGAACGCTGCCTGGCCGTCGGTATGGACGATTACATTACAAAACCCACCCGCGACACCGACCTTCAAGCCGCTCTGGAGCGAGCGATCGCCAACCGCGGCCCCAAGCTAGCCACGTAGCCTGCAGCCAGCGGCCGCTTCGACGCGCAATTTTCAAAAGCCGGGTAGTGGCACGGCTTTCGCCCCCTCAACAAAACCCGCGTTAAACCTCTTCGCCGCCTACGTATCCAAGGCCCCCTTACGTGTAGATCTCCACGCGGTGGCTGGAAAAACGCTCGGCCAAAGCACCCGTGAACCAAGCCGGAGTCACTTCGTCCGCCGGTACCACGATGTCCTCCATTTGCTCGGCAAAATGGAAGCCGGTCTCGTCTTCATAACCCACGCGCGCGTTCATCACCTGGATCACAAAGAACGCCGCGCAAATGTAAATGAACCCGGCGACGGTGGCGATCATGAGAAGAATCGGGTGAGACGACATGGCGCGTGAAGTTGAAAAATGAATATCTATTCCTGTCGCAAATGAAAGTCTTTAACTGGGTGGGTAGGCTCTCCTACAACCGTTCAACTTCCCCGGCAGAGAGGTTTTGCGAGGATCTGTTCCCATGGGAATGAAGGTCGGGCGCTCTTCATAGATTTTTAATCATTTTAACCCTTGGTCTCCGCGAAACGCTTGCGCTAACCGTGGAGTTTCAACGGCTAAAGCTGCCCGCTTTCTTTTTTTATTTGCAGCCTCAACGCAGAGAATACGGCCGGGTGGTGCTCTAATGACTGCCAAACTTCGCGGCCTGTTTGGCCTAGGTTTGAGTTGCGGATCGAGCTGGCACGAGACGGATTATTTACAGTTTTCGTACAGTCACATGGGCTCGCGACCGGCGGAACGCGGCCGGTCTTTCGCCAGCGCCAGCGAATCTTCGTACCCCGATTTTATGAACCCTCTGCGCCTTTCTTCTCCGTGGTTTCTTCCCCGTTTGGTCGCTCTGTTGCTCTTCGCCTCGACCCTCAACGCGCAAATTCCCGCCGCTTCCACCTCAAGCACCACTCAGACAGTCGCCTCCCCCGATGGAAAAATCGAGGTGGTCGTCACCACGCGAGCGCCGCTCACTTATCGCGTCACGCTGGAGGGCAGGGTTCTGCTCGAGGATTCACGGCTCGGGATGAAAGTCCGCGACGGGATTGAGCTAGGGCGCGACGTCGAGCTGATGAAGAGCGAGCGCGCGGAGTCCGACACGCGCTGGACAAATCCATTCGGCAAACGCCGCGACGTGCGCGATCATCATCGCGAACTCGCGCTGACCCTGCGCGAAAAAAGTCCTGCCAACGCCACATTTCAAATTGTATTCCGAGTCTTCAACGACGGCGTCGGTTTCCGCTACCAGTTTCCGAGCGCGAACGGCGCGCGCGAGATCACAATCGATGAGGAGCTGACTCAGTTTGTCTTTCCTCGCGACCACCTCGCGTATGCCGGCGATCACGTCGCCGTTCCGCCCGAGGACTATGATACTCGCGGCGGCTTTGCCGGTTCGCAGGAATGGGAGTACCGGAAGCGTCACCTCTCCGACCTCCCCAGCGACACCGTGACGGGACTGCCGATTTTGATCCATACCGGAGCCGCGTGGGTCGCGATCACGGAGGCAGATTTACTCGACTGGTCGGCACTCTGGCTCGCCCAAGAACCGCCAGTCGCCGCGGGTTCCACGGTCATGCTGCGCGCACGTCTCGCCCCGCGCCCCGATGGAAACGGTCTGGTCAAAGCCACCCTGCCGCACGCTTCTCCCTGGCGCTTGCTCATGATCGGCCGCGAGCCTGGTCGCCTGGTGGAGAGCGATCTCGTGCTCAACCTCAGCACCCCCTCGCAGTTGAACGACGTTTCCTGGGTTAAACCCGGCCTGATGGCTTGGGATCGCTGGTGGTCGGGTATAGGCCCGATGAATACAGCAACCTTGAAACAATTTATCCAGTTCGCGGGCGAAATGGGCTGGCCCTACCAACTGGTGGACGGCGGTTGGTATGGCCCGTCCCGGCTGCCCACCTCCGATATCACCAAGCCCAGTCCAAACGTCGATCTGCCCGAGCTTCTGCGTTTCGCGAAAGAGCGCGGGGTTCGGCTCTGGCTGTGGCTCTATTGGACCGACGTCGATCAAGGAGACGCGTACAAGAAAGCCTTCGCCGAATACGAGAAATGGGGCATCGCAGGCGTGAAAATCGATTTTATGGACCGCGATGACCAAGAGATGGTGAACTGGTACGAAAAGATCACCCGCGCCGCGGCCGAGCACCACCTGATGGTCAATTTTCATGGCGCCTACAAACCCACCGGCCTGAACCGCACCTGGCCCAACCAGATCACGAGGGAGGGTGTATTGGGAAATGAATACAACAAGTGGAGCCGCCGCGTGACGGCGGAACATCGAGTCACCCTCCCCTTCACCCGTTTCCTCGCCGGCCCGGCCGACTTCACGCCCGGCGGATTCCTCAACCGCACACCGGAGCAGTTCACTACCCGAGTGAGCCCGACTCAGGTCCAGGGCACGCGCGCCAACCAGCTCGCCCTCTTCGTGGTCTACGACAGCCCGATCATGTGTGTATCCGATCATCCCTACAACCTGCGGGACCAACCCGGGATCGACCTTCTCAAAATTGTGCCGACGGTCTGGGACGAGACGCGAGTCCTCTCCGGATCTCCGGGCGAGCACATCGTGATGGTCCGCCGCTCCGGGCAAGATTGGTTCCTCGGCGCCTTGAACAATGACAACACCCGGGTGAAGACCGTGAAACTCGATTTCCTGGGAGCCGGAAAGTGGAAACTCCGCTGGTGGCGCGACGCCAAGGACAGCAATGTCGCGGCCGATCATCTTGAATCCAGCGAACAAACCGTCACCGCGGCCGACACCCTGGACCTGCGAATGGCGCCAGGCGGCGGCGCGGTGGCGCAGTTCAGCGCCCTCCCGTAGGGCTCAGCTGGATACGGGAAGAGCCGCCCCGGCAAAGCGCGCGCTCTCTCTGCGCGAGAGAAATCAGCGGCCGCTCGTCGCGTGAATCGGGAGATCCCGGAAAAAGGAAGCGCTTCCGCTCCGGATGCTTTCCGCCGTGGAAAACGTTTCGCTTCCTCGAAAATTTACCTTCGCGGATCCACCCTCGCTCGCTCCTGTTGCGAGATTTTGGACTGCAACAATTTGTGATTTAACGCAAAACTTGACCTAAAAGCAGCGCGGCGTAGTGCTAACGATAGTGTACGCGCTAGTTTGACGGACAGCAGTCCGGTACCCTAACACGTCGCTTCGGGCGTTTTACTCGACAGCCAAAACGCCTCTTCCCCTACCTCACCAGACAAGTTCGCGGGAGCCGAATGGCGCAGCACCCCTGCGCGGTCGACTTTTGCCGAGCTTCAGAAAGTTCCCCCCAATGAAATCCCTGTCACGCGCGCTTTTGGCCGCGAAAGATAACTCCCTGCGTCTCGCACGCCGTAGTCTCGCGCTCGCCCTTTCGGCGACCGCTTTGGTCAGCACCCTGCTCCTCACTCCGGCTGAAGCGGCCCAAACCTACACCTGGCAAAACGTCCTCTCCGGCGGGGGCGGCGGTTTTGTCCCGGGTATCATCTTTAATCCTACAGAACAAAATCTGATCTACGCGCGCACCGACATCGGCGGGGCTTATCGTTGGAATCAGAGCACCAAAAAGTGGATACCGTTGATGGATTGGATCGGCACCGCGGATTGGAATTTGATGGGCGTGGTCACGCTCGCCACCGATCCGGTCGAACCCGCGCGTCTTTACATCGGAGCCGGCACCTACACGAATGTCTGGAGCTCACAGAACGGCGCGATCCTGCGCTCGACTGACCGCGGCGCTACGTTTCAACGCACCGATCTGCCCTTCAAACTCGGCGGCAACATGCCGGGTCGAAACATCGGCGAACGTCTCGCGGTCGATCCCCATAAAAATAGCATTCTCTACCTCGGCGCACCGAGCGGCAATGGACTGTGGAAGAGCACGGATTTCGGCGTGACTTGGAACAAGGTCACCAGTTTCCCGAATCCCGGTACCTACGCCCAGGTGCCAGGCGATGTTTATCAAGGCGACATCACTGGCATCGGCTGGGTCGTGTTCGATCCCAACGTCGGCACAGCTGGAACCGCGAGTCCGAATATCTATGTCGGCGTGGTCGATAAACCCACCAGTATTTATCGCAGCACCGATGGCGGCGCGACTTGGTCGGCCGTGGTCGGACAGCCGCTCAATTTCTTCCCCCACCACGCCACGATCGCCTCGAATGGCGTGATGTATGTTTCCTACAGTGACACCCAGGGCCCCTATGACGGCGGGAAAGGCGATGTTTGGAAATATGATACCACCTCGGGAACCTGGACGTTGATCAGCCCGATTCCTTCAACGTCGACCAGTGATTATTTCGGCTACGGCGGACTGGCGGTGGACAAGCAGCACCCGAATACGCTGATGGTCGCGAGCATGAACTCCTGGTGGCCGGACGCCATCGTCTTTCGCAGTATTGACGGCGGCACTACCTGGACCCGGATTTGGGACTGGGCCAGTTATCCCTCCCGCAGTTTCCGCTACACTCAGGACGTGACCAGCGTGCCGTGGCTCAATCTCAACGCCATCACCATCGATCCCGTTCCGGCGGTCAAAATCGGCTGGATGATCGACGGCTTCGCGATCGATCCCTTCAACTCCGACCGCATGATGTACGGCACCGGCCTGACCCTCTACGGCACGGAAAATCTCACGGCCTGGGACACCGGAGGTAAAATCCTCATCACGCCGATGGCGATGGGTATCGAGGAAACCGCAGTCCAGGATCTGGTCAGTCCGCCTTCAGGCGCGCCTCTCGTCACTGCGGAGGCCGATATCGGCGGGTTCAAACACGATAGTCTCACCACCGTGCCAGCGACGGTCTTCCCCAATCCGAGCTACGCCACCTCGACCAGCATCGACTTCGCTGAACTCAGCCCGAACTTCATGGTTCGCGCCGGCAACAGCAGCAAGTCCAGCAATCCCACCCTCAACCGGATCGTCTTCTCCTTCGACGGCGGCGGAAACTGGTTTCAAGCCAATAGCGAACCCGGCGGCGTGACCGGTGGCGGCCAAGTCGCCGCCAATGCCAACGCCACCGCGGTGGTCTGGAGTCCTCCCGGCTCCGTCGTCTCGGTCTCGTCCAGCAATGGAAATTCCTGGACCACGTCCGCCGGGATTCCGGCCGGTGCAAATATCGGCTCGGATCGGGTCAATCCCGCGAAATTCTACGGCTTTTCCAACGGTATCTTCTATGTCAGTACAAACACCGGGGTGAGCTTCACCGCCTCCGGTGCGACCGGCCTTCCGACGTTCGCCCGGTTCAAAGCGACCGCCGGCCACGAAGGCGATATCTGGCTCGCGGCCAGCGGCCTCACCGGCGGGCTCTGGCACTCGACCGACTCCGGGACTTCGTTCACCAAACTGACCAATGTGACCGAAGCCTTTAACATCGGCCTGGGTAAGGCCGCTCCGGGCCAAAGTTATCCCGCGCTCTTCAGCGTCGCCACCATCGGCGGCGTGCGCGGTATTTTCCGTTCCGACGACGTAGGGGCCACCTGGATACGGATCAACGACGATCAACACCAGTTCGCCCTCGCGACCGGCGCCATCACAGGCGATCCTCGGGTCTACGGCCGCGTTTACCTCGCGAATAACGGCCGCGGTACGATCTTCGGAGAACTCAGCGGCACCGCCACTCCGGACTTCGCGCTCTCCGCCGCTCCGGCCACAGTGAGCGTCGCGCGCGGCGCCACCGCCACGAGCACGATCACGGTCAGCTCGCTCAACGGGTTCACCGGCGCGGTTGCGCTCAGCGCTGCCGGCTTGCCCGCCGGCGTGACCGCAAGCTTCGGTGCAGTTTCCGCCGCCGGCACCAGCACGCTCACCCTCACTGCCAGCAGCACCGCCGCCGCGACAACCAGCCCGGCGTCCGTCACCGTGACCGGCACGAGTGGCACCCTCACTCACACCGCCGCCCTCTCCGTGAGTGTGACCGTACCTCCCGCGCCCGACTTCAGCCTCGCCGCTTCGCCCACCACGGTGAGTGTCGCGCGCGGCGCCACGGCCACGAGCACGATCACGGTCAGTCCGCTCAACGGTTTCACCGGCGCCGTCGCCCTCAGCGCTAGCGGCCTGCCCGCCGGCGTGACCGCGAGCTTCAGTGCGGTTTCCGCTGCCGGTACCAGCACGCTCACCCTCACCGCCAGCAGCACCGCCACCGCGACGACCAGCCCGGCGTCTGTCACCGTGACTGGCACGAGTGGGACCCTCACTCACACCGCCGCGCTTGCGGTCAGTGTGACCGTGCCCCAAGTCGCTGACTTCAGCCTCTCGTCTTCGGCTGCCAGCTTGAGCGTGAGTCCAGGAGGCAGCGCCACCGCCACGATCACGGTGAATCCGCTCAACGGTTTCACCGGCAGCGTAGCGTTGTCGGCCAGCGGACTTCCCGCCGGTGTGACCGCCACCTTCAGTCCGGCCTCCACCACCGGAACGAGCACGCTGTCACTCAGCGCCAGCACCACCGCGCTCGCCTCCACGGGGACGATCACGATCACGGGCACAAGCGGCACGTTGAGCCATACCACCAGTATTGGCCTGACGGTTACAGCTCCGCCTGACTTCAGTCTCGCGGCCACGCCGGTCAACGTCACCGCCGCCCTCGGCTCCACCGGCACCACCACGGTCAAGGTCACCAAGCTAAACGGCTTCACCGGCCTGCTGGTCGTGAACTACACCGTCAGCGGTCTACCGGCCAATGTGTCCTCCACCTTCGTGCCGGATGTCCTCAACGGCACTGCGACCTTCACGTTTTTCGTCGGAGGCGCCGCACCCCTGGGCGTATTCCCGCTCACCATCACCGGCACGGCTGGTTCCATCAGCCACACCGTAGCGGTCAATCTCACGGTGGTTAACGCGCCTCCCGCTGACTTCAGCCTCGGGGCTTCGCCGGCGACGTTGAGCATCGGACAGGGCGGAAGTGCCAGCAGCGTGATCGGGATCACTCCGATCAACCTCTTCACCGGAGCCGTCGCGCTCAGCGCGAGTGGACTGCCGGCGGGAGTGACTGCAAGCTTCACCCCTGTATCCACCGCGACCAATACAAGCACCCTAACGCTCACCGCGACTGGCACCGCCACCGTCGGCACGGCCAACGTGACGATCACCGGGACCAGTGGCACGCTGAGCCACAGCACGACGATCGCGCTCACCGTCACTCCCGCCACCACCGGCACCGGCGGTGTGACGATCACACCCGTGGTGGGATCAAGCAGCCCGTGGTTCAGCGAAGAAGACATCACGATCGGCAACACCGCGCCGGTCACCGCGCTGACCTTGACCATCACCGTGCAAGCGACGCCAGGCGTGACCTTCAACGGGCAATATAACACCCTCGGTTCGCAAATTGTACAAACCCACAGCAGCACTGCTACCGCGGTCACGTATCAGTACACCTTGGGTGCCGGCCAGACCCTCAGTGCGGGGACAGGAAGGAAGTTCGCCGCCCAATTCGGAGGCAACGGTACCGCTCACCCGACCGCGGGCGATACCTACACCGCCACCTATATCGTCGCGGGTGTCTCTTATACCCAGACCGGTCACTTCTAAGCGAATCTGCTGAGAGTTCCGTTCGGGACGGCGTATCCATAAATACGCCACACCCTCAAAGCCCCTGGGACGCCAGGGGCTTTTTTGTGCATATTATCAGGGTCCTACGGGGGAATTGACCCGCGGCTTAATTCGATTCCCTTGCTCCCACTCAACCGCGATCCCTCCACCTGCATCACCATGCCCACCGATTGCTCTTCTTTTTCCGGCCGCCTCCTCGCCGCTTTCTTCACTCTTACCAGTCTGCTCACCGTGCCCGCCATCGCAACCATCGACCCGGTCGCCGCCTCCCGCATTTTTCAGGAGGCGAAGGCAATTTCCGATCGAGATGCCGGCACTTTTTGGGGACACAAGCTCTACGGTCCGATCCTGCTGGTCGACCCAAACGACCGCTCCATCGTGGCCAATCAAGCGGACGCCGGCGGTGCATTAAAGGCCTCGGGTGACCTGTTCACGGGCGTCCTACCTGAAGCGGAAATTCTGGCCAACACGCCGGCTGAGTGGTCCGGAACCCGCTGGACCGAGCTCCTCTGGCCTCTGCCGGACGATGCGGTCAAACAGCACGTGATGCTCACTCATGAGATGTTCCACCGGATTCAACCGGAACTGAAGCTGACGCGGCCGGACATCGGTAACCAACATCTCGATACACTGGAGGGCCGTTATCTTTTACAACTGGAATGGCGTGCCTTGGCCAAAGCCCTGCGCGCGGCCGACGCCGCGGACCGCAAAGCCGCGATTGCCGACGCGCTCCTCTTTCGCCAAGAGCGCTATCGCCTGTTTCCCGAGGCGGCGTCGGAAGAAAACTCCTTGGAAATCAATGAAGGTGTGCCGGAGTACACCGGTGTGCGCCTAGGTCTCGAGACACCGCAGGAGCGAATCGACTACGCCGTCCGCGACCTTTCCGCTTTCGTCCAATCTCCCAGCTTTGTCCGCTCCTTTGCTTACGCCACCGGCCCGGCTTACGGACTGCTCCTCGACCAAGTCGACGACGCGTGGCGCAGCAAACTTGGGTCGGGCCAGAGACTGGAGCAGTTGCTGAGCGCGGGACTGCAACTTCCAGATTCCACCTCCGCCGATCTGAAAGCCCGCGAAGCCGCCTATGATGACGGTACCCTGCGAACGAGCGAATTGAAGCGCGACCAGGAGAGGAGCGCGCGCCTTGCCCTCCTCAAGGCCAAATTAGTCGACGGCCCAGTGCTGACCGTCTCGCTCAGCGGCGCCAACTTCCAGTTCAACCCCCAAACCTTGCAGTCCCTCGGCAAGGAAGGAATGGTCTTCCCCACCATGAGCGTATCCGGAAAATGGGGCGCGCTCGAGATCAAGGGCGGCGCTCTCGTCGACAAGGATATGACGCTCGTGACCGTTTCGGCAGCGGGAGTCACGCCCACCCACCTCGAGAGCAAAGACTGGCACCTCACGCTCAAGGAAGGCTGGACAGTTGAACCCGGGCCCCGCAAAGGGGACCTGGTCATAAAGAAGACCGAGGCCAAGACCCCGTAGCTATGTATTCGCGCCGTACCTACATAGAAGGGCACCCACGCTCATCGGGGAGGAAAATCGTTATTCCCTCCCACCTGAGAACAGGAGAAACCCGTCGGCCGCTGCTGCCCGAGCGAGCTTGCTATTCGCGCGGCCCTCGCCTTATCCCACCTCGCCTGACGCACGATCCACTCTCCGCACCAAGCGAGCATGTTTAATCTCCTCAACAGTTTTCTGGATATAGGAAAATCTTACGGAATCAAAAAGATGATAGAAAAATATATAGCCAAGTATGGTGTGGTGAATAAATTATTGTTCGATTCCAAGCTGAAGACCTTGTCCGCCACTCTGCAGCTTCGGGGGGAAAGCAGTGAGCTCGAGGTGAATATTATTCGCTATTCCGTGCGAAAAGATTCCGGAAAATCGTTTGTTCGCGTCGACGAGATTGAGGTGAATCGCGAATGGATGGAGGCGCTAGCGGGCGATCTCCTGGTCGGAAGGGAATTCGAAATCCCCGGCTGGGTCGGGTTGTTGATATAGGGGCAAGGTCTGCCCGGCAGCCTGATGATCGCGGCAGCCGAGTCCCCGACTCAATCTTGTCACCGTTGGAGGAACGCGTGCATCCTTTCTCCGTTTTCTGGGTCAAAGAGGTTTATGTCCAGCACCGCTTCTCACTCCCTGCACTGCCGGCCGCTCATTCTCGGCGCGGTGGTCACCAGGCGAGGCACTGCGCTCGCTCTCTGTGGTGCGCTGATGGCTGTTTGCAGCTCGGCGGTCAAAGCAGGCCCGGAACCTCTGAGCACGGCAGACAGCAAAGTCCTCGCGCCGGAGCGAGTGGCTCCCGCAAATCTTCCGCTTGAATTACGCGGCATCGTCCTGGATGAGAGCGGCCCCCTCTTTGGTTTCTATAATTTGAAGAATGGGCGGAGCACTTGGGTTGCGCTCGGCAAGCCGATGGACGGATTTGTCGTGCGCTCCCACGACGAAGGGAGCGATTGGATTACGGCTGAGTTTGAAGGCCACGTTTTCACCATGGCTTTGAAAAAGGCGCCGTTAGGAGGACCGGGTCTAATCGCGCCTCCTCCCACCCTCGCAAAAGCAAACGAGGCCAACCGTTCCGAAATTCTCAATCGGAAGGTGCTCCGGCTTCGGACGCAAAAGGCGCGTCTGCAAAAAGTCATCAAGGACAACGCCTATGCCGTTCCGGAAGAAGCGGCGAAAGAATGAGGAGGGCGCCCGGTCCGCGAGGAAAAGCGGGCGCGCAGCACTAGTTCAGATGGAATTCGATCTCACGTAAGTCGAGCAGCGGGAGATAAAGGCCATCCGCGGTAAAGTGACGTTGCCCCACTCCGCGAAACTGGCCCTCGCCCAGCTCCTCCCACCGGGTTAGCCGGCCCAGGCGGACGCGATCGTCGGGCTCCAACTCGGATCCAGGATAACGCGTGGGTATTGAAAAACTGGATTCACCCCCGGACCACCAGGTCGCCCGCGCTTCCGCCCAAACCAAATGCTGCAGTTCACAGGGGGCTTCAATCTCCAGAGAGCGGATCCGCTCGAGCGGAATCCAACAATATTTCCCATCCATGATGCCTTCAAGGACTGGTCCGAGACGGCAGTCCGAATCGGCAAGTCGCGGCAAATCTTCTCCGCCAATCCGGGCGGAAACTTCGGGCGCCGCCTCATAGGCTCTGCGCCGCAGCGCAGCCTGACTTCGAGCGCTCGCGGGTTTCAACGCCTCAACCAAGGGCTCGATCCACGCGCTGGGCCGGCCGAGAATAACGGGCGAAGCGGTGCCCTCAAACGTTTCCCGCCGCAGCTTTTCCCCCTGCAACGCCTGAGCGATCTTCTGGCGCCAGGCTCGGTGGGTTTTATCAAAAGCCTCCAACGCTTCCAGTTGAGCCTCGGCACCGTCCCACTGACCCATCACACAGAACAATTGAATCAACGATAACCGAGGAGCGGCGTCATTTTCATTTCCGTGTACCTCGCTGACCATGGCCTGCAAAGCATCGGAAAGCCGTCCCTCTTTGATATATTCCGTCGCGGACAATGGACTATAGATCACGATAAAGATAATTTTCAGAACGTTTGCTCAGGAATCATTCGGTCCCAAACCGTCCGTTTTCTCACCGTTGCGGTCCTTTCCCACCGAGGCGCTCTTTGATTATAGTGAGCACCGATATTTATCGGATCGAATCGTTATAAAATTCCTTCGACTGACAAGAAGCAAAATTTGTAGATGTTGATATAGACTGTCCCCGGACATTCCGCGCGGTGATAAAATATATATCTTGTGCAACGGACGCTGCCGAGCCCGTCCCGCCGTCGAGAAATGCGGCTCAACCGAGACCCACCGCCCAGGCTAAAGCGGGCCAAGCAGTTGGCCCTCAGAGTGAGGCCTCTTGTATATTAATATTTTGGGTAGGCTTCGTGGTTTCGTGAGCCATCCGCGCTTGGCCTCTTTGATAACCTATTTCGCCCGCCCTAAGAATATAACACGCTCATGCAGGTCAGTCCGGCCTCCGCTTTCTGCAGCTCCGAAACATCCACCGTGGTGACCACGAGCCCCTTTGATTGCAGCCTCTTCGCGGTTTCCGGCGCCGAAGCGGCGACCAAAACGTGATCGTTCAGGCGAAGGGTATTCGCGCCCCACGGCTCCCGCTCGGGCACGGGGAGAATCTCGAAATCGTGGAAGGGAGCAAGATCGACCCACCGCGAATTCGCGATCAACCAGCCGGGTGCGGGCGACGTCACCGCGGTTTTGAGATGCAGGCAACCGTGCACCGCGACCTCAACCACGCGGTACCCCCAAGGCGCAACGATGCTCCGGAGCTGCGCAACTCCGTCCGCGTTGGTCCGGCCGGAGCGCCCCACAAAAAGAGTTTTCTCAACCCGCAGGATATCCCCGCCTTCGAGCGTACCCTGTCCTTCGATTTTGAATACCGTTCTGAAATCGGCGATCTCCCGCTGCAGAAGTTCAGCTTCAAGGGCTCGCGACGGAGCGCCGAGGCGGCAAAGGATCGCCCCTTCCTCGAGCATCAGCACGGGATCCTCCACAAACGAGGAATCGGGCAGACTCGGTTCCTCGGGGAGAATCTTTACGATCAGCCCTGCGCGCTGCAGCGCTTCCACATAGCGGTCGTGCTGCCAGTTCGCGAGCGAGAGATCGAAGGGTTGTCGAGAGAGATGGGTCAATTCGCAGCTCGCCAGAGACCGGCTGATCTTCCTGACGAACGCATGCGTGAACGGACGAGAAGCACTCAAGGCCGCAGCCAATCAGCCAGCGCGGCCACTCGCAACGTGAGGTTTTATCCGGCGAAGTGAACTTGCACTTTTGGCGCGAGCTCACTCGGCGACGTTCTAGGCCGTCCGTCCGTTTGAGTTAGCAACCAGCTAAGAAATACGCCCTGCCACGTCATATTGATTAGCTCTACTCCGCGCATGCGCGCTGCTTGCTCAACCCTTAGTCGAACTGATACCGGGCGAGGTTTGCCGGTGCCGTTTTTGAATCTATTATTACTCTTGCTCTGTAGTGTCGTGCTCGAAGCGCTGACCATGACGCCCCGTCTCGACTCCCGAGAACGAGTGAAAACAGGAGTGTTAGCGGGCATCGTGTGCATCTCCGCTCCGATTGCCCGGGTTCACCTCAGCCGTTCGGGAGAATTGTCCTGGGAAGGTAAAAGGGTGGACTCAAATGAACTCGTCTCGCATGTCATTGCGCATCGCGCTTGCGACGAAAGAGCCGTCGTTATTGTTTCCGCCTCGGCAAACACGAGTCTGAGCAAGGTGGTACGCGTCTTTAAGCTCCTCCAGCAGCAACAGGTTCGCTACCTTGTCGAGATCGGATCAGTGGAGCGGGATTAGGCCCCCACCGTCGAGGGTGAGAGTTTCGGCTGGTGTAACGATAGATTAAATACATCAGCAGGAGGATCGAAACGGAAAAAGGCCGCGGCGAGAGACCGCGGCCCACCGAATAGATTAAGACTTTGGCCTATAGAGCGCTCACGAATCCGTGATTCGTCCCCCATGAATTTCTCCGCGCCAGCCGCCGGATTCCACGCCGCGTTTTTCGATCAGGTCTTTGAACCGCTCGAGATCGGCTTTCACTCGACTGTCGGGAATGCGGAGGGCGGTGCCGAATTTTTCCAAAAAACTTTCCGGATCGATCGAGATCTCCACGCGCACGAGGGTGCGGCCGTCCGATCGCTTATCGAAAAAGATCGTCCCTTCGTTGCTCGCCCCGGTGAGGGAGCGCCAGGAGATTTTTTCGTCCGGGACCTGCTCGAGGATCTCGGCTTCCCATTCCTCACGTTTTCCGGCGATGGTGGCGACAAAGTGCAGGCGCTGATCGTCCAGCTGGCGCACTTGCTCGATCCCTTTCATGAAACGAGGGAACTCTTCGAATTGAGTCCATTGATTATAGACCGTTTCGACCGGCGCGTTCACTTCGATGGATTTTTCAATGGTATGCATGGTCATGTTCCTTGATTGGATCGCGACCGGCTCGGCGGGCAGCCGTAGCTCTTGCAATCGCGTATCGCCCTACCGACCGGCCCCCGCCTCTCCGGTGCGGCAAGCGGCGGCATTAAAAAGCGGTGGGGCAAGGGCTAGCTTCCACGTCGAGTAGCGGGAGGTAAGTATAACTTGTAATGGAGCTATAGATACAAAGGGTGGATCAGAAGATTCACGGTTTCGGTTTTGTCCTGACGCGTTTCGTGGTTCTGGAGGGAGACCACGGTCCGAGGCAGCGGCTTCGTTGACTTTGCTGGCGCGAATCGTCGACCGGTCATTGAAGCTTGAAGGCTCCTTCGTAGGATGAGTCTGACTCGACTGCCTCTTCCTGGGCCTCCGCTTCGTCTTTTACCTCTCCATGCCGCTCCCGCGCTTTGCTCTGCCGCTTTGCTTGCTGGTCTTTTCTTTGGCCTTCGTCTCTGTCCTTCCCGCGGCGAACCTGAATCCCCGCGACCCGTTCGGCTGGTTTCAACCCCACCCGTCGTGGTCGCAGGTCAGTGAGGTCAGATTGAGTCCCGACTTCAGCACCCTGCTAGCGACTGCCGCAGACAAAGGCGCGATCCTCTTTTTCTCGGGAGAAAAGCCGCAAACCGCGCAGCTCCGCAGCCAAGCTTACCTCGGCGACTGCGTCGTGGAGATGGAGTTCATGCTCGGACCGAAAACCCAGGCAGCGCTGTATTTGATGGGCCGATACCGGATCGACCTCTCAGACTCGGCGATGGGAGCGGTCGGCCCGCTTTTCAGCGCGACCGGAGTGCCGGTTGAACCCGTACCGCCCTTGCTCCGGGTGCCGGGAAAGTTCGGGCTCTGGCAGAAGATCGAGGCGAGGTTGCGAGCCCCTCGGTTTGACGAGGCGCGAAACCAGACTCAAAACGCCCTGCTCCTCGAGGTAAAAATCGATGGGAAGGTCGTTCAATCCAATACGGTGCAGACCACCTGGTCCACGGGTTCGGAGTTTCCCTGGGATGACACGGGCGGTCAGACCACCGTGTCCGTGACCCAGGGTCGTTTTGCGATTCATGAATTTTCTCTCCGCCTAGCCGATTTCGGCGCGGTGAAAGTTCCCCCGGTCAGCGGCCAGCCGACAAATCGAGACAAGCTGATCGATCTGGTAAAACAGGGAGAGGAAAACTTCCGCGCCTTCGGTTGCATGGAATGCCACGCGACCCAGAGCAATGACCCGGCGGCCAAAGTGGGACCCAATCTTTTCGGCCTCTTCCGGGTTGAACCTCGCGAGCGCGCGATTCTGTCCGGAAGCGAAGGGCATCGTTTCACGGTCAAA
>Ga0070717_10000233_pt1 | contig 38420 bp, 29 predicted proteins | sample LARL113metaG_FD_71366 | JGI IMG/M metagenome (GOLD analysis project Ga0070717, IMG submission 71366) | Corn, switchgrass and miscanthus rhizosphere microbial communities from Kellogg Biological Station, Michigan, USA - LAR L11-3 metaG | ecosystem: Host-associated > Plants > Roots > Rhizosphere ...
GCAAGTTGGATGTCGATGTTGCGCGCGCCAGCCAACCGCAGCGCCGAGGGCAGATCAATCGTGACCAGCGCCGGGGATCGATTTGGTTCGGCGGCAGCAGTGAAGCAAGCAAGCACTGCGAACGTCGGAACAGCAAAACCCCAGCGCTTCATTTGCTCTCGGTCGCTTGGACTTTCTGTCCGTCTGTTACGGATTGTTTGCCCGCAACGATGACGGCATCGTTCGGGCCGCACCCTTTGAGAATTTCCACGTTCACTCCGTCATCGAACCCAGTCGTGACGGAAACGTTTTGCGCTTTGTTATCGCGCACTACGAACACGGAGTTTTTGTTCTTTTCCGTGACCAGCGTCTCGGCAGGAAGGAGCAGCGCATTTTCTTTTTTCTGCAGCTCGATTTCCACACTCGCCCACATACCGGGGCGGAGCGCAAGATCGGGATTCGAGATTTCGATTTCGGTCGTCATCGTTTTGGTCGCTTCATCCAACGCGTAGGCGAAACGAGTGATCGTGCCGGCAAACATGCGGCCCGGCAGCTCGTCCACGGTTACTTTTACGGGTAAATCTTTTTTTACGAACGGCGCTTCGGTGTCCGGTACAGCTATGTCGATGCGCACCGTCGTGAAATCCATCAGCGTCAGCACCGCCGCACTTTTCGCCGCGCTGCTCGAGGTCGCCGCCGGAATGAGCGCGCCAGGATCGACCCAGCGCTTCGTGATCACGCCGGAAAACGGCGCGGTGATTTTTGCATAACTGAGCAGCGTCTCAATGCGCTGCACTCCCGCCACGGCGACGCCTGATTTCGCCCGCGCAGCATCGACCGTTTGCGGCATCACTAAATCAGACGCCTTCTTCTGCGCTTCGGTCACGCGCTTGTAATCGAGCTGCGCCGCTTCCGCTTCGGCCATCGCTTTGACAAGGTCGGCGAGCATCTCGGGCGCTTCGATTTCGGCGAGCAGAGCGCCTTCCTTCACGCTGTCGCCCTTGTCCACGCTAATCGTTCTCAAATAACCAGCGACCTTTGCGTAAAGCGTCGCCTCTTGATACGCCATCACATTTCCCGGCACCGTGATTCGGCGAACAATCTCGCCACGCTTCGGATGAATTGTTTGCACAGGCGTCGTCGGTGCTTGCGGGCGGAACCATTCGCAACTGCTTTGCACAGCCAGCACAGCGACAATCACCGCAACAGCGAGAAAGTTCTTCATGAAACCGCGATTGCTTTTTCGCGTTTGAACAGAACGTAGAGCACCGGCACTACGAAAAGCACGAGAACGAGCGCGGCCAGAATTCCGCCGACCACAGCGCGCGCAAGCGGGATGTTGGCTCCGCCAAAGAGCGCCATCGGTGTGAGACCGAGAACAGCAGCGATGCCCGTCATCAAGATGGGACGGAGACGGATCGCGGCCGCCTCGGCGATGGCGTCGCGCGGACTCTTGCGCTCACTTTTGTCCGCCGCCTCGGCCAGAATGCGGTTGGCGAAATCGACCATCAGCACGCTGAAACTCACCACGATGCCGACCATCATGATGATGCCCATCATCGATTGAATGCTCAGAAACGTGTGGGTAAGGAACAGCATCCACGACACGCCGATGAGCCCAAGCGGCACGGCGAACATGACGATGAACGGATCAAGAAACGAACGGAACTCGACGATCATGACGAGATAGACGAGCACGACTGCGAGCAGGAAGCCGAAGCCGAGCGACTTGAATGACTCCTGCATCGTTTTCACTTCGCCGCGCATCTGGATGTAATAGCCCTCCGGAACTTGCGACCGGTCGTTTTTGATCTTGTCGATGTAGCGCCCAATGTCCGCGGCCACTGAGCCGAGATCGCGCCCGCGCACGTTGACGAAAACATCGGTCACCCGCGTGATGTTGAGGTGGTTGATTTCGGAATAGGCCGTGCCGCGGGAAAATTTCGCGACCGTGCGCAACGCGACCGGCACCGGCTGTTTTTTGCCGGTGACCGGAATGTCGAGCACGGTATTGATCGACTGAATGTTGTTCTCGCGATACTGCGCGCCGATGAAGTAGTGATTGCCGTTTTTTTCGTCGATCCAGAACGACGGCGCGAAGTTGGTCGAGCTGTTCAGCGCGGTGACGATGTTTTTGACAATCTCCTCCTGGGTCAACCCGACCTGCGCGGCTTTCACACGGTCGATGTCGATGTTAATTTGCGGCGCGTCGAGCCGCTGTTGAATGCGCACATCAACGGCGCCGGGCAAGGTTTCGGTATAGCGCTTGATCTTTTCCGCGATGTCGTGAGCGACTTCGAGTTTGTTTCCTTCAATTTGAATGTTAATCGGCGAAGGCAGGCCGCCATTGAGCGCTGCGCTGAGCATCCCGCCCGTGTCGAAGTTGAACTCGATCCCGGGAAATTGTTGCGGCAGCTTTTTGCGCAACTCATCAACGTAAGAAAAACTCGAACGCGCGTGATGCTCGGCCAGCTGGACGAGAATGAACGTGTCCTGCGGCCCGGAGTTGGGTGTGTAAGCGGCGGGCCAGTCGAGCAGGATGCCGATATTCGAGATGATCATCTTGCGTTCCCTTTCTGGGACGACCGCGCCGATTGATTTTTCGATCTGCGCCACCAGCTCCTCGGTCTTCTCCACACGCAGACCAGTGGTCGCACGAACCTTGACTGTGAACTGCCCGGCATCGCTTTGCGGAAAAAGTTCAGTGCCGATCAGTTTGAAGATCAACATTGACACTATAAAAAACGCGGCGGTCGCGCCGAGCGTGCGCCAGCGCATCTGCAGGACGCGGTCAAGAGCGTGCGTGTAGCGGCCGCGCACGCGCTCGAACCAGTTTTCGTACTCCTCTCGCGATTTAGTAGCGCGATGCTTAAAAAATCTCGCTGCGCACACCGGCACGAGCGTGGATGCGAGCAGACGGCTCGTCCAAATCGCGAAGACCACGGATTTGGCGAGCGGCGTAAACAAAAACTTTCCGATCCCGCTGATGAAAATGATCGGGAAAAACACGACGCTGATTGTGATCGTCACAATCGTCAGCGGTCGCATTACTTCGCTGGCGCCGACCAGTGCGGCTTCGCGCGGCGGGGCGCCCAAATCCAAGTGACGTGCGGTGTTCTCCAAAACGACGATCGATTCGTCGATGAGCAGCCCGATCACGACCGCGATGCCGCCGAGCGTCATGGCGTTGAGTGTCTCGTGCGTGAAATACAAACCGATGAGCGCACCGAGCACCGCCAGCGGCAGCGCGATGAGCACGATCGCCGTCGGCCGCGCGCTGCCGAGAAAAATAAACACCATCGCGGCGGCGAGGAGAAAACCGAGGCCTGCTTCCTGCACGAGATTGCGGATGGCCTGACGGACATAAACCGACTGGTCCATCACCACGTCGAGATTGATGCCTTTGATGCGTTCGAGGATCGGTTTGAGCTGGGCCTTAATTCCTTCGACAACTGCGATCGTGTTCGCGCCAGGCTGCCGGTAAATGGGAACATAAACCTGCCGTTTGCCTTGCACGCGGACGACGTTCGTTTGGATTTGATGCGAATCCTCGACCTTCGCGACGTCGCGAATATAGGTCGTCGGGCCGTTGCCAACCAGAAGCGGCAGATCGTTGATCTGCGCAACTGTCGACACCATGCCGTTGGCATTGATCTGGTAATCGAGCGCGCCGAATTTGGCGTCGCCGGTCGGGATCATCACATTGAAGTCGCGGACGGCGTTGATGACATCGAGCGGCGACATGCCCCGCGCCTGCGCCTTCAGTGGATCGACATAGGCGAGGATTCGCCGGAGCCGTCCGCCATAAACCGCGGGCGCGATCACGCCGGTGATCGATTGCAGACGGTTGCGCAAATCGAAATAGGCGACGTCGTAGAGTTTTGTTTCGTCGAACTGCGGGCTCGACACGCTGATCAAACAAAGTGGAATCGTCGCGGTCGGATCGAACGGCATGATCATCGGCGGAATCGTGCCCGGCGGCAGATAATAGAGGTCGCTCATCGCCAGCGATGTGACCTGTGACATCGCCGTGTTTGGGTCGATGTCTTCGCGAAAGAAATCTTTCACCACGCTCACGCCCACCATCGACTTCGCCTCCTGCCGCGCGATGCCGTTCGATTGTCCCGTCCAACGCTCCAGTCGCGTAGTGATGTCTTTCTCCATCACTTCCGCCGGCATGCCCGGATAAAACGTGACGATCTGCACGGCCGGCGTTTTGAACGTCGGCAAAATGTCTGTCGGCAACTTCGAGATCGCCGTCAGGCCGATGACGAGGATCGCCAGCGCGAGAACGATGACCGCGTGCGGATTTTTGAGCGCAGCTTTAACCATCGGCGCGGCGCACCGTTTTCAACAAATTCTCCAGCACCGGTCGCGGCGTGTCGCCGACCACGCAGACGACATGGTCATCAATGAAGCGCGCCGCGAATTGATAACGGCCCGAGCGTCCACACACGATCGGGTCGCCGGATTCGAGCCGTTGTTTCATAGTTGGAAAATGATCGAGTTCGCTTTTATTCAGCACGATCATCGATACCGGCGTCTCGGCGCAGTGACCGAGAATGAGCGCAACTGGCACGCCTTCGACATGACATAAGCGCGCGCCGCTCGAGCTGAAAGTTGTTCGCGAAGGAAGATAAGCGAAGGCCTCGGCATCCAACTGCCCGCCGAATTGTTGCGCAATTTTGTCCGGCACCGGGCCGCTGAACTCGGGCGTCGTCAGTTGATGAACATAAGCGCTGTGGCATTCCTCAACCGCGTTTGCAAGATCGAGACTCCGCGATCTCGCGAAGAAAACGACGCCCGCGGCGATGATGAGTGAAGCTGCCAACGCGAGCGGCCAAAGCACATTGAGTTTCGTAAATGGCATCGGCGCGATTTGGGCTTCGATCTTTTCCCAGAGCGCGCGCGTCGGCTGGCCGCGTCCCAAAAATCGGTCGAGGCGCTCGTCGAATTTTTTTTCCGCTTGGAATAAGCCGGCGCACTCGCCGCACGATTCCAGATGCTGCTCGACTTCGAAGCTGTGTTTGGCATCCAGCTCTGAATCGAGATAGAGCCGGACAAATTTTCTGACCTCGGCGCACTTCATAGCAACGATCTTCTGCCTTCGCCTTCGGCACGACGCAGCCTTGGCGCGCGCAGAATCGCGTCGCGCATTTTTTGGCGTGCCCGTGAAAGATTTCCCATCACGCTGCCGAGCGGAATGCCGAGGCATTCGCTGATTTCGCGATAACGCAGGTCGCCGATCGCGCGCATGAAAAGGACGGCGCGCTCCGATTGGTTCAAGCGTTGCAGCGCCGCGAGCAACTCTTCATCGAGCGCGTCAGCCAGCGCTTCCCACGAAAGTGGCATCTCGCTGGCGAACTCGAGCCCGGCGAATTCCTGCATCTCCTCCGCCTCGACAGCGATCTCGAACTTAGTAACGCGGCCGCGCTTACGGTTGATCGCGAAAATTTCATTCGTCAAAATCTTAAACATCCATGCGCGAAAACTGCCGTCATCGTGATAGCGATCGAACGCGGCGAAGGCGCGGAGCACCGCGTTTTGCAACGCATCCTCGCAATCACGCCGCTCAAAAACCATCCGACGCGAATAATTTTCGAGATCGCCCGCGATCGGTCGGAGCAGTTCCAGAAAGCGGACCCTTTGTTCCTCGCGATTCATCGCAGTAGACAGTCGATCTTAGAATGGTCGATCTTACCTCTGTAAAGTCGCAGTAGCCGCGGTTTATTACAAAAATATTGCTTGCGTTTTGTGCGGCAGAGTTTGCTAGATTGTCACTTAAACGTCATAAGCCTGTAACAATCGGTTTCTAGCTTCCATCGAGGTTACGGAAACCAATCTGGGAACCATTCAAAAACCTCACGACAAAAAGGAGAAACTCATGTTCATCACGAAGGTCATCTTACGGGCAGCGGGCGTGAGCCTGGCTGCGATTATTTTGTTAGCGGTGCGACCGCTTTATGCCGATCCATCGCCTGATTCCGAGAGGATCGAAAAACTCGAGCGCGCGGTGGAGCAGTTGCAAGAACGCAATGCCGAGCTCGAACAGGAAGTCAAAAGCTTAAAGAAAACGAGCTCGTTTGCCCCTGAGCTCGGCGCGGAGGGGAAAACAAGGACGAAAATCTATTCTGACGGAAAAACATACGTCGAAAAGAACGTCCTGGAGGAAGAGAAACCCCCTATTTACGTCCGTCCCGGCGGTCCGGAGATTAAACTCACACTTGGCGGATATATTCAGACGCAATTCGAGGATGGCGATGTTTCCGCATTCGAGGGTCGTTTTGGTTCAACCGCGCTCAAGGACCGTTTCCGCCTGCGCCGCGCGCGAATCACTCTGACAGGTGAGTACGGGGAAAACTTTGATTTCAAAATCCAGGGCGATTTCGAACAAAGCGATGGCATTTCATCCAGCCGCACCGATTTTTCGGGCACGGACATCTTCATTAACTGGCACCAGTTTCCAGAAGCCAATATCAAAGTCGGTCAGTGGAAAGCACCGTTCGGTTTGGAACAAATTACACCCGACGAATTCCTGTTCACGATCGAGCGCAGCCTTCCTACCGGTGCGATCACGCCCGAGCGACAAATTGGCGCCCAACTCTGGGGGAAGCCGCTCACCCATCTATGGCCTGAAGAAACAAATCTTTTGACCTACTACGCCGGCGTGTTTAACGGGAACGGACGCAACACGACCATCAACGACAACAACAATTTCATGGCGGTCGGCCGGCTGGAGTTGCTGCCATACAAGGGAAAGATTTTCGGCCAAGATGTTAGCCTGAAGCTGGGTGGTGACGTTCTCAACAGCCGCGACGATAAGGGAACGAATATCTCGCAAACATTGAACTTGCTAGTCAACAAGGATGGTTCGCTATCGCCATTCGTTTTGCCTGGAGCAGATGAGCGGACGGCGTGGAGTGCGGACGCATGGCTCAACATCGGCCCGTTTGATTTAATCGGCGAATATCTGGGAGAAGACGTCGATGGTCGCACAGTGAATGGAGTACGACCGGGCTTCAAAAATTTCGATCCCAGTGGCTGGTACGTCCAAGGCAGTTACTTCATTTTCCCCAAGAAACTGCAAGGCGTTGTCAAATGGGAAGGACTGGCGCCGGACCAGGTGGACGATGATAGCATTCATTCCATTACCGCTGGCCTCAACTACTACATCCACGGCGATTCCATCAAAGTGATGGCCAATTACATTCACACCTGGTCGGATTTTCGTGCCGCCCGGCCAAAACTAGAACTCGGTGATGATAGTTTCGATGAATTCATCGCGCGTCTTCAGGTGATATTTTAAATAAACCCTTCGGCTGATTCACGAGGGTTGACACGTCCTTTGTCGGCGGCGGGGGGCGAAAACTAGGCTTGAGAAGTGGGCGCGGTCACTTCCGCGCACCAATTCTCGACCTTGGCCCGAATGGCATCGCGAATTTCGCACACCCGCGCAAGCTTTTCTTCCGCCGTACCGGTGACTCGAGATGGATCGGGAAAACTCCAGTGCAAACGCTTCGCCGGCCCGGTGAAAATCGGACATCGTTCGGCGCTGGCTTCGTCGCAAACCGTAATGACATAGGCGAAGAGTTGGCCCGACTTAAACACATCAAACACGGCCTGCTTTTTCTTGTGCGAAATGTCGATGCCAACCTCAGCCATCACCTTCACCGCCAACGGATTTAACGTGCCGGGCTCCAGACCGGCGCTTTGGGCGACAAAGAAGTCTCCGCACATGTGATTTAGCCATGCTTCCGCCATTTGGCTCCGCGCGCTGTTATGCACACAGATGAAAAGCACTTTCGTTTTCACGCCATTGTCGATCTTATCCTCAAGCAGCGAGGCTCGGCAATCACGCTTGACGTTACAATTTTGCGACAAATGAAAGAGCGCGTTAGCGGTTTGACTCTTCGCCGCCAATAAAGCTTGGCATTTTCGCCGGAAACGATTGAGTCGGTAATATGCGCCGTCCAAACCACGTCTCCTCGCGCGAGATCGAGCGGAAATTCCTGATCAAACATTTGCCAGTCGAAATTTTGCGCTCGCGTCATTTCCAAATCGCGCAGGGTTATCTCGCAAACGAACCTGGTGGCCGCCACGTTCGCCTGCGCAAAAAAGCGAGCACCACCTCGCTGACCTTCAAAGTTGGCCGAAGCTCGGCCCGTGAAGAGCGCGAAATCAGATTGAACGGGAAACAATTCGCTATTCTTTGGCCAGCCACCCGTGGCCGAAGACTGCGCAAAGTCCGTTACGAGCTGCCGTGGAAAAATCTGACGATCGAGATTGACATTTATCACGGGCGCAATCGCGGTCTGATGGTCGCCGAAGTGGAGTTCCCCAATCACGCGAGCCGTCGCAAGTTCAAGCCGCCCGCCTGGTTTGGACGAGAAGTCACTGGCGAAAAACGCTACAGCAATGTCCGGCTAGCCAGCGAGTAGGCGTTCGCCGAGCGGATCTCCATTTTTATCGAAGCTCGGTTCCGCGTCGAAAACTTACTATTTTTTCGCCAGTGTAGGTGGGAACAACCAGAGCAATCGCCCTTTTAGCGAGAGAGGATCGACGTCTACCAGCGCGACGCCGGCCTTGGAAAGTTTGAGCGATGCGCCAGTCAAGGCCGCGATTGCGCCGCTGAAATCAGGCTCGTGACCGACGAGCATTAGACTTTCTTGCGGGTACTTTTCGAACACACGTTGCAGTTCTCGCTTGCCGAAACCGGGAGCCAGCAGTTTTTCTTCCCGGCATTTTATTTTCAAATGCTCGGCCGCAATCTCCGCCGTTTGCGCCGCGCGCGGCAGCGGACTGGTTAAGATCAGGGAGGGCTTTGCTTTAGTGCGGGCAAGGAATTTTGCGACCTCGCGCATTTCTTTCTTGCCGCTCTTGGTAAGCGGACGCTCGTCATCGGGCTTTTTCCAGTCCGGCCAATCGGCCTCGCCGTGTCTGAGAAAATAAAGATACATGTTACAAGGTTACAAGGTTACAAAGTTAAAACGTTAAAACGTTACCAAGGATACCTTGTTGCAGCCTGGCTGTAGCTTTTGTAACCCTTTTAACATTTTAACTTCTTACATTTACATGATGCGCCATTTCGGGCGGCCTGTCTTCGGTTCGACTTGCCACAGGCGAGTTCCGCCGAGAAACGCGTTCCGATTATGTCCGAGTTCGGCTCCTACCGGAAGCTCGTCCAATTTCTTGACGTTGCCGCCGCCCAAAACAACGGAGTCGGCAATGAGGGATTTTTTCAACTGGACGACTGCATAGGCGACCTCGCGTTGCCATTCTTTCACGCCCAATTCGATCATCCCCGGCTTTCCCAAAAAGTCTTCGATGACTCTTCGATCGCGATAAGGGAGGTCGCCCAACTCAAGCGGAAGAACGGTGTTGCTCCAAACCAACGCTGAGCCAAGGCCGGTGCCGAGCCCAAGAAAAAGCATCCGCCCGCCGCGATAGCTGCCAAGCGCTTGCAAGGAAGCGTCATTGACGATGCGCACCGGTTTGCCGAGTGCTTTCTCGAAATTGAATCCGACCCATCCCTTGCCGAGATGTTTCGGTTCGCTCAGAATGCGGCCGTCGCGCACCGGCGATGGAAATCCCATCGAGAGCGCATCGAATTTCCAGTCGCCGACTAAGGGCTTCATCTGCGCAATCATCTCATGCGGCGTCAGTTTCGGTCCGGATTTGAACTTTCGTTTTTCCGCGCGCGAAATCATCAGCTTCACGTTTGTGCCGCCGATATCGATCACCAAAATGCTTTTCTTCACGGCTGCTTCGGCGGCGCGACAGTGATGGGAATCAGTTTATCAGCCGGCGGCATTTTTTTGCGGCCAAGCTTTTTCGCGCGTTCTCGCGAACGTTCACGAAAATGCCATTGAGCCTGGGCGCGCGGTTCCTTCCCTTCGGGTTTGAGACGGCGATACCATCCATCGGGCTGAAGCTCGCGTGATTTAACCCGATCATTTAGGAACCTCGGCAGCACTTCCTCGACGAGCTGATTGCGCAAGGCCGGGTCTTCTATCGGGAAGGCCAGTTCGATGCGACGTAAAAAATTACGCGGCATCCAATCGGCACTCGACAAAAAGATATCGGGCTGACCGTCGTTGGCGAAGTAATAGATTCGGCTGTGCTCGAGAAACCGTCCCACGATGCTGACGACGCGAATGTTTTGGCTCAGCCCCGGGATTTTCGGGCGCAAACAGCAAATTCCGCGCACAATCAAATCGATTGTGACGTCTGCGCAGGAAGCTTCGTAGAGTTTCTCGATGATCTCTTGATCGACAAGCGAATTGAGCTTGGCGATGATGCGGGCTGGTTTTCCGGCGAGGGCGTGGTCGCGCTCGCGCTCGATTAGACCGATCAAGCGCTGCTTCAAGTCGAACGGCGCGACCATCAGCTTTTTCAGACCGGGATAACCGGCCAGTCCGGTAAGCGTATTGAAAACAATCGCGACTTCTTCGGTCAATTGAGGTTCACTCGTGAGAAGACTGAAATCCGTGTAGGTCCGGGCAGTGCGCGGATGATAATTGCCCGTCCCGAGATGGACGTAATGTCGGATGCGATCCGCGTCGCGCCGCACGATGAGCAGCGCTTTGCAATGCGTTTTTAGGCCAACGACTCCGTAAATGACGTGCGCGCCCGCTTCTTCGAGGCGACGCGCCCACTGAATATTGACCGCTTCATCAAAGCGCGCGCGCAATTCGACAATCGCCGTGACCTGTTTGCCGGCGTTGGCTGCATCAATGAGCGCTTCCACGATGGGTGAATCGCCGCTTGTGCGATAAAGTGTGATTTTGATCGCGAGCACCTGCGGGTCCTGGGCCGCTTCTTCGATAAAATCGACAATCGGATCGAAGCTGTCGTAGGGGTGATGGAGCAAAACATCCTGCCGGCGGAGTACTTCAAAGATGTCCGCATGCGGCGGAAGCGCCGGATCTCGGCCCGGTTGGAAGGGCCGGTCCCTCAGCTTCGCAAATGCGTCGTTGGCGACGAGTGGCGCAAGATGCGTCATCGAAAGCGGTCCATCCAGCTTGTAAACGTCGTCCTCACTCAAATCGAAAAACTCAAGGAGCAATTCGCGAAACTCTTTCGGACAATCCGTCTCCACTTCCAACCGTACGGCGTCACCGCGACTCGACCGTCGCAGTTCCTGCTCGATGGTGCGCAACAGGTTCTCTGCCTCCTCCTCGTCGATGTAGAGATCGCTGTTGCGCGTGACGCGAAATGCATGCACGCCATCGAGGATCAAACCTGGAAAAAGTTCGCCGATGTGCTGTTTGATGAGAGAAGCCAGGTAAATGTAATCCCACGGCTCGTCTTCACCTTTTCCGCGCGGCATTAAGATCAGGCGCGGCACCACGCGCGGCACCTGGACGATGGCGTGCAATGGTTCGCCGCCACGTTGCGTCTTAGCCCGCACGAGCAAATTGTGGCTCTTGTTCAAAAGTTGCGGGAACGGATGACTGGCATCGACCGCGAGCGGCGTGAGCATTGGGAAAACTTCTTCCTGAAAATAACGCTGTGCCCAGGCCGCGCGTTTCGCGCTCAGTGTTGTCACGTCGCGAATGCGAATGCCGTGTTTTGCGAGCTCCGGCTGCAACTCGTTGTTCCAAAGTGCATACTGCGTTGCGACTAGCTCGCTAACGACGCGCCGGATGTTATTGAACGTCTCGGTGGGACTCAACCCGTCCGGACCCACGTCGCTCGTCTCGCTCTCAATCTGTTGTTTGATTCCAGCGACACGAATTTCGAAAAACTCATCGAGGTTCGAGCTGAAGATGGTGAGAAACTTGACCCGCTCGATCAGCGGCTGGGTCGGATCCTGAGCTTCTTCGAGCACGCGGCGATTGAATTCAAGCCAGCTGAGCTCGCGATTGATGAAGTTTTGTGGATCGGAAACTCGCTTTTCTTCACAGACCCGCGCGGGAAGCGGCTGATTGTTTTCCGTCTTTTCTTCGAAGGTGACTTTGGCGGTAGTTGCCTGCATCGGTTTCAAGATCGGCAACCGTTTCGGAACCGATTGTCGATCAAATGAGTGAATTCATCTTCGCCGACTTCGGAGAAGGCGGCAACTGGCGCGTTAGGCCGTTCCAACGAAAGGCTGGTGGCGAATATCTTCGGCAGCAGCAGCGTAAACGGCGTCCTCCGCGATATTGGTGGCGTGATCGCCAACTCGCTCGAGGTGCCGTGCGATAAACATCAGGTTCAAATAACCGCGCAATTGGTCGGGATTTTCGGCCATTCGCTGAACCAATTGCCGACTGGTCCGCCGATTTAGCTCATCCAGTTTTTCATCACGCGGAACCACATCGCGCCCGAGCTGGACGTCCTCCCGAACGTAAGCATCCACGCTGTCTTTGAACATCGACACGGCTTGCGCGTACATCGGCTCAATCAATTTCACCTCCGGCAGGGCCGGATGTCGATTCAGCTTTCGGGCCCCCCGGGCGATGTTGACGGCCTGGTCTGCGATGCGCTCGAGGTTGGAAGAAAGTTTCATCGCGGAAACAACTCGCCGCAGATCGGAGGCGACCGGTTGGAATCGCAGCAGCACATCCACTCCGTCCTTATCGATCTGCTTCTCCAGTTGATCGATCTCTTCGTCGTCAGCAATCGCGTTGGCGCAAAGATCGTCATCGCGCTGAAACAAGCCTTTCACCGCGCGGTCGAGGCTGCGCTCGGCCAATCCCGCCATCATCAGAACGTTATTGCGCAAGGAAGCGAGCGCTTCGTCGAAGGTACCGAGGATATGTCGTGGCGCAATCATCCACAAATTAAATCGTTAGCCGAACCGCCCGGTGATGTAGTCTTCTGTCTTTCGCTCGGCTGGGTTTGTAAAGATTTTTGTGGTGGGCCCGAATTCAATCAGGCGTCCCATATAAAAGAAGGCGGTAAAATCGGAGCACCGGCCGGCTTGTTGCATGTTGTGGGTGACGATCACAATGGTGTAGCGCCTTTTTAATTCAGCAATCAGCTCCTCGATTTTGGCGGTGGCAATCGGATCGAGCGCCGCGGCGGGCTCATCCATAAGCAGCACTTCCGGTTCTACGGCGATGGCGCGCGCAATACAGAGCCGCTGCTGCTGTCCGCCCGAAAGACTCATTCCTGGTTTGTGCAAATCGTCCTTCACTTCATCCCAAAGCGCCGCCATGCGCAGCGATTTTTCCAGACTTTCATCGAGCAACCGGCGATTGCGTACGCCATTGAGTTTCAGACCCACGACCACGTTCTCGGCGATCGACATCGTGGGGAAAGGATTCGACTTCTGGAAAACCATGCCGATGCGTCTTCGCACTGCCGTCGGGTCCGAGCCGGGCGCATAGACATCTTCGCCTTCAAAGAGAACTTTTCCTTCGACGCGTGTACGCGGCACCAACTCATGCATCCGGTTGAGGCTGCGCAGAAATGTGGACTTTCCGCAGCCGCTTGGGCCAATGATCGCCGTGACTGCTTTGGGTAAAATGTCCATAGTTACGTCCTGAATGGCCGGTTTTTCGCCGTACCAAACGGAAAGATGCGATACCGCAAACGCCGGCGCCGCGGCTTCCTCGGCGTCGCTAGATGTTTTTGGCTCGACGATCGACATAGTGGGTTCGGTGCGCTCCTGGGGGACGGGATTTCGAAGCGATACCTGTGTTTTAATCATAACAAACTAAACAGGACTTGTGACGCGGCCGCGGGTAAGAAGGCGGACCAGTACATTAATGAAAAAAATCGTGACGACCAGCACAAGCGCGCCCGCCCATGCCTGACGATGCCAGTCATCGTACGGCGAAATTGAATAGCTGAAAATTTGCAACGGTAAAGCGGCGATAGGCTGGCTCAAGCTGTGATTCCAAAAACGATTGCCGAATGCGGTAAAAAGCAACGGCGCGGTTTCGCCCGCGACGCGTGCCAGGGCGAGCAAAATCCCGGTGACGATTCCCTTCGACGCGGTTTTCATCACGATGTACACGATAGTTTTCCAGCGACTAACACCGAGAGCGAGCGCTGCTTCACGATAACCGTTCGGGACGAGCAGGAGCACTTCTTCTGTCGTGCGCATAATCAGCGGCACCATCATCAGGCCGAGTGCGAGCCCGCCCGCGTAGGCGGAAAAACCTTTGAACCGCAAAACGACGAGGCCGTAAACGACCACGCCCCAAATGATGGACGGCACCCCGTTGAGCACATCGGCCACGAACCGCAGCATCGAGTTAGCGCGGGCCGAGCCGTACTCTGCCAAGTAAACTCCGCCCAGCACGCCGATTGGCACGCCGATGATTGCGGCGAATCCGAGCAGCTCAAATGAGCCGACGATTGCGTTCGCCATGCCGCCGCCAACCACTCCTACAGGTTTCGGCAGTTGTGTAAAAAAATCCCAGTTCACCGAGTTCGCGCCGCTCTTTAAGAGATGAAAAAAGACCAGACCAAGCGGGGATATGACAAGCACCGCCGAGATGAACGCCAAGCCGGCAGCCAACGCGCTTTTCATTTTGCGCCAAGTGTGATTTGTGGTAGTCGGTCGCATTTCACTTATTGCACGGCGCGCGTGGTCATGCTGACGGCCATGGTTCTCAAAAGAAGTTGCGCGATGAGATTCGCCAAAATCGTTATTCCGAAAAGAACGAGCCCGATTTCGAAAAGCGCCTGCAGATAAACATCCGTGGTGGCTTCAGTAAATTCATTCGCGATCACGCTCGCCAGGGTGTAGCCCGGCGCGAAAAGGGATGCGGCGATTTGCGGCGTATTGCCGATCACCATTGTCACCGCCATGGTCTCGCCTAGCGCACGGCCGAGCCCGAGAATGACTGCGCCGAACAATCCTTTTCTGGCGTAAGTTAAAACAGCGATGCGCGTGACCTCCCAGCGGGTTGCTCCCAGGGCATACGCCGCTTCACGCTGCAAGTTCGGCACGCTGCGCAAAATCTCGCGCGAAACCGAAGTAACGATCGGCAAGATCATGATCGCAATGATGATTCCACCGGCCAGCATGCTCACGCCATAGATGGGACCGCTAAAGAACGGCGTCCAGCCGAACAATTTCTTCAGCCACGGGAATGGGTAATCCCGTAGCCACGGGATCATCACAAATATTCCCCACAGCCCGAGAATGACGCTGGGAATCGCGGCCAGCATTTCGATGAGCGAAATAATCGGTTGTCGAATCCAAAGCGGCGCCAGCTCGGTGAGATAAAGCGCTGTCGCGATGCTCAACGGCACTGCAATAATTAGCGCAATGAGCGACGAAACAATCGTGCCGTAAATGAATGGTAGGGCGCCAAACTGCTCAGCCACTGGGTCCCATGTCGATGTTGTAAGAAAATGAAAGCCGAACCGCCGGATCGCTAACGATGAGCCCCGTGCCAGTTGCCAGCCGACCAAAAAGACGAGCACCACGACCGCCAGCGCCATCGCCAGCGTTACCCACTCGAATGCCTTATCCCCAAAACGCGACGGCGGCTTCATCTTTGCCGCCAGCGATCTGCCCGCCATCGCTGGTGCGTCGAGACTGGAAGCGCTAGGCATGACCGAATTCTCCAGTCAACCACCCTATATTTTGATCTCGTCGACGCGCTTCAGCACGCGATCGCGCAACTGCGGAGCCAGCGGAGCATAATCCAGCTCTTTCGCCATATCTTCGCCCCTCGTCAGCGCCCATTTCAAAAACTCAACCAGTTTCTTACCTTTTGCTGTGTCCTTCTGCCGCTCGTAAACCAGCAGCCACGTCGTGCCTGCAATTGCGTACGAATCGTTACCCGCTGCATTGGTCATCGAGAAACGGAAATCGTCTGGAATATTCGCCGTCGCCATCGCCGCGGTCACCGCTTCGAGGGTAGGCTTTACGAATTGGCCCGCCGAATTTTTCACCTCAGCGTACGGCATCTTGTTCTGGATCGCATAGATTAGCTCCACGTAACCGAGCGCGCCCGGCGTCTGTTTGACCTGCCCGGAGACCCCCTCGTTGCCTTTACCGCCGAGACCGGTTGGCCAATTGACTGAAGTATTAGTGCCAACTTTCGATTTCCATTCGCCGCTCACCTTGCTCAAGTAATCGGTGAAAATGTAAGTGGTGCCGCTTCCATCAGAACGATGTACTACTACGATCTCCTGGTCGGGCAAGCTGACTCCAGCGTTCAAAGCCGCAATCTTCGGATCGTTCCACTTTTTGACTTGGCCCAGGAAAATTCCGGCAATGGTTTCCCCATCGAGCTTCAGCGCCGGATTTCCCGCCAAATTGTAAGTGAGCACCACAGCGCCCGCCACCGTCGGGATGTGCAACAACTTCGCCGGCGCCTTCGCCAGATTATCGTCGCTCATCGGACCGTCGGACGCGCCGAAGTCCACTGTCTGGGCCAGAATCTGCTTCTGCCCGCCGCCCGATCCGATCGATTGGTAATTGAACCGGACCGAGGGATCGACCTTAGCATACTCGTCGAACCATTTTGAGTAGATCGGATACGGAAACGTGGCGCCTGCGCCATTAATCGTCATTTGCGCCTGCGCCCCAATCGCGAAGGTCGCAAACCACAATCCAAAGAACAGTCTCGAGGCAAATTTTTGTGGGTTCATAAGCGTCTTTCACCCTGTCGCAACCCGGCCTCGTGGGTCAAAAATATTATTGTTACGATTCTGTGACAGTCATCGCGCGCTCGCTCGGGCCGTCTGCAGGAATGAGCACGCGGACGGTGGTGCCGCGGCCAAGTTCGCTTTCGGCTTCTACCCGGCCGCCGTGCAATTGCGCGATGTGTTTGACAATGGAAAGTCCTAGACCGGTGCCGCCGAGCGCGCGACTGCGCGCCTTGTCCACTCGGTAGAAGCGCTCGAAAATGCGCGGCAGATCGTCCTTGTCGACGCCGATGCCATTATCGCTCACGCTCAGCGCGATTTCGTGGCCGCGCCGCTCAGCTTGCAACCGAATCTCACCGTGCTCGTGCGAATATTTCACCGCGTTATCCAGCAAATTGTAGAGGACTTCCTGCAAACGCGTTTCGTCACCCCGAATCGCCGGCAACTTTGCCGAAAGATCGACAATCACTTTCAATTGTTTTTCCGCGAATTTCTTTTCCCAATCGCGCAGAACATTGCGGAACAATTCCGCCACCCGCACCTTGCCGAAGTGCACATTCGGAGCGGCCGATTCCAACTGCGCGAGAACGAGCAAGTCGTCCACGAGCAGGGCCAGGCGCTTGGAATGCCTTTCCATGATCTCAAGGATACGCGCCAGCTCTTCCCGGGCGGTCTTTGGATTATCGCGTAACGTCTCGATGTAACCGTGCAAGATCGACAACGGCGTCCGCAACTCATGCGATACATTGGCGACAAAATCACGCCGGACCTGATCTAGCTGTCTGAGTTGCGTGATGTCGTGAAACAAAACAACGGCCCCGGTGATTTCGCTCCGGTCGTTCTTCATCGGCACGGCATTGAGTTCCATGTGCCGCGCCGAATTATCTGCTGAATCGGCCAGGACCAGTTCACATTGGCGTGCTTCGCCTCCGCGCAACGTTTCCGCGATCAACCGGTCGAGCGTCGCATCGCGAATAGTTTCAAGCAGATTTGCCCCGACGGAAATTTTGCGCAGGCCAAAAAGTTGCCCAAGGGTTTCATTGACCAGCGTGATCTGCCGGTCAGCGTCAACCACGAGCAGTCCATCCTGCATCGCCCGGAAAATGGTCTCGGTGCCAAAAGCACCCTCTGAAATTTTCTGATCGAGCGTTTGTTGGCGTTTAGCGATGTTCTCCAGGGCAAGCGCGACCCGCTGGGTCGACACCGCTCCATCGACAAGAAAAGTGCGAGGGCTTTCCCCGCGCGCGATTTGCCTAACAAGTTGCTCGATGTCGCGCCAGGGCGCGACCCACCTCCGCCAGAAGAACAACGTGGCCGCCGCTAACAGCCCGGCGAGGACAAGCAAAAACAGCCACCACATCAATTAATTTTCCCGCAACCGATAACCGAACCCGCGCACGGTCTCGACTGCGGTGCCGGCTTTGCCCAGTTTTTCCCGAAGTCGCCGCACATGGGTATCAACTGTGCGCGTGTCGATCACGCTTTCGTAGCCCCAGACGTCATTGAGCAGACGATCGCGCGCCTGCACACGCCCGCGCCGCTGAATGAGCGTGCACAGAAGTTTGAATTCGATGCTGGTGAGATTGACACGCTTGCCTTCGACCGAAACGTTGTGGCGAGCGGGATCAATCGTAATCGCGCCGGCTGTGAGCCGCTCGTCGTCCTGCCGGGCTTCGCCGCGGCGCAGGATGGCTTTAATCCGCAGGGTTACTTCGCGCGGACTGAACGGCTTCGTCACGTAATCATCCGCCCCAAATTCCAACCCAACGATGCGATCGATTTCTTCCGCTTTCGCCGTCAACATCATGATTGGAATGTGTCGCGTTGCGGGGTCAGTTTTGAGAACTTTGCAAACCTCTAAGCCCGGCATCTTCGGCAACATTAGATCCAGAATAATGAAGGCGGGCCTTTCATTGCGCGCTTTGTCGAGACCGCTTGCGCCGTCGTTGGCGGTGGAAACGGCGAACTTTCCCGACTTGCGCAGATGAAGGGCGAGCAAATCGACGACGTCGCGCTCATCCTCGATAATTAGGATTGTCTTGCCTGCTGCATCCATTCGCCGCAGCCCGTTTACCTGCGTTAGCTCGCTGTGCCGGGGCTCACACCCGCTTTTTCGTTCAACGCCTGCGTGAACTCCTGTAAACTGGAGACGATCTGCGGTGCTTTGCTCAACACCGTTGTGGCCAGCTTTTCTGTGTAGTCGGGACGGCGCTGGGACATTTCGGACAGCGCCATCATTACCGCGAGCGCGTTGTTAATCGAATGCTTGATCTCGCTGAATTTCTTCAGCAGCTGAACGAGCTCCTCATGCGAGATGGTTTGGTCGGTCTCACTCATAATTGGGCATTTTCGCTGGAGAAAACGGGCGGCTGTGCTTGACTTAAAGGTTCGACATTTTTGGTCAAGATGCCTGCCGAAGTTATCCGGATCAGTGGTGCGCGCCAGCACAATTTAAAAAATCTCCACGTGGAAATTCCGCGGGAGAGGCTGGTCGTGATCACTGGGCTGAGCGGCTCGGGCAAATCGTCGCTCGCCTTCGACACGCTCTACGCCGAAGGGCAACGGCGCTATGTCGAAAGCCTGTCCGCTTACGCCCGACAGTTTCTCGACCAGATGGAAAAGCCGGACGTCGATTTCATTGAGGGCCTCTCGCCCGCTATCGCCATCGAGCAACGCAGCGCCGGCGCAAATCCAAGATCGATAATCGCGACCACCACCGAAATTTACGATTATCTGCGGGTTCTCTTTTCGGCCATAGGCCAGCCGCACGACCCGACAACGGGCAAACCGATTCATCGTCAAACGCCCCAACAAATTGTCGATCAAATTCTGGCCTACTCGCCGGAAACAAAAATCGTTGTACTTGCGCCGCTGGTGCGAAACCAGATCGGCGAATTCCGCGACGTGATTGAAAAACTCAAGCGCGAAGGATTTGTGCGTGCACGCCTCGATCGCGAAATCATCGAACTCGATCGTGCGGAACCGATTCGACTGAAAAAGAATGAACGGCACACGATCGAAGCGGTCGTGGATCGGCTGGTCCTGCACGAGCGAATCCGTGCGCGTTTGACCGATTCAGTTGAGACCGCGCTGAAATGGGGCGGAAACCGCGTGGTGGTGCTGCGGGAGCAGCGGAGTAATGGAGTAAAGGAGAAATGGAGTAATGAAAAATCCAGTGCTCCACTACTCCAACACTCCATCACCTCAGCGGGCGCTTGGGAAGAGCTGCCCTACTCAACGGATTATGGAAATGCCGAAACCGGTTTCACGCTTGGCCAGTTGACGCCGAAACATTTTTCGTTCAACAGCCATCTCGGCGCTTGCCCGGCTTGTCATGGACTCGGCACGCAATTGGTTTGCGATCCCGAGCTGATGATTCCAGATCAGTCGAAAACGCTGGCCGAAGGAGCGATCGCGCCCTGGCGTCGCGGCCCGAAGCGGATGCAAGCTTATTACCGCCATTTGCAACGCGCGCTGGTGAAATATTTTCAGGTCGATGAAGACGTGCCGTTTGCCGATCTGCCTAACGACTTCAAAAACGCGCTTTATTTCGGCACGAATGGCGAGCTGATTGAAATAAGCAACGATCCCGAAGCCAAAACGGCGCGGCCGTTCGAAGGACTCGTCCCCCAAATGCAGCGCATCTATGAGAAAACGCAAAGCGAATTCACGCGCCACCGAATTCGCGCATTCATGACGCGGGTGCCGTGCAAAGCTTGTGGCGGCGCCCGGCTCAAACCGGAAATTCTCGCCGTCACCATCAAAGATCGACAGGGCCAGGAGTTGAACATTCACCAATTCAGCGAACAAACGACTGAAGTTGCCGCGGGTTACATCGAGAATCTGGAATTGACGCCTCAGCAAAAAACCATCGCCGCGGAGGTCGTTCACGAAATTGAATCGCGCCTGCAATTTCTGGTCGAAGTGGGGCTTGGTTATCTCACGCTCAACCGGGAGAGCGGCACGCTAAGCGGCGGCGAAGCGCAACGCATTCGCTTGGCCACGCAAATCGGGTCCGGATTGGCCGGCGTCCTTTACGTTCTCGACGAACCGAGCATCGGGCTGCATCAACGTGATAACGCGCGTCTGCTCGGCACGCTCCATCGTCTGCGCGATCTCGGCAATTCCGTTATCGTGGTCGAGCACGACGAAGAAACGATCCGCGCCGCCGATCACATTGTCGATCTTGGCCCAGGTGCAGGACCACGCGGCGGCGAGATCGTCGCGCAGGGAACACTGGAAGACATTCTGCGCGCAAAAAATTCTTTGACCGCTGATTATCTTTCCGGCCGCGCGCGCATTCCGATTCCAAAGCGGCGAACTAAACCACGGGCCGACAGTTGGCTGACCGCGCTCGGCGCCAGGGAGAACAATCTGAAGAATGTTGATGTTGCATTTCCGCTCGGCTGTTTCACCTGTGTGACCGGCGTTTCTGGCAGCGGAAAATCGACATTGGTGGACGACATCCTCCGCCGTGCGCTGTTTCGGCGTTTTTACAATTCCAAAGAGAAACCGGGCGCCCATCGCGGGCTCCGCGGGGTCGAACAAATCGACAAGGCGATTGTGATTGATCAAAGCGCAATTGGCCGCACGCCGCGCTCAAATCCGGTCACTTACACCGGTGCGTTTGCGCCCATCCGCGAACTGTTCGCGCAACTACCGGCGGCGCGGGTGCGCGGCTACGATGCGGGCCGGTTCAGTTTCAACGTGAAAGGCGGCCGCTGCGAAAACTGCGAAGGCGGCGGCTTGATCAGGATCGAGATGCACTTTCTTCCGGACGTTTACGTGCAGTGCGAAGTTTGCCGCGGCCAGCGTTACAACCGCGACACCCTCGAGATCACTTACAAAGGAAAAAACATCGCCGACGTGCTCAATTTGACCGTCGATGAAGCGGCGCGCTTTTTCCGCAATGTGCCAAGCGTCTCGGAAAAATTGAACGCGCTGCTCGATGTCGGGCTTGGTTATTTGCAGCTCGGACAAGCCGGCACGACGCTCTCCGGCGGTGAAGCGCAACGAGTGAAACTGGCGACTGAGCTGGCGAAGCGCGCGACCGGCCGCACGATTTACATCTTGGACGAACCGACCACGGGATTGCATTTCGCCGACATCGAGAAATTGCTGCAAGTGCTCATGAAATTGCGAGACGCGGGCAACACGCTCATCGTGATCGAGCACAACCTCGAGATGATTAAGTGCGCCGACTGGATTGTCGATCTTGGCCCCGAAGGCGGCGAGCGCGGCGGAGAAATTGTTGGTGCAGGAACGCCGGAAGAGATCGCCGATCTTGCGAAAAGTTACACGGGAAGATTTTTGCGGTCGCTATTGGGAAAGAAATGAAACCGCCAAACGCGATCGGGATTATTTTAGGGGGATTGTCGATCTTCCTTCTTCAACCTTCGTGCGCTGAAATTTCATCTGAAATCGCAGCAGCAACGGCGCCGCTCGCGGATGGCGTGCCGGAAGTGGCGGTCGCACGCTTGCACGTCTTGCTTAGCAGAAATCCTCCAGACGCAGAGTGGCGGGCGATCGCCGAAAAGCTTGCTGAAGCGTTGATCGCGGCAAATCAACCTGCGGATGCGCTCAGATTGGTGGAAGATCCGCGCCTTATCAATATTCCAGCGGCGAGGTTCTGGCGCGCACAAGCTTTGGCCAGTCTTGGACGACCGGCGGAAGCATTGTCACTTTATGAGGAAGCATCTGCTCAGGAAAATTCACCGTTTCGTGCCGCTGCGCTTTTTGGCGAAGCAGAAATGCTGCGCGTGCTGAACCGGCCGGAGGATGCGCTGCAAAAATTTTCATCGCTCTTTCGCGATCCGGATTACGGCACACGCGCGCAACTGCGGGCGACCGAGTTGTATCTCGACCAGTCCGATTCGGCGAATGCGCGGGGATTGCTCCACAAAATTCAGCCCAAATCGGCGACAGATAAAAAAGAGAAACGTTTCCTGCGCGGTCGCCTTGAGATGGTTTTGCATCGGCCAGAACGAGCGGTTCCGACATTCGAGACAATTTTGAAAAAGCCGAGCGGTGCGACTCATTCGCTGGTGTTGGCGTCGCTTTTTGCGATCGCCGATACGCATTTACAACTCAAGACGCCGGGAGTCGGCGACGATGTGCTGGAAGACTTTATCGATCACCACCCGCAAGATGCCGATCTTGCGCGGCTCTTCGCGAAGTTGGACGAACTTTACGGGTCGGAGCGAAAACCCCCCCGCGCGCAGCTGGAAAGCTGGATACGCGATCCCGCGCAACCGCGGCGCGCTTTTGCGCAACGGTATCTGGCGCGGCTCGAACTGCGTGCCGGGCACCGCGAGCGAGCCTTGCAATTATTTGCGGCATTGCAGAACAGCCAGCAGAAATCCGCCGGCCTGGTGCCGGCATTTCTCGAATTCGCAGAGCTGGAAATGGAAGATCGACGTTTCGATGACGCACTGGCCATCTTGAATCAGGCGCGAGGGTTGCATCCGGACGCGGCCATTCTGGAGCGGATTAATTTGCTCGCAGCACAGACGCAATACCGCGCCAGGCGATTCGAAACGGCGACGATCGCTTTCGAACAAGTGGCGCGCTCTCCCTCGCCGTTTGCCAATATATCGATGTTCGACGCGGCGCTCGGTTGGTTGCAACTTGGCGATCACGATCGCTTCCTCGCCGATTTCCAGGGGTTCGCGAAGGCGGGCGGCGATGAAAAATCGCAAGCCGAGCTGCGATTGGAGGAAGGACTAGTACAGGCCGCGAACGGCGATAAAAGAGCGGCGGACTCATTGCAAAATTTTTTGCACGATTTTCCACAGAACGAGCGGGCGTCGGAAGCGTGGGTTGCTCTGGCAGAGCTGGCCTTTCACGCTTCGCACCCACGCATGGATGAAGCGCGCAAAGATCTGGCGCGGGCAGCCGAATCCAAGCCAACAGCGGCCGCCGAGGAGCGAGGTGATTACCTCGCCATTTGGATCGAAGATGCGGCGGGCGGCAATGACGTTAAAGTGATCGACTTGGCGAAGCGATTCCTGAAGCGGCACGCAACATCCAGTTCAGCGCCCGATGTTCGCACGAAGTTGGCCGAGGTTTATTACCGCGAGCAAGACTTTCCGAACGCCCAAACCGAATTCGAAATTCTGGCGGAGCAAAATTCAACCGGACCGTGGGCGGAGAAAGCCCTTTTTTTTGCCGCTGAATCCGCCATGTCGAGCATGGGCCCGCGTTCGCTCGAGCAAGCGATCACGCTTCTCGATCGGGTTGTGCATTTGAATGGTGAACTAAAATGGGCGGCGCGCAGCGAGCAGGCCGCCATCGAACGCAAGCTGGGCAAAGTGCAAGACGCGCTTGCCTTATATGATGAAGTGTTGAAAAGTGACGCGCGTCCGGTGGAAAAGCGAGAGGCGCTATGCGGCAAGGCCGACATCTTTTTCGAGATCGGCGCAAACGATCCCAAGAATTATCAACGCGCGGCCGAACTCTACGATCAACTCGCCGCTGACCGCGACGGAGCTATTCACTGGCGCAACCAGGCTCTTTTTAAGAAGGGTGTTTGCCTCGAAAAGAAGGCAGAGCAGGCGGCGGCGCTCACCACGTTTTACGATGTCCTCGACGAGGAACAGCGAACAAATCCTCCGCACGAACTTTTTTGGTTTTACAAAGCCGGTTTCAGCGCTGGCCGTCTTTTGGAAGACGAAGCAAAGTGGCAATCAGCCGCAGCGGTTTACCAGAAACTTGCAGCCGTGGGTGGAGCCCGAAGCGAGGAAGCGAAGCAACGCCTCGACCGCATCCGCCTGGAACATTTTCTTTGGGAGGAGTAAGTCTCCAAAGTCACGATTTTTGTCCTTGCCCTTTACAACCAAAGGGCAGACACTTGTAATATGACAACTACATTGCGACCGAGCGGGTTGCGTGGTTGGTCGGGTCGGTTCGTGATTATCGCGATGTCTATCGCGTTTTGCGCACCGGCCTTTGCTGGATCGGAGACTGCCGTATCACAGCCAACGAAAGTGCAAACGACCCAGAAGGTCGTGCGCAAGCTGTGCTACGTGCAACTCGGATTGGGACTCCCTCAGCCGTGCGAATGGTTCGCCGGTGCAGAGCCGACCACCGCCACCCCAATGCAAATTATTGGGCGTATGCCTCGTTGAGACAGGAATTTCGGCAACGAAATCTCCTTGAGAACAGTTGCTGCGTGTGCTGCAACAAAGGCTAGTTGCTTTTCGTTTTCCAGATCATCCGCTGACGCAGTCTTCGCCCGACTAGCTCAATCGGATCATTGTCAGCCGCCCGAAGTAATTTTAGGTACCGTTTCCGGCCTGTCTCCATTTCGCGAATAAATTCGCGCGCGAACTTGCCGGAACGAATTTCGCGCAGCGCTTCGTCCATTCGTTTGCGCACCGAAGCGTCAATGATCTTCGGACCCACGGTTAATTCGCCCCACTTTGCAGTCTCGGAAATAAGCGCGCGCATTCCGCTGATCCCCGCCTCATGGATAAGATCGACAATGAACTTGAGCTCGTGGAGACATTCGAAATAGGCGAGCTCGGCCGGGTAACCTGCGCGCACAAGCGTTTCAAATCCAGCGCGGATAAGCGCGCTCGTTCCGCCGCAGAGCACAGCTTGCTCGCCGAAAAGATCGGTCTCCGTTTCTTCGCGAAAGCTCGTTTCGATCACGCCGGCGCGCGTGCAGCCGATACCCTTGGCCCAAGCCAGGGCAGTTCGCTTCGCGTGGCCGCTCGGGTTCCGGTGAATCGCGATCAGCCCCGGTACGCCGCGACCGCGCACAAATTCGCGGCGCACCATCGGGCCAAGGCCTTTCGGCGCTACCATCACAACATCGACATCTTTGCGCGGAACGATCGTGCGATAATGAATTGCGAAGCCGTGGGCGAAAAGGAGCGTCTGACCCGCGCGCAAATTGGGCCGGATTTCATCCTCGTAAACAGTCGGCATTTTCGTGTCCGGTAACGCCAGAAAGATGACATCCCCGCAACGAACGGCCTCGGCTGTATCGACTACCGTGAGACCGCTCCGCCGCGCACGCAGACGTGACCTGCTTTTGCGGTAAAGGCCGACCATGACGGTGAAGCCGTTGTCGCGCAAGTTCAGCGCATGAGCGCGGCCTTGGGCGCCAAAGCCTATGACCGCGCATGTTCTCCCTTTCAGCCAGACGAGATCGGCATCCTTATCCGTGTAAATGCGCACGGCCCTGAGACGGCGACCATGTTTGTGCATCACGTATTGTTGTAGCCGGGCTCGGCGACCTCGGCCAGCCCCAAGGTCTGGGTCAGGAGGCCAGGTCAGCGAATCCCAGCTTCGAGATGCACGCCTAATTGAAAGCTGTCTGCGATTTTGCGAGTGCCTGGAGACGGTTTACTTGAACGAGCGCGGCGTGGGCTTCATCGTCGCGGCCCATTTTCTCGAGAATGTTGGAGAGCAAAATATACTGCCGCGGCTCGTCCGGTTGGCGAGCGACGGCGCGCTGCTGCGTTTGAAAGGCCTCGTCCAATCGGTTCTGGCGCAATCGCATCATCACAATTAAGCGCAACGCTTCTGCATCATGCACGTCAAGACAGCTGGCGTGGCGCAGCGCCGCTTCGGCGCGGTCGGCGTCACCTTTTTCAGCATACAAGCGGCCAAGTGCGAGGGCCGCGCCGTAGTGCCACCAGTTTGTCCGAGCGAAATCTTCGACGAGGCGCAATGCCGCATCAGGTTGCTGCGTTTGACGAAGGATTTCAGATTCGAGACTAATGAGTTCCCACGTTTGCGGGTAATCTTCTCGCGCCTTGTCGAGAATCACGATTGCACTCTTGTTTTCATGAGCGTTGTGTCGTAGCACTGCGAGATTAAAGGCACCTATCCAGGTGCGAGGATATTCTTTGCGAGTTTCCACCGAATTTTTTTCGATCCGCTCAAGAAGAACTTCGGCCTCCTTCTTTTTGCCTTGGCGGTAGAGAACGTCAGCAAGATTGTTTTGAGCAAGCGGGTAGTCGGGCAATAATTGAAGCACCCTCCGAAATATTTTCTCGGCTTCAGCATAGTTGCCGCGACGAGCGTAAACCTGCCCGAGGTTCGTCGCGACTCTTCCGCTGGCGCCACCCGCGGCAAGCGTGTGCTTGTAAAACGTTTCTTCATCCGTCCAATCCCCGCTGCGCAGAAAACTGCGGACGCTCAGGCCGAGGACGGCAATGATGGCCAATCCCTGGACTGCGCGGCGGTACCGCATCGGCAATTCCAAAGCGCAGCCGGCAATAAAAATCAGCAACCCGACGCTCGGCAAATACAACCAGTGCTCCGCGACCGTTGCATTCAACTGAACGATATTGGAAATGGGCAGATAAGCGGCAAGGAACCAAGCTGCACCGAAAACTCGCGTCGTCTGACCGCGTCCTTTTATGAGGCTGCCGAAAACAAGGCCGCCGAACAAGAAGAGTCCTAAGATCGACAAGTAATCTGCGTGGATTGCTCTTCGCCAATCGCTGTTGCTTCGACAGCTCATCGGATCGAAAACCGTACGTTCCATGTGCAAGGTCGCCGGAAAGATCATGAGTCGGCCATAATCGCCGAGCGCGCGCGCCATCAAAGCCGCGCGAACCGGCGCGGTCCACCCTGGCTGCTGGTCCGGCTGCATCAACCGCTGCTCCGGAAGTTGCCGGAAGCCACAATAGATTATGATAAGGCCAAGACACGATAGAAGCGCGCAGACGCGGACGCGACGTGGCAGATGTCTCTCAATAAAGAATAGGTGAGCAAGGAAAATAGCGATCCAAATGCAGGCGATCTCGCGCGATAACAAGGCAAGCAGTCCTGAGCTGGCGGCCAGAAAGTAGATCAAACCACGTGCAATCGGCCGCATCGTCCGTTGGGCTCGCGTGAACAGGAGCCATCCGGCAGCCGCAAAAAAGAAGGTAAGGCTATCGGCGCGGCCCGAAATGTAGTCAACCGCCGCGCTGTGGACGGGATGCACCACCCAGAGTAACGCGACTAAGAAGGCACCGTGTGAGATCCATGGCATTCGGATCAGCGCGCGGTCGCGAACCGGCAGCGGAGCCTTGCGCAACCAGAGCGAAGCGAAGAGTTGCCGAAGAAGAAAATAGAGCAAAATGCCGCTGCCGGCGTGCAGGAGCACGTTAGTGAGATGGAAACCGAACTCGTCAGTATTCCAGAAAAAATAATCGATGATGAAAGAGAGATTCTGGACTGGCCGATAGTGGGCCGAAGACGAGTCCAAAAATAAGTAATGCCGAAAGCTTTCCAGGATCAGAACCGGACTTTTAATAAATGGGTTGTCGTGCGCGAGGTATGCGTCATCCCAAATGCGCTGGCCCTGGAGCGCGGGCGATCGCACAAAGATGCCGATTAGAGCGAGCAGCAGACAGCGAAACCAGTTCGTGCGGAAATGGCGCGCTACTTTTCGCAGACTAGAAATCGTAACGGAACTTTCGATCTCATTCGCTTTCTCGCGATTTACTCCACGCGTAACGAGCGGGATTGCTGGAGCAAGCATTGGAACTAGGAAAACGTGAAAGCGTCCCTTCGCTTTCGAAAGGATGCTTTCGCCATGGAGGCAAAGCTGTAATTAAGGCCCGTAAGGTGACCAGAAGCCGGTTCCGGCGACGTCGGACAACGCGGCGAAGTCAGACGCAGGTACCTGTGGGATGGTGTCCACGGCCTGTGTACCGTAGGCACTACCCAAGACGCTCTGGCCCGTATTGTAAAGGAGCGCGTTTTTCTTCACATAATTCGTCCAATCGGTGACTCCAACCGAGAAGCCGGTCATTCTGCTGGTCTCGACGGCGTACTGATCAACCGCTGAATCGATCATTCGCAGATCGTTCAGAATACGGGTGGCTTGCGACCGTTTGCGAGCCCGGAGGAATCCAGGCACGGCAATCGCCGCGAGTAACGCGATGATCGCGACCACGATCATGATTTCCACCAGGGTGAACCCGGCGCGGCTCGATGAGAATTTTCTAAACATAAGTGCGAGTCTTTTTTTTCTGCTATGAATGCGAGCTGCGAGGTCGCGCGACTTCCAAGTGTTGCTCTCACAACTCATTCCCTGCCACTCCCGCTCGGCGGGAATGACAGGAGAATGAATGTCGGATTCTTATGGACCGTAAGGCGACCAGAAACCGGTTCCAGCGACGTCGGACAACACGGCGAGGTCCGACGTAGGCACCTGTGGGATGGTGTCCACGGCCTGTGTGCCGTAGGCACTGCCCAAGAGGCTCTTGCCCGAGTTGTATAGGTTGGAGTTCTTTTTCAGATAGTTTGTCCAATCGGCAACACCGACAGAAAAACCGGTTGCCCGGTTGGTCTCGATGGCATACTGGTCAACCGCTGAATCGATCATTCGCAGATCGTTCAGAATACGGGTGGCTTGCGAGCGCTTGCGGGCACGGAGGAACCCGGGCACCGCGATGGCAGCTAACAAGGCGATGATCGCGACCACGATCATGATTTCCACGAGGGTAAAGCCCCCGCGGCGTTTGTTGATATTCTTTAACATACTATTGCTTTCTGTTCTTTCTTAGTTTGTTTTGATTGCAGTCCGCGATACTCATCGCGAACGACCTTTTGAGAAGCAGTGTTAATGCCAAAAAGGGTGCTTTTATGGTTTATATAAACGCCCACAAATTCCACTTCGCCGACTCCGTGCGGAAATCGCGGGATCCTTGGCGCACGCTTCCTGCTTAGATGCTGAAGTGAGACTTTTGAGATCGGTCTTTCGGCATTCACTCGCCGTCGAGCACTACGTTTTCGCGAGCGTCTTCGCCCTGCGCGTCATTGTCCTGGCGCGATTGACGAGTTCTCCCTTTCTGCTGCCGCGGGGCGGAGACATGCATTTCTACGACCAATGGGCGCAGCGTATTCTGCAGGGCCAACTCACCGACCATCTCGCGTTTTACGGTCTGCCGGGGTACGCTTATTTGCTCGCCCTGCTCTACGAGATTTTTGGTTACAACCCGTTCGTGCCCGGTTTGCTTCAGGCAGTCCTCGACGCCGGCGTCGCAGTCCTGATTTATCAGTTGACGCTCCGGATCCTCCTAAAGCGTGAATCATCACCGCCAGGATCGAGAACTCCAATTTCGCGATTTGGATTTGAAAATGAGTCGCGGGTCATCGGTCTGATCGCCGCATTCGGCTGGGCTTTCTTCGTTCCCGCGCAGGCTTATGCGGTCATCCTTATGCCGACCGTGTGGTTTGTTTTCGTGTTTTGGTTCGTAGTCTGGCGAATGATTCGAACCGACAGCGCACCGGGCGGAAAAGAGTGTTTACTGCTTGGTCTGCTCATCGGCGTGACCGCGATGGGGGTCGCAACGATCCTCGTCCTTACGCCGTTCGTTCTCGCGACCTTGCTTCTCAAACCGGAGATCGACAACGGAGCCGACGTGAGCCGGGCGACGTGGACGGGAGAGCCCGCGAGGGTTGATGAGTTGGGAGACGGGTGCATTAACCAGCGGCGTTGGCATCGTCTCGCCTTAGGCGCAATACTTTTATTCGCAGGCATCGGTTTGGGCATGTCGCCGTGCTGGATTCACAATTGTTTCGCCGCACGCGATCCGGTTTTTCTCTCCGCCCACAGCGGCATTAACTTTTGGATCGGCAACAACCCGGAAGCGGATGGTTACCCGCGTTTCCCGCCAGGACTGCGCGCCGGACAGGCGGCGATGTTAAGTGATTCCATTACTGAAGCGGAAACGGTGGCTGGCCATTCTCTCAAGCGGTCCGAAGTGTCTGCTTATTGGTCGGCTAAAGCGAAGAATTATGTTGTCACGCACTCTGGCGATTGGCTGAAACTACTTTCGCTTAAGCTACGCAATTTTTGGAACGTATTTCAGTATGATGACCTCAGCATCATCACAAATTTGCGCGAACAAGGCGTGCTCTTCCCAGGGCTTTATTTCGGGCTGGTCGCGGCTCTCGCCATCCCTGGAATGCTGTTGGCCTGGTGGCTCGCGCTGCAGTCACGCTGGATCATCGCAGCAATCCTATTGTCGATGTTCGGGTTGCTCGCGGTTTTTATCACTGAGCGCTATCGCATCGTCGCTGTGCCCGGCCTGCTGATTTTCGCTGCGTTCGGATTGTCGATCTTCTGGCAAGCCTGCGCCGCAAGCCGATTATCCGTTACAGCCATCTACATGATGTTGCTGATTGGATCGACAATCTTCGTTTCGTGGCCGCAGCGAGACCCAGCCCTTTGGGCGCTCGACGCTTACAACTCAGGTTGGCAAGCGCTGGAATCAAACAATTTGCTGCTCGCAGAAAAAAAGTTGGCTCTCGCCTACGCTTACGTTCCGAACAATTCTGAAACGGTCTTCGCGCTCGGCAATCTGCGTTTGGCGCAGGATCACGTGCAGGACGCCCAATCGTTTTACCGGGCTGCGCTCCGAATCGATCCGCAACACAAAGGCGCGCTCAACAATCTCGGAGTGATCAGCCTGCGCGCCGGTCGGCTCTCCGAGGCACAGCGATTCTTCGAGCAAGCACTCACGCAAGCACCGCGGGACGCCAAGACCCATTACCTTCTCGCCCAAACACTGCTTGCAAAAGGCGATCACGACAATGCGCGACTAGAGATTGAACAAGCGCTGAAGCTCGGGCCGCAGCAGCACGAATTTCGCGAATTCAAGGACAAGATCGACGTCGTGACGCCGCGGTAAGCTAGCGGGAGCGAGGCATCGAAGCTGCTGAACCTTCGGGAAATGGAATCGACCCCATCGTCTCCAGTTTTTTCTCCATTGCGTGTAAGCGATGCGCCAGTCGTTTCGTCGCCACAAGCATCGATATTTTCTGCCCGACTGACAATTCGCCCGGCTCTTTGGGTCACGGCGCTGGCTCTCGCCGCGACTGTACTCAAAATCGCGATTGCTTTGAACACTTTCGGCACCAACGATGTCGCCGCCTTCTACACTTTTAGCCGTTCGCTCGCCGATCATGGCCTAGAGTGGACTTACCAAAACGGCGTTATTTGGTTTTCTGCTCGAAAGAGCAATATCCTTCCTATTTTTAATCACCCTCCGTTGACTGCATATTATTTGCAGTTCATCGGCTACCTGTCTCGTCAGGGAATTTTCCAATCCTGCGGACTAACGTTTCCCTTCTTGCTGCGGCTGCCCGGAATTGTCGCCGACTTCATTGTTGTTCTCGTGCTCGTGCGACTATCTAAGAGAGATGCCCGGTTCCGAATTCCAGTTTGGGCGCTGGCGTTATTCGCGATCAGCCCCGTGTCGGTGATGGTCTCTGGATTTCACGGCAACACCGATCCAGTCGTCGTGATGTTTCTCGTCTTGGCCGCGTATATGTGTTTGCGCGAGCGGCCGGTTCTTTGCGGGATTTTTTTTGCGCTGAGCTGCCAGATCAAAGTCGTCCCGCTTCTCTTGTTACCGATTATCTTTTGTTTCTGGTTGGGGCGCGGTGCCGCGATGCGATTTACAATTCCATTCGTGCTGCTTTGTGTGACAATGTGGGCCCAGCCGCTGATTAAATTCCCAATGCTGTTCCTGAAAAACGTATTGTCATACGGTAGCTTCTGGGGCGGATGGGGTATTAGCTACTGGCTGCGCCTGACGCGGTGGCAACAATTCAATGGTAGACCTTTCGATTTGCCCTCGGCTGCCGCAGCGACCGCGCTCTTGCTCGAGCTTGGAATCATCGCGGCCGTGCTCATGATCGCGTGGCGCCGCCGTTACCTTCCGGGACGTGGTGTGATCGATTCGCTCGCCTACGCGTGGATCATCTTTTTCGTGTTTTCGCCAGGTATCTCCGTGCAGTACATGGTTTGGCTCGCGCCCTTCATTCTGATTCTTTCGCCGTCACTCTATGCGTGGCTTGTCGTCAGCAGCTCGGTCTTTCTCTTTTTCTTTTACAACATCACTGCGGGAGGATGGCCGTGGTACATTGCCATCTCAACAAACAAGCTGGATGCACTTAACCTCTGGACGCCGTGGTCACTTTGGCCGTGGGCGACATTGATTCTCGGAATGATTCTGCTTTGGCAAAAAGCAGCGGCGAATGATCCTTCGCTTCGGCTCTTCAGCTTTCAAACGCTGCGTGCTGAAGCGGGCGAATGATAACTGAATCTCAGCCGCGCCGACGCAAGGTCGACATCGTTATTCTGGCGATCATTCTCGCCGTTGGAATTTTTTTCCGTCTCCCGCACCCGGCGTTTTCCGGCAAGGCCAATCCGCTCCACGCGATCGAGTTTGTTCACCCCGCATCAAAACTCGAAGGACTCGGTTTCGATGAAGGCATGTACCGCGGTTATCTTATTACTCTGATCGATGGCGGCCTTGGTTCTTATCCGCAGATCGTCGAGCACTACATCGAACTACAGGGACGACTGCAGCGGTCAATTCTTCCCCCGGTGCGATTTCTCTATATTTTTTCCGGATATCTTTGGCATCAGTTGTTTGGAAGCGAGGCTCTCGCGTCGCTCAATTATGTCGCTTCCTGCTTCAGCATTCTCACACTGTTCTTATCGGCAATTTTTGCACTCCGATTGGCCGGTCCCCCGGCTAGTCTCGCCGTCACCGCGCTAATGAGTGTGGCTCCTACGCAAATCCACATGTCGCAGCACGCGCTGATTGACGGTTTTTTCACATTTTGGGCCCTGCTTTGTCTGTGGCTCCTTTGGGAAAACCTCGGTGCGCCGCGCGATTGGCGCTGGCTCGTTGGTTACATGCTGGCTCTTTGCTGCCTTGTTTTAACAAAAGAAAACGCCTTTTTCGTTTTCGTCGCACTTGCCGCCATCATCATTGTCAACCATTGGCTGCAATTTGGAACCGTCACGCGGGAACTATTGCTGGCCACAATTGCCGGTCCGCTGCTTGGCGTCGCCGTTCTGATCTTTCTAGCTGGCGGTTTGAATAATCTCCTTACTACCTACCAACTGCTCGTCAGCAAAGCTTCTCAGACACCGTATGCCATCCTAACCGGCGACGGGCCATGGTACCGCTATCTTGCCGATCTTTTGCTTGTCAGCCCGGTGATCCTGATTCTCGCGCTCGGTTCCATCTTTCGTCTCGATCGTTCAAAAAAGCCCGAGCTTTACATGTCGGTCTTTATTGCGGCGAGTTACCTCGTCATGTGCAACGTCAAGTATGGCATGAACCTTCGATACGCCAACATATGGGACATGCCGTTGCGTTTTCTTGCCTTCGGCTCGCTCGCCGGGCTTGCCGCGCCGATCCGGCGCTACCGGAACATGGTGCTCGGCGTAGCGGTGACGCTGATCTGCGCCATTGAGCTCAGACAATATTACATCCTCGCCGTGCAATATCCGCTTTACGAACTAATCACGCACGATCTCATGCGTGCGCTTCACATTTTGAAGTCGCCCTAGGCTATCGCGATTAAGCCGCCTGGCCAATCGCTTCCGCTTTCAACGCGTCGCTGTCCGAAATTGTTTCGTGGAGCAAATTCTCCACCGTCGGCATCGCTTCGGCACGGATGAAAATCTGATAAGCGAAAAGCCCCCTGCTTAACCAGATTAACGCCGAATTAAGCTGAACTAGCGCGCGCGCAACGAAATTGTTTCCGATCGCTATCGGAAACGGCGCCGGGATGCCGCGCGCTTCGAGAATTTTGTAGCCCGACTGCTTTAACAACTCGCGCACCGAGCGAAATGTGAAGAGACGCGTGTGCGTAACGTCGAGGATTCCTTTCTTTCCGTAATTGAACTGGCCGAGCAATAACATCAGTCGCGTCGCGATGAAGCCGATGTTTGCGGTGGTCAGGACGATCTCGGGGCGTTTGCATGCCGTCGCAAAACGCAGCTCATCCATGAAATGCCCCGGCTCTTGTAAATGTTCAATGATGTCGAGAAGAAAAATTTGATCGAACTGAGAGACATTCACCGGAAACTCGCTCCGATTTAGGTCCCATCGGATAAAATCAATATCTCGTGGCGCGTTTGACGACGCAGGAATGTGTTGATCCATGCCCGTAACGCGACATCCTTTTTTCGTCAGCTCAGCGGCGACCTGTCCCTGGCCGCACCCAACATCGAGAATTTTGCCGCCGGGCTTCGCGGCCGCAATCGCTGCGGTGTGCGACGACAGAAATCCGAGTTTGAGATCGTAAATCTCCTCTACCGACTGCACGTCGAATTTGCGATCGTAAAAAAGGTAAAGGCCGCAAAGGCGCGCTCTGACAGTCGATTTAAAAACATTCCAGGCGTACTTGAGCCCATTGACGTAGCAGATTTCGGAGCCGTAAAATGTCGGGATCGGCAGCTCGACGATCCGCAGTTTCTTCAACACGAGTTGAATGATGATCTCCGTGTCGAAATGGAAATCGTTTGTGTCTTTCTCGAATGGAATCTGCGCGAGAGCATTCGTGGAATAAAGCCGATAGCCGGAATGAAATTCGGAGAACTGTGTACCGAGCACGCAGTTTTGAAATGCGGTCAGAATTTGATTGCCGATCCATTTGTAAAACGGCATCCCGCCGCGGCGCGCGGCGCGTTTGTCGATCATGCGCGAACCAAGAATGGCGTCCGCCTCACCGCGCACGAGTGGTTCGAGCAACTCCGGCAGTTTTTCCGGCGCGTACTGACCATCGCCATGAATCAGCGCCACAATATCAAAGCCGTGATCGATCGCGTAGCGATAACCGAGCTTCTGGTTGCCCCCGTAACCTTGATTCTCCATCGTGCGCAAAACCGTAATTTTGAGTTCGGAATTGCGCTGCTGGTAACGCAAGCCTTGAACAAACGTATTGTCCTTGGATGAATCGTCGATGATGAGAACTTCGACATCATCGGAGCGCAACGAGGTCGGAATGCGTTTCAGCACTTTTTCGATCGTCGTTTCCGCGTTGTAAGCGACGATGAAAATAAGCAGTCGCTTGCCGTCAAGATCGACATCCTCGGGCGCGATGCGTTCCAGTTCGTCCAAGCGCATGCCTTGTCGGGCAGCTAGAACTGCGCCACCGGTCCATCCGGCTCCCAAATGGGAAAAAGTGGTTAGCCGCCGATTAGATCAGCCAAGGACCAAATTCGCCGCTGCCAACAATGCTTTGTCGTCATTGTCGCTTAGGCCGGCGAGAAAACCGCGGATGCGTCGGAACGACTGGCGCAGGAAAAGTTCGGCCGCGTAGTTTTTCGACGCCGGGGATTCGCCGTTGCGCTGGCCGAATTGCGTTTCCGCATCCAAGCGGCTCAGCACGCAGGTTGATGCAAACAAATCCATCGCCGCACCGGCGATCCGTTCCTGGACGAGCTGCAGGTCGAGGATCGGTTCGCGGTAAGCGATGAGCGCGCGATTGACCGCAAAATTGAAACGCCAAATCAAACGACCAAGCTGATTCGCGAACGATTTCAACTCCGCGCTGCGCACTGGCACGTCCGGAATCCGAACGGTTGCGCCGAGTCGATGCATCCCTGCCGTCCAAGCGCGGCCGATTCCCGCGCGCGACGGCTTCAACATTGTGTCGTAAATTTCCTTGAACTCCATTCCCGGCCCGCGCATGCCGACGAGCGCGATAAACGATGTGAGCACTTCGTTGCTGCCTTCGCCGATTTGATTGATCCGAGCGTCGCGCACCATGCGCTCAAGCGGGAGATCGAGAAAGTAAGCCGAGCCGCCGTGAATCTGGAATGCGTCGTTGATCGCCTCCCACAGCCGCTCGGTCGTGAATACTTTAAGCATAGCCGTTTCGAGCATGTAATCTTCCAGGCCTCGATCGATCAGTGACGCGGTCATCGTGGTCATCGCTTCCATCGCGTAAGCGTCTGCGGCCATGCGCGCGATTTTCTTTTTCACGAGGTGAAAATTGCCTAGTGTCTTGTTGAATTGTTTTCGCGTGTTCGCGTGTTGAGTGGCAAGCCGCAAACAGGTTTTCGCTGCGCCGGTACAACAGGCGCCGAAAGTTGTGCGGCCAAAATCGAGCACGGTCAGGGCGACCTTCAGACCTTTGCCTGGTGGACCAAGAATGTTTTCTTTCGGCACCTTTACATCGCGCAGCGCGAAGCGTCCTGTTGCTGTCCCGCGAATTCCCATCTTCGGCATGCGCGGTTCGAGCATCTCGAAGCCAGGCATGTCCGGCGTGACAAGGAAGGCCGTAATGGCCGTTTTGTCCGAACCTGGAACCGGCGTCCGCGCCATCACGGTCAGCACCCGCGCGATGGCGGCGTTGGTGATGTAACGCTTCTCGCCATTCAAAATGAAATGTGAACCATCCTCGCTCGGCCGCGCATGCATCTGAACATTGGCGGCGTCGGACCCGGCTTCCTTTTCGGTCAACGCGAAGGCGCCCAACCACTCTCCGGTCACAAGTTTTGGCAGCCATGTCTGTTTTTGCTCGTTCGTTCCGAACAGGATCAACGCTCGAATGCCGATTGAGTGATGCGCGTTCACGAAAACCGATGTTGAACCGCAGCGGCTCCCGATTTCTTCCAGCACCTTGCAGTTCGCCATCTGCGTGAAACCGCAGCCCCCGAAACCCTTCGGGGCAGTCATTCCGAGGACGCCCACCCGCCCGAGGCCGTCGATTACTTCGCGCGGAATGTCCGCCTCTCGATCAATCGCTACCGGATCGAGTTTCGCGTCTAGAAATTCGCGCAGCTCCGCAAGCGTCTTATCAAGCTCAGTTTGTTGTGCCGCCGGGATGCGCGGATACGGCATCACCCAATCGGAAACAAAATGGCCCTGGAAAAGGCCCTTGGCGAAACCGAGCGCCTGCGCCCCGGCAAAAAGCAGTTCTTCCGCCTGCTGAATTTCTTTTTGACGTTGAACTTCAGTTTCAGTCATTGAAAGGAAAAGATGAATTTCGCCGATGAAAAGAAGGGCGAGTCAAAAACTGTAGCCATTCACCCGTGCATGTCCAACGGGCATGCGCCAGGAGCTGCCAATGTACAATGCCGTCAGCTACAGCCCTGGCTGGTGCCGCATTCAGTGCAGACGCCGCAGGCGCCCGCTCGGATCACCTTGTTGCTGCCGCACACTGAGCAGGTGATGTCCATGAACATGCTGCCGAGCGCCTCTTGCACCCGATGAGCGTAGCTCGCGCCGTTTGGGCTGAGCTGCGGGTTGCCTTCGTTAGGCAAGTTGTTCGTGATCACATCGATCAATTCCTTCTCCGCCGTACGCGAAAGATCGGCCACTGGACGGTTCACCGATTTTTTCTCCATCTCGGCAATTTCTTTGAGTGGTAACTCGCCCTGTCCGCGGTTCGGTGAAATGGCTTCCTTGTAACCTTTGATGAATTGACAGCCGAGCCAGCGAAACACGTAATCGGTGATGCTCGTTGCGCTCCGAATGTCCGGATTTTTTGTGAAGCCACTCGGCTCAAAGCGTTGGTAGGCAAATTTTTTGACCAAACTCTCCAGCGGCACACTGTATTGCAGCGCCATCGAGGTAAGCGTCGCGACTGTATCCATCAGGCCGCCGATTGTGCTCCCTTCCTTCGACATCTGAATGAAGAGTTCCCCAGGCTGGCCATCCTCATAGAGGCCGACCGTGATATAACCCTCGTGGCCGGCGATCTCGAACTTGTGGGTGAGCGACATCCTGGTGTCAGGCATCCGACGCCGTAACGGTTCGTCCAGCTTGCCGCGCAGCATCCGAAGTTCTTCCTCCAGTTCGAGAATGCGCTTCTGTAATTCGTCGCGCTCCATGGTGACATCGAGCGCAGCATCGGCATTTTCCGCTGCGCCCATGTCCCGCGTTTTGCGCGTGTTGAGCGGCGCGGATCGCTTGGAGCCTTCGCGATAGATCGCAATCGATTTCAGGCCGAGCCGCCAGCCTTCCACGTACGTGTTCATGACGTCTTCAGTGGTGGCCGCCTCTGGCATGTTAACGGTCTTTGAAATTCCACCGCTCAAAAAGGGCTGCGCCGCCGCCATCATCCGCAGGTGCGCCATGTAATTGAGCGAGCGCTCGCCTTTGAATGGCCTGAACGCGCAATCGAAGATCGAC